>Ga0315327_10000004_pt1 | contig 88934 bp, 76 predicted proteins | sample M110032315metaG_FD_203460 | JGI IMG/M metagenome (GOLD analysis project Ga0315327, IMG submission 203460) | Ammonia-oxidizing marine archaeal communities from Monterey Bay, California, United States - M1 100m 32315 | ecosystem: Environmental > Aquatic > Marine > Coastal | place: USA: California... | reverse complement strand
ATAATAAAAAAGGCTGATGCAACATGGAAGGAAGGTATAAAAGATAGATCTGGAGTTACCTTTTCCGGATCCCCAATGCCCAAATATCTTGGCTACGTAATTTTTGGAAATGTGATAGTTCTATGTCCAAGCGAAAAATCAACTGCAGTTACAGGGGCGTGGGATCCTATTGAAAATTGTAGAAATTTGCTTTCAAAATTAATATTAGTAAATGAGTAAGCCTATAAAAATATTCCTTAAATATTTAATTTTAACTTCATTAACCTTTTCTCTGTTTTCTTGTTCGGGAGATAGCGATAAGAATTCTGATATAGATATTTTTGATGGAAGCTACGACAATCTTAGTTTTTCTCTAGATAATTTCAACGATATTGATTTTAAAATCTATAAAGAATATGACGTGTCTGAACTTCCAAATGCATTAGAAGCTTACTATGGATTTTGGGGATCTAGTGATTACGAAAGGCGAGAATTTGAATTGAGATTTTATCCTTCTAATGAGATAGCAAAATCTTCTGGAGTTTTTTTCGCTGAAGAAGCAACAGGAGAAGATGCAATAATAAAAAAGGCTGATGCAACATGGAAGGAAGGCATAAAGGATAGGAGATTCGTTGGGCCATTTGGAACAAGCAGAAACCGCCCTAAATATCTTAGCTACGTAATTTTTGGAAATGTGATAGTTCTATGTCCAAGCGAAGTATCTGAAAAAGTAATTGGGGCTTGGGATCCTATTGAAAATTGTAGAAATTTGCTTTCAAAATTACCTTAAATTAGGAAAGTAAAATAATTTTTCATTCATCTAATAAATAATTTTTACCCCGGTTTAATAATTTAGTAATTACTAAAAATATTATAGCTAAGACAAATATTCCTATAGTAATTACATGACCTATTCTGTAAGTTGAAGTTGCATCAAAAATCCTTCCCATCATCCAAGGAGCAAGAAAAGTAGCCCATATTCCGAGAAAGGATAGTAATCCATAAATAGTACTAAATGATTTCAGACCAAAACATTCAGTAATAGTTAAAACAATTAACGCCCCTAAGCCTCCAAAACCCATTCCAAAAATAATTATTCCAATCCAAATGCCAAATAAATTACCATTTGAGATAAATATTATTCCTAGTGCTAATCCTTGAATTGCAACTGACATCCCCATCAATAAAAGAGAAGAGACCTTTTCGCTTAACCTTCCAAATACAAATTTACTAGCCATACCCATAATTGCTATGTACGTCATAGCAAAGGTTGCCATTGCTATGGTTAAGCCTTCTGTATTAAGGTGCGGAATCATCTGGGGCATAATCCCATTGTAGGTAAAACAAGCAAAAGTAATACCTAGAGTAAGAGTATAAAATTGTTTAGATCTTAAAGCATCTTGAAAATTAAATCCTTCTGTCGTTTCTTTTTTTAATTCTTGATTCTCGTTCTTCTTATCAGGGCTGTTTTTTAATAAAAAAATTGCAACAAAAGCCATAGAAAGAGTTATTACTCCATACACAAAATATGCACTTTGCCATCCAAAGCTAGCTATTAATAATAATGTTATAGGTGGGAAAATTAATCCTCCAAAATTATTACCTGCTGTAGTTATTCCGATCATTCTTCCCCTTGATTCAGGAAACCAAACTTGAATTAAAACCCCTGCTGTAATCATTAATGTTCCTGGATAACCTGCAAAAACTAATGCATTTAATAAAATCCAATGGGTTAGGTTGGTCATAAAAGGCCTTAAAATAAAACCCAAGCCAACAAATATAAGAGAGATAATCAAGAATAATTTACTTCCTTTTAGGTCTACTAATCTCCCAATTATTGGGGCAATAAGACTTGTCACAAAACTGATCGCATAACCCAAGCTTATCTGCTCACGGTTCCAACCAAATTGATCTTCCAAAGGTTCAATAAAAAGCCCAAAAGAATAAACATTCATTCCAATTGTAAAAGCTCCTGAAAAGAAGACAACAAAAAATACTGCCCATTTTCTATTTAGATCTATAAAGTCTGCAAAACGATTAAAAATAAATTCACCTCTTCATAAGATTTGAGATTATAAATCTCGATAGTAAATTAGACTACAAAATTTGACTTAGGAATAACTTAGTTCTCTCTTCTTTTGGATTCTTAAAGAAATGCTCTGGAGTTCCTTCTTCAACAATCAAGCCTTCATCAAAAAATAAAAATCTATCAGCAACACTTCTTGCAAACCCCATCTCATGAGTTACACAAATCATTGTCATCCCTGATTCAGCAAGTTCTGTCATTACCTCCAAAACCTCTTTTATCATTTCAGGATCTAATGCTGAAGTGGGCTCATCAAACAACATAATTTTTGGCTGCATAGCCAATGCCCTAGCAATTGCTACTCTCTGCTGTTGCCCTCCAGATAATTGGGATGGAAATTTTTCAGCTTGCTCAGGAATACCTACTCTCTCAAGAAGAGACATTGCAACATCGTTTGCTTCTACCCTGCTTAAACCCTTAACTTTCTGAGGAGCTAAAGTGATATTTCGTAATACAGATAGATGAGGAAATAAATTAAACTGCTGGAATACCATTCCTACATTGGATCTTACTTTTTGCAAATTCTTAACATCGTCATTAATCTCAACACCATCAACAACTATTTTTCCTGAATTATGTGGCTCAAGCCTGTTTATTGTTCTTATAAAAGTTGATTTTCCAGATCCAGAAGGCCCAAGAACAACTACCACTTCTTTCTCAAAAATTTTTGCTGTAATTCCTTTTAATGCTTCGAACTCTCCAAATTTCTTTACAACATTCTCAGCAGAAATTATTTCTTTTCCTATTTTCTTCTTCATAACTATCTCCTAATACTTTATAACTTATCTTGTTCCTATACCAAGATTTTTTTCAATTTTTGAACTTAAGTTAGATAAGGCCACCGAAACAATCCAAAATAAAGATGCTACAACCAATAATGCTTCTATCTGTTTTCCAAAAAATTTGGGATCTTGCTCTGGGATGATTCTTCCTACTTGCAATAAATCAGTTAGAGCTAATATAAATACCAAAGAAGTATCTTTAAATATTCCAATAAAAGTACTCACAATTGCAGGAATAACCACTTTTATAGCTTGAGGTAGAATTATAATTCTCATCTTGTTGAAATAACTCAAATTTAGAGCATCAGCGGCCTCCAATTGTCCTTTTGGAATTGACTGCAAACCGCCCCTTATAACTTCTGCAATATAAGCACTTGCAAAAAATGACAATACAATCATTGCTCTAATTACAACGCTAATTTCACTTAAACCATAAAAATTAGGTAGAAATTTTGGCAAAACAAACCAAGCTAAAAGGAGCCAAGCAACTAAAGGAGCCCCTCTAATTGTTTCTATATATAAAGTACATGCTGTCTTTATAACAGGTAATTTCGTAGATCTACCAATTGCCATTAGTATGCCTAAAGGGAAGCCTGCTACAACAGCCACTGACGCTAATAAAATATTCAAGAGGAATCCTCCCCAAAGATTAGGTTTGGGGCCACCTCCAATAAGCAATACGATAAACACTAAAGGAATAAGTAGAATCCAGAGAGAAATTAAAATTTTCTTGAGTGTGTCCAAGTACATAACCACTTTTATAGCTGATATTTTCTTTATAATTCTTGAGCTAAAATAGGAACCAACTCCAATAATTATTGTTATAGAAATATGAACAATATATGACATACTGAAAAATATGGCAGCTGGCATCAAGAATGCCAACAGTATGAAGAGCAGCTCGCTTTTTTTAGGATTACCCCATGCCCCTATAGAGGAGCATAAAATAGAAGAAAATAACCATAGAATGGGCCAAGCTCTCCATGTATCTTCTGCAGGCAATCTGCCTAAAAGAAGTAATCTTTTATTTAATGCAACCACTTCCCATTCTGCACTGGAGAGAAAAGATATAAAACTCGATATTATATAAACAATAAATAAAGTTGAGAATATAGTTAATAAAAGATTAAGTTTAGAGCCAAAAAAATTATTGATTGTCCAATTTTTAATTTCATTAATGTTAATTTTTGGCATAGTCATCATGTACCTATCCTAGTAACTCTTCGATTAATCAGGTTCATGACTAAAGAAATACAGAGGCTGAGAAATAAGTAAGTAAATAATATTAAGAAAAACACCGGCAAGGCATGCCCTGAGTTGTTCATAATCGTTCTTGAAACCATAAATAGGTCTGGATAAGCAATAACGACTGCAAGACTCGAATTCTTAGTAAGGTTTAAAAACTGATTTGTTAGTGGAGGAATTATAGATCTTAAAGCCTGAGGAAGCACAACAAGAGTCATAGATTGATATCTACTTAATCCAATTGCTTGAGCAGCTTCAGTTTGGCCTTTAGATAGAGACTGAATACTGCCTCTTACTATCTCCGTAATAAATGTTCCAGTGTAAATAACAAGAGCAAAAAGTATCGCTGCAAATTCAGGACTTAATTCAAACCCTCCTGATTGCATCCAAGTCCCTTTGGTATTTTGAGAAATTGAAGGTATATCCAAGCTAACAGGCTTTCCAAACGCAAAATAGGTAACAACTGCAATTAATGCGAAGAAAATAATTCCAACAATATTACCGCTTAATTTATATCCGGCTATAGATAGATATTCCCCAGATTTATCTTCTCTTTTATTAAGAAAATAACTTAAAAATAAAGATCCGGCTGCCATTATGCCCAAAAAAATAAACCACATTTGAGCGCTTCCGTTATCAGAAACCCCAGGAAGTGAAATTCCTCTATTGGATATAGCAGATGTATTACCAAAAGTTATTGCTTCAGAAATATGTGGTAATTGAAGAAAAACTATCTGCCAAAATATTATTTGTATTAAGAGAGGTGTATTTCTTAAGACTTCAACATAAGCCCATGCAATCCTAGAAGTAAGAAAGTTTTTAGATAGTCTTGCAACCCCCATGACTGTTCCTAGTACAGTTGTTAGTAAAATCGCTACAAGACATACCCTTATGGTGTTAATTACTCCAGCATAATAAGCTACCCACCTACTATCATTACTTGTGTAATCAATTAAGAATAAATGACTAAGTCCAAATCCAGCCCTACTCTTAAAATGAGATAGGCTCAATTCAAGTTGAAAAGCTACTGATAAAAAATAAATTGCAAATAAAACAGTAAATATCAAGAAAAAAAACTGAATAATTAAATTTCGGTTTTTCTGAAATCTGCTCCATTGAGCAATACTTTCTACAAAGCTTCTCACTATTTACTTTCTGAATAAAACAATAGTATGCCAGAGAGCCTAATTGCACTCCGGCATACTATATAAATTTAAAGCTATTCTATCTAAATGGTGGTGCGTAGATTAATCCGCCTTCAGTCCACATAGCGTTAAGAGATCCGGCACGTTCTAATCCAAGTGGAACTAGGTGTCGATCATATACTTCACCATAGTTACCTACTTGAGATATAACTTTCTGCATGAAGTCCTTAGGGATTCCAAAACTGAAATCCTGAACTTCTCCACCTTCAAAAGAAGCTCCAAGCAATCTTGCAACTCCTGGGTTTGGAGGATTAGAAGCTATTGAAGAAACATTAGAACTATTAATTCCACTTTCTTCAGCTTGCATCATTCCAAATACAACCCATTGAACAACATCATACATTTCACTATCGTTGTCTCTGGTCAAAGGACCTAGAGGTTCTTTAGATAGTGTCTCTGGTAGCACTTTAAGAGCTTCAGGTCCACCAGCTGATGCTGGGAAGCTAGCTCTCTTAGAAGCTAGACCAGATTTATCTGTTGTCCAACCATCACATCGCTTTTCTTCGAAAGCTGCTTGCAATGGGTCATTAGTCTCAAAAGTTAATGGAGTGTAAGACATTCCAGTACCTGTGAACCTATCATCTAGATTCAATTCTGTAGTAGTACCTTGAAGAACACATATTGTAGCGCCTTCCATGTCATCAATAGAACTATATCCACTGTCTACATAAACCATCATACCTTGACCATCATAGAATGTAGGAGCAGTAAAATCCTGCTTCAATTCTCTGTCTCTGCTTGCAGTCCATGTTGTGTTCCTGATCAAAAGATCAATCTCACCAGAACCTAAAGCTTCGAATCTATTTGAAGCGGTAGTAGGTGTGTACTCAACTTTACTTGAGTCACCTAGTATTGCTGCGGCTACTGCTTTACAGAAATCTATATCAAAACCACTGAAAGAACCATCTGCAGCTACAACTCCAAATCCAGCTAAGTTGTCGTTAACACCACACTTTAGCATTCCTCGATCAAGAACTTCTTGTAATGTGTTAGATCCACCACTACTAGATGCTTCTGAAGAATCTTCAGTTGCACAAGCGTATGAAAAAGCAGTCATTGCAAAAAGAGCACTGATCAATAATGTATATTTAATTTTTCTCATAATCCCCTCCTTATAAAATTCGTTGGGATTTTTGGATTTATTTTCGAAAATCGAAATGAAAATAATACCAAATATATTTAATTAACCTCTAGATTATATCAATCTTGAATTAGATTTCATAATATTTCGTAAATTATGAATATCTGTTAAAAATATAAGTGATGAATTTAAAGGATTTATGCAATAAGAATATTAATTCTAAAAAAGGTATTCCTAGAGAAGTCTCCTTGGAAATATTAGAATTTGCAGAATCTGGATACAAGGAGATTCATACTGCAAAAAAAGTAATTAAAGCCTTTGAAAAGTTAGGTCAGAAAGATATTCAATCAGGAATAGCAATTACTGGAATGAGGACTACCTTAGATACAGGTAGCCCAGGTCCAAACATAGCTGTTATAGGAGAATTAGACGGACTTCCTGTTCCCGGTCATCCTCATGAAAACTTAGAAAACGGAATGGCTCATGCTTGTGGTCATCATGTACAAATAGGTAATATGTTAACAGTATTAACTGGGTTATCTGATGAAAAAATACTTAATAATCTATCTGGAAAAATAACTTTTTTTGCAGTTCCAGCGGAAGAATTTGTGGAAATCCAATGGAGAAACGAACTAAGGAAAAATGGGGATATTGAATTTCTTGGAGGTAAACAAGAAATGATAAAACTGGGTGCTTTTGATGATATAGATATGGCAATGATGACACATACAACTCCTAGGAAAATTAAATTTTCTTATGGTGGCACTGATAATGGACTTGTTGCAAAATTTATCGAATTCAAAGGTATAGCTTCTCATGCAGGTGCAAGTCCTGAGAGTGGAATTAATGCTCTAAATGCTGCAAATATAGCTATATCAGCTATTAATTCTCAAAGAGAAACTTTTAGAGACGAAGACCATATAAGAGTCCATCCAATAATAACTAAAGGAGGCAATGTGGTTAGTGCTGTGCCAGATCAAGTAAATATTGAGACATTCATAAGAGGTTCATCAATTGATTCGATTTTAGATGCAAATAAAAAAGTCGATAATTGCCTTAAAGCTGGAGCATTGGCTACAGGCGCAAAAGTAAAAATAACAACTATCGCTGGATATTTGCCACTTAATAATAATCATGATTTTTTAGAAATATATAAAAAAAATCTGAGCGATAATTTTGATGAAAAGGAATTAATTTTAGATGGGCATTCAGGAGGAAGTACAGATATGGGAGATATATCTAACCTTATTCCATCCATTCACCCATATGTAGGAGGATGTTCTGGAAATTCTAATCATTCGGCAGATATGGTTGTATATGATTATAATTTGGCAATATTAGAGTCGGGAAGAATGATGGCTCATACTATAATAGATTTATTAGAAAATAATGCAGAAAAATCTAAGCAAATTATAGAAAATTTCTCTCCTAAATTTAAGAAAAAGGAATACCTAAATCTCCTAAGAAGCTTAACTAATGAAGAAGAATATATAAACTAAATTTTAATTTTTCTAGTTTAGGTATTGAAATATAAAAAATTAATATGTTATAATGAAATTAAGTGTTGATTTGAAAGTCAGCTTGCGGACACTCAAAAAACTGCTAAAAGGCAAAGGTTTTTAAGATTGTCCGTGTACTGCAAAGTATGCGGATTTTTTTTAAAAAAAACTTAAAGTTTTTAAGATTGTCCGTGTACTGCAAAGTATGCGGATTTTTTTGTTGGCACTTCTTAGTTTTATAAAAATTATTAAAAATAAGGAGGTCACTTAAATGACTAATAATAAACAACCGGGGATAAGTACCCTTGCACTACATGCTGGACAGGAGCCTGATTCAGCTACTAACTCTCGTGCAGTTCCAATTTATGCTACTACGTCGTATGTATTTAACGATGCTGATCACGCAGCTAGCTTATTTGGATTACAAGAGTTTGGTAATATTTACACTAGGCTTCAAAACCCAACGACTGATGTTTTGGAAAAAAGGATTGCTGCATTAGATGGAGGTGCGACTGGACTAGCATTTGCTTCTGGTCAAGCAGCTATAAATGCTGCAGTTCTTACTATTACACATAGTGGGCAAAATTTCATTTCTTCAACCAGTCTTTATGGTGGGACATGGACACTTTTTACTCAAACTTTTAAAAAGCTTGGAATAGAAGTACGATTTTTTGATCCAGACCATCCTGAAGAGATAAATGATTTAGTAGATGAAAATACTAGGTGTGTTTATTTTGAAAGTGTTGGTAACCCAAAAAATGATGTTCCTGATTTTAAGAAAATCACGGATATCAGTCATAATCACGGTTTGCCTACAATATGTGACAATACTGTGCTAACTCCAGCTGTATTTAGGCCAATAGAACATGGTGTAGATATAGTTGTGCACTCAACAACAAAATTTATTGGTGGGCATGGAGTGCATATTGGAGGAGTAATTGTAGATAGTGCCAACTTTAAATGGGCAGATAACCCAGAAAAATGGCCAGAATTCTGTGGCCCGTCAGAATCCTATCATGGTGCTGTTCTTGAAGAGCATTTAAGGCCTTTAGGAAATATTGCATACAACATCCATATAAGAGTTCACTGGCTTAGGGATACTGGAGCAGCAATGAGCCCTTTTGCAGCATGGTCAACATTGCTTGGGGTAGAAACTTTGCAGCTAAGAATGGAGAGGCATTGTGATAATGCTCTTAAAGTAGCTGAATTTCTTGAATCTCATAAAAAAGTAGAATGGGTTAATTACCCTGGACTAAAAAGTCATAAAGATTTTAAGAATTCAAATAAATATCTAAATGGTGCTGGTGCCATTTTAGGTTTCGGAATAAAAGGTGGGAAAGATTCAGCAGTTAAATTCATAAATAATGTTGAATTGGCAAGTCACTTGGCAAATGTTGGAGATGCAAAAACATTAGTAATTCATCCTGCCTCAACTACTCATAGTCAGCTTACAGAGGAAGAACAGAAATCCGCTGGAGTAAACCCTGAATATGTTAGGGTATCGGTTGGCATTGAAGATGCAGAGGACATAATTAATGATTTGGACCAAGCATTGAGTAAAAGTTAATATAATTAGGGCCAGGTGAATAACCATCTGGCCCTAAGGATTTACATATGACAAAAGAAAATTACAATTCAGATCTTTACAGAACAGGAGATACATCCAAGTATCTCAAAAAATTTTTTTATGGAGATAAATTTCATCTCAAATCTGGAGATGTTCTTGATGAATTAAATATATCTTATGAAACTTATGGAGATTTAAATAAAGATAAATCAAATGTTGTTCTAATATGTCATGCAATAAGCGGAGACTCTCATGTTGCAAAACATGATGATGAAGATATTTCAGGGTGGTGGGATATAATGGTGGGTCCGGGCAAACCTATTGATACTAATAATTACTTTGTAATATGTAGTAACGTAATAGGTGGATGCAAAGGGTCTACAGGACCTAACTCAATTAACCCAAGCACCGGAGCTCCCTACGGTTCTAATTTTCCTAATATAACAATGGAAGATATGGTAAATGCACAAAATCTTCTTATAGAATATCTAGAAATAGAGTCCATTCTTTGTGTTACTGGGGGATCAATGGGTGGATTTCAATCAATTCAATGGGCACGACAATTTCCAGATAAAATTAAAAGTGTTATTGGGTTAGCTACTTCAGCAAGGCTTACTAATCAAGCCTTGGCTTTTGATATTGTGGGTAGAAATGCAATAAAAAAAGATCCAAGGTTTAAGGAAGGTAATTATTATAATTCTGAAGAAAAGCCTGAAGATGGTTTGGCTATAGCAAGAATGTTGGCTCATATTACGTACGTTTCGAAAGATTCAATGAAAAATAAATTTGATAACACTAGATATGAACCAAAAGAAATTACTACTGAATTTGAGAAAAGGTTCTCAGTTGGAACTTATCTTGCATATCAAGGAACTAAATTCGTAGATAGATTTGACGCCAATAGCTACATAACATTATCTACCGCAGTAGACTATTTTGATTTAGGTGGAACTATCGATGAAATAAAAAATAACTTAAAAGCAACAACATGCGAATGGTTATTAGTTAGTTTTTCCAGTGACTGGCTGTACCCTCCCTTCCAATCAGAAGAAATAGTTAATGCATTAGTAAGCTTAGATAAGTCTGTGTCATATTGTTCAATAAATAGCGAAGCTGGTCATGATGCATTTTTGTTAGAAAATGAGGTGGAAGATTATGGATTATTAACTTCTTCTTTATTGAAAAAACTTTCTGGAAAAGAAAAAGATCATCAAATAAAAAATTCTAATCCAACTTCAACAAACATATTTTTTAACAATAGGCTTGATCTAGATTTTATCTGTAGCTTAATAGGAGAAAATGATCGTGTATTAGATCTGGGCTGTGAAGATGGAAAGTTATTAAATGAATTAAAAAAGAAGAAATGTTCCAAATTATTAGGAATTGAGATAGATGCTAAAAAAGTAATTATAAGTTCAAACAAAGGTTTAGAGGTAATTAATTCTGATATTAATACTGGTCTAGATAGGTTTAATGATAATCAATTTGATATAACAATTCTTTCTCAAACGCTACAGTCCATTAAGAACGTAGAAAAAACTATAGAAGAAATACTTAGAATTTCTGAAAAGGCTATAATATCCTTTCCAAACTTTGCCTTTAAACCATTGAGAGAGATGCTCTATAATCAAGGAAAGGCCCCAAAATTAGAAGGTCTTTATGGGTATAATTGGTACAATACACCTAATAGAAGATTTCCTACAATTCTTGATTTTCAAGAATATTGTGCCTCTAAGAATATTAAAATTAAAGAGTCTTTCTATATAGATTCTGAAAAAGATGAGTTGATTAAAGAAAATCCCAATCTTAATGCTGATACAGCAATATTTGTGCTAAGTAGAAGCTAGAGTAAGTTAATACCTTTTTTATCAAGAGTCCTAATTTCTCTTGTAGTTAATTTAACTTTATATTTTTTTCCATCTAAAATTACTGTTTTATTTTGAACATTAGGCTTAAATGTTTTTTTAGACGAGTTCATAGCGTGACTTCTGCTTTGCCCAAATTGAGGCATAGCTTTCGGAGTTAAACCTAATTTTTCTCTTACGTTCATAATTTATTTCTTTTAAAATATATAATAATTGTTTACAGTCATTTATGTAACCAAAAGAGGATATCAATTAAAATCAATTATGAAAAGCTATGACAACTAATTTTCAAAAAAATGACAATAAAATTGTAGAAATTGCTTACGGCAAATCTAGACTCAAACTAAATGTGCCTTCAAATTTTGATGTGATAGAGCCAAAATTTCTAGAAGAGATTAATGCTCCTAAATTAGCTATCGAAAATAGTTTAAAGAATCCCATCAATTCAAAGCCATTAAGGGATATAATTAACAGCGATTCAGTAATAGCAATATCTGTATGTGATATAACCAGAGCCCAGCCAAGAGAAATAGTACTTAAAGCAATTATTGAGCATATTGAAGACATAGTTCCTAAATCAAATATAAAAATACTTATAGCTACAGGAACTCACAGAATAAACACCCAAGAAGAACTTATATCTATGCTTGGAAAAGAAATTGTTAATAATCTCACAGTAATTAATCATGTTTGTGATGATAAAGAATCTCTAATAAAAATGGATACTTCTTTGAAAGATGTTGATGTGCTTCTCAACAAGCATTGGGTTGAAGCTGATATTAGAATAACAACCGGGTTCGTTGAGCCACATTTTTTTGCAGGTTTCTCTGGAGGCTCGAAGCTTGTTGCTCCAGGCTTAGCAGGACTAAAAACAATTATGAAGCTACATAATTTTGAAAGATTAAACAATCCAAATTCAATATGGGGAGAAATAAATAATAATCCAATACAACAAGATGTTAGAAAAATTGCTAAAGAAACAGGAGTTGATTTTACTGTTGATGTGACACTTAATAGAGACCAAAAAATTACCAATATTTTTTCAGGAAACCTAATTGATTCTCACAATATTGCTTGTGATTTTGCAAGAAAAACTGCAATGGTAGAAGTTGAAAAGCCGTACGATATAGTAATTACTTCAAATTCTGGATACCCACTTGATCAAAATTTATATCAAACTGTCAAAGGGCTATCTGCTGCATCACAAATTGTAAAAAAAGGTGGCGAAATTTTATGCCTATCGGAATGCTCAGATGGGATTCCAAATCATGGAAAATTCTATTCATTATTGTCAGAATTTAATAAGCCTGACCAAGTAGAGGATGTACTTGCTGACCCAAATTTCCATTGCCAAGATCAGTGGCAAGTTCAAATCCTTTCTCAAATTGCAAAAAAAACAAATATTAATTTGTATACTGAAGGATTATCAGAAGATGAGATAAAAAATGCATTTATGATTTCAGTTCAAAATCCTCAAAATTACCTGAATGAAAAAATATTATCAAACCAAAATATAAGAGGGTGCGTGTTGCCCGAAGGCCCTATTACTATACCTTTTTTTAACTAATTCTTAATGCCTAAATTAAATTTTTAATATAAAATAAAAGAATATAAATTATTAATTGTTGGAGAAATCTATGACAATCAAAGATAGTAAATACAATGTAATAGGAACAAGACCAATAAGGCATGATGGGATGGAAAAAGTAACCGGAAGAGCTGTTTACGGAGCAGATGTCCAATTGCCTAACATGACTCACGGTGCAATTCTTAGAAGTCCTCATGCTCATGCGAAGATAATTTCTATAGATACTTCAGAAGCTAAAAAATTATCAGGTGTTTTTGCAGTTATAACCGGAGATGATTTTGAAACAGGAATTGATAAGGATATTGAAATTGGGGAAGGTATATCTAATTTCAAATATGACAGTATGAATATTATGGCTAGAGATAAAGTTGGGTATGTTGGGCATGCTGTTGCAGCTGTAAATGCGAAAGATAAAAATACTGCCCTTGAAGCTTTAAAGAAAATTGTAGTCAATTATGAGGTATTAGAGCCTGTGTTAACGGTAGACAGAGCACTTGAAAAAGACTCCCCTGTTATCCAAGAAGACTTTGAGGGAGTAGATATTAACGGAGGAAGATCCTCAAAAAATGTTGCTGATTATTTCCAATTTAATTTTGGAAATATTGAAAAAGGTTTTGAATCTTCAGACATAATTGTAGAAAAAGAATTTACCATGCCAATGGTTCATCAGGGATACATTGAACCTCACGTGGCTGTAGCTCAATGGGGAGAAGATGGAAGATTAACATTGTGGACTTCTACTCAAGGTGCTTTTCCAGTTAGAACTCAGACAGCCGGTATTCTTGGAATGCCTGAATCAAGAGTCAGGGTAATGCCTGCAGAAATTGGAGGAGGTTTTGGAGGAAAAACTAGAGTTTATCTAACTCCATTAGCAGCGGTATTATCAAAAAAATCAAATAGACCAGTCAAAATGGTAATGGATAGAATTTCAGTATTTGATGCTTCAGGTCCCGCTCCAGGAGGAAAAATAAACATAAAATTAGGAGTTAATTCAAATAAAAAATTAACATCAGCACATGCAGATATAAAATTAGAAGGAGGAGCATTTGGAGGGTCAGCAGTTGGTGCTTCTGCAAAATGTGTTTTTGCATGTTATGACATTGAGAATACTAGAATCGATGGATATGATTTAGTTGTTAATAAGCCAAAATCTGCAGCATACCGCGCGCCTGGGTCACCTCAAGTATCTTATGCAATTGAAGTTGCTATTGATGAGGTGTGCAAAGGCCAAGGCTGGGATCCTTTGGAATTTAGAATCTTAAACGCTTCAAAAGAAGGCACAAGAAGGGGAGATGGCCCTAAATTTCCAAAAATAGGAAACCTAGATGTTCTTGAAGCAGTAAAAAAATCTGACCACTGGATTAGCAGCAAGCCAAAACCAAAACCCGGAAAATTAATTGGCAGAGGAATAGCTAGTGGATACTGGATGAATGGCGGTGGTAAATCATCAGTGACTCTATCAATAAATGACGACGGGACTGTAACTTTATTGGAAGGTAGTGCTGATATAGGCGGAACAAGACCTAGCATAGCTATGCAGGCAGCAGAAATATTAGGCCTATCTGCTGAGGATATGTTTCCTAGAATTCCAGATACTGACGGAGTTGGATACACTGGAATGACTGGGGGAAGCAGAACAACTTTTGCAACTGGCTGGGCTGCAGTAAATGCTGCAAATAACTTAGTTGATGAGCTGAAAAATAGACTATGCATAATTTGGGAGATAGATAAAAATGAAATTGAATTCAATAAAGGCATCTTTTCTTCTAAATCAGATTCTGAACTAAAAATAAAATTTAAAGATCTTGTAAAAAAGTTAGACGGGACAGGCGGACCTGTTAGTGCGGTTGGCTCGGTTGATCTTGATTCAAGTAGTCATGGTTTTGCTACCCACATTGTAGATTTAGAAATAGATCCAGAGACAGGCAAAACTGATGTAATAAAATATACAGCTGCCCAAGATGTTGGCAAGGCTATTCACCCTTCTTATGTTGAGGGTCAAATACAAGGGGGAGTTGCTCAAGGTATAGGGTGGGCATTAAATGAAGAGTACTTCATTAATAATAAAGGCAAGATGCTAAATTCTAGTTATCTTGACTACAGAATGCCAACTTCTTTAGATTTACCAATGATCGATACAATACTGGTTGAAAACGAAAATCCAGAACAGCCATTTGGGGTTAGAGGCGTTGGAGAGGTGCCAATATGTCCACCGCTTGGAGCTATAACAAATGCAATTGAAGATGCAATTGGAGTTTGTCTTAATAGCTTACCAATGAAACCATCTGTTATACTTAAAGCCCTATCAAATAAATAGGAGGATTTATGCGTCTTGGAGCTGCTTCTATGTTAGGAGCAACTGGATCTAATGGTTCGGATAATGGCATTCCTAAAGACTTCGATGTATTGACCTTCACTCCTGCAGATCTTAAAGAAGTTTCTTCAATAGGATTCACAGTTCATAATTTAGTAATTAATAATCCAAAGTCATTCACTCAGGATAATATAAATAAGGTTAAAGAAGATTTTCACAATAACTCTTTAATAATAGGACAGACGAATGGGAGATACGGAGGTGGATTAGTTAGTCCAGATGAAAAAATTAGAGAGGAAGCTATATCTTTTGTGAAAAATATGTGCCTACTTACCTCAAAGTTAGGTGCGCCAAATACATATTTGAGGCCTGGCAGTGTAAATCCAGACGGACCATGGTTGCCACACCCGGAGAATCATTCTAATAAAGTTTTTGACAGACTAGTTGATTCTACAAAAAAAATATGTGCGGTTGCTGAAGGCGAGGGGGTAATGCTTTCTCTAGAAGGCGGATATGTTTCGCCAATATATTCTGCAAGAAGGACTAAGGACTTTATTGATGCGGTTGGATCTAAAAATTTAGGCTTTAATCAGGACCCAGTGAATTTTATATCAAGTTTAGAAGAAGCTTATAATACAAAAGAATTTCTGGAGGATTTCTTTACTTTATTAGGAGACCATACTCTTGGAGCTCACTTAAAAGATTTCAAGGTTATTGACACTCTTCTATTAAGATTTGAGGAAGAATATTTAGGTTATGGAATGATGGATCAAGTTTATTTCTTAGAAAGAATGCAAGATATATGCCCAGAAGGTCATGTATTAATCGAGCATATTCCAAGAGATAAATTTAAGCCATCTTATTCTCACACATTAGAATTTTCTAAAAAAGCAAGCATAAAATGGGAGGATTATTAAAAATGCAATTAGATTTATCAAATAAAAATATATTAATAACAGGTGCTGCTACAGGCATGGGAAGAGCATCAGCAATTGAGGCGGCTAAACATGGAGCAAGCATAGCAATCGTAGATATTAACTCAGATGGACTAGATGAAGTTTCTTCGGAATTGAAAAAATTAGATGCAAACTTCAAATCATATTTAATTGATGTCACATCCATTGATGAAACCGAAAAAAAAGTAGGTGAAATTGAAAAATGGTTTGAGGGAGGCATAAATTGTTTAGTACATTTTGCGGGTGCCCTAGAAGGATCTGTTGTTGACATAGATGAACTTTCACCTGAAACATGGCACAGAATAATAAATATTAATCTTAATGGTACATATAATGTAACAAGGGCCGTTGCTAAATTTATGAAAAAAAGAAAAAATGGAGTCATTCTTTTAACTTCTTCTGGTGCAGGTGTTTTGGGGGCGGGATCTTCCGCTCCTTATAGCTCAAGCAAAGGAGGGACTCATGGATTAACACTTCACCTTCAAGAATACTTATCTAAAAATGGGGTAAGAATTCATGATATTCTTCCGGGAAGTATAAGATCGCCTCTAAAAGAAGGTCAGCTCAGCGAAGCTCTAAAAAATACAGGTGACACTAAACTTTTCGACAAAAGCTCACAAGAATTAGGCAACCCAGAAGGTGTTGGGAAAATCGTAGCATTTATTGTCAGTGATAATGCTGACTATTTAAGAGGAAGTATTGTTACAAGATGAACACTAAACCATTAAATGTAAAAATTATTGAAAACCCAACTCAGAATCATGAATGTAATGGCAAATGTACTGGCAAGAATGGCAATGATGGGTATTGTTACCACGAAAATGGAACGAAGCATGAAGTTGGTTTGTGTAAGAAAAAGCATAAATGAAAATTACTAGCGTTAGAGCTGTGAGGATTGAATATCCTAGAATACCTCAAAAAACTAAACCTAGAAAAGCAGACAAGTATGCAGGTAAAATAGCCACGGGAAGCCCAATGTCAACATCATTAGGGGGTAGATATTTTCACACAGAAGGCTGGTGGGACAACGCTTTAATGAAAGGAATTGGGGCAGGAATTGAAAGAGATGTTGGCTGCATAGTCGAATGCGAAGATGGAAGTTGGGGGTTCGGATTTTCTGACAGAGGAAGGATAACTGCATCAATAATTAACGACTACATTGCGCCTAATTTAATTGGAAGAAATGTCTTCGAAACAGAAAAGGTTTATGACATGATGACCAGAATTCTCTCTCCAGTTGGGTCAAATTCTTTTTCTACAAGAGCCATTAGCGCTGTAGATTTAGCTCTTTGGGATCTAAAAGGTAAACTTCTCAATAAGCCTGTATATGAATTATTAGGTGGATCTGTAACAGAGAAGCTCCCTATATATGCTAGTTCAAATAATACAGAATGGCTAAAAGAATTGGGATTTAAAAATTTTAAAAGATTCATATCATGGGGACCTAGAGATCAATTATCAGGCATAAACAAAGTTGAGCAAGAAATTGCAGATGCCAGAGATTTAATTGGGTATGAATCAGAATTAATGTTGGACTGTTGGTTAAGTATGGATATAGAAACCACTGTAAGAGTATCAGAACAATTAAAGCCCTATAAATTAAAATGGATAGAGGATGCACTGATTTCTGAAAGTATTAACCAGTATGAGATATTAAGAAATAGAATTCCTCAACAAACGTTAGCTACTGGAGAGCATTGGTATGGGGTTCATCCTTTTTTTCATGCAGCATCAAAAGGAATTATAGATATATTACAGCCAGACATAACTTGGGTCGGAGGTTTGTCAGCAATAATCAAGATAGTCCATATAGCAGAGTCAGCCGGAATTGACGTTATTTTACACGGAGGAGGCGGATCTGTTTTTGGACAACACGCCTCTTATGGATTAACTGGAATTTCAATGATTGAATGTTCTGGGCCAGTTATTACACCAATCGGGGTTCCTTTAGAAGAAAAAGATAGATTCCCTGGAACGCCTGTACCAATAAATGGGACCATTATACCTTCTGATGCTCCAGGCTTCGGATTAGAAATTAAAAAAGAATGGTTTCCAGATTTCTTTAGTTGATAACTCTGATTTGATTATAAGGAATTTTGATTCCTTCATCGTCAAAAGCTATTTTTATCTCTCTTATTACCTTCGTTCTAACTTCCCACTGCTTTCCAGGTTGAGTAACACCAACGAATTTAAGTCTAACTCCAGAATCAGAGAACGAAGTTATAGTCCAAACTCTAGGTTTCTCTTTTATAAATCTTCCTATATCTGGATCACTTTCAATTTTATTTCCAATATCATTTAGAGTCTTAATAGCTTTCTCAAGATCTTCTTCGTAACTTACATGTATCTCTATATTAACCCTAGACCACTGACTTGTAAGATTTGTAATAATATCAGTTGATCCATTAGGGATAATATGAAGCGCTCCATCTAAATCTCTCATTAAAATTCTCCTCAGATTTAAATCTTCTACAAGGCCTGCCCTGCCTTTAATCCTTACAATATCGCCCTTCCTCAATTGGTTTTCTGCAATAATTAGCATACCTTGTATCACATCTTTTACTAAACTTTGAGAACCCAAACCAACTGCTATTCCTAGTATAGATATGCCTGCCACCAATGATGTTACAGGCACTCCTAATATAGACAATATTGTTAACACGGCAATCAAGACAACAAATATTCTTAAAACACTCCTAATAACAATGGCGAATGTCTCTACTCTTTTTTCATTTTCAGAACTATGCTCTCCAGATCTAGTGGATGAATTTAAATAAAGTTTAATCAAGTTTGGCATTATAGTTCCTGCGATTCTCAAAGAAATATATGCAAGTATAATAACTATAAGCATAGGGATCCCATTTGAAACTATTAATCTATATGACGCCCCAATTGCCCAATCTAGTCCAGCATCACTTTCACCAATATTTAAAACAGATAATATTCCAAAAAAGCTAGGAATGCCTGCTACAGCAAAAGCAACTAATATTACAAATATATTTTTTATGGTGTTTACTAGTTTTTGAGAATTCGGATCTGAGATTCGTTCTGGATCAGCACCAAGTAACTTCAAGCCTTTAAATATAAAATAAGAAATTAGCCAAACTCCAACAATCCCGGCAATTCCAATAAGAATTAACCAAATTCCCTTATCTATAAACCATATGTTGAAAGAATCTTGCATAATCTTTATTAATATTGTGCTGTTTTCCCAAACTCAAAATAAAAAATGTGTAAAATATACTTATGCTTTTCTTACGCGAAAACTTCAAAGGTCTGTTATTATGCATCTCAATTTGTGCTATAAGTTACATCATTCAATTTATTGAGATAAATATATTCAATGAAAAAATATTTGATGTATTAATAATTTCCCTCATAATTGGAATTATTGTAAAAAATACGCCTTTCAACATACCTCAAATTTTTTCTAAAAATGATAAGGCTCCAAAATTTGTATCCAAACAATTACTGGAATTCGCAGTCATATTACTTGGATTTAAAGTTAATTTCTCATTAATAAAAGAAAGTGGGTCATCTTTAATACTTCTGGCTATTATATCTGTAATTACTTGTATGATATTAGTTTTTATTTTGTGCAAATACATATTTAATCTTGATAAAAGCATCTCTATATTAGTTGCCACAGGCAATTCAATATGTGGTAACTCTGCTGTTGCAGCGATGGCTTCTGTAATCAAATCAGCCCCCAATCATGTTGCAATTGCAATAAGCTTCAGTGCTGTTATTGGCCTTATTCAAGTTCTACTTTTGCCATTAATACCAGTTTTCACCAATATTACAGATTTTCAATATGGAGTTATTGCTGGGCTATCAGTCTATGCAGTTCCTCAGGTTGTGGCAGCATCATTTGTAGTGAGTACAGAAGCTGGCCTAATCGCCACTCAAGTTAAATTATTAAGAGTTTTAATGCTAGGTCCTGTAATTATTGCTGTAAATTTTCTTACAAAATCAAATGACAAAAGTATTTCAAAATTTCAAAATTTAAGTACCTATGTTCCTTGGTTTGTTGTTGGGTTCATAATAGCCTCAATAATTGGATCATTAAATTTATTACCTAATGCATTAATTGATTATATTAGTTCGCTTAGCAAAATATTGTTTGCAATTTCTATGGCAGGAATTGGGCTTACTGTAAACATCAAAGATCTCAAAGGTTCAGCACTTAAAGTTTCTTTGGCGGTTATTTTTGCAACCCTACTTATGATAATAATTGGAATTATAGGTATAAATTTATTTAATTTTCAATAGTTCTTGAACCTTACGCCCAATTTCTGTTGGAGAGTCTGCTATTAAAACTCCAGCATCTCTTAGTGCATTAATCTTTTCAGATGCTAATGCAGATTTTCCAGTTATAACAGCTCCCGCGTGTCCCATTCTCCTGCCTTCTGGTGCCGTCTGACCAACAATACTTGCTACAACTGGCTTAGATATATAATTTTTTATTCTTTCAGCAGCCTCTTGTTCTTTTGTGCCTCCTATTTCACCAATCATCACAATAGCCTCAGTGTTTTTATCTTCTTCAAACATATTAAGTACATCAACAAATGAAGTTCCATTGATTGGGTCTCCTCCAATGCCAACACAAGCGCTCTGTCCTATGCCTAGTTTAGTTAATTGAACTATAGCTTCGTATGTAAGTGTTCCACTTCTAGAGACAACACCTACATTACCGGACTTAACTATACTCCCTGGTATTATTCCTACCTTTAGTTTTTTTTCAGGAATTAAATATCCAGGGCAATTTGGGCCAATAAGTCTAGTTTTCTTGCCTTTAAGGTATTCATTAATTTTTACCATATCTGAAACAGGTATTCCTTCGGTAACACATACAACTATAGATATATTTGCATCTATCTGTTCTATTATTGCATCAGCAGCGAAGGGTGCAGGGACAAAAATTAGTCCTATTTCTGGAGAAGTTTTTTTTATAGCCTCAAACACACTTCCAAATATAGGAATATTCTGGTTGAATTTTTCACCAGCTTTGGTAGGGTGGACAGCAGAAACAATATTTGTTCCAAATTCAATACATCTCTCCGCTTGAAAACTACCATCACGACCTAATCCTTGAATTAACACTTTATTTAAATCTTGATTAATAATATTCATCATTTCCCTAGCTTATTTCTTATTTCGATAGCAGCTGTTGGCAAATCTTCTACAAAGCTTATATCTAGTTCAGAATTTTCAAGTAACAATTTTGCCTCACTAGAATTTGTACCTCTTAATACCACTACCATAGGAATGGGTTTATTATGATTTTTAAATCCATTAATTATACCTTTCGCAGCCACATCACATCTTAATATGCCTCCAAATAAATTAACTAAAATTATCTCTACATCATTATCTGAAGCAATTATTTTGTAGGCTTCTTCAATCCTTTCTTCAGAAGCACTACCTCCAACATCTAGAAAATTTGCTGGAGCAGTGCCAGCCTTCATAGTTATATCCATAGTTGCCATAGCTAAACCTGCCCCATTAACCATGCACCCAACTTTTCCTTCATGGAGTTTTATATAAGCTAGATCATTGCTTAGTGCTTTTAATTCAGATTGATTCATTTGAGTTTCATCAAATAAATCTTCAATATCTGGATGCCTAAAAATTGAATCATCGTCAATAGTTATTTTCGCATCTAGAGCTATTACTTTTTCGTCATTGGTAATAGCAAGAGGATTGATTTCAATTAAAGTACAATCTAGAGAATCAAATATTCTATATAGTTTTTGAATTATAGAAGAAATTTGTTGAGAAATTTTTTTTTCTAAGTTTAATAATGATAATAAATTTCTTACCTTATAAGGAGATGGCCCTATAAGAGGGTTCACATGAATTTTCATTATTTTATCTGGAGTTTTTTCTGCAACTTCTTCTATATTCATTCCACCCTCGGTAGACAAAATTATAACAGGACATTTTTCATCAAAATCCATTGTCACTGCAAGATAAAGCTCTTTAGAAATATCAGAAGCTTCTTCGACATAAACTTTATTTATAGGAAATTCGGTTCCTCCTGACTGAAAAGTTTTTAATGATGTTCCTAGCATCTCTTGGGCAGCTTTTTTTGCTTCTTCAGGATTATCAGCAACTTTTATTCCTCCAGCTTTTCCTCTCCCGCCTGCATGAACCTGTGCTTTTATAACAACCTTCCCATTTATTGAAGTAGATATTTTTTTGCACTCTAAATCTGATGAAGCAACTTGTCCAAAAGGTATTGGAACATCATGTTCACTTAAAATATTCTTTGCTTGGTATTCGTGTAGTTGCACAGAGATTTCTCTTTCGCCTTCCTTTTTAAAAGATAAATTTAATTATATAAATAATTACTAAAGAATATAGCCCTGCAAATACATCATCTAAAATAATGCCAAGGCTTCCATTCAATTTTTCTATTTTATGTATACCCAGTAATTTTGTAATGTCAAAAAATCTAAATAATAAAAAAGATAATAAAATTAATAAAATTGAATTTTCAGCAATTAATAGTACTATCCACATACCAATAAACTCATCAATAACAACAAAGTGAGGGTCCTTTAATTCAATCCCATTATCTTCAAACTTAAAGCTTGTTGATAAAACCCCAAAAATCAAAATAATAATTAATACAGATAGACGGGCAAATAATCCTAAATTTTCTCCAAAAAAAAGAATTATTAAGCATGGCACTAAACTACAAAAGGTTCCTGATCCGATTTTGATATAACCTATGCCAAAAACTGAATAAATAGGTTTAAGAAAAAAATTTAACGTCATAAAATTATTGCAGATAAGGAGATGCCCATTTCAATCCAGAAATAGTATCTTCATTAGGAATGTATTCACAACCAATCCATCCTTTATATCCCATCGAATCTATCTCATTAAATATTTTAGGATAATTTAATTCTCCTGTTCCTGGCTCATGCCGTCCAGGGTTGTCTGCAAGTTGCATATGCCCAATTATTCCTAGATTCTCTTTAATAGTGCTAATTATATTCCCTTCCATAATTTGCATATGATAAATATCATATTGCAACTTTATATTTGGATGATCTACAGAATCTATGATTTCTAAGGCTTTGCTTGTTGTAGACAACCAATAACCAGGTATATCAACAGTATTTATTGGCTCCACTAGTAACTGAAATCCAGAATCATGTAATTTATCAGCTGCAAATGCTAGATTCTTAATCAAAGTATCTTGTGCATCTGTTTCTGAAACACCACTTGGAACTTTTCCAACTAAACAAGTTAAATTTATCGGTTTAATTATATTTGCAAACTCTAACGCCAAGCCAACACCATCTTCGAATTCATTGATCCTGTTAGGGTCAGCAGCTACCCCCCTATCACCTGAGCCCCAATCACCTGCAGGTAAATCGAAGAGAATTTGGTTAAGATTATTTTCTTTTAGTTCATTCAAAATATCATCTTTTGAAAAATCATATGGGAATAAATATTCAACCGATTTAAATTTTTGATTTGATGCCTCTTTAAATCTATCCATAAAGTTCACCTCATTAAACATCATTGATAGATTTGCAGCTAAATTTACCATTTATTCACCTCTTTAAGTTAATTCTTGATTTAATTATCTTAACAATAGCCTAAATTACCACCAAATTTTTTGTTCGCCAATTTCTTTGATATCTTCGTAATCCATCTCCCATAGCTTACTAGACAAGTATCTTTCCCCTGAATCAGCTATTATTATAACGATATTTCCTTTTTTAATTTTTTTTGCAACTTTCACTGCAGCAGCAGTAACGGCTCCGCATGAAACACCTGCAAAAACTCCGCACTTTTCCATTAACATCTTTGTCCAATAGAAAGATTCTTCTTCTCCAACTAAAATTCTTGAGTCAAGCTTCTCAAGATCAAGAATTGGAGGAATAAATCCATGTTCAATGCTTCTTAGTCCTGGGACAACCTCTTCAGGGTGAGGGGCGGCGGCAACTATCTTAATATTTTCATTATGTTCTTTTAAAGCTTTACCGGCACCCATCAGAGTTCCTCCTGTGCCCAAGCCAGCTACAAATACATCAATATCAGGGAGCTGTTTAATTATTTCTGGGCCTGTTGTTTCATAATGAGCTCGTGGATTAGCTTCGTTACCATATTGATATGGCATAAAGTAATCAGGGTTCTCTTCTGAAATCTTTTCAGCAAGTCTTATTGCGCCGTTAGTTCCTTGTTCTCCATCTGAAAAAATAATTTCTGCACCAAGAGATAGCAACATAGATTTTCTCTCGTCACTTACATTGTCAGGCATAACAACTTTTAACTTATAGCCCTTCACTCTTGATAACATAGCCAAAGCTATTCCAGTATTTCCACTTGTTGGCTCAATAATTGTAGATCCATTAACTAGCTTTCCTTTTGCTTCTGCACTTTCAATCAAGTATTTTGCAACTCTATCTTTTATGCTGCCAGCAGGGTTAAAGCTTTCTAGTTTTGCAAAAATTTTTACTTCATTAGGGCTAATATTACTTACATTAATCATCGGAGTATTTCCAATTATTTCAGTGATATTCTCGTTAATTTTCATTTCTTCTTATTCCTCAACTGAAGGCATTCCACAAAATAATTCGTAATCAATAAGCTCTTTGACTGAAGGATTATCTCCACAAAGAACACAATTTTCATTTCTTCTTATTTTTACTGTCCTAAACTCCATGCTTAAAGCATCAATAAGGACCATTCTACCTTTCAATAAATCTCCAGCACCAAGGATGTATTTTATTGTTTCTATTGCTTGTATGCTTCCTATAAGTCCTGGCAGAGCACCAATTACTCCAGCTTCTGAACAACTTGGAACAGACCCCGGTGGTGGTGGATCAGGAAATATACACCTATAACAATTTCCTCCAGGAACGTAAGTAGTTATTTGTCCATCAAAAGTTAGTACACTTCCATCTATTAAAGGTTTTTTAGCAAAAAATGTAGAATCGCAAATCAAATATCTTGTCGGAAAATTATCTGCTCCATTTATAACAACATCATATTCATTGATTATATCTAAAGCATTTTTTGAATTGATTGGCTCATCATGCATAACAACATTAACATCGGGATTATATGCTTTAAGAGTTTCCATAGCTGATACAACCTTACTCTTTCCTATATCTTCATCTCTATGAAGAACTTGTCTTTGAAGGTTACTTCTATCAACAACATCAAAATCAGCTATTCCTATTCTGCCAACTCCTGCTAGCGCTAAATATAAAGCTGCAGGTGAGCCTAAACCACCTGCGCCAATTATTAATACACTTGAATTTAGTAATTTTCTTTGTCCTTCAGACCCAATTTGAGGCATTATTATATGCCTGCTATATCTGTCGACTTGTTCTGGATTCAATTTATTTATCATTTTTATCCTTTCATAAAAAAAGCCCCGTGTTGTCGGGGCATTGAAGATTACTTTATCTTTATCATCTACATCAAATGCCCATCATAGGTGACAACACAAACAAAATTTTCTATTTTTCATTTCAATAGACATAATTAATTTCTATTAATTGCCTTAGTACTCACAAATACTTTATCTTTATCTGCAAGATCCTTAACAGTTACTGTTTCAAGTTTAGAAATTAAGACCTTCTCAACATCTGTCCACATATCTTGCTGAGAACATTGGCCCGACACTTGGCATAAATCTGGAAATTCAATGCAAGACACAGGAGCCATTGTTTTGTCTAATCCTCGAATAATCGAAGCAATAGAAATTTCAGATGGATTTTTCTCTAAAACATAGCCTCCATTAGGGCCTCTAACACTTCTTATAAAATTTTTTTCAATTAAATCATTAGATATCTGAAATAAAAAATTTTCGGGAACATGCCTTGCTTTAGATATTTCAGATCCTTTAACTATAGAGTTTTTAGGGAGCGTGGCAAGATGAACTAAAATCCTAACCCCATAGTCTATTTTCATTGGTACTAACATTATTTTCCTTTTCTTGAATGCATATTAACACGTATTTAGGACAATCATATAGATTAATCATCCAAATATGTGCTAATATACGTCAGGCTATAAACAAAACAGGATAAAATGGATCCAATATCATTAGAAACTAAAATAAGAACCAAATTTGGAAAAAAGCTAAGATCTCTTAGAAAAAATGGGACTTTACCTTTGCATGTTTATGGTCCGGGCATGGAGTCTATTTCACTCCAATCAGAGACTAATAAGGTAGTAAAAGTTTTGCAAGAAGCTGGGAGAACTAGTCCTGTTAAAATTATAGAAGAGTCTGGTAAAGAACATACAACACTTGTTAGAAACGTTGATCAGCATCCTGCCACAGGAGAGCTCCAACATGTTGATTTTATGAGAGTTGATGAAAATAAGGCTATAGAGGTTGAGGTTCCAGTTGTACTAATTGGAGAAGCGCCAGGAATTAGAGGTGGAGCAGGCACAGTAACTCAATCTATATACTCTCTATCTGTTTTATCAAAACCATTTTCAGTTCCGAATGAAATTCAAGCAGATGTGTCCGTATTAGTTGACCTAGAGGCATCCATTAAAAGAGGTGATTTAAAATTGCCAGATGGAGTGGAGCTCGTAGGTGATCCTGAAACTTCAGTGGCATGGATCCAGCCTCCGAGAGTTGTTGAAGAACCTACTGTTGCTGAAGGTGAAGAAGGTGCTGAAGGTGAAGAAGGTGCTGAAGGTGCTGAAGGTGAAGAAGGTGCTGAAGGTGAAGAAGGTGCTAAATAGCAACTGCAACCATCAAAATTCTTGACTACACACTAATATTGCTTGAAAATTCGAATTAGAAAATTAAATTTTTATTAAAAATAGAATAAATTAACAAACAGGAGGTACTATGAGTAACTCATTACTCATTATACTTCTTGTGCTTATAACTGGAATAATATCTGGCTCTGTGGGTTTTGGAATAAAATTATTTTTATACCAAAGGTCTCAAATTGCAGCAAAGAATGCAGCAAACCAGCAAATAAATATGGCTCAAAAAAGAAGCCAAGAAATTTTGCTCGAGGCTAAAGAAAAATCCCTACAATTCAGGCTAGAATCTGAAAAAGAAATAAATGAAGAGAAAAGTAAAATACGACAAGATCAATCTAAGATTGACTCTTTAAGAGATAAAGTTGAAAAACAAATTTCTGATCTTGATAAAGAAAAATTAAATATTTCTGAACAAGTAGAATTTGTAGAACAACAGAAAAAGGATCTTACAAATTCTCGTGAAATATATGCGAAGAAAATTGAAGATGCTTCAGAAATTTCTTATCAGGATGCAAAAGATATTCTTTTAAAAGAAGCGCAAGAAGACATAGAACATAACGTGGCGAAAAGATTTAGAGCTGCTGAGGAAGAACTAGAGATTAAAGTAGAGGATCATGCAAAAAATATCATTGCTGGTGCTGTACAAAGATTTGCTTCTGATGTAGTAGCTGAAGAAACTATACAAGCTGTATCTATTCCTAGTGAGGATATGAAAGGGAGACTCATAGGTAGAGATGGAAGGAATATTAGAGCTATTGAAAAAGCTACAGGAGTAGATTTAATTGTTGATGAAGCGCCTGAATCTGTAACAGTTTCGTGCTTTGATCCTATTAGAAGGCAAGTAGCAATAAATGCTTTAAGTGAATTAATAAAAGATGGGAGAATTCACCCAGCCAGAATTGAAGCTATATCTGAGAAATCAAGAAAAGATATAGACAAGACTATTAGGAAGGCTGGAGAAGATGCCACATTTGAATCTTCTGTAAAGGGCTTGCGCCCAGAAATAATTAATATGATGGGCAGACTAAAGTACAGATATAGCTATGGAGAAAATGTATTGCAACATTCTATTGAAGTTGCTCATTTAGGATCACTAATGGCAAGCGAAATTGGGGCAGATGAAAAAGTGTGTAGGGTTGGCGGATTTTTACACGATATCGGAAAAGCTTTTACTCATGAAATTGATGGACCTCACGCTGAAATTGGGGCAGATTTTGTGAAAAAATATGAAATGGATCCTAAGATTGTGACTGTAATCAGAGAGCATCATGATTCTGATTTTTCAGCAACAGAATCATTTATTGTAGCTGCTGCTGATGCATTAAGCGCATCAAGACCAGGGGCTCGAAGAGATTCAGCAGAAGCCTACGTTAAAAGATTAAAAGATATTGAAGAAATTGGATTAAGTTTTGCAGGAGTGGAAAAATGTTTTGCAATTGAAGCTGGAAGAGAGTTAAGGATTATGGTGGATCCTATTAAAGTTAATGACGATGAAGCTGCATTATTAGCAAAAAACATTGTTGAAAAGATAGAGTCTTCTCTTGCCTATCCTGGCCAAATCAAGGTTATTGTTATTAGGGAGTCTAGATCAGTCGAGACAGCTCAATAATATTGAATATTGCAGATCTACATATTCATACTTTTTTCTCTGATGGTGATTTAAGTCCTGAAGAAATAATTAAAGAAAGTATTTCCAGGAATATTTCATATATTTCTATTACTGATCATGACAATCTAACCGGATATAAAAAAGCAAATTCAATAATCAAAAAATCTGAAAATAACAGTTTGAAATTAATACCTGGAATAGAATTATCTGGCTCAGTAAATAATTCTAATATTCATCTTCTCGCATATTTTTTTGACCCTAATAATAAAGACTTAAATTCTGTCCTAAAGATTTTACAATTAAGGAGAAATGAATTTGCTAAATTTGCCTTAAAAAAACTTAACGAAGAAGGTGTAAATATAAGCTGGGGAGATATAGTAAAGAATTCTAAAGGCTCTGTAGGTAGGCTTCATATAGCATATGCATTAATTAGTCTTGGATATGCTAAAAATACCAATGATGCATTTGAAACATATCTCCACAAAATTAAGTCCCTTTATGAAAATCCTTTTGAAATAAATGCAAAGGAATTAATTGAAGTAATAAGAAAAGCAGGTGGGGTATGCTCACTTGCTCATCCTCATACTGTTAATGATGTAGATAAATCAATTAATGATCTTTATAAAAATGGATTAGTGGGGCTCGAAATTATTGAAGATAAAAAAATTAAAGATTCTGATGAAATAATGTCAAAATTTGAGTTAACTAAAACTGCTGGCAGTGATTTTCATAGAAGCAGAAAAAAATCTTATTTAGGAAAAAACTTTCTAAATGAGCAAGAATTATTAAATTTCTATAATATTTCCAAAAATAAATTAAATGGTGAAATAAGTTGGAATATGTAATTTTTCTAATTATTGTTTTTTTCTTGAGTTCTCTAAATTTTTCTAATATCTATCTTAATAAAATTAATAAAGATCCATCCCAATCATGGACAACACATATAGGATCCTCATATATTTGGAAATATCATTCAAAAATTGCTGGAATAGTAATTTTCTTTGGTGATAGTGTTTTAAAAGGCCTATTACCTATTTTTATTGCAAAATTTATGCTTGATTTCAGTCAATTAGATCCAATAAATGAATATTATTTAATGCTTATATTATTCACTCAAATAATTGGAAATAATTGGTCTATTTTTATGAGATTTAAGGGAGGAAGAGGGATGGCCATTATCATTGGAAGCTTACTAGGAATTAATGTAACCATGGCTATAATTTTATATTCTTTGTATCTAATAATTTATCTAAAAATTAAAGATGGTGGTCCAGCATGGATAATATCCATTGGAATTTCGTGTATTTTCTCATTATTTTTTTCAACTCCCCTTTTTTTCTGCTACTTAATATGCCTTTTCTTAGTCATTTTAAAAAGAATTACAGGCAATTTACTTTCAAATAATTATAAAATAATTATAAATAGAATAGTCTTTGATAGAGATATATAAATGAAAACTTCCGATAAAAATAAATGTAGTTGTGGTAAAGAAATATCCACCCTTTTAAAATGTGGAGATAAAAATTGTGAAGATTTCATTTGCCCTAACTGCATGATTCAAACAAAAACAGTACCAAAATGTAAAAAATGCGCTAAATTAAAATTAAACCCAGCATTCAACCCAACTCTGAAGGATTTAATATTAAGCTTCATTGTCTGCATGTTTATTTCAGTATCTTTTGCTATTATTTTTAGGGTATTGGTAGAAATTTTATCGAATTTAATTCCATCTATAATTATTTATTACCTGATAATACTGCCAGTTCCGATACTTGGATGGATTATTGGAAATGTAATTGAGAGAACCTCAGGATATAAGAAAAGTTTAACCCTCATGATAATTGCGGGCTTGAGCGTTGCAATAGGACATCTAACAATTTGGTACGGATTTTCGCCAGATATAATTACTTGGCTGTTGAGTTTAGTAATAGGAATTTATTTATCAATTCTCAAAGTTAAGATCTAAATCTTTTTCTAGAGAAAAAACTTCTATGCCGCTTTCAACAACTTCGCTTTCAACAACCTGAAATCCTGATTTTTTCCAAAATATTAAAGCATCCTTTTGTACCTCTGATGTACCTAGAATTAATTTACTTGCCCCTCTTTCTTGAGTCCATATTTCTATATTATCTAACAATCCTTTGGCGATACCTTGATTCCTATATCCCTTCTTAACACTTAAGCGTTTAAGCCTATAAATAAAATCATTATCTTTTTCAACACCCAAGCATCCAACAATATGCTCATCAGATACAGCTACAAAAAAAATTCCATCAGTAAAATAATGATCATAAATATTACCTAAATCTTCACTAAGAGATCTTTCTAAATAAGCAGATATGCCATCTCTGACTGATTCACTTCTATCCTCTGCGGTGGCAAGAAGGCCGGCAATAACCATATCTTGGACATGAAGCTGATCCAGATTATTAAAAATTCTAATATAAAAATTATCTTCACTCATTAAAAAAAATATTTAATTAAATAAATCACAATAATTCCATCAATTATTGCTGCTATTACAAATAATGATTTTGGCAATTTATTTCTTTTCATAAGATCAGGATTTTAACGTGATAAGATAATTTAAGTAAAGTAATTTAAGTTATATATATTAATACTATAATTATAAATTATTTAGTATTAAGTAATTATAATAGTAATAAATGCAAAAAAACCTAACCAATAAAACTATAATTATAACCGGCTCTAACAGCGGATTAGGACTTGAGGCAGCAAAAAAATTTGCAGATCTTGGAAACACAGTAGTTTTGGCTTGTAGAAATGCTGAATCTGGAAGAAATGCTGAAAGAAAAATTGGAAAAAATAGTCTTTTTATTCCTCTGGATGTAAGCAGCAGAGAAAGTATGGACAACTTTGTGATGAAATTTGGTCAGAAATTCTCCAATTTGGACATATTAGTAAATAATGCAGGAGTGATGCTTCACCCTCCCCAAAAAACAAAAGATGGGACTGAAATTACATTTGCAATAAATTATTTAGGCTATTTCTATCTTTCATTAAAATTAATACCTAAATTAATTGGTTCAGTAAATCCTAAAATAGTAAGTGTTTCTAGCATATCAAGTTATCGAGTAGGAAAAATAAATTGGGATTATTTCGACCCAAGTGAAAAAATTTCTTCATTTAAAGAAAAGAGAGAAATTTATGAACACACTAATCTGTTCAGATTAATGTTCTCTATAGAATTGCAAAAAAGGTTATCGGAGAGAAATATTCCTATAAAATCAATTGCTTGTCACCCAGGAGTTGCGAAAAGTAAGCTTGGTAGATATTTTTTTCTTGCAAAACTTATTTATGCTCTACCAGTAATGTCATCATCAAAAGAAGGAGCCAAATCAATTATTTTTTCTTGTGTTAATTCAAGTCTAAACGGAGGCGAATTTGTAGGCTTAAATACAAAAAAACAACACAAGGGTGATCCAATAATTGTAGCTCCCAATCCTATAGTTGAAATTGAAACCCAAAGAAATAAATTATGGCAAATGACTGTAGAAAAATATGGGATAGATTTATAAAAAAATTTAATCTCTAAACCTAAAGCATTGACATGAGTAAAAAAATTATGCTATAATATATACATCGTTCGGTTGAAAAACCGGATTTTTTTTTGCCTTTTTTATCCTTTATTTATATTTTTTAAAAAAGAACTTATCATTCATATATACATTAAGGGAGATTAAATGAGTGACTTTGATTATTATGCATATATTGGAACATACACATCGGGAGGAGTAATTACTCCCAAATTGCAAAGCAAAGGGATTTATATTTTAGGATATGATTCATCTAGCGGAACTTTTTCTCAATTAGGAACCTGCTTTGAAAAAGATAACCCTTCTTTTCTCACCATATCTCCAAATGGTAAAAACCTATATTCTGTGGGCGAAATTGATGACAAGAGAGGAGGGGCGCTTTCTGCGTATTCAATTAATAAAGATGACGGTAGCCTCTCAATAATAAATACAATTTCGTCAGGATCAAACGGCCCTTGTCACTTAACTACTGACAAGAGTGGGAAATTACTTCTTGCTGCAAATTATGCTGGCGGCGCCTCAACTATAACTTCTATTAATGAAGATGGTAGTCTAAATGAAAACATCCAAGTAATTCAACATGAAGGCTCTAGTGTTAATCCTGACAGACAAATGGAACCGCATGCTCATTCAATTAATGTTAGTCCTAATAATAAATTCGCACTTGTGCCGGATCTGGGAACAGACAAGGTAATGATTTATAAAATTAGTCACAATACTGGCAGGCTAGAAATTAATACGCCAGGTTTTGTGAAAATCGATTCTGGAATGGGACCAAGGCACCTTGAATTTCATCCTAATGGAAAAGTAGTTTATGTGATAAATGAAATCGGAGCTACTATAACATCATTTGATTTTGATGGTGATAAGGGGATTTTAAATACCATTGAAACTATTTCAACTCTCCCAGATGGATTCGATCATAAAAGTTGTGCTGATATACATATGACATCAGATGGAAATTTTCTTTATGGATCAAATAGAGGCCATGATAGCTTAGCAATATTTACTGTTTCAGATGATGGAAGAAAATTAGAAAAGGCGGGGCATGAATCTACTTTAGGAAAAACTCCGAGAAATTTTTCTATTGACCCTTTAGGTAATTATATTCTAGCAGCAAACCAAGATTCTGGAGATATATTTACTTTCTCAATTAATAAAAATAATGGAACCTTGCAATATACAGGTGATAAGATAAACATACCGTATCCTGTATGTATTAAATTTTTAAAGAGGTAAAGATGAAAATATATGACATTAAAAAGATTAAGCTAACTGGTTCTATTCTTGCCATCTTGGCTTGCCTGGTTCTTTTATCTTGCAACGTAACAAAAACAAATGAAGAAGGCGAAGAACTTTCTAAAGAAGAATTAAATGCAACATCTGCTACTGAAGAAGCAAAAAGACTTGAAACCGAAGTAGATACAGAATCATTGAAAGCAAATGAAAAGGAATTATTAAGTGAACCTGAATTAAAAAAGTTGGGATCTTTTTCAGATAAAATTTTAAGAACAGGCATGCGTTCGCTTCAGCATACTTATTGGGTAATGGCTGAAGCAAATGAAATGAAAGATTATCTAGACACTGCTGGCGTTGAATTAATAGGAGATGTAATAGTTCCTGGAAATGAGAAAAAGGCTGAATTTTTAGATTATGGAGTAATAATGAGTGGCGGACAAGCTTATGTAGTTACTGAAATGGATAAGATCATCGTGGCTTTCAGAGATACTGGGAGTGACAAAAGGTGGGAGAGAATGCTTAATATGCTGACTGATGCTAGAGCAACTTTAAAGAAGCTTTCTTTCTTAGATGACCCTAAACTTTCTCAGATAAGTGCTCATGAAGGATTCGTAAGTGAGTATATGTTATTTAGAGAAAAAGTTATTGAATATGTCAGTAAGCACCCCGACAAAGAAATTTATGTTGTTGGTCACAGTCTTGGAGGAGCATTAACAACTCTTGCTAGCTTTGACATTGCCTCAACATTAGACAGAGAAGTAAATGCCATTACTTTTGGGGCTCCTCGAGTGGGAATGGAAGAATTCAGAAATGCTTTTGATAGTCTTCCAATAAAAATGTATAGATTTGTAGTAGCAAATGATCCTATTCCGAGAGTTCCTGGAATGCTAATACCATATGAACATGTGGGAGAATTAATTCAAATTGATCAATCTGGTGATTTATATGGCCTTAACGATGTAAATACAGCACTGTTGTTTAGCACAAGAGATTTTACAGATCACCATAAATCATCTTACTACTTTGGATTAGTAGGTTTATATACTTATTGTCAAAATAAAGATTATCAAAAATGCAATGACAAAGACTACACGAGTAAGTTAGCTAAATCTGAAAGAGAATCTCAAGAACAGTTCTGGGAAAAGATTCCTTTGGATAAAGTTAATTTTCCTGCAGATAAGCTACCAATAGATAAAATTCCTGTTGGGAAGATGCTAAATCTTAAGAATCGACTATCTGATTTAGCAGGAAAAGCAACATCATTAAAACCATGGGAACAAATTCCTTGGGAAGATGTGCCTAACGATTTAAATGCAGTTATACCGGAAGAAAAAATTCCTTGGGGTAATTAGTCTATCTAATTGAATATGCTCCATCTACAGGTATAAAAGTACCTGTCACATAGTCTGATGCTGAAGAGGCTAAAAATATTGCTGTGCCTGCAAGATCACTCGGAATTCCCCATCTTCCCGCCGGAATTCTTGAAGTTACTAACTCAGCGTCTTCAGGAAAATTTTTTCTAAATCCATCCGTTAAATTGGTAGTAATATAGCCAGGCAATATAGAGTTGACTTGAATATTGAATTCTGCCCAAGCAATTGCACAACTTTTTGTATATTGCACAACCCCACCTTTGCTTGCTGCATACACTGATGCATGAGCAGCACCAAAAATTGACATCATAGATCCTATATTAATTATTTTTCCGAACTTTTTTTTCTTCATTTGGTTGAAAACAATAGAAGAAAAATAATGAACGCTCGTTAAATTTGTATCCATAACAGTTTTCCAATCATTTGGGGACAGATCATGAGGAGGCTTTCTTATACTAGTCCCGGCATTATTTACCAATATATCTATAGAGCCAAATTCATTATTCACCTCATTAATGCACTTTTCTACAGATTCATAGCTTGAGACATCACACAAAAAATATTGCGCGTCTCCTCCATTGTTGATTATTTTTTCTTGAGCTTTTTTGCATTTTGCTTCATCTCTCCCAACAATTGCTACCCTTGAGCCAAAATCAGCAAATCCATTTGCAATGCCTTCTCCTATTCCGCCATTTCCGCCTGTAATCAATGAAACTTTATCTTTTAGATCAAACAAATTATTCTCCTACTTGCTTTTTAAACTTACCTAAAGGATATTTAAACAATGAAATCTAATCAATCCTTAGATGGAATAAAAGTTATTGATTGTAGTCAAATTCTAGCAGGTCCTTTTTGCTCGATGCTACTAGCTGACCATGGAGCAGATGTAATAAAAATAGAAAAACCTAATGGTGGAGATGACGTAAGAACTTGGGGGCCACCTTTTATTGGAAAAGACTCCTCTGCCTTCGTTCAACTAAATAGAAATAAAAGAAGTCTTTCTTTAGATATAAAATCAGAAGAAGGGAAAATTATCCTAAATAAATTACTTAATGATGCTGATGTCTTAATTGAAAATTCTAGAGTTGGGGCGATGAAAAAATTAGGGTTTGGATACGAAGATGTAAAGAAAATAAACCCAAAGATAATTTTTTGTTCTATATCAGGATTTGGAACAACTGGGCCTTATTCTAAAAGAGGCGGATTTGATTTAATTGCACAAGGAATGAGCGGCTTAATGAGTATAACCGGCCACAAAGATACAGCGCCTGTTAAGGTAGGAGTTCCCATTGCTGATTTGAATACAGGAATGTTTGCAATGCAAGGAATACTTTCTGCATATATACATCTACTTAAAAGCGGAGAAGGTCAGTTTTTAGAAGTATCATTACTTGAGTCAGCATTAGCATATACTCTGTATGAAAGTAGTATATATTTCACTACGGGATCAATATCCGAGCCTGAGGGCTCAGCTCATAGACTCACAGCTCCCTACCAAGCATTCAAAACTAAGGATGGATATATCAATTTGGGTGCCGCAAATCAATCAAACTGGGAAAGATTCGTAGATGTAATTGGAATGAGCAAATTAAAAGAAGATAGTAGATTCACTACTTCAGACATGAGGCAAATCAACAGGAAAAACCTTGAAACAATACTTGAGAAGGTTTTTTCAACTAAAAACAATAAAGAATGGATATCAATGTTGCTGGATAATGGCATTCCTGCAGGCCCGATATATAACATGAAAGAAGTCTGGAGCGATGAACAAGTAAAAAGCAGAAATATGAATGTAAAAATAGATCACCCAAATCTAAAAGGTAGTCAAAATATAGGAATTGTAGCTAAACTAAAATCTACTCCTGGGCAAATAAAAACGCCTGCGCCGTTATATGGGGAACATACAGAAGAAATTTTACAAGAACTAAATTATACACAATCTGAAATTTCTAATTTGATTAAGAAAAAAGTAGCTGGAATGAAATAATCACTCCAATAACCAGTTTTTAATATCATTTATTTCATTCTCTATAATTTGATGTCCCATTTCATATTCATGATATTCAACATTTAGACCCTTATTGATAAGTTTTTTATGAGTTTCTCTTCCATCATTAATACTGATCATTGGATCATTAATTCCATGAGCTAAAAAAATTCTTGGATTTACTGTTAAATCTATATTCAAGTCAATAGGAGGTATTATCACGGAGCTCAATATTAATAATCCAGAAAATAAATTTTGCTGAATTATATCCGCATGCATCGCCATCATTCCTCCTTGAGAAAATCCGCCTAAATAAATCCTATTATTATTTATATTAAATAAATCTAATGACTCCTCAATGGTATTCTCTAGAATTTTTTCTGATTCTTTTATTTCATTTAAATTGTCAAAATCAAACCACGAGCAAGCATTTTGATTAAACCCAGAATTTATTTCAAAAGGTGCATTAGGGAAAATATATATATAGTCATCCTGATTAATCATTGGAGCAATATCTACTAAATCTCGCATATTAGCGCCAAATCCATGCAAAAGAAATATCACGTCTAGATTCTGAGAATCATTTTCAGGACTTGAAGATATGAAAGGGAGGTTTTTACCAATATGCTCTTTGTTTTTCATTTTTTATAAAAATGATTTACAGGGCTACTGCCATGACCAATTGAATATGAATATTTTAAACCATCAGTTATGTATTCCTTTGCTTTCCTAATTGCAAACTCCATAGAATCTCCTTTTGAAAGAAAAGCTGTAATTGCTGCTGATAGAGTACATCCAGTTCCATGAGTATTTATTGTATTAATCCTAGCTTCTGAAAACTTAACTATCTTATTATCTGAAAATAAAAAATCTTCTGCTATATCCTCTTTCCAATGACCGCCTTTTATTAATACCCTTTTTGCTCCCATTTCTAAAATTAATTTGCCTGATTTAATCAAAGAATCTTCAGAATTAATTTTAGTCTTTGAAATTTTTTGAGCTTCATGAATATTAGGGGTCACCAGTGTAGCTAATGGAAATAGTTTATTAATGTAAGATGCTATTGCTGACTCATCAATTAGTGAATCTCCGCTTTCAGCCACCATAACAGGATCGACAATTAAATTTTCGTAATTATTATTTTCTAATGCACTACAAACAGCGTGAATTATTTCAGAATTGCCCAGCATTCCAGTTTTTATAGATCTGGGCTTAATATCTGACATGACAGAATTAATTTGCTCTGCAACAAAATCTCCTGACATCATTCTAAATCCTTGAACACCAATCGTATTTTGAGCTGTTACAGCAGTAATTACAGTTGCTCCATATACGCCCAGAGAAGAAAAAGTTTTCAGGTCAGCCTGAATTCCTGCACCAGCCCCTGAGTCAGATCCTGCAATGGTTAAAGTTTTATTTTTGAAATCATTCATAATCACAATTAAACTGTTTCTAAAGTTTATTTTATAACTTATATTAAGAAACCGAGAGGAAAGCAAATGGTTGAACTAAGAAAAAATATAATAAAACATAAATTAGCTAAAGGACAACCAACTTTAACTCTGATGGGTGTAGCTAATGCAGATCAAATAGACCAGCTAGGTCCTTTAGATTTTGACGGAATATGGCTAGAAGCTGAGCATGGGGACGTAGATTTTGCAGACATATCAGATTTAACTAGAGCATGCGATTTATGGGATAAAACTTCTATAACTAGAGTACATCAGAATGAAACGGGAGTGATTTACAGAACCCTGGATAGAGGAAGTCAAAGCATATGTGTCCCTCACGTAAATACAGCTGAAGAGGCAAAAAATGTTGTAGATGCGGCTAAATTTGCACCTATAGGCAATAGAGGAATGGCTACGAGCAGGCAAGGCTATGGAGTTAAAGATTACTTCTTGAAAGCAAATCAAGAATCAATGCTGATAGTTCTAATTGAAGATATAATAGCGGTAAATAATTTAGATGAAATATTAGAGGTAGAGGATATTGATGTTTTCTTTGTGGCACCTAATGATCTTGCAGCAACCATGGGTTACATAGGAAGAACTGATGATCAGAAAGTTCAAGATACTATTGATGACACTTTAAAAAGGATTGTAGGGTCTGGAAAAAATGCTGGGGCACTTACAACTGTGCCAAAGCTTGATCATTATTTGAATATGGGAGTAAATTGTATATGTGTGAATATCGGCCCTTTTTTAAATGACGGTATAAATGAGGCTTCAAAAATAATAAATTCTAAATGAAAAATATAATAAAGATCATTATATTTACTTCAATTATTACTTTTGCTACTTTTGCTTGTAGGTCTGGAGGTCAGGTTCCTGAAGATACTGTTATAAAAGTTATAACACCCACTGCAATTCCTGTAGAATGTAAAAACGAAATGTATCCATCTGACGCACCACAATTTGGAGATAACAATTCTGTAAATTATATTAATTTGCAGAAAAATTTAGATTTCCTAGACATTGAAGAGGGCCAAGGTGACATGGAAGTAATTCCTAATGATAAAGTAGAGGTTCACTATACCGGATGGCTATCAGATGGATGCGTCTTTGATAGCACTTATCCAAGAGGTTCTACAGCTAAATTCAGAATTGGGCAAGGGCAGGTAATTAAAGGTTGGGATTTAGGTATTACTGGCATGAAAGAAGGGGGAACTAGAAGGCTTCAAATTGGTTCTAATCTCGCTTATGGAAAAGATGGTATTCCTGGAGTAATTCCTGAAAATTCTACTCTTATTTTCGAAGTAAAATTAATAAAAATCATAAGGTTGGTAAAATAATGAGCAATCCAAAAATCAAAAATGTAAAAGTAATTTTTACAGAACCTGATGGCATCAGGCTTGTAATTGTAAAAATTGAAACAGATCAGTCCGGACTTTACGGTGTCGGATGTGCAACATTTACCCAAAGGCCGACACCTGTTAAGGCAGCAATTGAAGATTATTTGGCTCCATTCCTAAAAGGAAAATCTGTAAAAGATATTGAAGATATTTGGGCATCTTCATATGTTTCATCTTATTGGAGAAATGGACCTGTGCTAAACAATGCTTTATCTGGAATAGATCAAGCCCTTTGGGATATAAAAGGAAAAATGGCAAACATGCCTGTATATGACCTTCTTGGAGGAAGATCCCGCGAAGCAGCGCCAGTATATGTTCATTCCTCTGGAGACAGTAATGAAGAAGTTGGCGATAAGATGGAAAGTTTTATGGATCAAGGATTCCATCATATTAGAGTCCAAGTAGCAACGCCGGGTTACGCAACTTATGGAAATAAAAGCGCTAAAACCGGAACTAGCACTGCAAATAACAAAGATGTTTCTAAGGGGCCCATAGCTATAACAAGCTGGCTGACTGATTATAATCCCCAGAAAAATTATGCTCACCCTGGCGGGGTATTTGAGCCTGTGCCATATATGAATTCAGCAATTTCATTATTTGAGTATATTAGAGATAGATTTGGTTATGGAGTAGAAATATTACATGATGTTCACGAAAGAATAAGTCCTATACAAGGAGTATGGTTTGCCAAACAAGTAGAAAAATTTAGGCTATTTTTTCTGGAAGATTTATTTAGCCCAGAAGATCAGCATTATTTTGAAATGGTAAGAAATCAATGCTCTACACCTATAGCCATGGGAGAATTATACAGTTCTCCAAGCGATGTTAACCCAATGATAAAGAATAAACTAATAGATTTTATAAGAATTCATATATCTGATATTGGCGGAATTACTCCTGCAAGGAAAATTGCTGCATTTGGAGAACTTATGGGAGTGAAAACTGCTTGGCACGGACCAGGAGATACTTCTCCAGTGGGTCATGCTGCTAACTTAGCTTTAAATTTAAATTGTCAAAATTTTGGAATTCAAGAAGCAGCATTATTTGGTGAAAATACAAAAAAAGTTTTTCCGGGCTGCCCAACACTTAAAGATGGGATGATGTGGTCTAACGGAAAACCTGGTTTAGGCATAGATATAGATGAAGATCTAGCAGCTAAATTTCCTTTTATAGAAAGAGAATTTGGTGGAGCATGGGATACTGTTAGAAGAGCAGATGGTAGTGTAGTAAAACCTTAATGAGTAACTATAAAAAAACAAAAAGAGGTTCAGAATTTATCCCTTATAACCCTTCAGTTATTGAGCCTAAGTGGCAAAAGAAATGGAATGAAGGAGATATTTATAAAACTAACTTTAGTGAAGACGAAAAAGATAATTTCTTTTCATTAACAATGTTTCCTTATCCTTCGGGAGATCTCCATATTGGCCATTGGTATGCTTTCACTCCTGCAGATGCTTATTCTAGATTTAAGAGAATGAAGGGGCTTAATGTTTTGCATACTCAAGGTTTTGATGCCTTTGGATTGCCAGCAGAGAATGCAGCAATATCTAGAAACATAAATCCTATGAAATGGACTTTTGAAAATATAGATAATATGAGGAGGCAGTTCAGGTTAATGGGCAACTCATATGACTGGAGTAGAGAGTTGGTTACCTGCGAGCCTAAATACTACAAATGGAATCAATATTTTTTCTTAAAAATGTTCGAAAAAGGAATAGCTTATAGAAAAAATGGTGCCGTTTGGTGGGATCCAATAGATCAAACTACTTTAGCAAATGAGCAAGTGGTAGATGGAAAATCTGAAAGGTCAGGTGCGGAAGTTGTGAGAAAAATGATGCCTCAATGGTATTTCAAAATTACAGATTACGCGGAAGAGCTTTTGGAAATGGACGATTTAGGTTGGCCAGAAAAAATAAAACAGATGCAAAGAAATTGGATTGGAAAATCATTAGGAACTACCGTTAAATTCAATTTAACTTCATCAAAAAATAATATATCCACATTTACTACTAGAGTGGATACTATTTATGGCGTCACATTTATTGTTCTTGCACCAGAACATCCCTTAATTGATGAGGTAACTGAAAATTCATTTAAAAAAAATGTAGAAACCTATATATCCAAATCAACAAAGTCATCAGAAATTGAAAGAACTTCAACAGAAAGAGAGAAAACTGGTGAATTCACAGGTGGATATGCAATAAACCCTATGAATGGAGACAAAGTGCCCATTTTCGTTGGCGATTATGTTCTAGGAACATATGGAACTGGAGCAGTCATGGGCGTCCCTGCACATGACCAAAGAGATTTTGAATTTGCAAAAAAATATGATCTTCCAATAAACGTTGTTATTACCAAAGATGGCAGAGAAGAATCTGAAATTAATCAAGCCGAAGTATCAAAAGGGATTTTAATAAACTCCCAGCAATTCAGCGGAGTGAATAGCGATCAAGCCCTCAAAGATATCACAAAATTTATGGAAGAAAAAAATATTGGCAATGGCACCGTGACATATCATTTAAGGGACTGGCTAATTTCAAGGCAAAGATATTGGGGCACTCCAATCCCTGTATTTTATGATGATAAAAATAATATAATTCCTGTTTCCGAAAAAGATCTGCCTGTGATTCTTCCTGATGCAAAAGAATTTATGCCGACAGGGCAATCACCTTTGACTCTTGATGAGGAATTTCTATGGTTTGATCACCCTGAACACGGAAAATTAAGAAGAGAGACTGACACAATGGATACTTTTGTAGACTCTTCTTGGTATCATTTAAGATTTGCATCTGACCCCGAAAATAATAAGCCCTTTTCTTCAAAAATTATTTCAGACTGGCTGCCAGTACACCAATACACTGGTGGAGCAGAGCATGCAGTAATGCATCTATTATATTCAAGATTTTTTAATAAGGTTTTAAGAGATTTAGATTTCATTGATTTTGACGAGCCATATCAAAACTTGTTTAATCAAGGGGTGCTTTTAAAGAATCATCAAAAAATTTCCAAGAGAGCAAATCCTCTAGCCCCGGATCCATTGGTCGAAGAATATGGAGCAGATGCAGTAAGACTATATTTAATGTTTTTGGGTCCATGGGATCAAGGAGGTGACTGGAATGATGATGCATTTAATGGAATTACAAGATGGTTAAATAGAGTCTGGGACTTATGCACAAGAAATTCATCAGAAATAAATGAAAGTCCTGAAAATAATAACGAAATTGAAAGGTTAATCAATTATACAATTAAGAAAGTTCATGATGATCTAGATAAGTTTAAATTTAACACTTCAATTTCTGCATTAATGGAATTTACAAATCAATTAAGTAAATTTTGGGATGCTGGATGTAAAAAAGATATTTGGGAGAAATCCACAAAAATATTAATTAGACTTTTATCTCCAATGGCACCACATATTACAGAGGAATTATGGGAGATGAAAGGAGAATCATTCAGTATTCATAATGAAAAATATCCTGAATGGGACGAGAGTCTTGTAAGTTCTGAAGTGAGGACAATAGTAATTCAAATAAATGGAAAAATGAGGGATCAATTTGATATGGAAGGTGAAAAATCTGAAGAAGAAATAATTCGTATGGCAGAGAATTCTGAAAAGATTAGTCAGCACCTTGAAGGGAAAGAAATAATTAGAAAAATTTATGTGAAAAATAAACTTGTTAATTTAGTAATAAAATAATTATATTTTTTAACATCCCTGAAACACAAATATATATATTTTAAATCAAAATATAATCATGTATACACTTTTAAATAAAATTGATCAGCATTCAAATAAAATATTAGCTGGATTTGGCTTATTAACATTAATGATTTGCTTTATGCCTCTTATTTTCAAAGATCCTGGAGATGCTTCTCTTGACCCTAAAAAAGAAGCCTATAAAGTTCAGCAGAGGATTAATGAGAAATTTGTTGAATCTGTGCATTTTGTTTCTGTAATAACGAAGGCTAACGATGGAGATATGATTGATAAGCAGAGCCTGAATGAACTTCTAAATAATCAAGAGAGATTAATTGAATTAGATTCCAATCAATCTTTATCTGTAGGATCATTAAAACCAAATTCATATCTTTGGAATGGCTATGATGAATCAACAAGCACAACTTTTACAGGGGTTTACACTATAGCAAACATTGTTGATTCCGCTTTAAAAATGAGTCCTGATTTTCCTAATGGATTAAATGATGCTAGTGAAGATGATGTAAAGATAGCATTACATCAAATATTTGAATCAGGCGTAGTAGGAGACCCAAAATTTCTATTAGCTAAAGGTGCAAAAAGTGAGATAAGAACTATAAAAGGTCAAGAAATAAACTACTGGACCTCTCCTGCCCTATTCGTAGATATATTGTCTGAAAATGAAAAACTTGGAGGAGGAAATTTTGCTATCGAGCTTGGTGCAGATGAAACAGCTATAGACAAAGAAAGATATGGGAGAAGGATTGTTGAAGTTATGAATTACAACAATCCTTCTTATACAGCTTTAGGGATAGCAATAGATGTTAATTTGGTAGCTGAGGAGCAAGGCACTATTGCTGGACAGTTCATTACTTTAACTGTAATTGCAGCTATAGCCGTATGCGGAATTTTCCTTAGGTCTTATGTTGCTATGGTCTTAGTTGGAGTGGGGCTAATTGCATTGATGATATGGCTAAAAGGGATGACATTTGTTTTAGGCTTTAAGGGAGGATTAATAACTGACCTGATTGTTCCTATTGCCATGGTTTCTTTTGGAGTCGATTTTGCGATTCATGCATTAAGGCGAATGCAAGAAGAAAGGGCAAATGGTCATAAAAATTATTTTATAGTAGGAATATCAGGAGTTTTGGGGGCGCTTACTCTTGCCCTTCTTACAGATAGCTCAGCTTTTCTTGCAAATGCCTTTGGTGGAGTAGAGAGTGTTTTTTATTTCGGTGTTGCTGCCACATTAGCAACATTACTTTCTTATATAGTACTTGGATTGTTAGTTCCACTTGCCTATTCAAAAGTAACTCCTTTAATAAAAAACGAAATGACAAGATTTGAAAATATTTTAAGAGTAATTAACTTCACAACAACTCCAGTATCAATAGGTTTTGGAATAATATTTGTAGTTATTTTAGGCTCAACTATACTAAATGAATTTTTAGGACTATTGATCGGATTCCTAACTGCAATTGTTATTTTAATTATTAATTTAGTTGTGCCGATTTTAATTAATAGAAAATCAAAAATTGCTAATAAAGATCTGTCATATAAAGAAAACAGAAAGTTTGAAAAAAGATTTGCTAATGTGTTCACAAGCATTTCAAAAAGATATTATATTGTGCTGCCTCTTTCTTTAATAATTACAATAATTGCTGGATATGGGGCGATAAATTTAAAGTCAGAATTTGATGTGAAAGATTTCTTTGATAACGAATCAGACTTTGTGATCTCTCTTGATCAATTCGAAGAATATGATCCAGGTGTTCGAGGAGAGCCAGCACAGTTTATATTTGAAGGAGAAATTACTGATCCAAAGTTTATTATGACTTTTAACAAATTCATTAAAGATCTCTCTAAAATAAATTTTATCGGTCTTAATGAGAATGGAGAAATAAATCAAAGTGACGTTTTAAATATATCAAAAATCACTTCTCTAGTTTTAAAAAATGAACCGTTAAAAGAAGAAATATTTAGAAGATCTGGGGTAAAAATTACTGATTTAAATAATGATAATATTCCTGATGAATCTGACCAGATAAAAGAAATAATTAAATACGGATTCGATAATGGAATCGAATCTAAAGGTGAGTATTCTTTTGACCCTCTTTGGTTTCAGAGATATTTTTGGTACGACCTAGATAAAGATAACGACTTTACTTCGATCTTAATGATATTCCTAAGTGGAACAAGAACAGAAGATGATGTAGCTGAGGTAAGAAAAGATCTAAATAAATTAATAGAAGAGACTGATTTTCCAAAAAATGTAACATTAGGGCTTACCGGATCTCCATTTAGCAGAAGTGACCAATTAAACGCAACCACAAATTCAATGAGAAGGTCTATACCATTCGCATTCATAGGATCATTTTTAATAATACTAATAGCTCTTAGATCATTTAGATATGCCATAGCAACAATAATTCCAATTGCACTAGTTGTAATTTGGCTTTATGGAATAATGTACTTATTTGATTTTAGCCTAAATTATGTAACTGCAACTATTGGAGCTATTTCCTTAGGAGTTGGGGTTGATTTTGCGATTCATATGACTATGAGATTCAGAGAAGAGTTAAAATCAGCAACTGATAAATTAAGTGCCTTACACAATTCAATAAATGGAACCGGTTTAGCTTTATTAGGGTCAGCAATATCAAGCACATTAGGATTCTTGATTATGGGCTTTGCTCCAATGCCTTTGTTTTCTACATTTGGAATATTAACAGCAGTAATGATATGTCTTGCATTAATAGCTTCCTTAGTTACTTTGCCGTCTCTCCTATACTTAATATCAAAAAAATAAAAGTTACAAATTATTATTACCACGCTACACTTTAATTTATGTCAATTATTCAAGTAAGAAATTTAAAGAAAAAATATGACAAATTTGAAGCCGTGAGGGGTATAGATTTTGAAGTAAATGAAGGTGAAGTTTTTGGTTTATTAGGTCCTAATGGGGCAGGAAAAACAACCACTGTAGAAATCCTAGAAGGTCTAATAAAATCTACTGAAGGGGAAGCTTTCATTAATGATTTAGATGTAAGTAAAGATACTAAATCAGTAAAGAAAATAATTGGTGTACAGCTTCAATCTGTGAATTTCTTCGAGAAATTATCTTTATTAGAAATTGTAGAATTATTTTCAACTCTTTATTCATACTCAGTTGATCCTAATAAGATACTAGAAAGGGTTGGTCTATTAAATAAGAAAGATTCTTATTTTAAAACTTTGTCTGGAGGACAGAAACAAAGATTATCTATAGCTGTGGCTCTTGTAAATAACCCTAAAGTATTGTTCTTTGATGAACCAACTACCGGCCTAGATCCTCAGGCTAGAAGAAATTTATGGGAATTAATTAAGTCTTTTCAAGAAGAAGGAAAGACAGTGGTTTTAACTACTCATTACATGGAAGAGGCTGAGGAATTATGTGATCGAGTAGCAATTATCGATGAAGGTAAAATAATCAAAATAAATTCTCCATCTAATTTAATTGATGAATTAACAAAGTCAGGATTCAAATCATCAAAAAAGATTAGAGAGGCTACGCTTGAAGATGTTTTTATTAATTTAACAGGTAAAAGTTTAAGAGAAGATTAATGAAAATTTATTTAAGTTTTACAATTGCTGCAAGCAAAATGTTTTTTAGAAGAAAAAGTTCTATATTCTGGTCACTTTTTTTTCCTGTAGTGACTATGCTTGTATTCGGAAATGCAAATATAATAGGATATAGTGCTCCAAATGTAGGGCTAATTGATTATGCAAATACAGATAATTCAAGATCAATAACTGAGAAACTAAAAGAATCAAAAAGTACAGAAATTCAACTTCTTTACTCAGAAAATGAAGCTATAGAATTATTAACAAAAGGTAGCATTGCTTCATATTTAACAATAAATTCATCTAGTAATAGTAATTCAGAAAGCGAAATAATTATCACTACAAGAAAAGATGATTTTGCTGAAAAAGAGGTTGTAAGCAATCTAATTAATTCTGTAATGCTAGAAGGTGGAGATTCAATAAAAGAATTGGATAATATTAAATCTAATATTGCTAATATAAATTATCAAGGCTATAAAGGATTTATAATTCCAGGAATTGCTGCCATGGCAATAATGCAAAATGGTATTTTTTCTGTTGTATTTACTCTTCTAAGCTATAAAAATCAAGGGGTACTGAAAAGACTACAAGCAACTCCAATATCACCATCTCATTTTATAGTTGGCCATTTGATTTCAAGAGTAACAATAATAATTTTACAAACTTTTCTTCTTCTAATTATGGGTGTGTTCATTTTAGGAGTTTCGATAGGCCAAGGAAGTATAATGGCATGGATAAATATATTGCTATTCTCTCTTTTGGGGGGAGTATTATTCTTATCTATAGGATTGGCTATTTCAAGTTTGGCACCTAGTGAAGAGAGTGCGCCAGCATTGGCAAATTTAGTGACTTTTCCTATGCTTTTCCTGTCAGGAGTGTTTTTTCCAATAGACTTCTTGCCTAAATTTGTTGGGTATATAAGCAATATTTTACCATTAACACACTTAGCTCAAGGCATTAGGTTATCTGCGCTTTATGGAAATAGCACCCTAACTACTCTGCCTCAGATAGGAATAACTATATTATGGCTTGCAATAGCATTTTCAATATGTGCATTAACGTTTAAATGGGAATAATATGGATTTATTATTAAGCAATAGGATTCAATGGAAAAAGAATACAAATTCTCAATAAGCGAAGTTTCTTCAAAAACTAATATCTCCACTTCAGCAATTAATTACTATGTAAGGAGTAATTTAATTACTCCTCCTAAAAAGACTGCTAAAACTAGGGCATTTTTTTCTAAAAAAACTATAGATGAGCTTATTAAAGTAAAAGAGTTAAAATCCAAAGGTTTGCCTATAAAAATGATTAAGCAAGAATTAAATAAGAATAAAAAAGCTCCAAAATATACGTCTTTCACAGGCAGTATAAAAAAATTATCTGAAGAACTATCAATGAATCAAAACTGGATAAAACAAATAATCAAAACTGGTCTCGTGACAGCAAAAAGTACGGAAAAAAATGTCTATTTTATAGATTCCTTAGATATTCAGCTTCTAGATAATCTAAAAAAAATGAATTCATCAGGAATACCTGAAGAATATTTAATTAGGCATAGCGAATATACTGAATTATCTAAAGCTGAGTCTACATTTTTATTAGAACATATAAATTTTTCTAATTTTGATAAAGATGCGATCAAATCTATCCACTCAGGATTTGAAAAAGTAAGAAATATATTAAGAATTAAAGAGCTAAATAAGTTATTAAGTTAATTCTTTTTCTTTTTTTCTTTTTTCCTTTATAACCCTCACTGCTTCTCTAATTCCAGACTCAATCGCCCCTTTACTTACAGCCATTTCAATGTCTTGACTACACTCTGATTCATTATCAATATATGCATAGCAAATTGCTCTATTAGCAAATGCGTCAGAATTATCCCCATCAAGAATTATAGATTTTGTAAACGAATCAATAGAATCATTCATTTTTCCAAGGGTCATATAAGATACGCCTAAATTATAATAAATTTCGGGGTTATCTGGTTTAATTTTGGCTGCCCACTCAAAATAGTCTACAGCAGTTTCAACTAGGCCTGATTTAGCACTTTCCAGCCCAGTCTCAAAATAACTTTTCCACAATTCCTGACTCATAACATTAATCGTAATAAAATATCTATATGAATAACAATTATATAGAAAAACTTGAATTTGATTTTATCAGAGAAAACCTTAGCACATTATGTACTTTTTACATATCTAAAAAACTATCTCAAAATATAAAACCTGAATTTAATATAAGAAAAATTGAGGAAATGCATCTTAAAACCCAAGAGGCTAGAGAATTTTTAGAAAAAGAAGATCAGATTTTATTTTCAAATATAAATAATGTTGTTCCTTTAGAAACAGAAATAAAAGATGGTCATTTACTAGAAACATTCGAACTGATTGAAATAAGTGAATTTTTAAAACTGTGTGATGATTTAAAAACTTCTTTAGGATTCTATAAAGAAAAATTCAATAATCTCAATAATTTAGTAAATAAAATATCTATCATGCATGATGTAGTTGATTCCATTGAAAATTCTATTGATGCAAGAGGCAAGATAAAGAGCACCGCCTCAAAAGATTTAAAAATGCTCAGAAAAAAATCATCTGATAAATATAGATTGTTAAATAAATTCTTAGAAAAAATTACTTCTGATAAATCTAAAGAGATTTATTTTCAATCAAGTTCTATAAGAACAATTTCTGGAAGGTTAGCTTTAGAAATAAAATCTGAATACAAATCAAAAGTAAAGGGGATAGTTCATGGATCCTCATCCACTAATCAAACCCTTTACATAGAACCAATTGATACGATTGAGCTTTGTAATGATTGGATTGAATCAATTAACGAAGTTAAAAAAGAAGAAATAAAAATATTAACTAGACTCACAAAAAATATAATTAAAAAACAAGAAAACATAAAAGTAAATGGAGGAATAATAACTAAGATGGATCTTGTTTTTGCCAAGGCAAAACTTTCAAAGGAGATGGATGGCTCTATATTAAAAAAAAATTATTCTGATGAGTTAAATTTAATTGACTGCAGACATCCAATTCTAAAGTCTAATGCAATACCTATAAGCATAAAAATGGAAAGAGGTATTTCAACTATCGTCATTAGTGGGCCTAATACTGGAGGGAAAACGGTAACTCTTAAAACTGTTGGATTAATTTCACTTATTTATCAATCAGGAATACAGCCACCGTGCTCTCCTGATTCAGAAATTCCTATATTTAAAGATTTTTTTGTTCATATTGGAGATAATCAAAATATAAAAAGTTCTCAATCATCTTTTTCATCTCACATGTCATCATTAATAAATACTATAAATAATGCATCAGATGGATCATTAATTATAATTGACGAAATTGTTTCTTCTACAGATCCTGATGAAGGAAATGCCCTAGCATGCGCAATATTAAATCACTTAAATAAGATCTCTTCAAAATCATTCATTTCTACACACATAAAAGGAATCATTGAGTATGCGAACCAGGAGAGTTGGTGTGAAAATTATAGTGTTTCATTCGATGAAGAAAAAAATATACCTACTTATATATTAAATAAAGGGGTTCCAAGCAACAGCTTTGCAATCAACATTTCTAAAAGATTAGGGATTCCAAAAGATATAGCAAAAAATGCAGAAAAAATACTTGATAGCGACTATTTGTCATATAAGAATTTAATTTCAGAAATAGAAAAAAATAAATCAGAATTAAGTATAAAAGAGGCAGAAATAGAAAGAGAATTAAAAAAGATAAAGGAAAAAGAGGCAGAAATAGAAAGAGAATTAAAAAAGATAAAGGAAAAAGAGGCAGAAATAATTTCAAAAACTAAAATTAAACAGGCCACAAAAATTAGAGAACTAGAAAGAGAATTAAAAAAGATAAAGGATGCATCGAACACACCTTCCCAAATAAAATTAAATAAGAAAGAATTAAAAAAGATAAAAAAAACAATATCTTCTCAGGAAGAAATTGATGTCGATATCACTTTGGAAATAGGTGAATATGTAAGACTTGAAGGGCTCTCTGAAATTGGAAGAGTAGCAAAAATTAAATCCAAAAAATTAGCATTATTTAAAGTGGGAGGGAGTATAATTGAGATGCCAATATCTAACGTAATTTCAAAAGTTCAAATTAATAATGATTCTCCAAGACTTATTAGTTATAAATCAGAATTAAAAGCAACAAATACTGAAATAGATCTTAGAGGAATTCAAATAAGTGATGTCAAGGAAGAATTAGAAAAATATTTAGATTCTTCAATAGTTAATAATCAAAAAATTTGTAAAATAATCCACGGAGAAGGTTCAGGAATTTTAAAAAATGAAGTTATAAGAATATTAGATAGCTCCACAATAATAAATAAATATTATTCTGATGAAAATAGAAAAGGCGTCACTATAGTTGAAATTATTTAATTAAAATATCCTTCAATTTTTCTGCAATTATTATCTCTTGGCCTTCTTGAATATTGGTCATAGCTAAGTTTATTTCATCTTCATGTCCACCCAATCCAACATATATAGGAGGATCTCCTGATTGAAGTATTGATCTAATTTGTTTTGAGCTTAGCCCTCGCCAATTATCATTAAAATAAATCACTGCCTGTGGACCTTCTCTATTTACTCGGTCATCCTCTAACTTAACATCTAGGCCTTCTATATGAGAAAGTTCATCAACAATAAATTTTGCTTTTTCTTCCCACTTTACCCATATTTCTTGTTGGTCAATATCTAAAAATAATCTTAAAGCTACAACGAGTCCCACCAAACATTCTTTAGATACCTTCATAGATCTTCCGATTTTTGCTTTGCTGTCCGAAAAACAAATTAAATTTCTCTTAGCAAGATCTAAGTAAGATTTCTTTCCTAATATAAAGCCTGTGTTCTGAGGACCCCTGATTCCTTTGCCCCCGCTATATGCAACCATTGATGCTCCTGCATTTATGAATTTAAATATATTATCAACTGGAGGGATTCTTGCTGAAGCATCTACAATAACAGGCAAATCAAATTCATTTGCAATTTTTACTGTTTCATTAATTCCTAATCCTAGGCCTATAAAAGGAGCTTCAACAAAAGCTATAGCTACAGATTCTTCAGTAACTTTTTTTCTTATATCATCTGCGCTCTTATATTCTATTAATTTTGCTCCTGTCATCTCTAAAGTAGAATCATAATGATTTCGTTGACTTGAATCAATCAGGATTTCTGGTCTAATTGCTAGGTTTGGAATTTCATCTATAAAAGATTCATCTTTGGCACATATTACTGCAGCCGACATAAGAACTATTGCAGATGCGCAACCAGATGTAATCAGTGCACTCTCTGAATCACATAAATTAGCGATTTGTTCTGAACATTTTTCATGTAATTCTTCAACATTAACGAAAGCACTTGAAGCTTTATTCATGGCGTCTAGAACCTCTGTACTCATGATGCTTCCTCCTAACTTAGTCACCCAACTCTGAGCATTAATTATAGTTTTTATATTCAATTCCTTATAAATATCCATATCTATTGTCCCTCTATGCTTAGATATTCAGATTTCAATTGACCACATCCAGCATTAATATCTATTCCTTTTTCCATCCTTATTGTTGATGGTACGCCATATTTACTAATTATCTCCCTAAAGACATTAATTTTATCTGAATTAGATCTTCTATAATCTGATTTTAAAGTTGGGTTAACAGGTATCAAATTTAAATGACATAAGAGAGGTTTTAGCAATTTACCTAGTTTCTCAGCATGAGATATAGAATCGTTTTGATCCTGCAATAAAACATACTCAAAAAAAACTTTTCGATTTGTTCTTTCTATATATTTTTTACATGCTTCAATCAAATCTCCTATCGGATATGTTTTATTAATAGGAACAGTTTGAGATCTGGTTTCATCATCTGGGGCATGTATTGAAACTGCAAGATTAACTTGAATCTTTTCTTTTGTAAGATCCAATATTTTAGGCACTAGTCCAACAGTTGAAATTGTAATATTTCGAGCGCCTATATTAAGACCTTTCTGGTCATTAAATCTTTTTACGGCCTCTATAGTTCTAGAATAATTAGCCAAAGGTTCTCCCATTCCCATAAACACAATATTCAAATTATTTTCGTTATTGAATGACCTCCCCTCTTCGATTATCAAATCTTTTTTTACCTCAATTACCTGAGAGACTATTTCTCCTACCGTCAATTGTCTTGAAAAGCCTTGCTGTCCAGTTGCACAAAATTTACAATCTAGTGCACACCCAACTTGAGAAGAAATACAAACTGTTCTCCTCCGTCTCCTGTGGCCATCTTCATCATATCTCATCAAAACAGTTTCTATTAGCTTATTATCATGCAACTTCCATAAATATTTATCAGTGCTTTTATCTTTAGATTTTTTCTTAACAACTAGTTGCAGCGGGCTAAAAACATGATTAGTTTTTAAATAATCTATTGCTTCCAAAGGAAGTGTTTTTATTTCATCAAAATTGGATGATAAATCTACATAAATAGATTGCCATAACTGGTCAGCCCTATATTCTCTAATTCCAGCACTCTCAAATTCTAATTTTATATCTTCTTTTTTTTTCTCAAATATTGAAATCAATTTTTAATAACCTGATGTTTACTTTTTATTCAACTCTGATAGTATCAATTTAGGTCTTAAAAAAGTACCTTAATTGGAGTAATGATTAACCAAAAAATTAAAAACGCCTCAAAGATTAATAACAAACTAAGCGCCACATCAAATAAGATTATTAGTTTTGAAAAGCCTGTGCTAGAGTCCATTGATTTAAACGTTTTATATGGAAAATCATTAGCTGTCAAAGATGTAAACATACAAATACCTAAAAACAAAGTCGTCTCTTTAATAGGGCCTTCTGGGTGTGGAAAAAGCACTCTTATCAGATGCTTCAATAGAATGAATGACACTATTCGTATTGCAAAAGTTAATGGTCAAATTTTATACAATAAAAAAGACGTGAATGATATGGATCCAGCTGAGGTTAGATATAGAATAGGAATGGTATTCCAAAAACCTAATCCATTTCCAAAATCAATATATGAAAATGTTGCTTTTGGGCCAAAAGTTAATGGAATGAAAGAAAACTTAGATCAAATCGTTGAGGCAAGTCTAAAAAAGGCAGATTTATGGAAAGAAGTAAAAGATAGACTAAAAGAAAATGCCTACGGCCTTTCTGGGGGGCAACAACAAAGATTATGTATAGCTCGAACTTTAGCCGTAAATCCTGAGGTTATTTTAATGGATGAGCCTTGCTCAGCACTTGATCCTATTTCAACTGATAGAATTGAAGAATTAATTAAAGATTTATCGAGTTCTGTGACTATTGTAATAGTTACTCATAATATGCAACAAGCTGTTAGAGTGTCTGGCTATGCAGCATGCATGATGGCAGGAGAAGATAGGATCGGAGAATTAATAGAATATGGAGAAGTTGATCAAATATTTGGAAATCCTAAAGACAAAAGAACAGAGGAGTATGTAACTGGCAGAATAGGATGACTGCTGAATTTTTTTTATGGCAAATTATCATGGCAGAAAATCACTAGATTTAGGTTTACTTGAAATAGAAACCAAAGTTAATGCCTTAAACTTAAAGGTTCTGGAAGCATTTAAGGAAACATTTAATTCTTTTTATGAAAAAGATCTGGAAAAGTCTAAAAAGGTTATTAAAAATGATAGATTTATAAATCAATTTTCTATAGAAATTGAAAATAAATCTATAGAAGTTATTCGTAGGGAAACACCTTTAGCTTCAGACATGAGAAAACTAACATCTTATATGTTTGTGTCCCAAGAGCTTGAAAGAATCGGAGACTATCTTTCTGGAATATGTAAAATAAATTTGAAAATAGGTAAAGATCCGTTTATAACAAAATTTGAAAAAATACCTAAAATGGAAGCTATTGCAAAAAATATGCTGAAAGATAGTATAAAACTTTTCTCTAATTCTCCTGAAGAAAAAAAGGCTATAAAAGATGCCAAAAATATTTTTTCTCAAGATGATGAAATAGATCATTTAAATTCCCAGGTACAAAACGATTTAATAAAAAGAATGTCAAGAGATTCCAAATTAGTTGAACAAGGAACTTACATAATATGGGTTGCTCATAATCTTGAAAGAATTTCAGATAGAGCAAATAATATTGCAGAGAGAACTATATATGTAATTACAGGAGATTCTGGGGCAATTTTGCCCTATGAACTGGAAGAATAAGAATTAAATTTCTTATATATTTTTTTGCTAATATCTTTATCATTTAAAGTCATTTCTGTAGATCTGTTTAATTTAAGTGCTCTTTGAATTGTCCTAATACTAACTTCATATTTTAAAGATAGATCTTTCATGCTTATCCCTTTTTTATAATCTTGAAATATATTTTTATCTCTGCTCTCTTTTATAAAATTTTTAAAGGAACTAGGATCATCATAAATACAAAAAGGCAAAGGGCAATTTAGACAAGTAGGAGAATATTTACACCCGGTATCAAAATAATTTGAGTCATCAGAAGATAACTCACGGGATTTTAAATTATTTTTATAATAACTCGTCATAACAATTAGTACATTTGTTCTAATAATATAGAACATTTGTTCTAATTAATCAAATCTAACTTTTTTTTAATTAAAAACTTATAATAGGTCACTATGAATGCTGAAATAGTTGCAATTGGATCTGAGCTTTTATTAGGCCAAATTGTAGATTCAAATTCTGCATGGATATCTCAAAGATTGGCAGAAAATGGAGTAAATTTATTTTTTAAAACGATAGTTGGCGACAATCCTGAAAGAATGGATTTAATCTTAAAAAATTCTCTAAAAAGGGCAGATATTGTTATCACCTCAGGGGGAATTGGTCCAACTAAAGATGATATAACAAGAGACATAGTCGCAAAAGTAACGAATAGAAAGCTTTTTGCAGACCAAGAATCCCTTGATGATATAGAAGAAAGGTTTAGGAAAAGAGGATTCATACCAACTAAAAATAATGATAGGCAAGCCATGTTTCCAGAAGGATCAATAATTATAAAAAACCCAAATGGAACTGCTCCTTCCTTTATTGTTGAAGAAAAAAATAAATCTATAATATGCCTGCCTGGAGTTCCATTTGAAATGAAATGGCTTGTAGAAAATGAAGTAATACCTTATTTGAGGAAAAGATATGACTTAAATGAGATTATTCACTATAAAATTTTAAAAACAATTGATCTTGGTGAGAGCAACGTTGATCATCTAATCGGGAATATTATCGAAAAATCAACAAATCCTACGGTAGGCGTCCTTGCTCATCCAGGACAGGTAGATATAAGAATAGCTGCTAAAGCAAAAAATAAAGAAGAGGCAAACCTTATAATCAACCCTGTTAAAAAAGAAATAGCTTCCTTATTAGGAGAGGCAATATTTGGAGAAGATGAAGAGACTTTAGAAAAAAATATAGGCAATTTGCTTTCATCAAATAATACCACCATTTCTACGATAGAAAATATTTCTGGAGGTACAATTTCAGAAGCTTTTCAAAATTCTGCAAGCAATCTCTATTCTCAAGGAATTACCATAGGAGCAAACAATAATATAGTAAATTTATTCAATAAGTATGACATTAATCTTGATGATTCAGATCCACTTAAAATTGCTCTAAGTCAAGCATATCTAATAAAAAAAATATCATCATCTGATATAGGACTAGCATACTTTGGAGTAGCTTCTGGAGATCTGAAAGTTGAAAATCTAGGAAAAGGCGAAAGTTATTTTGCGATTGTTAGTGATTCTGGATATGATACGAAACACATAAGATCAGCAGGAATTGGTGCCCCAGATAAGAGGCGGGCGGTAATGAATGCTCTAAGCTTAACTAGAAAATTTTTAATAAATAAATGAAAGTATTATCTGCTATACAATTAAAACCCCAAGATAATTTAATTATTGATGAAATAGATTTAGCTGATCCAGAAGGAAAGCAAGTCCAAATAAAACTTATTTCAAGCGGGATTTGCCACTCTCAACTTCACCAAATGCATGATAATTCTTTGCCTAGACCATTTTTACTAGGTCATGAAGCTACAGGAATTGTGACGAAAGTTGGACCAGATTGCCAATACGCAAAAGAAGGAGATCATGTTATAGCGACATGGGTCCCAAGGACACCAATTAAAGGTAGATATTTACCAGATCTAAAAGGTGTGAGCTATATGGAAAAGCCACTTAACCACAGAATAACTTTTACATGGTCAGAAACTATAATGTGTGATGATGAATATATTGTAAAAATACCCAAAGAGCATGCTACCGCAGAATCCTGTATTGTAGGCTGTTCTGTCTTGACGGGCGCTGGCGCTGTCAAGAATACTGCCAAGATAAAAGAGGGAGATACTGTTGCAATATTTGGTGTAGGAGGAGTTGGGCTTTCTGCTGTAACTATGGCCTCAATAATGAAGGCATCTATGGTGATTGCAGTAGATTTAGATGAAAAAAAACTAGAGTTTTCCAAAAAATTTGGCGCTACACATACTATAAACGCCAAAAAATCCAACCCAATCGAAGAAATCATGGATATATCTAATGGAGGAGTTGACTATGCATTCGATGCAATAGGAAAAGAAATAACTATGAATCAGATTTTGATGGTTACAAAAAGGGGTGGGTCAGGGTCAGATAATAAAGGTGGGACATCTATTCTTATCGGCATTCCAGAAAAAAATGAACTTGAAGTAGAAGCAAATGAATTTCTATTTTTTCAAAAAACTTATAGAGGCAGTCTTGGCGCTACATACCCAGAAGAAGATTTTCCTTATTTCTTAGATATGTACCACAAAGGTAAGTTTCCGATAGATGAAATGATAAGTGAAACTTTTTCACTAAATCAGATAAATGAAGCTTGCGACAAATTGCACAATGGACAGATAGTTGGCAGGTCCATAATAAAATATTAATTTAGAGTTAGATTTTGATGTCTAATTTAAATTATTCAGACTCTTTAAATGAATTAGAGAAAAGGTTTAATTTTGAAAAAGAAGAGAAACCCAAGTTCCCATTTTTCAAATTAGACAGAACTAAAAAACTAATGGAATTACTTGGAAACCCTCAAGATGACAATTCTTTTACTATTCATATAGCCGGCACAAATGGGAAAGGCACAGTATCTTCAATAATAGATTCTATTATTTCAAAAAATTATAAAACTGGACTATTAACCTCTCCTCATCTTAAAAATTATACTGAAAGAATTAAAATTAATGGCAATGAGATCAGCCAAGAGTTATTTGCTTCAACTTATCAGAAAATTTCTGAAAAAATTTCTGATTTTGAAAAAGAAGGAGGAGTAGAGTTTACTTTTTTTGAAATAATAACTGCAATGGCATTCGTCATTTTCATGAAAGAAGCGGTGGATGTGAAAATATTAGAAACAGGGTTAGGCGGTAGCTTTGATTCAACTAATATAGTTAATTCAGACATAAGCGTAGTTACTCCAATTAGCGAAGATCATAAAAAAATATTAGGAGGGACTCTCAAATCAATTGCACAAAATAAAGCTGGAATTATTAAAAAAAATTCTAAAGTGATTATTTCAAAACAAAAAAAAATATGTAAAGAAATATTAATAAATACTGCCAATTCAAAAGATTCAGATTTAGTTGAAGTAGAATATAAACTATATGGTAGTCCAAAAATAATTGATAATAGAATGGTTGCAAAATTATTAGTTGATAAGACTTGCTATACCGTAAATTATAAATCAATAGGGCTTTATCATTTTGAGAATATTGCCACTGCAATAAAAGCTACTAAAGAATTCAATAAAGATATTGCATCTGACACTATCTTAGAAGGAATAAATAATAATTTATGGCCATGCAGGGGTGATCTCTACCGCCTTAACGAAAAGATGATTCTTCTTGATGGAGCCCATAATAAAGCTGGATTCGATAATTTAAAAAAGACTTTAAGCACTTTTTTTAATAATAAGAATTATATCGTTATATATGGAACTAATAATAACCACGATATAAATACTTTTATAAAATTCATAGAAAAAATTCCTTGTAAAGTAATATTAACAGAATCAAATCATCCAAAATCACTTAATAGAAAGGCAATCGAAAAAAAATTAACGAAACTTAGAATAAAATTTATAAAATCGACTAGCACAGAGAATGCGCTTAAAATAGCAATAAATAATTATGGAAAAAATGATTTAATCGTAGGAACAGGATCATTGTTTGTATCTTCAGAAATAAGCAATGCATTGAATAAGATAAATGAACAAAAATATAAAAAATAGAGTTGTTGTAACAGGGATGGGGATAATCTCATGTGTAGGTAAAACTGTTAATGATTTTTGGTCATCTCTAATTAAAGGTGAGTCTGGAATAGATTATCTAAAGCAAGTAAATACTGAAGGATATTCATGCAAAATAGGAGGAGAGGTTGATAATTTTGACCCACTAGATTATATGGATAAAAAAGAAATAAAAAGATTGGCTAGGTATTCTCAGTTTGCAATTGCAGCTTCTATGGAAGCTGTATCAAGTTCAGAAATAGATTTTAATAAAGAAGAAAGTGAGGATATAGGAGTTTTGTTGGGTAGTGGCTCAGGAGGGTTGCCAGAAACAGAAAAAGAAAACTTTCAAATGTTCAAAAATAATAAAAACACTGTAAGCCCATTATATGTTCCTAAAATGCTACCTAATATGGCAACTTCAAACATCAGTAGATTATTTAAGTTAGAAGGGTACTCAAATACTGTATCTACTGCTTGTGCTGCTGGGACTCAAGCAATTGGAGAAGCTGCAGAAGTTATAAAAAGAGGAGATGCAAAAGTAATGATTGCAGGTGGTGCCGAAGCTCCTTTTTGTGAAACTAGCCTAGGAGGATTTTGCAATATGCATGCTTTAACTAGTCAAAATAATAATCCAAAAACTGCTAGTAAACCCTTTGATAAGAATAGAGATGGATTTGTCCCTTCTGAAGGTAGCGGAGTAATTATTTTGGAATCTCTAGAACATGCGATTGAAAGAGGCAAAGAGCCTTTGGCAGAGATTACAGCCTATGCCTGTAGTTCTGACGCATTTCATTTAGTACAGCCAGAACCTGAAGGCAAAGGGGCCTCAAAAGCAATGAAAAAAGTATTAAATAAATCAGGCTTAGATTTATCTTCTATTGACTATATTAATGCTCATGCAACATCTACACCCGCTGGAGATAAAGCAGAAACATTAGCTATAAAAAAAGTGTTTGGTGCTCATTCAAAAAAATTAAAGATAAATTCTTCAAAATCAATTATTGGGCACGCGTCAGGAGCAGCAGGAGCACTGGAAGCTATTGCTTGTATAAAATCAATTGAAAACCAGATTGTGCACCCAACCATTAACTTAATAGATGAAGATGAAGATTGCGATTTATACTACACTCCTAACAAATCTAAAGAAACTAAAATTGAACATGCTTTATCAAATAGTTTTGGATTTGGTGGACAAAATTCATGCATAATTATTTCTAAGTTTGAAAAATAGATAGACTATTCTTATATCAAACTATATATTAAATTAAGTTATTATTATGGTTGAAAAATCTTTCGTTCATTTACATAATCATTCTGAATTTAGCTTTATTGATGGAAGCAGTTCATTAAAGTCTATGGCTAAATTGGCAAATAAATATGGGATGCCTGCAATAGCCTTAACTGACCATGGAAATTTATATGGAGCTATAGATTTTTATAATGAATGTAAAAAAGAAAATATAAAACCTATCATTGGATGTGAATTTTATGTAGCACCTAAAACACGACAAGAAAAAGATCCTAGTCATGCTTATGACCACTTAACAATAATAGCTAAAAATAATGCAGGATACAAGAATTTAATCAAGCTCGTCTCAGTATCTAATCTAGAGGGATTTTATTACAGAGCAAGAATTGATAAAGAACTTTTAAAGAAACATAAAGAAGGTTTAATTGTTCTTTCAGGATGCCCATCTTCAGAATTATCAAAAAAGATAATTTTGGGAGATGAAAAAAAAATAAATGAGACTATTAGTTGGCATAAAGATACTTTTCAAGAAGATTACTATTTAGAAATTATGAGGCATGAACTAGTTCCAGGCCAGGAAAATATTAATCAGTGGATAATAAATAATTATAAAAAATTAGGAATTAAAATTGTAGCAACTAATGATAATCATTATGAAACAAACAAAGATTATGACAAAGAAATATTACTGAAAAATGTAAGGTCAGGCAACCCTAATGGAAGGAAAGATATTCTAGAAGATAATAGTTATTATATAATGCCTCCTCAAGAAATAAGAGAGAAATTCAGTGATATTATTGAAGCATGTGATAACACATTGGAAATTGCTGAAAAATGTGACATAAAAATTGATTTCTCTCAAACAATGATTCCTCAATTCAGTGTCCCTGATAAAAAAGATGCTTTTACTTATTTAAAAGAATTATGTTACGAAGGATTAAAGTTAAATTTTCCTGATAACCCTAAAGAAATAACTGAAAGACTAGAGTATGAATTATCAGTTATCAAAGAAACTGATTTTGCAGATTATTTTTTGGTTGTATGGGATATTTTTAAGTTTGTAAACAATAAAAAAATATTAACTACTCTCAGAGGAAGTGCAACCGCAAGCCTCGTATTGTTCTGTCTAGGTATAACTAAAATTGATCCTGTAAAAAATAGATTAGTTTTTGAAAGATTCCTAAACATCGAAAGAAAAGAGATGCCAGACATTGATATAGATTTCCAAGATGATAGGAGAAAAGAAGTTCTGGAATATTGCACAGAAAAATATGGCTCTGATCATATAGCGCAAATTATTGCCTTCAGTAAAATTAAAGCAAAAGGCTCTATAAGAGACGCTGGAAGGGTTATGGAGCTTCCATTGTCATTTGTAGATAAAGTTGCAAAACTCATTCCAAATAGGGATCCTAGCAATCCTACTGCAGATATGACACTAGAAAAAGCACTAAATATGAGTCCAGAGCTTAGACAAGAATATGACACCAATGAAGATATAAGAAATCTTTTCGAAAATGCAAAAAAAATTGAAGGGTCAGTAAGAAATATTCAAACTCATGCGGCTGGAGTTATCATATCTAAAGATCCATTAGATAATGTTGTTCCTATTCAAAGACCTCCAGCAAGCGCAGGATATGATGCTACCCCACTAACACAATTTGAGATGTTTGCTCTGGCCGACTTAGGTCTCCTAAAAATGGACTTCCTAGGCTTGTCCAACCTTACCATAATTGATCAGACTGTTAGGATGATTGAGAACAAAACTGGAGAAATTATAGACTTAAATTCTCTCCCAAAAAATGATACTAAAACCTTCGGCTTGCTTAGTGATGCTAAAACTTCTGGAGTTTTCCAATTGGAAAGTTCTGGAATGAAAAGATACATAAAAGATCTTAAACCTTCTTCAATAAATGATATTTCTGCAATGATTGCATTATACAGACCAGGGCCAATGGAACATATATCTACTTTTATTGATTCAAAGCATGGGAAAATTCCGATAAAGTATCCTCATAAATCACTAGAATCTATATTAAAAGAGACTTATGGGGTAATAGTTTATCAAGACCAAGTTTTATTAATTGCTCAGTCAATTGCTGGCTATTCTTTAGGTGATGCAGATAGATTTAGGAAGGCAATGGGCAAGAAGATTCCACAAGTTATGGCAGAAGAAAAAGGAAAGTTCATTCAAGGTACTTTAGACAACGGATTTAACAAAGAATTGGGGGAAAAGGTTTTTGAATTAATTGAGCCTTTTGCTGGCTATGCTTTTAATAAGGCTCATAGTGTCAGTTATGCAATGATTGGATACTGGACTGCATATTTTAAGGCAAATTATCCAGAAGAATTCATGTCTGTTTTGATGAAAAATTCTGCAGATGACAAAGAAAAAATCTCTGCTCTCATTATAGAATGCAATTCAATGAACATAGCCGTTTCTAGGCCAAATATAAATATGAGTGAAATTGATTTTAATCCCTACGTTCCTGACATTAAAGATCAGGCAATTCAGACTGATAGAGAAAAAATAGACAAAATATCTGAAATTGACACCTACAAAAACTATGAAGGGAATAAGGCAATTAGTTACGGACTGAGCACAATAAAAAGTATTAGTTCAAATGCAATATTGCCTATTGTAGAAGAGAGAAAAAAGAATGGTGAATTTAAAAACATTGAAGATTTTATAACTAGGATGTCAGAAAATCCTATCTCTAAAGGCTCTCTTGAAGCTTTAATAAAAGTAGGAGCTTTTGATGATATTGAAAAAAGAGAAATATTACTTCCTTCGGTAGAAAAAATTGCTATGGAAATGTCTAGAAGGAACCGATTAGAAGCTAGTGGACAAGCAAATATGTTTGATTTGTTTGGGGATGAAGTAAAAGTGCCTCTAAATTTAAATTTAATAGAAACAGAAGTAGATTATAAAGAAAGAATGTTTTGGGAGAGAGATTTATTAGGCACAGTTCTAAGTGAGAATCCAATTAATAAAAAAATAGAAACTTATTCAAATTCGCATATTGTATTAGCAGGGCAATTAAGCTCGGAACGTGCAAATTCTCAAGTCAAAGTTATTGGACAAGTTATATCAACCACAAAAAGAACAACCAGAGCAAAAGAAATGTTTTTAATTTGTCAGTTAGGTCTTCTAGATAACACGATCGAGCTTATTATTTGGCCAGATAAAATGGAGGGTTCACAAGATTTGTGGGAAAACGGAACATATCTTGAGTTGGGTGTAAAAACAAATTTAAGAAATGGCATTACAAATCTAATTTTTCAAGACGGGAAAAAACTAGAGTTTGAAAATAACGAACTAGAAAAATTTGTTTCTGAAGAAACTGTTGATTTAGATAAGGATAAAGAATTGTTCTATAAGGAAGAAAAGCCAAACCAAGATCCTTTTGTGGAAAAAGAAATAATTGAGCCAGTGCCTAGCGAAGCTATTGAGGCTTCAGCTTCAGGGAATTTAAAGCTTGAATTCATTGGTTCGAAAAATCTAATTGAAGATAAGTATAAATTTGAAGATATTGTGAAGTTGCTTCTAGAAAATAAATCAAATGAGCAAAAAGAAAATGTATCTATAAAAATAATTTATGACGAAAGATCTATAGACCTAGAACTTCCTATATCTGTTAACGTTACTGAAGAGCTCAATTCAAAACTAGACTCTATAATAGGTCACAATAACATTATTATTACATAGTACAATTTAACTGAATTACTTTCTGTAATATACTCTATGTTATGAATGATTTAGTTTATCCAGAAATATTAATGTACTCTCGAAGTTTTTGCTCAGATTGTGTAAGGAGCAAGGCTTTTTTGGATAATAATAAAATTCCTTACACAGAAATTAATATTCTTGAAGACATAAAGGCACAAGAAAAAGTAATCAGTATAAATAATGGGAGGGCTACAGTTCCCACGATTATAATTAATAATTCTGAAAAAGAAATAATTCTTAGTGAGCCAACTGATTCTAAATTAGCAGAAGCAATTAGCAAACTTTCTTTAAAATAATGAACTATTTCATTTTTATACCCCATATGAACATTGGGGGGGTAGAAAGAAGCTTCTTAACTTTATCAAATCAGCTTTTAGAAAAAGGCAATAAAGTTTTCGTGATTACACTTAATCAGAATAACAATTTATTAAATTATGACAATAAAATTGAAATAATTTCTCTCAACACTTCGAGGTCGATATTATCATTATTCAAATTATCTAGAGTGTTGAGCGAAAAAAAACCAGATATTTTAATTTCAGCTCAATATTATGCAAATATAATTGCAACATTGTCCTCAATGCTTTCAAGGCATAAAGTTAAAGTAATTCTCTCAGAAAGACTTCATCTCTCTTCAGCTCTAAAACAATATAATTTTTTCAAAAAATTAATACTAAAATTATTAGTAAAATTAACTTATCCTAATGCAGATCTAATTTATGGCAACTCTGAATCAGTTTGCGAAGACTTAAGAATAAATTATGTAAATAAATCTATAAAAATTATAAAAATATTCAACCCTTCTTCTGCAAAAAATATCATTAAGTTATCTAAAGAGGAGGTTAATGATACTTGGATCTCAAAAAGTGATGCCCCAATTATTTTGTACGTTGGAAGATTATCTTTTCAGAAAGATATTCCAACTATGCTTAAAACTTTTAAAGTTATTGCAACCGAATTAAATTCAAAATTATTAATTGTTGGAGATGGCCCTCAAAGAAAATTGGTTGAGGAATTTAAATTGAATAATCCTAAACTAGAAAAACAAATTAAGCTAATTGGATACAGCGAAAATCCTTATAAATTTTTTAAATATTCTAAAGTTTTTATGTTAACTTCGTTATATGAAGGCCTCCCAAATGTTCTTATAGAAAGCCAGATACTTGGAACTCCAATAGTAGCCACAAACAGCCCCGGAGGGACGGCAGAAGTTTTAGAAAATGGGAAAGCTGGGCATTTAGCAAATATCAAAGATATTCATAAATTATCAGAAAAAACTTTAAGTATTTTAAAAGGAGAGGATGCATCTAAAAAGTTGAAAGAGAATATGAATCTGTCAATAGAAAGATTTGACTCGTCTTTAGTTACTGAACATTTAATTTCTGAGATAAAAAACACATTTAATAGTTAAGCTTACCAATAGTAGCTATAAAATTTTGCTCTAAATAAAATTCATTAATAAATTCAGATTTTTCGAAAAGCTCTTTAGTTAAATTTCTTAATGCACCTGTTCCATGACCATGAACTATTCTCACATGGGAATAATTAGAGTTAATACAATTAGTAATATGATTTTCTATTGCAATTCTAGCTTGGTTATATCTCATTCCGTGCAAATCTATTGATATTTTTTCCACTTTAATATCGATCTTAAATATCCACTTCAATTTTTATAGGCGAGTGATCGGACTTTCTTTCACCTAAATCATCAGGAGGTGATATTAGTACTTCCTCGCTGTGAATTAGCGGAAGAATCGACCTAGAAGCAAGAAAATAATCAATTCTCCAGCCTGTATTATTATTATAAGCACTGCTCATATAACTCCACCATGTATATGGCTTAGATGATGAATTTTTCTCTCTAAATACATCTACAAATCCTTCGGATAAAAAATTTGAAAAACTTTCTCTTTCTTCATCTGTAAAACCTGAGTTGCCTCTATTAGAAGTCGGGTTAGCAATATCTATTTCTTGATGAGCAACATTAAAATCTCCGCAAGCAATAACAGGCTTCTTATTCGCCAAAGATTTTAAATACTTAAGGAAATCCACATCCCATTCTTGAGTTCTATAATCTAATCTTTTAAGTGGCTCTTTCCTGTCAGATCCTGAATTAGGAACATACACATTAACAACAAAGATATTGCCTAAGTCTATTGTAATCACGCGACCTTCATTGTCATGCTTTTCTATTCCAATTCCATATTTAACCTCTTGTATCTTTTTCTTGGAAATGATTAAAGTTCCTGAATAGCCTTTTCTTTCTGCACTATTCCAAAACATTTTATATGGCTTAATATCTAAATCAACCTGACTTTGGTCTGCTTTTGTTTCTTGAATACACATAATATCTGGAGAATGATGAGACACAAATTCCTCAAACCCTTTTTTGAGGCAGGCTCTTATTCCATTTACGTTCCAAGAAATGATTTTCATAATTATTAAGGAAAAAAGTATATTATAATTAAAGTATGTTACACCCAAGTCAAAATAATCTCATCTGGATAGATCTTGAAATGACAGGGCTAGGAGATGAAAACGTTATATTAGAAATTGCTGTAATCATTACAGATGAAAAATTAAATATAACTGATAAATTTCCTGATTCTAAACTAGGTTTAGCAATAAATAGAACCAAAGAAGAGCAAAAAACTATCGAGCCTTGGTCACTTAATCAGCATACAAAATCTGGTCTACTAAAAAGAGTTGATGAATCTAATTCCTCATTAAATGATGCTGAAGATTTAGTATATAAATTTATTTCTGAAAGAATTGAATATAACAAAGGAATATTGTGCGGCAACTCAATTTGGGTCGACAGAAAATTTTTGAGAAAGGAAATGCCAAAGCTTGAAGAATATTTATTTTATAGAATGATTGATGTCTCTTCTATAAAAGAATTAGTTCAAAGATGGTACCCAAATACAAAATTTCCTGAGAAAAGCAAAACACATCTTGCAATGGAAGACATCCAAGAAAGCATTGAAGAACTAAGATGGCTCAGGCAATACTTTTTCTCAGATCCAGATTATATAGGAAGCAATTGACCGTTATTTGAACTTGAAACATTTGCATAATAAACAAAGTTCGTTCGCTTTTTATTAGTTTTTTCAATTACTTTCTTATTATGAGAGGGATTCAATTCTTTTTCTATGTCTTGTAATGATGACCTAGAGTGTTCATTGCTAGTTAATATTTTGTCCCCATGTACTTCTTTTGCGGCCATATCAAGCAATGTAAGTGAACCGCCTCTGGGAGAATAAACTCCAGTTTCCCACTCACTCACTGTTTGTTGTCTAATTCCTAATTTCTTAGAAAATTCACTTTGTGATAAATGCAAAGATTTTCTTAGCTCTTTAATTGATTCAGAATTCCACATAATTATTCCTATTGTTATTAATATGGGTAAATTTAACTCATTACTTATCTGAGATTCAATAGGTTTTTGTGCAATTATTCAGAAAATTTGCGAATTTTTAGTTAGATTAGGAATATTATCAACAGATCCTGCAACTGAAGCAATAACTGTAGAATTATTAAAGATATATTCATAAGCATCAATAATATCTTTTAAAGAAACTTTTTTAAGCATCTCAAGGCTTTCCTCTATAGAAACAATTCTATTATTCAAAAGATGTTGTATTCCATAATTCATTGCAATTGCTCTTGAATCCTCATACCTCATCATCATTCTGCCTCTTATTAATTCTTTAGAGGATTCGAGCTCTTCTTTGGACAGGTCATTTTTCACTTTTTTTATCTCTCCTATTATCACCTTAAAGGTCTCTTCTGTGTTTTCAGGTGCAATCCCAGCATCTACATAAAAAATTCCACAATCTGAATAGCCCTGAGAAGTAGTATTTACTGAATATGCCAAACCTCGCTTTTCTCTTACCTGTTCAAAAAGCCTGCTAGTCATGCCTCCCCCCAGAAGCACTGATAACACCAATGAAGCATGTCGCAAATCATCAACTAATGAAAAATTTTTAAAAGCAATAGTTAAGTGAGATTGATTAGTCTCCATTTTATCTAAAACTGTTAAAGGCCTGTCATTATAGTAAGAAGGAGGAGAAAATTTCATTGGGTCTCCTTCTCTAAACCCTTCAAAAGCTCTTTCAGATGCGTGAATAACTTTTTCATGATCAAGATCTCCTGAGACAACTAGAACCGCATTTGAAGATGTATATTGCTTATTAAGATATTTAATTAAGTCTTCTCTTGAAGTAGCCTTAACAGTTTCTATAGAACCTGCAACATCTACCCCCATAGGTTGATTAGGCCAAATATGTTCATCAGCCTTATTTGATGCTCTACTGCCAGCTGAATCCATAAACGCCTTTATCTCTTCATACACAACATTTTTTTCTAATTCTAAATCTTCAGTTTTTATTAAAGGATTTTTAGCCATATCGACTAATACATCTATCCCGTCAAGGTAAAATTCAGAAGGCATTTTACACCAATAGCCTGTGGATTCTTTATCTGTATAGGCATTTAATATGCCTCCTTTTGATTCCACTATTTCAGCAATTTCCTTGGGAGTATTTCTTTTTTTAGTTCCTTTGAACAATAAATGCTCGAATAAATGCGAGGACCCAGCAATATTAGGTGTTTCATATCTAGATCCAGTCCCAAAAAACAACACAACAGTTGTCGCGCTGGTATTTTGCATCGGAACAGTAATAATAGTTGCTCCATTTTTTAATTTTATTGTTTTGAAATTGTTCATGATGAATAATTAAACCATGATTAATGAAAAAATTGTTAGTTTTATAAAAGAAAAAGATTTCTATATTGTAGTTATTGCTATTTCAATAATTGGCTTTCTATTAAGATTTTATGGAATTAATTGGGATAATGGGCTACTTTTTCATCCTGATGAGAGGCAACTCCTAATGATTTCTAGTCAGATGAATTTAAGCAATCTAGATCCAGGCTGGTACAACTATGGGACCTTTCCTTTATATCTTCTAGAATTCTTCTCCCTAAATAGTGAATGGAATATTTATGAATTAAGATTTCCAGGGAGGATTCTAAGTTCAATTTTTGATTCATCTACAATAATTATTTCTGGGCTTATTGGAAGAAAACTATATTCAAATATTACTGGAATCCTAGCTAGCTTTTTTTATTCTATATGCGTTTTGGCAATTCAAACTTCTCACTTTTTCGTTGTCGACACTTTTCTCACATTCTTTACAACTTTAATAATTTTTTATTGCATAAAATTAAATGAAAAATTAACTATAAACAGAACAGTAGTGGTAGGCATACTTTTTGGTATTTCGTTAACTATAAAGATTAGCTCTATCTTGATACTGGGTATTATCTTAATTGCAATTATATTTAATATTAATTCTTCGAAAGGCAGATTAAATGATTTATTGAAATATTATATTTTGGTTTTATTTTCATCTTTTCTTACTTTTTTTATATTAAATCCATTTTCATTAATTAATTTTAGTGACTTTTTATTAGCCTCAAAAACACAATCTGATATGGCGCGTGGCTTAATTGATTTTCCCTATACTAGGCAATATATAAACACAACTCCATATATATATCACCTAGTCCAGCTAGTAAAAACTTCATTGGGGCCAATAGCAGGCTTGATAGGAATTTTTTCAATTTTATTTGCTTTTAAGAAATTAGAAATAAATAATCACAGAAATTTGTTGATATTATTTTTATGGTTTTTAATATATTTTGGTTTTTTTGGTGCAATTCACACAAAATTTTTAAGGTATATGTTGCCAATAATACCTATGATCAGCATATTCTCCTCATACATGATTTCCTATCTTTTATCAAAATCAAAAAAGTACAAAAGGATATATATAACGATGGTCATCATATTGCTATCTGGGTCATTGCATTACACATTTAGCTTTATGCAAATATATTCGGGTGATCATGAAGCGATAAGTGCGGGAAAGTTTATAGATAAAGAGTTTGAAGAAGGAAGTGTTTTATTAAAAGAACATTGGGATGAAGCACTAAAAACAAATAATGTATATATAACAAAAGAGTTAAATTTATACGACAATGATTCAACATCTAAGACTAGAAATTTAGCAAATCTTTTATCATCATCGGACGGAATATATTTAACTACTAAAAGATTGATTTCAACTATCCCAAGGCTTGAAGAGAGGTACCCATTAACAACAAATTATTACAGAAAACTTTTTTCAGAAGACCTTGGTTATAAATTAATTAGATCAAATATAATAAGCCCGTCGTCTTTAGGCTTTACGTATAATTCAAACCCTTTTAGCAGAATAAAAAATATTGATTTTAATCCTTATGAAAAAACTGAATTTGGGATAAATCTTGGCTGGACTGATGAAAGTTTTTCTGCATATGATCATCCAGAAACTTTTATTTTTAAAAATACAAAAAAACTTTCATCAGATGAAATATTTAATATAATTATTGAAATAAATCATAATGAAAATTATCTAAATAGCTTAAACTTAGAAAAGGTTAATGCTAATTATGGAGATTCTTATTTTGGTTTTTTAAACTCAAGAGGATCAATCTTATCCGTAGTATCTTGGTATATTATTTTGCAAATAATATCGATCATATCGATTCCATTATTATGGCTTATTTTTAAATACTCAAAGTTTCCATTTATAGGATCAATAAAAATTATATCTTTAATTCTATTCTCATTTATTTTATGGATATGCCTTTCATTCAATTTCTTTGCATTCAACCTATTCAATTTATACTTTTTAATTTTTATAGTTTTCATTGCCTCCTTTGTTTTATTTATTAAGAACAAAAGAATGATGATGATTTTTATCTACAAAAATAAAAAATCTTTTATAAAATATGAATTAATTTTTTTGGTTTCTTTTGTAATTTTTATATTAATAAGAAGTTTTAATCCAGATTTATGGCACCCATATAGAGGTGGCGAAAAACCCATGGAGCTAGCTTATATTAACGCTATTCTAAATTCTAAGTACATGCCTCCAATTGACCCTTGGTTTTCTGGAGGAATGATGAATTATTACTATTTTGGGTTTTTTATATTTGGAATGATGATTAAGCTTTCACAAATAAGTCCTTACATAGGATTTAATTTAGCTGTAGCAACAGTATTTGCTATTTCATTTACTACATTGTGGAGTCTGGCAAGTAATATATCAAAGAGTAAAATATTTCTTCCAATAGTAATGGCTTCAACTACATTAATTTTTGGAAATTTTCAGCCTTTCATGCAAATATTTAATAAGATTAAATCTGGATCAATAAGCAGACTACTTGAAATCGATTATTGGCAACCATCTAGGGTCTTGCCTCAAGATTCTTTGGGTTATGAAATTTCAGAGTTTCCATTTTTCTCTTTTCTATTTGCTGATCTACACCCTCACATGATATCAATCCCAATTATGATCCTCAGCCTGACTTTCTTAATTTTAAGCTTTTCAAAAACAAAAAATAATTCTAGTCAGTTTTATATATCTACTATTTTATTTAACTCTTTACTATTAGGGGTTTCATGGGCTACCAATACCTGGCTAATACCTGTTCAATTATTTTTAATATTCAGCTTTTCTTTAATTCATTTTAAAAACTGGAAGAACCTTTTATATACAATAAAAGCTGCCACACTATATACTGGCGCAATTATGCTTATTGGTTATTTATTTTTCTTGCCATTTCATGCTAATTTTACCTCACCTTTCACAGGGTTTGGTGTCAATGAATTTCACACTAGAATATTTGATTTTGTAGAAATTCATTATTTAAGTCTCGTGGTAATTTTTATTTTTGCTTTTACTGCCTTATTGCCCAAAATAAGAAACAAATTTAGTAAAAACAAATTCTATCCACAAATAATTACATTGCTTATTACTGCACTACTAATAGCGATTTTCGTAGAAACATTTAAAGTTCAAAATGACATCGGTAGAATGAATACTTTTTTCAAATTCTATCTTCAAATTTGGATCTTAATTTCTATTTCATCTTCTTTCTTAATTTTGCAAATTTCAAGATCTCTAAAAAAGAAATTTAAATTATTCTTTTTCTATCCAATAATTGGGTTTTTGTTTTTATCAGGAATGCTCTTTCCTATTTTTGGCACAATAAATCGAATTCAGGATAGATTCGTTGATACAAATTTAACTCTAGATGGATCAAAATTTGCAGAGAAAGCTAAATACAAAAATTATTCTGATTCTATATCTTTAAAGAACGATTTGGATGCTATAAATTGGCTAAAAGAAAATGAAAGAAGAACAAAAAATATAATTGAAGGCCTGTCCCCTTTATATACTTGGGGTAATAGATTTTCAATATATACTGGATTTCCATCTGTAATAGGTTGGGATTGGCATCAAATACAACAAAGAGAATACAAAACTTCATTAATAAATGAAAGAAAAAATGATGTTAATGAATTCTACTCAACATTAGATCTAAACCAAAAGATAAATATACTAAATAAATATAATGTTGAATTAGTAATTGTGGGAGAGCAAGAAAAAGTTTATTATCCCTCGGAAGGAATTAAATCCATAAGTAATTTAGTAGAAAATAAACTATTAAATATAATATATCAAAATAATGAAACTACTATTTATGAGGTTAGAAATTGAATAAGATTAATAGTGTATTTTTTGATCTTTATAATACATTATTTAAATTCTATCCAGACAGAGAAGAAACCCAATATCAAGCATCTAAATTAATAAATTTAGAAATCGAAAAATTTAAATTTAAAAATGCTATCTTGAAGTCAGATGAATGGTTTGCCGAGCAAACTGCTAAGAAGTCTATGCATCTTTTAAATGATAAAGAAAAAAAAATATTTTACTGTGAATATGAGAGAAAAATATTTAGATATTTAGGTCAAAATTTATCAGAAAGTGAAGCTGAAAAAATTTGGTCTTATGTATATAATAAAAAAAGTTCTCTTAAAAAATATGATGATGTGTTGCCTTGTCTAAAATTCTTAAAAAATAATAATTTTATGGTGGGTATAATTACAAATATTGATGCGAAAGGAGAGGATTTAATTAAAAAACTGAATTTATCAAATTATATTTTAAAAATAATAACATCACATGACGCAGGGGCATCAAAACCATCTCCAAAAATATTTAAATACGCTCTAAATAGTTTCAATTCTAAGCCTTCCGAATGTTTGTTTGTTGGAGATCAAATAGAGACAGATATTATAGGTGCAAAAAATTCAAATATAACACCAATTTTATTAGATAGAGAAAATCATAATAATTCTTACAAAGAGTGCAAGATAATTAAAAATTTAAACGAACTGCAATTTATATTATAGAAGAAAATTGTTCAGAAAATTTTGATTTAAACTGTTCAAAATCACTTAAAATCTGCATAAGTTCTGTCATTTCAATTTTATCATTAATCTTAATTTGTTTGTCAGATATGTAGAATTTACTTTTAAATATTTCTTTAATAAAATTTTCCATCCCAATTATAGAGAATTTAAATCTAATTAGACTTTGATCTTTCTTGATACTAATGGAATTAATTTCCAATTTAGAACAATAAATTTTTATTTTTTGGTGATTGATCAAATTCATTAAGCTTACAGGTAATTGTCCAAATCTATCTATTAATTCATCTCGATAATCAGACATTTCTTTTAAATCGAAAATTGAAGATAAGCGGTCATATATTTCTAGTCTTGATTCTATATCAGGAATATAATCAAAAGGTATACCAATATCCTCCAATAAATCTAAATTAATTAAAGAATGTTTAAATTTTAAATCATCATAATCAATTCTATTTTGTTTCCTTGAAACGGCTGATTCTAAAAATTTTAAAAATAATCCAAGCCCAATTGCATTAACATTTCCACTTTGCTCTTTACCTAAAATATTTCCTACCCCTCTAATTTCCATATCTCTTAAAGCAATCTCCTTGCCTGCACCTAAATATTGAAATCTTGTCATGGTCTCAAGTCTTTTTTCAGTTTCAATATTAAGTCTTGCTTTCTTAGGGACAACAAAATATGCATAAGCCTGATGACTTGACCTTCCGACTCTCCCTCTGAGCTGATAGAGCTGAGCTAAGCCTAATTGATGGGGATTGATTATCACTATTGTATTAGAGTCTGGTAAATCTAAGCCAGACTCAATAATTGTCGTACAAACTAAAACATCAATATTCTTATTTGCAAAATTATTCATGACTTCTGATAGTTTTCTAGGGTCCATTCTTCCGTGAGCATAATCAACATTAACTTCTGAAGCGATTTGTTTAATTTTTTCAGAAATTTTTTCTATTTTATTTACACGATTATAAACAATAAATACCTGTCCATTTCTGTCTTTCTCTCTTAGAATTATCTCTCTTAATAATTCATCATTTTCTTCGATAACATATGTTTTAACTGATCTTCTATCTAAGGGAGCCGTTTCAATCATGCTCAAATCTCTTACTCCTGATAAAGCTAAATTCATTGTTCTAGGAATTGGAGTAGCACTTAAAGAAAGCATATCTAAGTTGAGCCTCATGTTTTTCAAAAATTCTTTTTGTTTTACGCCAAACTTATGCTCTTCATCAATTATAAATAATCCTAAATCTTTAAAATCTATAGCGTTCTGTAATAATTTATGCGTTCCTATGCATATATCAATCTGCCCAGCCTTCAATTGTTTTTTTATTTCATTTGACTCTTTAATTGTCTTAAGTCTACTAAGACATTTTATATTTACTGGAAACTGGCCGAGTCTTGCTCTAAATGTCTCATAATGTTGATCAGCTAATACTGTGGTAGGAACCAATATTGCAACTTGTTTTCCATTTTGAACAGCCTTAAAACTTGCTCTAATTGCTAGTTCAGTTTTTCCAAATCCAACATCTCCACAAAGCAATCTATCCATAGGAACACTGCTTTCCATATCCTTATATATCTCATTTATAGATCTTTGCTGATCTTCAGTCAAAGCAAACGGGAAGCTAGACTCCAATGATATTAGCCAGTCGTCATTTTTATTAAAAGAAAAACCTTCAGCATTTTTTCTGCCTGAATGTATATATAAAAGTTCTGATGCCAAAATCTCTGTGGATTTTTTTACTCTGTTTTTTTGTCGCTCCCATTCTTTTCCATGAAGTCGATGTAGCTTAGGGGCATTCTCCTGCCCTCCTCTATATAACTCAATTCTAGATATTTGATCTGCAGGCACAAAAAGTTTATCGTCGTCTGCAAAATGTAATTCTAAGTATTCTCTATCGCTATGTCCTTTTAACTTTGTGATTCCAATAAATTTTGATATTCCATGATCTTCATGAACAACTAAGGTGCCTTTTTCAAATAATCTTGATTTACGACTCCTGCTTATAGTTTTATCTAAATCCCTGATTTTATTTTTGATTCCAAATAATTCTTGATCACTTAGAAATATAACCCCGCCTTGATTTACGATTTTGACTCCAAAAGAATTATTGATCGACTTCTTTTCAAAATAAATTCTTTTTTTCAATTCCTTATCTTTAACAAAATGTTCACTTACTCGTTCTTTTAGCCTTTCTATATTGTTCGAAGCAACCATAACTATAAAATTTTTGCTATATTCAACTATTTGATTTGCTGCTTTGCCTATTGGATCTAATGAACTTGGATTCTGTACATTCAAATCTATTTTTTCAACACTAATAAAATTTTCTTTGACCTTATTTGAAATCATAAGGTTTTTTATATTTATTCTCTTATCAAATTTCAATAACCTTTTTGCTATATCCTTTTGTCCATACGTAAATTTATTTTTTTCATTAAAAGAAAATCTTTTTTCATATTCCTTGAGAGAAATTTCTACTGATTGTGGTTCACTAATAACCAATATAGAATTTTCATCAAAAATATCTAACAGGCACCCATCTGAATTCTTTTTTGGAATTGATGTTTTAGTTGTTGGTGTAGGCAATTGACTGGAAACCCTAATTGATATGTTTTTTAAGTGCCTTATTGTTTTTTGAGATTCTTGATCAAAATTTCTTATGCTCTCGATTTCATCTGAAATAAAATCAATTCTTACAGGATTCTTAGTGCCTACAGGAAAAACATCTATAAGGCTTCCTCTAACACAAAACTCTCCTGATTGTTCAACTACATGGGTCCTTTCATATCCCAAAAATGAAAGTTTATTAACTATTTCACTAATTTTTATTTTTTGGTTAATGTGGGCATTTAGGGTCCCTTCATTTACTAAAAATTCTAAACTAGGGGTTTTCTGTGCAACGGAAAGACCTGATGTTATAGCCAAAAAATTTTTACTTTTTAAATCTAATATTTTTGATATAGATCCATTACGCTCAATATTGGAAAAAGAACCAAATTCCAAGCCACTCATTGGGTGAGTGTCAATTTCGGGAACATGAATAACATCTACATAATTACCTAAAAACTCAGAACAATCTTCATACAATGATCTAGATAATTCAGGCGTATCAACAATTAAAATAACCCCTTCATTCCTGATTCTTGAAATTATTGAGGTTATAAAAGCTAAGCTTTCGCTTGAAGAGTATATTTCTAACAAACTTTTATCCAAATTTGAAATCTTTTTTACTAAACTCTCGTTTTTATTGAGAAGAAGATTTGAAAAAAATAGCTCGAATTGATTATTATTTTTAATTTCGGATTGAACTTTCAAATTTTGACCTTATGCTTGGATATAAATCAACTTAAAACTATACTCTAAATTATAATCAAAAAAAATTTGAATATGCTATGAAAAGAATTGTCGTAAAAATAGGTTCACAAATTATCCTTAATGATGCTCAAGATAATAATTATAATTATCTAGATCAATTATTAAATGAAATCGTTAATTTAAGATCAAAAGGTTTTGAATTTACTATAGTCACATCTGGCGCAGTCGCACTAGCAAAACATCATTTATTAATAAAAGGGTTAGAAAATTCAAATCAAACTTCCTCAAAACAAGCCTTGGCTTCTATAGGCCAAACATTTTTAATGGAAAAATACAGTAAGTTTTTTGAAATTCATAATATTTATTGTGCTCAAGTATTAGCCGGTCGCGATAATTTTAATTCTAGGGTTGCTTATTTGAATATAAAAAATACCTTAGAGAAGCTTTATGAATTAAATGTAATTCCAATAATTAATGAAAATGACGTCGTTTCAACTAAAGAAATTGAGGGTCGATTTTATGGAGACAATGACAGGCTTTCATCTGTAGTTGCAAATGCAATTGATGCTGATCTACTGATTTTATTTGGAAAAATGGACGGATTATATACAGAAAATCCTGATATTAGCGACAAAGGAAAATTAATTAAGCGAGTGGATACAATTGATGACACTATTATGTCTTATGCGAAAGATTCTGAAGATAAAATTGGTTCAGGAGGAATGAAAAGTAAATTAGAAGCAGCAAAAATATGCCTAGGATCTGGAATTAGGTGTGTAATAACAAGCCCAAGAAATAATGTAATAGAACAAATTATTAACGAAGATAGTATAGGAACACAATTTATACCTAATACTTCTAAAATAGAGAGCAAAAAGAGATGGCTATTTACTGGTGTATCTGAAAATAAAGGAATAATAATAATTGATGGTGGTGCAAAAAAAGCACTAGTTAGCAAAGGTGCAAGCTTATTACCAGTTGGAATCTTATCAATTGAAGGAAAATTTAATAGGGGTGATATTTTATTAATAAAAGATTCAGAAAATAATGAAATCGCATACGGAATAACAAATTATGGCACTGAAGATTCTTTAATGCTAAAAGGGAAAGATTCAAAAGAAATAGATGAAATTATTGAAATTAATTATGGCACTGAAATGATACATAGAGATAATCTAGTATTATTAGAATCAACTAGTGAAAATAATCTATGAATTTAATATCAATTTGCAAATCTGCAAGAGAATGCACTAAAGAAATAGGCTCATTATCTAACTTAAAACGAAATCAGATACTAAAAGACATATCTGAAAATTTAAAAAGCCAAGAAAGTCTGATTCTTAAAGCTAATAAAAAAGACCTATCCAATAATACGAGATTACCTATTGAGATAAGGGAAAGGTTAATTTTAAATCCTAAAAAATTAAGAAATATTATTACTTCTATAAATAATATCAGGAAGCTAAATGACCCTCTTCTAAGCAGTGAGGAATTCACTAGAAATGATGGCTTAGTGATTAAGAAACAGCCCGTACCAATTGGTGTTATTGCAGCAATATATGAAAGTAGGCCAAATGTGACTATAGATATTGCATGTCTGTCTATAAAATCTGGAAATGTAGCTATTCTGAGAGGCGGGAAAGAGTCTTTAAACACAAATTTATCGATTACTAAAATTATAAAAGAGGCTCTTAAAAAAAATAATGTTAGTTCTAATTGTATTCAATATTTAAAAGATCCGAACAGAAAATATATTAATGAAATACTAGGTATGGATGAATATATAGATTTAGTTATACCAAGAGGCGGGAAAGAGCTCGTAAATAATGTTTCAAGAAATGCAAAAATGAGGGCTATTTTTGGAGGAATTGGAGTAAGTCATTTATTCATAGATGAAAAAATAGATGAAGAATCACTTTTACCAATTTTGGAAAATGCAAAAACACAAGCTCCGAGTGTTTGTAATGCCTTAGATACAATCTTGCTTCACGAAAAACAGCAAAATAAGTTATTACCAAAAATAATTAATCATCTTATTGGGCTTGGAATTGAAATGAGAATTCAGCCAAAATTATTTCAAAAGGCAAAAAAAATAAATCCTTCGAAATTAATTAAGAAGGCGTCAGAAAAAGACTGGGGGCAAGAATATTTAAATTTAATAGTTTCTCTAAAAACTGTGCCTTCTATTGAGAGCGCTATACAACATATTGATAGGCATAGTTATGGTCATACTGATGGAATAATCTCAAATATAGTTAAAAATCAAAAAATATTTACTGAAAAAGTAAATTCTTCAGCTGTGACAGTAAATGCATCTACTAGATTTAACGACGGAGGAGAACTAGGGCTGGGAGCTGAAATTGCTGTAAGCACAACTAAAGTTTCACCTAGAGGACCCTTAGGCCTAAATGAAATTACATCATATAAATGGATAATTGTAGGGAAAGGCCACATTAGATCTTAGTAGTCTAGAAATAGCTTCCCCCATTTTGATTTTAATGCTTTCTTAACTCTCCCTTTTCCGATAAATTTAAGCCAATATTTATTATGATATAAATCAGAAGCAAAAAATGCCCATGGCGCGATCTTGCTTCTTAAAAGAATTTTTTCTAAAGGCTTCAAAGGTCCCCAATAAATAAATTTTTGCCCTTTGCTAGCAAAAGTATTCTCACTAGATGAATATTTCCAATTAACAGATGAAATATCCTCGCCTATAACATTAATTTCTGAAGGTTTTGCTACTCCAAGCGACATCTCATGACATATTTTTAACTTATCGATTTTCATTGGGTCAAAACCCATCATCTTGGCTACTACTGCATCAACAGAAACTTGATCATAACCTCCTACAATAATATTTTTCTCTTTAATTCTCATTGCCCTAGGCCCTGGCCCATCTCCTGAAAATGCACCATCAGAGACAGCAAAAATATTTTCATGTATATCATGCTGAATTTGTAATAAATCAACTAAAGTCTCATGAATTTGTGAGTGGGTCCAATGCCTATTTTGGTTAAGTAGTCCTCCAAAAGCATTTTTTAGAGCTCCTGTCATAGTTGTAAAAACATGGGTTTTCATTGTTGGGAGATGAATAATATTGCTTCCATAAAAAATTTTTGGAATCATGATACCTTCTTTAAAAATCTTATCTAAAACTAATAATTTCTTTTTTGGCTTATATGCAATCGCTTCAGATTCAGGTGAATCAACAAGAATATGGGGGATATTATATTTTTCTTCTATATTTTTATGCTTATTTTCGGTTCTGCCCCTTTCTGGATCCACAACAACTGTTCCATTATGCGCAGCGGTAATATTTGAAAAATTATTTTTCAAGAGTTCTTTAATTACACCCTCAAGTTGCCATGGGGCTGTTGAACACCCAGGGTAATATCTATCCCAAGAAATGTTTACCTTCAAAAAAGTATTTATGGATTTATCAAAATTCTCACTAACTTTTGCCTTTTGCAATAACCATGAATAGTCCTCTAGAATTGTTTCTGGTGAAATTTTCCTTACGAAAACAGTGCCTCGATTTAAATTATTCATATCCTGTAAACTTAACTTAAAATTTTTAAATAATCATGATTGATTCTCATACACATATATTACCAAATAAGCCTAATAAACTTATAGAAGAGTTTGGCGAAGAGAAAGTTCTTTTAGAAATGTTCAGTAATGAACAAAAAGCTACAACACCTGAAGAACTACTCAAAAGCATGAGCTTAAGCAATATAAAAAAATCAATTATTTTGGGCTACGGATGGACAAATTTCAATCTTCTGCAAGCATCAAATCAATTTAATTTAGATGCCTTCAAAAAAAATCCGTCTAAATTAATTCCTTTTTTTTCAATCAATCCAATGTTTAAAGAAAATTTACAAGAAATGGAGAAATGTATAAATCTTGGAGGAAAGGGTGCAGGAGAAATACACCCGTCAATACAAGAACTTGACATGGACAACGAAAATATCTGGAAAGACTCCTTAAAATTATTAGAAGAAAACTCACTTCCTATAATAATTCATGCCTCTGAACCAGCAGGACATTTGTATCCTGGAAAAGGCAATACCTATCCTGAAAATATATATAAATTTATTAAATTATTTCCAGGAAACACAATAATTCTTGCACATTGGGGAGGAGGCTTATTATTTTATGAATTAATGAAAGAAGTAAAAGAGATATCTAAAAATGTATACTACGATACTGCTGCATCATCATTTTTATACAATCCTAAAATATTTGAAATAGCAATAGAAATAGTTGGATCAGAAAAAATAATTTTTGGTAGTGATTTTCCTATTTTAAGCCCGAATAGAATATTAGAAGAAATGAAAAATTTAAAAGAACAGGATTTGATGAATATTACTGAAAAAAATATAAAAAGTATCCTAAATTTAAATTAATTATGCCGGAAGACGAATTTGTTTTATTAACAGGATCATCAAGTAAACTTGGAATACATATAGCTGAGTTACTTGCAAAGAAAAAATATAACATTTTGCTTCATTATTTTAAATCAAAAAAAGAAACAATTGCACTTTCAAAAAAACTAAATAATAAATTCAAAAAGCAAAAATTTCTTCCTATTTATATGGATCTTTCAAAAATAAATTCAAAAACTAAACTAAGGAATTTAATGCCAAACAAAACTAACATGATTGGCGTAATTAATAACGCATCTTTATATTTTAAGGACACTAAAAATAATTTTAAATTTAAGAACTATCAAAAAAATATCAACATACATTACCGCAACCCTTTGACATTAATTTCTATAATTTTTGAAAACTATAAAACTATTAACTCAAATTATTTTGCTATAAATATAACTGATGACAATCTAGATATTGATAATTATTATTCATATTCAAAAACTAAATCGATGCTCTCTAAATATTGCTCTGAAGCCTCAATAGTTGATCCTGAAAGTATTAGAATAATTGAATTCAAACCCAAAAAAATACTGCCCGCTAAAGACTCTTTAAAAAACATTACTTCTTTCAAGCAAGAATTTATTAAATTGTTAAAATAAGTCTATGGATATATTGGGAGAGTCTAAATTAAATAATGATTCATGGGATTTTCTAACCCATGCGGAAGGCCCAAAAGGGAAAATCGAATTTACGCCTGAGCAATTGATTTCTGAACCTAGCGGGAACCTTTTTGCGCAAAGTCAAAATACCGGGATGGGATGGGACCCAAAAAAATTATGGGGAACTCAATTTATGATTTTAAGCACACTGGGAGGCATGAGAGGAGATGATGGGGAGCCTATAGCCTTGGGTCACCATACTGGTCACTTTGAACTTGGGATGCTTATAGAAACTGTGGCCAATCAAATTAAAGATGATGATGGAATTCCATACAGTGCATATTGCTCTGACCCATGTGATGGTAGAAGCCAAGGAACATCAGGAATGATGGACAGTCTTCCATATAGAAATGATGCGGCAATTGTTATGAGGAGGCTTAGTAGGTCCATACCTACTACAAAAGGCGTAATGGGAATTGCTACTTGTGACAAGGGTCTCCCTGCTATGATGATGGCGCTTGCAGGAATGCCTGAAAAACCAACAATAATAGTGCCAGGAGGAGTTACTTTAGCGGTAGAAGAAGGAGAAGACACTGCAATGATTCAGTCTATTGGTGCGCGGTATGCTCAAGATGAAGTGACCCTTGAATATGCCCAAGATATGGGTTGTAAGACTTGTGCATCTCCTGGGGGCGGATGTCAATTTTTAGGAACAGCAGGAACAAGTCAAGTAATCGCAGAGTCGTTAGGCATGACACTTCCTCATGCTGCCCTCACTCCATCAGGAACAAATATTTGGCTCGATACTGGAAGAAGGTCTGCCCTTGCATTAAAAAATTTAGTAGATAACAAAATAAATACAAAAGCTATTTTAACCGATGAGGCTTTTGAAAATGCAATGATAGTTCATGCGGCTTGCGGAGGATCTACGAATCTTATTTTACATTTGCCGGCTATATCTCACGCTGTGAAAAGAAAAATGATGAAAGTAGATGACTGGACCCGAATAAACAAGCTAACGCCAAGGCTTGTTGATGTACTTCCAAATGGACCAAAAGGATTTCCAACATCAGTTTTTTTCTCATCTGGAGGAGTTCCAGAAGTTATGTTAAAGCTAAAAAATGAAGGACTCCTAAATTTAAATGTTATGACAGCATCCGGTAAAACTTTAGAAGAAAACTTAAATTGGTGGGAACAATCTGAAAAAAGACATTTTGTAAGAGACCAGTTAGTAAAATCAAGAGGAATTGACCCGGAAGACGTTGTTCATAGTTTAAAAAATTCAAAAAAGAAAAATATGACTTCGACTGTGACATTTCCAAAAGGAAATATTGCGCCAGAAGGATCAGTTGTTAAAAGCACAGCTATAGATAAAACAGTAATTGATGATGATGGTGTGTATAGGAAAATAGGGCCTGCCAGAATATTTATTTCAGAGGCTGATGCAATAAAAGCAGTTAAAGACAAGGGGCCAAATAAAGTAAAGGCCGGCGATATCATGGTAATAGCTTGTGGAGGTCCTAAGGGAACCGGCATGCAGGAAGTGGCACAAATAACTATCGCATTAAAATATTTACCTTACGGAAAAGAAGTTGCATTAATCACTGATGGAAGATTCTCTGGAGTTTCAACAGGAGCTTGCATTGGCCATATTGGGCCAGAAGCATTAGATGGTGGGCCAATAGGAAAATTAAAAGAAAATGACTTGATCGAAATAAATATTGATACTATAAATTTAGAGGGCTCTCTAAATTTAATTGGAGAAAACGAGGAGAATAAAGGAATTGATTGGGGCAACCAACAATTAAAAAATAGAAAAATTCGTAATGATCTAAAACCTCAAGATGGAATTCCCGAAGACACCTTACTCTGGGCTCATTTACAATCTCTAAGCGGGGGTGCATGGAATGGGTGTGTTTATGATTATGAGCTAATCAAGAAAAATAGTGATATATAGTGGCGACCCCGAGCAGACTCGAACTGCCGATCTCCTCCTTGACAGGGAGGCGTGTTAAACCACTACACCACGGGGCCGTTTTATAATAAAAGAAATATTAGCGTTCAAAGTAACCTAAGGTCAAGAAAAATTAAAACTTTGAAGCAACTCCGTTAAATCCAACCTCATGAGAGCCATCAGAATATACAGTTAATGGGGTCATTCGATTTCCTTCGCAAACTTTTTCAACGCTTGTCCAGAATTCAGGGTCAACTAATAAATTGATATTTTGAAATTCTTCCCCAACATCATCTAGCTCATTTATCAACATTTTAGAGTATTCGCATTCAGGATGAGTAAAAACCGTTATCAAATTACCTTCTTAATACAATTTCTTTAGAGTTTCAGATCAATACTATATAGATATGGTTTCAAAAATAATACAAAAATAATTAACTTTTATGACTTTTTTATTATTTTTTACAATATTTTTAAAGTAGGGTTGACAAATTCCTTATTATGTGGAGAATATTGTGGTTGGTTAATTTTCTTATATTTCAGGGTTTTCCCTGAACTTCAAAAAGGTAATTAATAAAGTTGCAATCACTTAAAATATAGTAAATGTTTTTAAACCTCGAATTATTTCGAGGTTTTTTGCGTTTAATTTGGTCAGAAAAGGAGAGCTATAAATGGTTCTAAGCATTCCTAATAATAGCAATGAAAATTCACTAAAAAACTTTGGAATAATAGATGAATCTAACTTTGACGCTCCTGATCTGGTTCATATTCAAAAACAGAGCTATGACTGGTTACTTGATGAAGGCATAAGAGAGCTTTTCGAAGAAATTTCACCTATTGATGATTCTAGCGGAGAAAGATTTGAAGTAAGATTCATAGACCACGAAATAAGAGAGCCTGCCAGATCTGAAGAAGAATGCAGAAAAGAAGAAATTACTTACTCCGCCCCTTTATATGTAACGGTTGAACTAAAAATAATTTCAACCCAAGAAGTAAAGCAACAAGTGTTATTTATGGGTGACATCCCCAAGATGACTAAATATGGTACTTTTATTATCAATGGAGCAGAAAGAGTTATAGTTTCTCAGTTGGTAAGGTCTCCAGGTGCCTACTTTCAGTCAAATCCTGACCCTGCTTCAGGTAGAACTCTATGCGATGCAAAACTTATCCCTTATCGTGGGGCTTGGATAGAAATAGAGACCTCAAACAGAAACCTAATTACAGTTAAAATTGACCGAAAAAGAAAATCGCCAATTACAACATTTCTTAGATGTATAGGAATTGAAGAAGATGAAGAAATTCTTAAAACTTTTAAAGATGTGGATACTTCTGATTATCAATTTATAAAGACCACTCTTGAGAAAGATAGTGCTGTAAAAACTAGAGATGAAGCTTTAATTGAATTTTATAAAAGAATTAGACCCGGAGAACCTCCAAACCTAAATAATGCTAAGAATTTAATCGAGGACCTTTTCTTCAATTCAAGAAAATATGACCTTGGAAGAGTAGGGAGATACAAACTAAATAAAAAATTAAATTCGTCTTCCCCTTTGTCAGAAAAAATAATTACTGTTCCTGATTTAATTGCAACTATGAAACATCTGATAAAAATTAATAACAATGAAATTTCTGCAGATGATATAGATCATCTTGGCAACAGAAGAGTAAGAGGAGTAGGGGAATTAATCCAAAATCAAATTAGAGTTGGGCTTCTTAGAATGGAAAGGGTAATCAAAGAGAGAATGACAACTCAAATGGATCCAGAAGTTACTACACCAGCAGCATTGGTAAATATAAGGCCAATTGTTGCCGCCTTAAGAGAGTTTTTTGGAGGTTCTCAATTATCTCAATTTATGGACCAAACTAATCCACTATCAGAACTTACACATAAAAGAAGGTTATCCGCTCTAGGCCCAGGTGGGCTTTCAAGAGAGAGAGCAGGTTTTGATGTTAGAGATGTCCATCATAGCCACTATGGCAGAATCTGCCCTATTGAAACACCAGAAGGACCAAACATTGGTTTGTTAGGGTCTTTAGCTGTTTACGGCAAGACAAATAATTATGGGTTTATTGAAACTCCATATAGAAAAGTATTTAATTATATCAATTCAAATGATAGCAATATTGTTTCTAGAACAGCTACCGAAGATGTAAAAAAAGATAAAAAGATAATTGTTAAAAAAGGCCAAATAATAAAAGAAGAAGATTTTGAGAAAATAAAATCGCTTAAGCCATTTAATATAAACGTTACACCTTATGTCACCTCTAGACCTCAAGATGTTGAATTTATGTCTGCGGATGAAGAGGAAGGTAAGGTAATTGGACAGTCTACTACTCATATTGACCAAAAAGGCCAAATTACTTCTGATACAGTTGATGTTAGAGAAGGGGAAGATGTAAAAAAAATTAGCCCTGAGAATCTAAGTCATTTAGACGTATCACCTCTTCAAATAGTTAGCGTATCAACTTCGTTAATTCCGTTTCTAGAGCATGATGATGCGAACAGGGCGCTAATGGGATCAAATATGCAAAGGCAGGCAGTACCTCTGTTGCTACCTGAGTCTCCTTTAGTAGGCACTGGAATGGAACAAAGAGTTGCTCAAGAAAGTGGCCAAGTAATTGTTTCCAACCATGATGGTATTATTTATTCTGCCACAAGCACTGAAATTCAAATTATTGATAAAGAAAATGAGATTCATTCCTATGATTTAAGAAGATTTGTCAGGTCCAATCAGGGCACATGTATTAACCACATGCCAATAGTTAGTAAGGGCCAAAAAGTGAAGAAGGGGCACCCTCTTGCAGATAGTTCTTCAACAGACGGTGGCGAGTTGGCTTTAGGCCAAAATCTAACTGTGGCGTTTATGAGTTGGGGGGGGTACAACTATGAAGATGCAATTATACTTAATCAAAATCTAGTCAAAGAAGATAAATTTACATCAATTCATATCGAAAAATTTGAGGTTGAAGCTAGAGAAACTAAGCTTGGCGATGAAGATATAACCAGAGACATACCTAATGTTGGCGAAGACACTCTATTGAATTTAGATGAAGATGGAATAATTCAAGTAGGTGCAAGCGTACAGCCAGGCGATATTTTAGTTGGAAAAATAACTCCAAAAGGTGAAACAGAATTAACCTCTGAAGAAAAGCTTTTAAGAGCAATTTTTGGAGAAAAAGCTAGAGATGTTAAAGATTCTTCACTTCGTGTCCCTCATGGCCAATACGGAAAAGTAATTAATGTGAGAAGGATTTCTAGAAAGGATTTGAAACCAAGAAGGAAAGGCGGAATCACACTTTCTGCTGGAGTTCAAGATCTTGTCAGAGTTTGGATAGCAGAGAAAAGAAAAGTTACTGAAGGCGATAAATTAGCAGGAAGACACGGAAATAAAGGTGTAATTTCAAAGATACTGCCTCAAGAAGATATGCCTTGCCTGCCAGATGGTACTCCGGTTGACATAATACTTAATCCAATTGGCGTGCCCTCAAGAATGAATCTAGGTCAAATATTAGAAACACATTTAGGTAGAGCCGCTGACCTTTTAGGGTTCAAAGCAAGAACTCCTGTATTCTCAGGCGCAGATGCTGTAACTGTGGAAGACATGTTGGCGAGGGCGTGGTTTGTTTCTGAATCTAATTCTTATAATAGAATTGATTTAGATGATGAATCGATTGACTGGAACAAGGTTAATAAATGGGTTAAGAATAACGGTTTTAAACCAGACAAAATTTTTTCAGATAGCATATCTAATAAAGGCTATGCCTCTAAGGCATGCTTATCTATTTGGTTAAAAAATGAAGCAGGTGTGGAAGTGGATAAGATAAAGGATTCAGAGCTCATGCAATGTGCATTAGATGTACAAATTAATCAGGGTCTTTCTGCCCCATTATTTGGGAAAACTAAACTTAGGGATGGGAAAACTGGAGAACATTTTGATCAACCAGTTACTGTTGGAAACATGTATATTCTGAAACTTATACACCTTGTTGAAGATAAAATTCATGCAAGATCAACAGGCCCATATTCTCTGATAACTCAACAACCTCTAGGTGGTAAAGCGCAATTTGGAGGTCAAAGATTTGGAGAAATGGAAGTTTGGGCCTTGGAAGCTTATAGTGCCGCGCATACATTACAAGAAATGTTAACGGTAAAATCTGACGATGTTATTGGGAGGGTTAAGACTTATGAGGCAATTGTTAAGGGAGAGCCTGTCACTCAACCAGGAATACCTGAATCATTTCAGGTTCTTCTTAAAGAGCTTCAGGGCCTTGGACTTTCAATTGAGCTAATTTCCGAAAACTCTGTTAGTGGAAATTTGGGGCAAGATGACAAAGACACTATTGGTGATAATTTTGACAGCTATGAGCTGCCAGATGAATTAACAAAAGATATTGTATTTCCGGAACCCAAAGAAGACACCCTTGAAGACCTTACCCAACAACTTATAGGCAATCCAGAAAACACTGATTCTGAAATTCCTGAAGAATCATTGGAAAGTATTGTTGAAAAATTAGATGAATCAAAAAAGGAAGAGGAATAATAATGACAACCAATGGAACTAGTTTTGATGCTATAAGAATATCCCTAGCGTCCCCTGATCAAATTAAGGCGTGGTCATACGGCGAAGTAACTAAGCCCGAAACAATTAACTACAGAACCTTAAGGCCAGAAAAGGATGGGCTATTCTGTGAAAGAATTTTTGGTCCAATAAAAGATTGGGATTGTGGTTGTGGAAAATATAAGAATATTAGATACAAAGGTGTTATTTGTGACAGGTGCGGAGTAGAAGTAACAAGAGCCAAGGTGAGAAGAGAAAGAATGGGGCACATAGCATTAGCTGCGCCAGTTGCTCATATTTGGTTTTCAAAAGGGACTCCCTCAAGATTAGGAGTATTGCTTGATATATCTCCAAGAAATTTAGAAAGAATTTTATACTTTTCTCAATATATAGTTACATCAATTGACGAAGAAAAAAGATTAGAAGCCGTAGATACTCTAAAAGAATTTGCTGAATCAAATAAAAAATCCTCTAAAAAAAATAAGGAAGAAAGCTCTGAAGATGAACAGCAAGAGGAAGAAGATGTAAATGACCAAATTGAACACAGGCTAGAAGAGTTGGAAGGTCTTAAAGAAGGAGACCTATTAAATGAATTGCTTTATAGAGATTATAAAGAT
>Ga0315327_10000003_pt1 | contig 103131 bp, 105 predicted proteins | sample M110032315metaG_FD_203460 | JGI IMG/M metagenome (GOLD analysis project Ga0315327, IMG submission 203460) | Ammonia-oxidizing marine archaeal communities from Monterey Bay, California, United States - M1 100m 32315 | ecosystem: Environmental > Aquatic > Marine > Coastal | place: USA... | reverse complement strand
TCTTCAGGAGCTGATTCTTCAGGAGCTGATTCTTCAGGAGCTGATTCTTCTGATTCTTCAGGAGCTGATTCTTCAGGAGCTGATTCTTCTGATTCTTCAGGAGCTGATTCTATTTCTTTGTCCAGCAATAGAGAGAGGCCCAGCCTTTTTCTTTCTTGTTCAATTCTAATTATCTTAACATCTACTTTCTGGCCTTCTCTAACAACCTCGGCAGGTTGTTCAATTTTTTCATAACTTAGTTCACTAAGATGGATTAAGCCTTCTAGTCCACCTTGAACTCTAGCAAAAGCTCCGAAAGATGCTAACTTAGTTATAGTTCCTGGCATAATATTTCCTACGTTTATTTCAGATGAAATCTGGTCCCATGGTTCTGGCTGCAATCTTTTTAAACTAAGCGCAATTCTTAGATTTTCTAAATCAATTTTAATAATTTGCACATCTAATGGAGCTCCAATTTGGACAAAATTTTCTGGATCTAAAACAGTATCCCATGACAATTCAGAAATATGAATTAATCCATCAGCACCATCCATTTCAACAAATACACCAAATTTAGAAGTCCCTAAAACCTTTCCTGGCACTACATCACCTACGTTTAGTTCTTTAATTCTTTGAGATTTAAGTTTGAGTTTTACTGCTTCAAGTGCAGCTCTTTCTGAAAATATTGCCCTATTTCTTCTTCTATTTAATTCGGTTATTCGAAATTCAATATCCATACCTATAAATCCTGGTTTAGGAGGGCCTGCTGGTGTGTACAATTCTCTCGCAGGACCAATTAGTTGAGAAAGAGGCACGAACCCTTGAATTCCTTCACATTCAACGACAGCTCCACCTTTATTGCTATCGATTATCCTTCCTATTAAGGTTTTTCCTTCTTGGCGGGCAACATCAAGAGTTTTCCATCCTTGCTCTCCCTTAGCCCTGTCAATAGATAATAATATCGTTCCTTCTTGTGTTTCAGGGAAAATAACATAAGTGATTAAAGATAAGCCTGGCTCATAACTTTCTGCATTAGAAGTTGTTTTCATTTCGCCTCTTGGTACAAAACCTTCAGATTTTTGTCCTAGGTCTATAACTAAACCTGTTTTTTCTACACTAATAATAGTTCCATCAACTATTTCGCCTCTCTCAAGTATTTTTTTAGGCGAGAATTCTTCAATTAAGCTTTCCATAGTATCTATGCCAGTTGATAAATCAACTACTTCTAAATCATTAGAACTACCTAATTCTTGATTGTCATCATTAAAAATCAAATTTTCTCCATAAATTATTTTTTTTTAAAATCTCTCGGCGGTGACCTATTTTCCCACAAAATTTGCAGTATCGTCAGCGCTAAAACGTTTAACTTCCGTGTTCGGAATGGTAACGGGTTGTTCCATATTGCCTGAACTACCGAGAGACAAATATATATTAAACTGGTCGCGGGGGGCGGACTCGAACCGCCGACCTTTGGGTTATGAGCCCAACGAGCTGCCGCTGCTCCACCCCGCAACAAAAACGAATATTTACAAGTTGATTTTCTTAATGGGTTAAACCCTCGGACCATTAGTATTGCTCAGCTCAAAGTGTTACCACTCTTACACATGCAACCTATCAACCCTGTAGTCTCCAGGGGGCCTTACTCTCATAAAGAGATGGGAAATCTTATCTTGAGACGGGCTTCGCACTTAGATGCTTTCAGCGCTTATCCTTAATAGACATAGCTACCCGGCGATGCATCTGGCGATACAACCGGCACACCAGAGGTCTACTCACTCCGGTCCTCTCGTACTAGGAGCAACTTCTCTCAAATTTCCTGCGCGCACAGCGGATAGAGACCGAACTGTCTCACGACGTTCTGAACCCAGCTCGCGTGCCGCTTTAACGGGCGAACAGCCCGACCCTTGGGACCTTCTTCAGCCCCAGGATGCGACGAGCCGACATCGAGGTGCCAAACCTCCCCGTCGATATGGACTCTTGGGGGAGATAAGCCTGTTATCCCCGGGGTAGCTTTTATCCGTTAAGCCACAGCCCTTCCACTCGGTACTGTGGGATCACTTTGCCCGACTTTCGTCCCTGCTCGACTTGTAGGTCTCGCAGTCAAGCAACCTTATGCCAATGCACTCAAAAGCTGATTTCCATCCAGCCTGAGGTTACCTTTGGGCGCCTCCGTTACATTTTAGGAGGCGACCGCCCCAGTCAAACTGCCTACCAGACACTGTTCTAATTAAAATTAGTTAGAATCAAGACCAAAGAAGGGCGGTATTTCAAGGGCGACTCCACCCGAGCTGACGCTCAAGTTTCATAGTCTCCCGCCTATCCTACACATCATTAATCACAATTCAATGTCAAGCTACAGTAAAGCTCCACGGGGTCTTTTTGTCCTGCTGCGCGTAACCCGCATCTTTACGGGTCATGCAATTTCACCGAGTCCATCCTCGAGACAGTGTCCAAGTCGTTACGCCTTTCGTGCAGGTCGGAACTTACCCGACAAGGGATTTCGCTACCTTAGGACCGTTATAGTTACGGCCGCCGTTCACCGGGGCTTCGGCTCAAAGCTCTCACTTCTCGCGTTAACCTACCGGCACTGGGCAGGCGTCAGCCTGTATACGTCATCTTTCGATTTAGCACAGACCTGTGTTTTTGATAAACAGTCGCTCAGACCAATTCTCTGCGGCCTAAAACACTTTCGACGCGAAGTCTAATATGTTTCAGGCTCCCCTTATTCCGAAGTTACGGGGTTAATTTGCCGAGTTCCTTAAGGATGGTTTTCTCGTTCACCTGGGGGCTTTTACCCCTGTCCACCTGTGTCGGTTTTCGGTACGGACGTAATATCCCTATCAACGAAGCTTTTCTCGGCGACATAGTTCTTGCTTAATTCCCAAAGGCCTAAGCCTTAGAGTTTGAAACCCCCTCAGTTAATAACGTAACTGTTCTTTTAACCACAATCACTTCCCTACAGGGCCCCACACGCCATGTCCAATAGGCATGCCAAGCATTCCTTATCGCGTCACTTCTTTGCATAGCAGGATAATTACGGTGCTGGAATTTTGACCAGCTGTCCATCGGATTCACCTTTCGGCTACTCCTTAGGACCGACTAACCCTACGCCGATCAACGTTGCGTAGGAAACCTCGGACTTCCGGTGTCTTTGATTCTCACAAAGATTGTCGCTACTCATGCCGACATTCTCACTTCTCAACGCTCCACCAAATCTCACAATTCAGATTCAACGCATTGAGAACGCTCCCCTACCGATTCAATAAAGAATCCCGCAGCTTCGGTGAATGACTTAGCCCCGATAATTTTCGGCGCAGAACCCCTCGACTAGTGAGCTATTACGCACTCTTTAAAGGATGGCTGCTTCTAAGCCAACCTACTAGCTGTCTGGGCGATCCCACCTCCTTTACCACTTAGTCATTACTTGGGGACCTTAGCTTGCGATCTGGGCTGTTTCCCTTTCGACAATGGCGCTTATCCGTCACTGTCTCACTCCTAGGCTTCGGCTAACGGCATTCGGAGTTTGGTTGAGTTTGCTAAACTTGCGTCCGCTAGCTCATCCAGTGCTCTACCTCCGTTAGTTAATACCTAAGGCTGTACCTAAATACATTTCGGGGAGAACCAGCTATCTCCGTGTTCGATTGGAATTTCTCCTCTACCCACAGCTCATCCCAGCACTTTGCAGCGTACAAGGGTTCGGGCCTTCACGAAATGTTAATTTCGCTTCACCCTGGCCATAGGTAGCTCACACGGTTTCGGGTCTAATCCATACAACTAAGCGCCCTATTCAGACTCGCTTTCGCTTCGGCTACAATACTTAATATCTTAACCTTGCTATATAAATTAACTCGCCGGCTCATTCTTCAATAGGCACGCTGTCACATATAAAATGCTCCAACGGCTTGTAAGCATACGGTTTCAGTTCTATTTCACTCCCCTTTCGGGGTTCTTTTCACCTTTCCCTCACGGTACTAGTTCGCTATCGGTCAATAAAGGTATTTAGCCTTGGAGAGTGGTCTCCCCAGATTCCCACAGGATTTCACGTGTCCCGTGGTACTCAGGAAATCTATGAAAAGTTATTCCTCTTTAAAATACGGGGCTATCACCCTCTATGGCTGGTTTTTCCAAACTTCATTCTTATAAAGGAATAATTTTTTACTTTTCTGAGCACTTGGAGGTGCTCATATAGACTCCTACAACCAAATTAGATCGTAAGGCTCCAACCCGTTTAGATCTAAAAGTTTAGGCTCTTCCCATTTCGCTCACCGCTACTCCGGGAATCTCATTCGATTTTTTTTCCTCAGGGTACTTAGATGTTTCAGTTCCCCCACTTACCTCAAACACGTAAACGTGTTTGTATCCAAAAGATGTGTTTCCACATTCGGGAATCCCCGATTAAGCTTGCTAGACAGCTAGTCGAGGCTTATCGCAGACTTGCTACGCCCTTCTTCGGCCCTTATTGCCAAGGCATCCGCCATATGCTCTTAATAGTTCAACCCATTAAGAGAATCAACTTTAGTTCAAGAAAAACTTCTTTTCCAAGAAATCTCTCGATGTAATTATTCGCTTTTTATTCAGTTGTTAAACCTGATTTATTTAATTAATAAAAACAGGGATCCTAAAAAATGGGATCAGCAAAGAACTATACCTTCAGATGGTTAAAATATCAACAGTTTTATGTAATTAATTTCATCTTGGCTAAAAACTTATAATAAATTAAACTAATTTACTGTGATTCTAGTAGAAGGAAGTATTAAAAATGCCAGCTGATGTAATAATTGGAGGACAATGGGGAGATGAAGGAAAAGGCAAGATAGTAGACCTACTAGCTTCTGAATATTCTGCAGTAGTTAGATTTTCTGGAGGTAATAATGCAGGACACACTGTTATTAATGATCTAGGTGAATTTAAGTTACACCTCATACCATCTGGAATTTTACACGATAATGTAACTTGTATAATTGGAAATGGATGTGTGGTTGACCCAAAAGTACTAATACATGAAATTGATAAGTTAAAAGAAACAGGCGTAAATATATCCCCAAAAAATTTAGTAATTAGTGACAAAGCTCACATAATACTCCCAAGGCATATCGAAAAAGATTATGAGCAAGAAAAAGCAAGAGCTGATTTTAAGATAGGAACAACCGGAAGAGGTATAGGCCCGGCTTATATGGATAAAGTTGCTCGAAGTGGATCCAGAATGGAAAATATTGCTGATTGGCCAGAATGGTCAAAGAAATTAGGCGGGCACATAAAATCAACTCAAAAATTATTAAGAGATTTATTAGATAAAGATGAAAATGTGTTGCTTGAAGGGGCACAAGGAGCATTATTAGACATAGATCATGGGTCTTACCCTTTCGTTACTTCCTCAAATTCAACTATTGGTGGAGCATTGACTGGAACTGGATTAGTGCCTTCTGATATTAGAGATACAATAGGGATTTTTAAAGCCTATGCCACTCGTGTAGGAGAAGGGCCATTTCCTTCAGAAATTCAAAAATCAGATCCTGCAGCAAAACACTTGCTGGAAAAAGGTCATGAATTTGGAACTACTACTGGAAGAGAAAGAAGGTGCGGTTGGTTTGATGTAAGATCCGCAAAACATTCCATAATGACTAATGGCTTCAACAAAATTGCAATTATGAAACTTGATGTTTTAGATGGAATTAAAGAAATAAAAATTTTAAACAGCATAGGCAATAAAATCAAATACGATACTATGCCTGGATGGGATCAATCTACTGTTGGAATAAAAGATTATTCTCGTCTACCAGAAAATGCTAAGAAATACCTGAATTATCTCGAAAAACAATTGGAAACTAAAATTGATATAATTTCGACAGGCCCTGAAAGAGACCAGACAATATCTGATTAAATATTGGTAACATCTATATCGTAATTAGACAACATTTGAGAAAAATCTTCGCTAAGCTCGTCGCTATCTTTCATAGGCAATCTTAATCCACCAACTTCAAATCCTGATAAATTTAAAGCTCTCTTTATCAATATTGGATTTGTTATCCAAAATAATCCTTGAAAAAGTGGGAGCAATTTCTTATGCTGATCAGCTGCAGATTCTATACTTCCTTCTAGAATTGAACCAATCATTCTCTTAATCTGAACTCCAATTATATTAGAAGCTACACTTACAACTCCAAAGCCTCCCAAAGCCATAATTGAAAATGTCTCATCATCATTTCCACTCCATACTCTGAAATCGGTGCCGGATGACTCACTTATAATACTTGTTATTTGACCAAGATCACTTGATGCCTCCTTAATCCCAACTATATTTTGATGAGAAGATAAGGTGAGTGTGGTTTCTGCGGTCATGTTTAAGGATGTTCTTCCTGGAACATTATACAAAATCCCTGGTATTTTAACTGAATCAGCAATTTTATTAAAATGATCTATTAGCCCCTGCTGGGTTGGCTTATTATATGCAGGAACTGTTAAAAGTAAGGCATCAACCCCTAATTTTTGAGCTTCTACCGACAACTCAATAGATTTAGAATTATTGTTATCTGTAGTTCCTGCAATTACTCTGGCATTACCTCCTACCGCCTCTTTAACGACTTTAAATAATTTTAACTTTTCTTCATCAGAAAGCGTCGGGGATTCTCCGGTGGTTCCTCCTATTAAAATTCCATCACTTCCAGATTTTGATAGTGCCACTGCAAGATTTTTTGCTGCATCATAGTCCACATCTCCATTTTTTTGAAATGGAGTAATCATGGCTGTTATTAATCTATCTTCAGTTATCATCTGCAAATTATATCTTTTCTTTTCAGAGAATATATAACATCAAGGACTTGAAAACAAAGTTATGAGTCAAAATTAGGAATTTTGCCTAATTTAATAGCAGATTCCATAATTTGAATAGCATTTAAAGCAGCTCCTTTTCTTAAATTATCTGAAACTAGCCAAAAATTTATTCCTTTATTGTTACTTAAATCTTTTCTGATTCTTCCAATGAAAATATCATCTTCACCTTCTACCATGCTAGGTGTAGGATAATTTTCATTTTTACCATTGCCTATTAATTTGATTCCGTCTGATTCAGAAAACAAACTTACAACTTCTTGAACATCAACATCTTCTTCAAAATCAACCGAAACTACTTCAGAATGACAATAGAAAACTGGAACCCTAACACACGTAACAGATATACTTAAATCATAATCATGAAGAATCTTCTTTGTTTCATTAATCATTTTATGTTCTTCCTTCGTATACCCATCTTCCATAAAATCATCAACTTGAGGAATTAAAGAAAAAGCAATTTGATGTGGATATACAAATTTAGAAATCTCTTTGTTATTAAGAATATTTTCAGTTTGATCTCTTAATTCAGCAACAGCAAGAGATCCGCTGCCAGAAACTGCCTGATATGTAGAGGCATGCACTCTTCTTATCTTTGATAATTTTCTTAATTGATCAAGCGCCATAACTAAAGGAGTAGTAGTGCAATTAGGAATAGAAATAATTCCTTCATGAAAATCAATATCATCTTCATTAACCTCTGGAACGACTAAAGGCACATTCTTTTTCATCCTAAATGCAGATCCATCATCGATAACTAGGGCTCCACTATTAACTGCAGCTGGAGCAAGATATAAACTAACCTCGCTATCAGCTGATATAAATACTACATTAGACTCCTTAAATGAATTCTTATCTGCTTCGTAAACTATAAGGTCATTTTCATTGTAAGAGATTTTTTTTCCAGCAGATCTTTCAGATGCAAATAATTTAATTTTCTCTGCAGGATAATTTTTCTCTGCCAAAATATCTAAACAAACTTTGCCAACTGCGCCAGTTGCACCAACAATTGCTAATGAAGGAAATTTATTGTTATTAGTCATAATCCTAATATATTTTCAAGCCCCATTATGAAGTCATTATTTTTAATTACATATTCTGCAGCAAGCAGAACTCCGGGCATAAAACTTTCTCTGTCGGAAGAATTATGAATTATAGTTAAATTTTCACCCTTTGCACCAAATATTAATTCATGTTTTGCAATTACACCTGGAAGTCTCACACTATGAATATTTACTCCTGCTCCATGACCGCCTCTAGTATTACTAATCTTGTTAATCTTAGAGTCAACCTTTTTAAATCTATCTGGATTGCCTTTAGATATTGAATCTGCAATTGATATAGAAGTACCACTAGGTGCATCGGCTTTGTTTTCATGATGACTCTCAATTAATTCAGCATATTCATAAAATTTTGCTGCAATAGAGCCAATATGACTCATTAATATAGCTCCTGTTGAAAAATTTGAACATAGAGCAGCTCCTACTTTCTTTTCATCTGACAAATGCTTAATATCATCCAAATTTTCTTGGGAATAGCCAGTGGAGCCACTTACAAATGGTATTCCATTGCTTAGAGAAAATTCAGCTGCCTCCACAAAACCAGAAGCATTACTAAAATCAATCACGCAATGAGTATCTCTAATAATTTCCTCTCTAACTTCACTTAATTTAGAAAAATTAGCACCTGAGGTTTCTGAATTTATATCTACACAACAAACCAAATTAAATTTATCTGAGTCATTAATTGCTTTGACAACAGCTTGGCCCATTTTGCCTAGATAACCATTTATAAGTACATTCATCATTTCAATATTCTATTATTAAAATGCTTAATTTCTCAAAGATGGGGGTTTATTCCTGCCTCGCCTGATTTCTTTTCTGTTAGAATCTCTACCTCTAAACTTATTGCCTCCGCCTCTTTTTTTATTAGAATTACTAGCCTCTTCTAAGGACAATTCTCCAGAAAGATAAGCATCTACTCTAGCTGATAAATCTATTCTTCTTTGATCATCAATTCGCTTCACAATTACTTTAATTTCCTGACCTTCTTCTAAGGCTGATTCGACAGAATCTACTCTTTCTTCGCTTATCTCGCTAATATGCACTAACCCATCTTTACCAGGTAATATATTCACAAATGCACCAAAATCCATCAGCTTCACAACTTTTCCATCGTACACATCTCCTACCTCAACATCTTTAACTATTTGCTCTACTTTGTTTTTTGCACCTTCTATATTTTCTGAAGACATTCCGCCAATTCTGACCTCTCCATCATCATTTATGTCCATAGTCACATCGAATTCCGCTACTATTTCTTTAATTGTAGATCCTCCGCTTCCTATAACCATTCCAATTTTATCTGTAGGGATATTAATTTTCACAGTTTTAGGAGCATACTCACTTACTTCTTCTCTAGGTTCTGGCAGAGTTGATTCCATGTGTTCAATTATTTCTAATCTAGCTTTCTTTGCTTGCTCTAAGGCTTCACTTAATATTTGAGGGGTCACCCCTTTAACTTTAATATCCATCTGTAGAGCTGTTACTCCAGAACGAGAACCAGCAACTTTAAAATCCATATCTCCTAAGTGATCTTCTAATCCTTGTATGTCAGTTAAGATTGCATATTTGCCATCAGGGTTCAAAATTAATCCCATTGCTATTCCGGCTACAGTTTCTTTAATAGGCACTCCACCATCCATTAATGAAAGTATGCCTGCACACACTGTTGCCATAGATGTAGATCCATTTGAACTTAAAACGTCAGATACTACTCTCATCGCATAAGGCCAATCTTCTTCGCTAGGCAAGACAGGCTTAATTGCTCTCTCTGCCAAAGCTCCATGCCCCTGCTCTCTTCTGCTTGTCATAAATCTTCCTGATTCACCTACTGAATATGGAGGGAAGTTATAGTGCAACATAAATGTCTTCTCTGTAATAGGAGATAAAAAATCCAATCTCTGTTTCTCGCTTAGAGAAGCTAATGTCACGGTACCTAAAGCTTGGGTTTCGCCTCTCCTGAAGATTGAAGAACCATGAACCCTAGGTAAAACTCCAACCTCAGATTCAAGGTCTCTCATCTGATCAGGCTTTCTATTATCCGGCCTGATACCTTTCTCAATAATACGATCCCTAACAATATTCTTTTCTAAAGATGAGATTTCATCTTTAATCTGAATTAACGAATCAGAATCTTCTTCACTATCTATTTTTTCAGATAATTCAACAATTAGTTTCTTTTTTTCTTCTGAAAGATCAGATTTGCTAAGACCTTTATCATATAAATCATTAATTTTTTTTGATGATGATTCTATTAGTTCAGGACTAATAACAGATTCTGACTCACTCTCTTCAATAACAGCTTTATCTTTAGCTATTTCTTTAGCTATTTTTTTCTGTAATTCAGCCATCTTTGCGTTATTTTCCTGAGCTAACTCTAGAGCTTCTAATAATAATTCCTCAGATACAAAATTTGCTCCTGCCTCAACCATCATAATTGCCTCTGAAGTTCCAGCAACAGTTAATTGCAAGTCACTTGATTCAAGCTGTTCATATGTAGGGTTAACTACAAGTTCTCCATCTACATATCCAATTTCACACGCCCCAACTGGTTCATTGAATGGAATATTAGAAACCATCAATGCCATTGATGCTCCTAAAATACCTAATGAAGAGTAGGGGAATTCTAAATCTGTAGATAAAACAGTTATAACCACCTGAGTATCATTATGATAATTTTTTGGGAAGAGAGGTCTAAGAGGCCTATCAACCAACCTACAATTAAGTATGGCTTGCTCAGATGGCCTGCCTTCTCTTTTGAAAAAACCACCAGGCATTTTCCCTGCTGCATAAGATTTTTCTTGCACTTCTACTGTTAAAGGAAGGAAGTCTACATCCATTGCTTCATCTCTTGCACACGCAGTTACCAATAAAACTGTGTCATCTACCTTAATTGTTACTGCACCATCTGCTAGATTAGCTATTTTCCCGAACTCAAACTCGAAAACTCTTCCACCCAACTCCAACTCATATTTATTTGTCATTTATTTTTCTTTCTTCTTTACTTACTTACTTATTCAATTATCGTCTAAGACCAAGAGATGTAATTACTTCTTGATATTTTGCATTATCTTTTCTTCTTAGATACGACAATAATTTTCTTCTTTTTTCAACCAATGAAATCAAGCCCCTCTTGCCAGAATAATCATGCTTATGCTCATTAGAGTGCTCTATTAAGCCCTGAATTCTTGAAGTTAATAGTGCAATTTGCACTGACGCTGATCCATTATCATTGCTATTATTTTGAAAATTCTTAGCTATTTTACTTTTTAATTCTTGCATAATTTAATTCTTGGGCAATACTTTTTAAAACTATAAGTTTTTAATGCTTTTCTCGATTAATATCTAAAAAATTGTAGTAATACTTATTTATAACTTGCATAGCATACCACTATTGCTAGCGATTAGAAATAGTACCAATCTTTTCAAAAAATTAAAACTTTGACCTAAAAATACTTGACATCTTAGTTTGGGCAAGTCTAAGATTGCATAGAATAATAAAGCAAAAAGGCTTTCTATTACTGTTTTCTTTTTTAGCTTTAAGAGAGATAATGGTATAATTAAATATTGAAAGTTTAAACGAAAACGATAGGGAGGACAGGCCAAATGAAAAAAGGTCTTCTCATTACAATATCAATAATAGCAATGATTAGCCTAGTTGCCTGTGGTAGTGGGTTAACTGGATCTCAAGGGATTCAAGGACCACAAGGACCACAAGGTATCCAAGGACCGCAAGGACCTGAAGGTGCAGGTGGACCGCAAGGTGCAGCTGGAATAGATGGTGCAGATGGTGCAAATGGTGCAAATGGCAAGGATGGTAAGAATGGTTCACCAGGTGCTCCAGGTATTCCTGGACCAGCAGGTGCCAGTTCTTCTTCTGCAGGTGGAGTCGTTGTAGCTGATGTTGCAGGAACTACCGCTACTATTTCTGGTGCTGGTTTTACTGCAGGAAGCAAAGTCACACTAAAAGCTGGCGGAACTGAAATTGGATCTGCTACAGCAAATGCTGGTGGCGCATTCTCAGTTGCAGTTAGCACAATAGGTTTACCTACTGGTGCTCATGCTCTTGAAGCAGGATCTGTTATGGGAGTGATAGTTGTTGGTGGAGCTTCTGCGTTACAAGCAGCTCCGTAACATAAGCTAATAGAATCTAAAAAGAAACAACCCTTTTTTGGGGTTGTTTCTTTTTTGTTATATATACAAATAAAACTAAAGTCAGTACTCAATTCAAAATAAAATACATTTAACTATTAGATCAATACTACGTTACGTATAAATACTAATTAGAATATAAAAGAATGGATGTCTAGAGGGGATGAAAGAGCTCTATCTTTATATAGACGATCAATATATTCCTTATGCTTTTTAAAGTCTACAAGACTAATATGTTATCTAAACTAAGCACTTATATTATTTAACTAATTAATAGTTCTTATTCTTAATTTACCAATCCTTCTGCCAATAGTGGACTGAACTACTATCTCCAAGCCTTCAAAATTGACCCGATCTCCAACTGATGGCATTTTGCCTAATTCTTTATATACTAATCCACCGATCGTATCATAACCATTAATTTGAATAGATGATCCAATCTCTTCATTTAAATCTGAAATAGACACTTTTGCATCAACGATTAGATTATTATCATTATTCTTGTAGAAAGATGGGTCAGGTTGATCAAATTCATCAACAAGCTCACCTACTATCTCTTCTATTAGATCAGTGACAGTTACTAATCCTGATATACCTCCATGCTCATCCATAACAATTGCTATCCTTGTTCTGTTATCTTGAAATTCTGACAACAGTTGCTCTAAATTTTGTGATTCAGGGACATATATTGCAGGTCTTACTATTTCATTAATTTTTAATGATTTGTTATCTTTAAGGTTAATTTTTAGGGTATCTTTGGCATAAACTATACCTTTAACATCATCAATAGAGTCTCCTATGACAGGAATTTTTGAATAGCCACTATTAGAAATTAACTCAGCCAATTCATTAAACTCAGAGTCTACTTCAATAGTAACTAGATCGACTCTTGGCTTCATAATTTCCCTAACTTTAACTATATCCATCCTCAAAATTCCCTTAATCATCTTCATTTCTTCTTGATCAACAGACAATCCTGCTGCCTCAAATACTTCAATCTCATCAGAATTTTCATTATTCATTTCAGTGTTGCCGTTCCCATTCCCGTTTTGAGAAACAGAATCAATGATTTTAATCGAAACTGGTTTTATTAATCTCGCGAAAATTGCAAATCTTCTAAGGATATTTTCTGGAGCAAATTCAGTTGTTATAAAAACTAATCCAATAAATATAAATAGGATTAATAAGCTTGAAATAAACAATAAAAAGTTGCTGTTAAATAATTTATAATTTATGAATAAAGCACTCAGCAGAGAAGAATTGATTAAAGCAATAATCAAGATACTAAACCTAATTATAATTAATATCTTGGATATATCTTTAGCATTCTTTGCTGATTCCTCCATATCATCAGAATCTGGGACAACCAAAGATCTTACAGGAATGTTATTAAAAAAACTATTTAAAAAGATAAAAATAAATAGAAAAATTAGGGTAATGATGAAAAAAGTTACAGTTAACAATTAATTATCGCTCCAAAAAAGTTAATATAACTTTTACTTCTTTTAATTTTATTAAGTTTTATAGGTCTCGTCGGACCAGGTTCTTCTAATTCAGTCATAAATGTCTATGCATTATCCAATATTTTTGCTGGATTGCCAACTACAGTCACAAAATCATCCACATTTTTAGTGACAACTGAGCCTGCTCCAGTCTTAGCGCCTTCTCCTATCAGTATAGGAGCTATCAACATAGTTCCTGCGCCTATAAATACATTATCTCCAATTTTTGTTTGGTGTTTTTCCGTTCCATCATAATTACATGTTATAGTTCCTGCGCCTATATTTACATTATTACCTATAAGAGCATCTCCAATATAAGAGTAATGCCTTATATTTGAATCATTCCCTATATGACTTGATTTAATTTCAGCAAAGTTTCCTATAGAGACATTTTTACCTATCTTAGAATTATTTCTAATCCTAGAATATGGCCCTATAGAACAATTTTCCTCAATATGGCTATCCTCAATATTGGAGAAAGTAATTTTTACATTTTTTTCAATTCTCGCATTACTCAAAAATGAATTTGGGCCAATTTCACATTTATCTTTAATTTCAGTATTTCCTCTTAGAAACGTATTGGGGTGTATCACTATCTCTTTACCAGTTATTTTCACAGACTGATCAATATATGTAGTCTGAGGGTCAATAACCTTAATTCCTTTTGATATTAATTGATTTACTTGAGGTATATTCATAGAGAGGTAGAATAACATCTTTCATAATACTAATAAAATCCTAGACAGGAGAGATGCTAGAGTGGCTTAATAGGCGGGCCTGGAAAGCTCGTGTTCCGGTAATATCGGAACCGGGGGTTCGAATCCCCCTCTCTCCGCCACTTTTTTGTAATTAGAAGTTAGCTAATTAACAGATTGATTAGATTTTAAATTCAATATAGTGTAAATTCTTTTTTTGAATGATTTGGTTAACCCTAACAGTAGTCAACCCCTAAAGGGGTATGACAACTAGTTACATATTAGTTTAAATTTTATTGGGACAACTGAAAAAAGGAGAAAAATTGTCAGACTTGGTAATAGTTGAGTCACCTACAAAAGCAAAGACTTTAACAAAAATTTTGGGTGGCACTAAAGTTCTATCCACGAAAGGCCATATAATGGAACTTTCAAAAGATTATCCTACCAAAGAACAAAGAGGAGAGGGCTGGCCAATAAACGGAGTAGATCAAGATTTTAATCCCGATTGGAAACCTGTGTATGGATCTGTAAAAATAATTAATGAGATAAAAAAGGAGGCTAAAAAAGCTGACCAAATTTATTTAGCATCAGACCCAGATCGGGAAGGGGAAGGAATTTCTTACCATGTGCTACAAATTTTATTAGAAAGCGGCATTCCAGAAGAAAAAATAAAAAGATCTACCTTCCATGAAGTTACTGAAACCGCTGTTAAAAAATCTATGGAGGATGCTGACAAAGTAAATATGCCTATGGTAGATGCATTTATTGCTAGAAGAGTGCTAGATAGATTAGTAGGATTCATAGTTAGTAAAAAATTAAATTCCTTTCTCAGATTAGCTCCGCTTTCAGCCGGAAGAGTCCAATCACCAACTTTGGGTTTAGTAACAGATAGAGAAGATGAGATTAATGCTTTTATACCAGAAGAGTTTTGGAATATAAATGCAGCATTTTCATTAAATTCTAAAAAGTATGATGCGCAATTATTTAAATTGCCCGGTATATCAGAAAAAGATTTTAAAATAAATAATGAAACTGAGGCAAAAGATATAGAAGAAAAAATAAAAACTGAAAAATTCAGTATAGAATCAATAAAGGTAACCAATAGATCCTCTAAGCCATCCGCTCCATATACTACAAGCAGCCTTCAGCAAGATGCTTCGACTAGATTAAGTATGAGCCCTACAAACACAATGAGAAATGCTCAAGAATTATTTGAAGGAATAGATGAACAAGAAGGATTAATTACATATATGAGAACCGATTCTCCTACTTTGTCTAATCAAGCCATGAAAGATATTGAGAAGCAAATAATAAATTCTTATGGAGATAAATACTTCGAGAAAAGAACATATACAGCCAAGGTAGCAAATGCTCAGGAGGCTCATGAAGCAATTAGGCCGACTTCTATATCAAGGACTCCAGAATCAATGCAAAATTCTCTTAATGAATATCAATATAAACTATACCAACTAATATGGAACCGTACGGTAGCAAGCCAAATGACAAATAGTCTAACTGAAAAGACTACCTTAATAACGTCTTCTTCAAATGGAGAAGATGGTCACAAGTTTAAATCTGAGGCAGATAAATTAGTTTTTGATGGATTTAAAAAATTAATAAAATCTAATGAAAAATATGACGAACTGCCAGATCTAACTGAAAATCAAGCTGTAGATCTTGAAGAAATAGAGAAAGAACAGAAATTTACAAGAGGTCCTGGGAGATATAGTCAAGCTTCATTAATAAAGAAAATGGAAGAAATTGGTATTGGAAGGCCAAGTACTTACGCATCAACCATAAGTTTAATAACTAATAGAACTTACGTATTTAATATTAACAGAGCTGTTTGGGGATCACCGTTAGGTTATGCAGTTTCAGGATCATTAAGTTATTTTTTTCATGATAATTTCATGAATTATGATTTCACAAAAAAAATGGAAGATGATTTAGATAAAATTTCCAATGGAGGCCTAGATAGGCAAAAATTTACAAAAGATTTTTACGAATCTTTACTTAATCCTGTTGAGAGTATGGTAAAAAAATCTAATGAAGATGATTGGAATCCGTATGATACAGACACATTAAGCACTTTCTTAGACTTATCCTCTTCTTCATCTTCCAGAGGAATGCATCCATATAACCTTATTCCAACTACTATTCTATGCTCCAAGAAAAATCCTGCGATTAATATTAGAACAGGTCAAGATTTTACTGAAAATGATCTTCCAATTTCAGTTGCAACCTCAGATGAAATAAGAAGAGAAACTGATAAGAACAATGGAGATCATTTAATGCGTGCAGTTAGAAGAAAAAAAGATGGAAAATATTTTTTAGCATGCCCTAATCAAGACCCAGAAAGATGCCCTATTTCATATGATATTGATGCATGGGCTGGAAGAGGAAGAAGAAGAGAAAGAGCTCTAGCTAAGTTAAAAGAAGAAATGGCGAAACCAAATCATAATTGTTGTCCTTAAAATTAGATAAATCCATCTAAGCATTAATAGAAATTCCTTCAAAATTTAATTAGAGTATTCATTAATGATTAATACAAGAAAAGAAATACCTTTAAAACTAGAAAATATATTTAAAGATAAGAAAATTAATTCTATTATCAATGAATATGTTGACTATCTAGATTCAAAATCATTATCTAAAAACACAATAAGAAACTACCTATATGATTTAATCGAATATTTTTCATATTGCAAAAAAAATAATTTATCACCTTCTAAATCTGTAAGGCAACAAGATTTAAGACCTTTGCTCTCTCACATTATTAGTACAGGGATAAAACAATCAAGCGTGATCAGAAAGATCTCATCCATAAAATCTTTTTGTGCATTTTTAGAAAGATTTAATTATTCAAAAGAGAATCATTCAAGCCTACTTTCTATACCAAAGAAAGGAAAGAAATTACCAAAGATTTTCTCAAAAAATGAAATTAACACATTAATAAAAACAATCGAAAAGCATCCTAAAAGAAATTCAAGAGATGAAGCATTAATTGAAATGATTTATTCGACTGGAATGAGAGTTGGAGAAGCTTCAAAAATAAAAATAGGTGACATTGATTTTGATAAATCAGAAGTTAGAGTCCTAGGAAAAGGCAAAAAAGAAAGAATTGTAATATTAAGCAATGAATCTAAACAGAAAATAAGAAATTATCTGCTAAACAGCAAAAGGAATATTATGCTTAATTCAAATCCATTGTTTCAAAATAAAGATGGTGGCAACTTATCTCCTAGATCCATACAAAGAATAATAAAAAAATATTTATTAATTAGTGGCTTAGACTCTAAACTGTCGACTCATAGCCTTAGACATAGTTTTGCTACGCATTTACTAGATGGAGGGGCTGATATAAAAGTTATACAGCAGCTACTTGGGCATTCATCTCCTGAAACTACAAAGATATATACACAAGTTTCTACTAAATCAATGAAAGAAATTTATAATAAAGCTCATCCTAGGTCATTCTCAAAATTAAAAAATTAGATTATTCTAATTATTATGAAAAAGATTCTAGTTATTAATGGTCCAAATTTAAATCTCCTTGGCTCAAGAGATCCTGAAATATATGGGACAAAAAATCTTGGTGATGTTGAGAAGATGCTAAATGAATACTTAATGCAAAATAGCCTAGATAAGAAATTTGAAGTTGAGTTTTTCCAATCAAACCATGAAGGTGACTTGATTGATTATATTCAAAACAATAAAAATGCCTATGCAATTATTGTGAATCCTGGAGGACTTACAACAATTGGTTTCCCACTTCTAGATGCACTTATTGATTCAGAAAAATTATCAATAGAGGTTCATATTTCTGATATACATAAAAGAGAAGAATTTAGAAGAAACTCAATATTTCCAAATTATTGTATATCCCAAATTTCTGGAATGGGTATAGATGGTTATGTGAAAGCTCTTTCTGATGTTTGCAATCATTCAAATGAAGAGTAATGGAATATAAACTTAGAATCTCTTATTTAAGAGATCAAATGTCAAAGTCAGATATAGATACTTTATTTATTTCTAATAAAGACAATATAAGGTATTACTCCGGATTTACGGGAACTTTTGCATTTTTGCTAATTAGTGAAAGTAAAGCAATTATAATCACAGACTCCAGATATACTTTAAGAGCCGAAGAAGAATCTCCGGACTATGAAATATATAAACTACAGTCAGGTGATAATTGGATTGAAAATTCGACAAACATAACTAAAACCAAGGTAATTGGTTATGAAGGAGATTATGTTTCAGTAAATTTACTTAATCAATTACAGAAAAAAACTGAAAAAATAAATAAGTGGAAGGATTTTTCTGAAAAAATAACTTTTGGAAGAATAATTAAATCTGATGAAGAAGTAGAAATATTACAAAAAACTATCAATATAAGTGATAGCGCTTTCAACAAAATCAGTAAAAAAATAAAAACTGGAATGACTGAAAAAGATGTTGCATGGAAGATAGAAAAAGAAATGCGGGAATTAGGTGCAGAATCACCATCCTTTGACACTATAGTTGCTTCAGGAATTAATGGATCAAAACCGCACCATTCGCCCACCGACAAGTTAATCGAGAACAATGAAGCAATAACAATAGATATGGGTGCCAAATATAAAGGCTATTGTAGTGACCTTACGAGAACAATATTTATTGGAGATCCTGATGAGAAATTCAAAAAAATTTATACAACTGTCCTAAAGGCACAATTAATTTCAATGGAAACTGCCCAACCTGACATGACAGGAGAAGAAATAGATAAAATTGCAAGAGATATAATTACTTCTGAAGGTTACGGCGAATACTTTGGTCATAGCTTAGGTCATGGTGTTGGAATCGAAATACATGAAAGTCCTGGTGTAGGGCCAAATAGTAAAAATAATATAAAACCTGGAATGGTATATACAATTGAGCCAGGTATTTATATAGAAAATTGGGGAGGAATAAGAATTGAGGATATGGTAATAATGACTGAAGGCGGGAATGATCTTCTAAGCCATGCTTTAAAGGAGGCATACTAATGACTATTAGTTCAAGTGAGATAAAGAAAAATATGACATTGATTATAGATGGAGAATTATATCAAGTAGTTGAATGGCAACACAGAAAACCTCCTAAGGCGCCTCCTACTCTCACACTAAGAGTAAAGAGTATAAAAAATGGAAATATTGTAGAAAAAAAAGTACAAGGAAATAGACCTCTAGTAGTTGCAAGGACTGTTAAACAAGAGTTCCAATTTCTTTTTGGAGAATCTGAAAATGCCACTTTCATGGATACAGATACCTTCGAACAAATATCTGTAAGCAATGATTTTTTAGGTGATACTCTAGACTTCATAGAAGAAGGTCAAAATCTAGAATTATTAATATATGAAGGATCTCCAATAAGTATTGAGATCCCTGCATCAGTTATTCTAGAAGTGAAGTCATCAGAAGAGGCAATAAAAGGTGATACAGCTACAAATGTAACTAAATCAGCGACATTATCAACTGGGCTAAATGTTCAGGTCCCACTTTTTATAAAAGAGGGAGATAAAATCAAAGTTGATACCAGAACTAAAGAATATATCGAGAGAGATAATAGTTAAATAAATTGGATATAACACTTACTGTAACAGAACTAATAAAATATATTCAGAAAAAGTTTAACCAAGATTCCTATTTAAATTCTGTGCAATTGGTTGGGGAAGTTTCAAATCACCATGCATCGCCTGCTGGTCATCATTATTTTTCTCTGAAAGATGATGAATCTGTGATCAAATGTGTTCTTTTTTCAAGAGGAAGCGGACAGAATCATTTAATTGATGGAAGTAGTATTTTAGCTAATGGGAAAATATCTATTTATCAGGCAAGAGGAGATCTTCAATTTTATGCAGACTCGATATCACCTAGAGGAGAAGGAACACTCCAACAAAAATTTGATAAATTAAAGCTTGAACTCGAAGCTCAAGGATTATTTGACGAATCTAGAAAGAGAGATATTCCTGAAATACCTAAAGTTATAGGTATAGTTACATCCAAAACTGGATCTGTTTTGCAAGATATTTTAAATGTAATGAAAAGAAGATATTCAAAAATAAAAATAATTATTGCTGACACAAGAGTTCAAGGAGATGCTGCTGCTGAGTCAATTAGCGAATCGATAAATAATCTAAATAAATTAAATAATTTAGACTTAATAATATTAGCTAGAGGAGGCGGGTCACTTGAAGATTTATGGCCATTCAATGAAGAGATTGTGGCCAGATCAATTTTTGCAAGCTCAGTGCCAATAATTTCTGCTATAGGCCATGAGACAGATTTTACTATTTCTGATCTAGTATCTGATTTAAGAGCCCCTACTCCGTCAGTTGCGGCAGAGTTATCAACACCCGATTCAAAGCAGTTAAAAGAATTAATTGATAGTAAATTAAATGAAATATTAAGTAAGGTTAATTTGAAAATATATAACTTAGGCAATCAATATTCTGTCTCTCTAGATAGATTATTGAGTTATCAGTTAGATACTTCATTTTACAAATTAAAAATAGATTCTATAAAGAGTTCTTTAATAAACCAATTAGAGTCTAAGATAACCAATTTAAAATTAATTATTAAAGACATAGAAAATAGTTTTAAACATTTAAATTTTGATGAAACACTTGCTAGAGGATTTTTCCTAACCTCCAAAAAAGAAGATAATTCATTAATAAAAGACATAAACAAAATCAAAAGAGGTGACCATTTAATCATTTCTAATAATCAAGGATCGCTTCATACTGAAACTATAGAAGTGATAAAAAATAAGGAGGTATAAGTTGTCTAAAAATAATTCATTTGAATCAAAGATATTAGAATTAGAAGAATTAGTAAGAAAATTGGAAGAAGGAGAAGCTACTTTAGAAGAATCAAAAAAGATATATAAAGAAGGCATATCTATAGCAAAACAATGTAATAATTTATTAAATGAAACAGAATTAGAGATATCAGAACTAAAAGCTGAACTAAACAATCAGTTTGATGATTCCGAATAACAAAAGTGAAATTCTAAGAATAGGTTTGATGTCTTCAGGAACAGGAGAAGGGTCTCTCAACTTAATCAAATCAATAAAAGAAATCACACACAAAATACCAGTAAATATAGAATTTATTTTTTGCAATAGAGAATATGGTGAGTATTATGGCTCTGATAAATTTTTAGACGAAATTAATAACTATAATGTTCCAATAATTACAATTTCTTCAAAAAAATTCAGAAAAAATAATAAAGGAAGCTACGAAGACGAAATATTAAATCAATTATCAAAATATAATTTTGATCTAATTCTATTAACTGGATATATGTTAATAACTAAAAAAATCCACAATAAGTATGCTACTTATAATCTCCACCCTGCTCTTCCAGGCGGCCCTAAGGGAAAATGGGATGAAGTAATAAATGAATTGATCGAGACAAAATGTAATAAGTCAGGACTAATGATTCATAAGGTAATTGATGAAGTAGATTCAGGAGAGTGCATAACTTTTTGTTCTTTTGATATCAATTATTCAGCTCCTAATAGAGAAAAACAATTTTTAAATATAAGGAAGCGAATTATAGGATTAGAATCCAGATTTATTTGCAAGACTATAGAGATGTTATCCACTAATGAATTAAAATTAGAAGAAGATAAGTCTATAGACCTAACTAAGTACCTAAATTAGGCTTATTTCTTTCCTTCAGGATACTCAAGTATCTCATCAATAAGTCCATATTTTTTTGCTTGTTCAGCATCCATCCATATATCTCTATCAGAATCCTTAGTTACTTGAGATTCTTTTTGACCAGTGTGCTTTGAAATTATTTTTGTTAGCTTATCTTTAAGTCTCAACACTTCTTTAGCAGCTATTTCAATATCAGAAGCCTGTCCTTGAGCTCCACTCAAAGGTTGATGCATATGAACTGTAGAGTTAGGTAATGCAAACCTCTTTCCATTAGCTCCTGCAGTTAATAAAACTGTCCCAAAACTTGCACATAATCCAACAGAAATAGTAGATACATCGCAAGGAATGTGCTGAATAGTGTCATATATAGCCATCCCAGCGTATACCATTCCTCCAGGCGAATTGATATAAAGACTTATATCTTTATCTTGGTCTTCTCTGGCCAGATATAATAATTGGGCAACTATAAGATTTGCAATTTGATCATTAATAGGCGTTCCTAAGAAAATGATTCTTTCTTTAAGTAATAATGAATAAATATCCAACGCTCTTTCACCTCTGGCACCAGATTCAAAAACAGTAGGAATTATATTTTTGGTTAAATCAGTATTATTTGGCAAATCCATAATTATCCTTTTTGTATATATTTAATTTTATAAAACAATGAACGAAATAATAATATATAATTAATTCGAGTCATATATTATAACTTGATATGATCTATGTCAACATTAAATCATTATGATTTCAATGCAACATTCTTAATTTTTTCTAATAATTTTTCTCTTCTTAGAGAATATTTAATTTCATCAGATACCTGATCTTCAGTAAATTGTGAGTTGTTTTGCTGTTTCTTCCATTTTTCAAGCTCTTCTTTAATTTTTGATTCTTGAACTTCTATCTCGTAATGGGTCATTATTTCTTCAATAACTAAAGCTCTCTTTATTCTATTTTCTGCAGCTACCTTTAATTCTTTCTCAAAAGTCTCTTCGGTTTGCTCAATTTGTTTTAAATAATCATCGAATTCAATTTTCTGGCTCTCGATCGTTTTCTTTTGCTGATCTATCAAGGCACTAGTTTCTTGCTCAATCATCAATTCAGCAATTGTAAACTTAGAAGAATCAACAATCATTTTAATGTATTCATCCCATAGATCTTGATCCCATTTATTATTAGCTGTAGTTTGCAGATTCGTTTTAATTAACTTTTTCAATCCTTTTAAATTTTCCACATTTGGGTCAACAATTTTCGCAAATGAATCATCGACCTCAGGGAGTTCCTTCTCTTTGATTTCGTGTAATTTCACATTGTATTCTGCGGTTTTGTTTCTATATTTTTCACTTAAATAATCCTCAGGAAGTTCAATATTAAATTTCTTTGTTTTATCTTTTTCCATACCTGAAATTTTTTTCATTAGGCCGGGCATTTTAAGATTTTCTTCAAATTTCATATCCAACAATAAATCTATTGAAGAATGGTTCATTATTTCCTCTCCATCTGCTTCACATTTAAAATCAATTGTGACCAAATCTCCCATAGATGCTTTTCTGGAAACTGGAGCCCAAGTCCCATTTTGGTCTCTAATTTCATCAATTACTTTATTCACTTCTTTTACAGATACTTTTTCTTTCTCAACATCAATTTTTATTTTTTCTACATTCAATAATTTCGTAATTGGTTTTAATGCAATTAAAGCTTCAAATTTTAATTTTGGCTGAAGGTCTAAAACAGATATTTTTGGGGTAGAAAAAAATTCAATATTCTCTTGCTGTATTGCCTTATTGACTAAATCTGGAACTGCATACTCTAAAGATTCCTCAACAATCCCTTCTATTCCTACTATCTGCTCAACTATAGACATAGGAGCCTTGCCTTTTCTAAAACCTGGAATCTTTAATCTATTGCTTAATTTAGTAGAGGCTTTCTTCAAATGATTATCTATTTCATCATTATCAGCTTCAACAGTTAGCTTTAATTGCTGACTTTCAACTTTACTTTTATCAATTTTCAACTTTTATCCTTTTCTTTATCTATACTTTTTATATTTAATTCTTTCTTTTGATCCTCTTCGATATGAGAAGGGGCATCCCATAATAAATCAGAAGCGCTTTGAGTTTTTGGAAACGAAATTACATCTCTAATTGAATCTTCATCAGAAAATATTGCGACAAGTCTGTCAATACCTAATCCCATTCCTCCATGAGGAGGGGCACCATATTCAAATGCTTCAAGCAGAGCTCCAAATCTTTCTTCTACCTCAGATTTAGAGTAACCGATTATCGAAAAAACTTTTTCTTGAATCTTTCTATTATGTATCCTTATACTGCCGGATCCTAACTCAACACCATTACAAACTAAATCGAAAAGGTTTCCCATCACTTTCCCAGGGTCTGAATCCATAAATTCTTCAGTTTCTTTTGTTGGAGATGAAAATACATGATGCATAGCTACCCATTTACCTGAATCTTTATCCATTTCAAAAAGTGGAAAATCTGTAACAAATAGAAAGTTAATTTTAGACTGATCAATTAATCCTAGATCTTTCGCTAGCCTATTCCTAAGTGAACCTAAGCATTCATTAACTTTATTATTCTCACCAGCAGAAATAAATATAATATCTTCCTCAGATGCGTCAAATGTTTTATATATTTCTTTAATATTTTCAGCATTCAAAAATTTAGCAATAGGAGATTTAACGTTTTGAATGTTTAATTCAGAAATATCTTTAATATTTTCTATAGATATAGGGATTACTCCACCACCACCCATCTCAATTACGAAATTATTTAATTCATCTATGTAGCTTCTCTTAATTGAATCTGAATTTTTAAGAGAAATTCCTTTGATAGATCCCCCGCTTTCTAAAACATTATTAAAAACTCTAAATTCTGTACCAGACAAAACTTTATTTAAATTTCTTAATTCCAATGAGAATCTAGTATCAGGTTTATCCGTGCCATATCTTTCAATAGATTCTTTATAAGTAATCCTAGGGAAAGGATATGAGATATCCTTGGATTGGTATTCTTTAGAGAGAAAATGATATAGCTCCTCGCAATTTGCTATTACATCATCTTGGTGAACAAAGCTCATCTCAAAATCTAATTGTGTATGCTCAGGCTGCCTATCTGCCCTCAAATCTTCATCCCTAAAACATTTTGCAATTTGATAATATTTTTCAAATCCTGAGGTCATAAGCATCTGTTTGATCTGTTGAGGAGATTGAGGCAATGCATAAAATTCACCTGGATGAACTCTACTCGGAACTACGTAGTCTCTTGCGCCTTCGGGCGTACTTTTTATCAGAATGGGAGTTTCAATGTGCACAAAATCTTTATCGTTTAAGAAATTACATATTGATAAAACCACGTCATTCCTCAACCTAATATTATTCTGCATTCTTGATGATCTTAAATCTAGAAATCTATATCTTAATCTTGTAGTCTCATCTATATTCTTAGAATTAACCTCAAAAGGAGGAGTTTTTGACTCATTTAATACATTAATTTCATTCGCATGAACTTCAATATAACCTGTTGAGATATTAGGGTTTTCTGCTCCTTCTATACGCTTCTCCACTACTCCTTTTACTTGAATCACCCATTCAGTTCGGAAAGATGAAGCAATTTCGTGATTAGAATTACTCTTGCTCTTATCAAACACAACTTGAACAATTCCAGTAGAGTCTCTTAAATCAATAAACAAAAGGGATCCATGGTCTCTCCAAGAGTCTACCCAACCTGCTATGGTTATTTCGTTATTCTCTTGGTCAATTCCTATTTCTCCACATCCCCGTTCCTTGTACAATAAAAACTCCTACTTAACTACTTCGTTTTCTTTGAAATTTTCCATAAGAAACTGATTATTAAAGATGCAAAAGTAAGTTTAACAAAATCACCAATTAAAAATGGATAAACAGCCTGAGACAATAGTTTACCATTTTCTGGCCATGAAAAATCAAAAATTGATAACCATATTAAGGCTGGGATATATATAACTATATTGGCATAAATCATTGCCCATATAGTCAAGCCAGCCCTAAGTCCACGAGTACTCAAAAATGATACTAAAATCGACGCAAAGAAAAACCCAATTAGATATCCTCCAGTTACACCCATAAAATAATCTATCCCACCATTATGGCCTTGAAAAATTGGCAACCCTAAAGCTCCCAATCCAAGATAAACAGTTATTGATATTAAAGTAAGTCTCAATCCATAAAGAGACCCAAGCATCAATATTCCAAAAGTTTGTAGTGTAATAGGAACAGGATTATCTGGTAAAAAAAACTTAAATTGAGAAAGTAAATATTGAATTAAAACAAATCCAAAAACTAACAATATAGAAACAATACTTGATTTAGTATTTACAAAATTATCTATTAATGGGTTCTCTTTACTTAAACCGCCAAACCCAATAATTCTTTCAAATAATTTATTTCTCTTAATTTGAGTAACCATAATTAAATTCCTCTCTTAAGTACTTTTAAATTTACAAAGGTTTCAGTTTTTTTTACACCATCTATATTTCCCAAATCATAACTTAAGAACTTGCCTAACTCTTCACTAGTGGGCAATGTTACCCAAGAAAAAATATCGTAGCTTCCGGTTGTTCTTGCGACCCAAGTTGTATATTCATGATTTGAGATTTCATTAGCTGCATCATCTATCTTGTCGGGATCAACTTGGATCCCAATTAATGCCTCAGAAAAATAACCATTTTTTTCGGGGTCAGGTACAGCATAAACATTAATAATGCCTTCCGACTTCATGCGCTTAATTCTTCTTCTTATCGTGCCTTCACTGACGTCTAAATTTCTTGCAACTTTAGCATTGGATATTCTTCCGTCTGTCTTTAATATATCTATTATTTTTTTATCTAACTGATCCATGTCATAATCTATTAATTAAAATATTATTATATTCTACGAATTTCGTTTGTAAATTATTTTATAAATTTAATATTTAATTTATCCTATTTATTTAGTTTATTGTGTAAAATAATATCTAATTAAATATTTTGTTTGGAGAAAACATGACTACAGAAAATATAATTTCATTCACTGAAGCAGCTGCTTCTAAAGTAAATGAAGTACTTGAAGAACAGGGTAATGATCAGTCATACCTAAGAATTACACTTACTATGGGTGAAAATGGCGGAGCAGGTTATGAATTTGGTCTAGAAGATGAAGCTTCTAAATCGGATACAATAATTGAATCAAATGGCGTAAAGGTGCTCGTTGATTCAGGTAGTGCTCCTTTAATTTCAGGAGCAAGCATTGATTACGTTGAAGGAATGCAGAGGTCGGGTTTTGTAATTTCTAATCCTAATATGCCATCTGGTGGTGGATGTGCTTGTGGTGGTGGTGGATGTGGATGTGGTGGCTAATTAGTTCATTACTTTTGAAAGGAATTGAAGATGACTTTTGTTATCACATCAACATGCTCAGGATCCCTTGATGGAGCTTGTGTAGATGTTTGCCCAGTAGATTGCATATACTCCAAAAAAGGAGATAATCACTTATATATTAACCCCGAAGAATGTATAGACTGTGCGGCATGCGAACCAGTATGTCCAGTTGATGCTATCTTTCCAGATGATGAAGTTCCTGAGAATGAAAAAGAATATATATCCAAAGGTGAAAAGTATAACTATGACGAATCTGAACCTGGAATGAATTTATAAGGTTATATTATTTTTGACATTAACAGAGCATCATCAGGAGGATTTTTATAGTAATCTTTTCTAATACCGTCTATATCGAATAAGAAGGCTTTATAAAGTTTTATGGCGACTCTATTCTTATTCGCAACCTCTAATATAATTTTTGAATTTACTTTTTTGCTAACAAGAAATTCTGACAATAGCAAGGATGCTACTCCTTCTCTTTTATGAGATGAATCTACTGCAATAGATATTATTTCGTGCAAATTGCTAGCAATTTTCAATGTCAGTAAATAGCCAACTATATCTTTTTTTTGGGAAGCTATAATAATTCTGTAATTGCTATTGCCTACAAATTTTGAAAAATTCAATTTTTTTGTTAACTCTTCAAATGATTTTGAATTAAGATTATTTAACTCTGATATATCATATTCGTTAGCTTTTCTGATTTTTATCTTATTTTTCATATAAAAAATATTGTTTTAATCATACTAGATAAAATATTATGTTTAACTGAAACAACTTTCAAAAAAATATTAGTGAATATAAAATTAAAACCGGCTCCTTTACATCTATCCAACCATTTAAATGAACTAACAATTTTAGTTCGAATAGTAAAAATGTGCCTCTCATATAGAAAATTAGTCCTATTAGGTTTTATCGGGGTATTTGGCTTAGTCTCGTCTCAATTATGGTTGCCTTATCTATTGGGGACATCTATAGACACTACATATGAAAAAATAAATTCAGAATCTAAAGATTTCTCTTCATTATGGATACTCGCAATTTCAATTATTTTTGTAAGTTCATTAAGAGGGATTTTTGCATATATTTTACAATTTCATGGAGAGAAAATTGCAAATAGGATTTCATCAGACTTGAGGAGCAAATTTCATAAAAAACTTCAATCTCAAACTTATAAATATCATGACAGGATACATACTGGAAACTTAATGTCTAGAGGAATTATGGACATAGAAGGAGTGAAAATGTTTGTAACCACAGGATTATTTAGAACATTTGAAATAATCAGTTTAATGTTAGCTGGGTCATTTTTATTATTCAGAACAGATTGGCAAATTGGAGTTATTGCATTTGGTTTTATTATACCTGTAGCAACCATAGCAACTATAAATAGATTAAGACTAAGAAAAGTATGGTTCAAGATTCAAAAAGAGCTTTCAGTCCTTAATACAAATCTTCAAGAGAACCTAATAGGAGTTAAAGTTGTAAGAGCATTTGGAGGTGAAAATTACGAAATAAAAAAATTCAATTCATCTCACCAATATGTAACTGATGACACAATTAGAGGTGTGAAAATTGATGCTACTGGAACTAGCTTAATGGGGTTCTTCTTTTTATTTATATGGGCATTAGTAATTTGGACTGGTGGTCATAAGGTAATTAATGGGAATATGTCTATCGGAGATCTAACTCAATGTCTTATATATCTTGGTATGCTTCAAAGGCCAGTAAGAATAGTTGGATTAATGGTAAATTCGTATGCAAGAGCAATCACATGCGGATTAAGACTTTTTGAAATTTTAGATTCAAAACCAAGAATTTCAACAAAATCTAAAAAAATAGTGATCGACACTATAAAAAAAGTTACATTCAAAAATGTGAGTTTTAAATACTACAGAAAATCAAAAACTAATGATGTTAATGATGTTAATTTTGAATTAAATCCTGGAAAAATTATTGGATTGATTGGACCTCCTGGTTCTGGTAAATCTACGATATCAAATTTAATACCAAGATTTTATGATGTTATTGAGGGAGATATCTTAATAAATAAAACTTCCTTAAAAAAAATAAGCTTAAAGCCTTTAAGAAGTAGAATTGGATTAGTTTCTCAACATACATTCTTATTTAATAGTACATTGAAAGAAAATATTGCATATTCAAATCCAGATCTGAATATTGAGAAGGTTATAGAAGCAGCAAAAATTGCTGACATTCATGATTTTATAGATAGTTTGCCTGAAAAATATGAAACTATGGTTGGAGAGTTTGGAGTTTCACTCTCAGGTGGCCAAAAACAAAGAATAGCTATAGCCAGAAATATTATTAAGAACCCAGACATATTTATATTTGATGATTCATTTAGTGCCCTTGATACAGCAACAGACAAATCCATTAGAGAAAGGTTAATGCCTCTACAAAAAGAAAAGGCGACTCTAATAATTTCTCAAAGAATTAGCACTATTTCACACTGCGATGAAATATTAGTTATGGATAAAGGAAGAATTGTTGATAGAGGAAAGCATAATGATTTAATTTCTAAAGATGGCATATATAAAACTATTTTTGAATTGCAAAACCCTAAACTTCAAGAGGTTAATGAATAATAATGGCTACAGAAATAAGAAAACAAGATAAAAGAGCGATAAATGCAATCACAGAGGATCTGGAGCAGCTATCTTCATATAACGGAGACGTAGCATCAAGATTTATGGGATACGTAAAGCCTTATAAGAGAAAGGCTTTAATTGGCATTATCTCCGTAATATTATTTACTATAGCAGTTCTTTCTGTTCCTCTTATGGTGAAATTTACTATTGATAATGCAATCACTGACAATAATGGAAATCTTTTAAATATATTGTTCATTGTATTAATCGGGTTTTCTATTATGCATTTTGCATCTAATTATTTTCAACAAAGAGTAATCAGAGAAATAGGAGAGAAAATATTATTTGATGTTCGGTCAGAGATGTTTACTCATCTGCAAAGATTATCAATGTCTGTCGCAGATAGAAGTAAATATGGCTCAATAATGTCTCGTGTCCTTGGTGATGTAGGTGCCCTGCAAGAATTATTCCAAGCTGGAGTATTTGCGATAGGAGATATGCTTACTCTGTTGATTATAACAATAATTATATTCTCTTTGAATTGGTCAATGGCCTTGGGAATACTATTGATAATGCCTGTATTTTTAGGACTAAGAATATTCTGGCTACCAAAGGCAAGGAAAGCTTTTTTAAAGGCTAGAGCATCTTCTTCAGTGGTTAGTGGAGTATTAAATGAGCATGTTAATGGAATAAGGGTTACTCAAAATATGATTAGAGAGGATATCAATCAAGATCGTTTTGATGAAAGAGTAAGAGGAAATTTTAATGACATGAATGCTGCTGCTAGATATGGTTCAGGAATCCATCCGCCAGTAGAATTATTAGTAGGGCTCACAATGTCATTGATTGTTGTTTTAGGAGGATATCTAGTTTCTGGAGGTTCTGTAGAAATAGGAGTAATGATAGCTTTCTTGCTTTATATTCAGAGATTTTTTGATCCTATTAGGTCCCTTACAATGCACTATAGTGTCCTCCAAAGAGCCATGGCTTCAGGGCATAGAATCTTTGAGTTATTAGATATTAAAATAGACATAAATGATTCTGAAGAAGCTAAAGATATAATTGTTGAAAAAGGCTCTATCAAGTTTAAAGATGTTAATTTTGAATATAATTATAATGAGCCTATTTTAAAAGATTTAAATTTTGAAATTAAAGAAAAAGAAACAGTAGGTCTTGTCGGGCCTACTGGCTCTGGAAAAACAACCATAGCTAGCCTGATTCACAGATTTTATGAAATCAAAAATGGCAATATTTTAATTGATAATCAAGATTTACAGAAGGTAACTCAAAGTTCTCTGAGCGAAAATATAAGCATGGTACTTCAAGACCCGATAATTTTCTCAGGCACTGTAGAAGATAATATTAAATACAAAGCGCGAGCTACCAGAGAAGAAGTTATAGAAGCTTCAAAATTAGTTGGATCACATGATTTTATAATGACATTACCTAAAGGATACGACACTGTCCTAGAAGAATCAGGAGCTAATCTCTCTATAGGCCAAAGACAACTGCTAAGTTTTGCAAGAGCTCTATTATTAGACTCAAAAATATTTATCTTGGATGAAGCAACATCTTACATTGATAGTTATACAGAAAAGCAAATTCAAAAAGCATTGGACGCAGTTTTAAAAAATAGAACAGGCATAATAATTGCTCATCGACTCTCAACTATTAAAAATGCCGATAAGATCATTGTGCTCGATAAAGGTGAAGTACAGGAAATAGGCTCACATAATGAACTATTAAACAATAAAGGATTGTACTGGAAATTATGGAGCAATAACGAATCATCATTTGATGATTTAAATTAGAACATACTGCCCTGAGAACCTTCTCCAAAAAGCTTATTGGAATTTTCTCCTAAATATCTTAATCCATCTAAAGTTACTTTTCTTCCTGAAGGAGTTCTTATGATAAATCCTATTTTGAGCAAATAAGGCTCAACTACATCAACTAAAGTTTGAGACTCTTCATTCAAAGTTGCAGCCAAAGCTTCTATTCCGGCAGGCCCCCCGTTGTAGTTATTTGATAAAATAATAAGATATTGCCTATCAAGTCTATCTAAGCCTTTCACATCTACGCCCTCTAATTCCATCGCATCAGAAGCTATAATTTTATCTAATTTTTTTTCATTATGATTAACCTGATGGTAATCTCTAACTCTTCTTAGAAGCCTGTTGGCGATTCTAGGAGTACCTCTAGATCGTATCGCTATTTCTTTTGAAGAGTCTTGCTCAATAGAAACTCCTAAAATTCCTGAAGATCTATTTACTATCTTAGTTAACTCATCCTCTGAATAAAAATCTAGATGATAAGTTAAGCCGAATCTGTCTCTTAAAGGCGAAGAAAGCATTCCAACTCTAGTAGTTGCCCCAACTAATGTGAATCTCTTCAATGGAAATGTTAAAGTTTTAGCAAAAGTTCCAGATCCAGTAATAAAATCAACTTTAAAATCCTCCATTGCAGAATAAAAATATTCCTCTACTCCTTTAGAAATTCTATGTATTTCATCTATAAAAAGAACATCTCCTTCAGCTAGGTTTGATAGTAACCCTACTATATCTGCTGGCTTTTCTAAGCTTGGGCCTGAAGTAACTACTAAATTTGAATTCTTCTCTTTTGCAATAACATGTGCGAGGGTTGTTTTTCCTAAGCCAGGAGGTCCATGAAATAAAACGTGATCCATGGCTTCATTTCTAGCTTCTGAAGCTTGAATGGCTGTTTTTAGGCTCGTGACTATATTAATTTGACCAACATATTCATTTAATATTTTAGGCCTTAAATCAGAAGAGATGTCTTCAACATCATCTTTTATTACTTCTTTCTTCTCTTTATTATTATCTTCTGAATTATTATCAATTATCTTTTCTATTGCCATAATCTTTAGTTTTCTTGGGTAGATTTAAATATTTCTCTAATTATATCTTCAACATTTTCACTTATCTCTGGCTTTTCTTTAAAAACCTGATTTATTTTATTCAAAGCATCAGATTCTTTAAATCCTAGTTCCGCTAATATTTCTAAGACACTATCTCTAATATTATATTTTTGACCTGAAAAAGGTCCTGTGGTACCAACTTCAGCAATAATTTCCATTAATTTACCCTTAAGCGTAGCTATCATTTTCTGTGCTGCTCTTGATCCTATCCCTGGCATCTGATTAAGAATGGTAGAGTCTTCATTTTCAATAGCTTGAGCAATAACCGAGACAGGGAAAATTAATGCTGAGACAGCTTTTAGAGGGCCTATTCCTTCAACCTGAATTATTTTCAAAAAAAATCTTTTCTCTAATTGATTAAAAAATCCAACTAGTAATGGTTTTGGTGATCTTTCGGTAGAGTGAAAATATATCTCTAGTGTTAATTTTTGACCAATATCTAATGAAGAATTCAATAATGAATCTAGTACAAACACAGGCAATACAACTTCATACCCCACTCCAGAAACATCTAACTCTATGGAAGAGCTCTCTTTATAGATGTTTCGTAATTCACCTGTTAAAAAACTTATCATTATCTAATATTATATTTATTGAGGAGATTCTGACATCATCTTATGGCATATTGCTGCTGCAAAAGCATCTGCCACATGCTCATTTTTTATTACCCCTTGATTTAACCTTAACCCCATACTCTTCATCATCTGCATTTTATCTGCTCTTCCAGATCCAGTTATCATTTTTTTTATTTGGGTCGCTTGATAATGAAATACAGGGGAATTATTTAAAGATGATACGGCACAGGCAACACCTCTAGCATGGCCCATTATTATTGCTGTCTTTAAATTTCTATATCTAGAATACAAATCTTCAATTGAAGTAATTTGAGGATTAAACTTCTTATAAATTTGATCCAAGTCCTTAAATATTGAGCCTAACCTAATATGCAAATCATCTGCAGAATCTGTTTTAATGACTCCACCTTCAACAATTACTTCTTTCTGTTCTACGAAATCTATAATTCCGTAACCTGTAAATCTAAGGCCTATATCTATCCCAATAATTCTTTGCACAATAAAACTTGAAATTAAACTAATATCCTATTTTTACCCCTGCTAACTATCAATTTAGATAAAAAGTATGCCAAATTTGTTGAAAATATCTCTATAATCTGTACAATTCATTTATCAAAAATTATATAAGAAAAGAAAATGGCTCCATTACCAAAGAAAAAACATTCAAAAGCTAGGACACGAAGAGGCAGGGCTCATATGGGTCTAAAATCACCTCAGTTAGTAAAATGTCCTTCATGCCCAACATTAATTAGGCCTCATCATGCTTGTCCAAAATGTGGCATTTATAAGAGCGAATATTATGTAAATGCTCCCACATTAGAAAAAAAACAAGTTAATTTTGCAACAAAATAATTATGATTGAATTTAATAAAAATACAGCTGTTGTTTTTCCTGGCCAAGGATCTCAGATAGTAGGAATGGGATCTGATTTATATGAAAGTTCAGAAGAAGCTAAGAATATATTTGAAGAAGTTAATCAAACTCTAGATAGAAATTTGTCTGACATAATCTTTTCAGGATCTCAAGAAGAACTTAATAAGACTGAAAATGCACAACCTGCTATTACGGCTACTTCTTTAGCTTGTTTGGCTGTTTTTAAAGAGAAATATCCTGAATTTGAGCCTAATGCTACAGCCGGACATAGCTTAGGTGAATATACTTCTCTTTGTGCTTCTAAATCTCTATCAATATCAGAAACAATTAAGCTTGTTTCCGAAAGAGGCAGGTTAATGCAAATAGCTTGCGAAAAAAATCCAGGAGGAATGGTTGCTTTAATTGGAATGGATATTCAGACAGTTGAGGAGGTATGCAGGGAAGCTGGAACATATCCTTCAAATATAAATAGCGAGCAACAAATTATTATTAGCGGAGATAATGATTCGCTTGCAATTGCTGTAGACCTTGCAAAAGCAAGGGGAGCAAGGAAGGCAATAAAATTAAGTGTGGGTGGAGCCTTCCATTCAATATTAATGGAGCCTGCGAGAGACAGTTTGGTTGATTTTATTGAAACTCTAAATTTTGAAGACCCTGACATTCCATTAATAGGAAATGTTAATGCTGAACCACTTACGTCATCTGAGGATATTAAAAATGAACTTATCGATCAACTGATGTCGTGCGTACAATGGAATGACACGATTAAATATATGTCTGCTAATGGATATGATCAATTTATTGAATTTGGCCCAGGCAAAGTTCTTTCAGGTCTAATAAAGAGGATAGATTCTAGTTGCTCTATAAACAGTGTAGATTCATTAAAAGCATTAGAAGATTAAAATTAATCAAGGAACTCAAAATAGTAGTAGAAGAACAAAAAGAATTAATAGGGTCTAAAGACATTGAGTCAGTTGAAGAATACCCAATAGACATCCCTCTAAATAAAACTCAAATTAAAAGAAAGTTAATACTACAAGTTTTGTATTATCTTGATGTGACTAATGATAAGGATCATACCCTAATTGGGACTGCTATAGAAAAGAATAGTAATGACTTAACCGACAAAGAAATAGATAAGTCAACAAAAAAGGGTATAGAAATATTTGAGGATAAAGAAATCCTAGATCATGTAATCCAATCATTTGCAGAAGAATATCCCATAAATCAATTATCAGTCATAGACAAAAGTTTGCTAAGATTAGCTTTTTGGGAAGTAAAAAACAATAATTTTGAAGGTAGTGAAAAGCAGTTAGTTGAAGATTTTGAAAAATTAGGTTATCTTTTCGGTTCAGATAACTCTAATAAATTTATAAAAGGAGTTATCAAGTCTTTAATGAAAAAGATAAAAAAAATTGAATTAGAAAACAAGCGAAAGAAGGGTAAAAATGGCGACAATTGAAGAAAGATTATATGAAATTATCGCAGAATCTCTCTCTGTAAATACTGATGATATTAAATCTGATTCATCTTTTATTGATGACTTAGATGCTGACTCGCTAGATGTAGTTGAAATGATAATGGCAATGGAAAGTGAATTTTCTTCAGATGACAATGATCTAGAAATATCTGATGAAGAAGCAGAGAATATAGTAACAGTGGCTGATGCTTTGGCATTCTTAGATAAAAAAGGCATAACTGATTAGATTAAAATTACACTAATTCAACTGCACTCTAATTGATTTCTGAGTTCTATTTACTTACAGTAACAATAGAACAATTAATATAGGCCATATGAATAGAATTAGAGAATTTTGTATAAAAAATAGAATATATGTTTCCTCAGCAGTTTTAACTTTATCAGCACTGATTACGATTCTTCAAATAGAGATATTTTCTAACGGATATTTAAAAGTAATTTATCAGCCTTTCTTAGTTGATTTGCTTGGCGCATCATTTGCCCTGATGTTGTTATGGATCATTTCCTCCACCTTCATTGCCTTGTACTCAAATATATTATCTAAGAAAAAGGCAAAATTTTATATAATCATCATTCCATTAATAATTATTTTAGAAATATCTTCAATACTCAGCTTTTTTACATTTAACCCAGACGGAGCTTTTCCGTCATCTTACGGAGGCTTATTAGGCGAATCTATAATTAAATGGCCGACTAACTGGGATAGATATACTCCTACATTTTTAAACTATTCAACAGGAATATTAAGATTAATTTTATTGAATGTACTAATTTTAACTATACTCTTCCCTAAAAATTCTTTAAATCAATTTAAGAAGTTTATAGGTTTGCTATTAATCTCGTTAAAATCAATACCATTTAAATCTAAAATCCAGAAAACTCCAGAAAACTCTAGTGATAACAATATGCTAAGTTCTAATGAGCAAGAAATTGATGAAATTATTCCACAAAACAATATAGAATCTCTTAATGATGATTTAGCCTCTCAAGACCTCTTTCCAGTTAATGATAATATGCTAAGTCACACATTTAATCCAAACATAAATGAGAATTTAAAGTGGGAGTTGCCAGACAAAGAGATTCTCGCATTGATTGAATCAGGAACACAAAGTGAAAATGAAATAGCTACGAAAAAAGATTTGATTGAAAAAACATTAAGCGAGCATGGAATAGAGGTATCAGTTGATCAGGTTAAATCTGGACCAACTGTAACCATGTATGGGCTTGCCCCTGGTTACGGGAATTCAAAAAGAGTAAGAGTAGATCATATTCTATCTAGAGAAAAAGATCTTGCACTAGCACTTGCATCTCAAAATATTAGATTCCAATCTCCTGTGCCAGGAGAATCATTAGTAGGTATAGAGATACCTAACTCCAAAACATCTGTTGTTGGGCTGAAAAATTTAATTTTCAGCAAAAAAAATGAGCCTTTGGATAAATATACTCTTCCCATAGCTTTAGGAACAGGGAGCGATAACCAATCACTATATTGTGATCTCGCAAAATTACCTCATCTATTAGTAGCTGGAGCAACAGGTTCTGGGAAAAGTGTGTGTATAAATTCAATCATTGCTGGCTTTTTAATGAAAAAGAATCCTGATGAGCTTAGATTAATAATGATTGATCCAAAAAGAGTCGAACTGACTCCATATACAGGCATACCTCACTTATTAACTCCACCAATAGTTGAGTCATCTGAAGCAATAGTAGCTTTAAAATTAATGGTAGAAGAAATGCAATTTAGATTTAAGCAACTTGAAGAAGATAATTCAAAAAATATAGCAACTTATAATGAAAAATCTGCAAAAAAGGATAGGGTAAAAATGCCTTATATAGTTATTATAGTTGATGAGCTAGCTGACTTAATGCTAACTGCATCTAATGAAGTTGAAAAATTATTAGTTAGGTTAGCTCAGCTAGGTAGAGCCACAGGAATACATTTAGTTGTAGCAACCCAAAGACCTTCTGTAGATGTAGTTACCGGGCTAATAAAAGCAAATTTTCCCAGTCGAATTTCATTTTCTGTTACCTCACAAATTGATTCTAGAACAATAATTGACTCTCCTGGAGCTGAAAAATTATTAGGTAAAGGCGATATGTTATTTGTGCCAATTGATAATCCATCACCAAAAAGAGCTCAAGGTATTTTTATATCAGATGAAGAAATTGAATCAATAGTACAGCATTGGAAAAATCACAAAATTTATAATCCACTAAAATATCTTGATTTAGAAAAAATGGTAGATGTTTTCTCGGAAGAAGAAGTTGAGATAAATTCTGAAGATTCCTTGATTTTACAGGCACAAAATTTAGCTAGAGGCCAGAGAACTCTTTCAACTTCATTCTTACAGAGAAGGCTAAGGGTAGGATATCCAAGAGCTGCAAGACTAATGGATGAGCTAGAAGACCAAGGTGTGGTAGGTCCAGGCGATGCTGGAAAGGCAAGAGAGGTTTTATAATATGATCTTTGAAGAAGAGACGATCTTTGATGACAGTGTTAATGAAATATCTTGTTTTAAATGTAATAAGGATCTAGAAAAATCTTTAGACTATAAAAATTATAAAATTTGTCCGTATTGCAATTTTCATTTTCATATGTCTGCAAGAGAAAGGATAGCGTCCATAGCAGATAAAGGGACATTTACTGAAATATTTAACAAAATTACAACTTCATATGACGAAATCGCAAAAGAGGAAATTAAATCATATGACGAAAAAATTAAAACTGATCAAGACAGAACAGGTCTTAACGAAGCAGTATTATGTGGAACTTCTAAAATAGGTAATCAAGAAGCAATAATAATAGCGCTTGATTTTGGTTTTTTGGGAGGAAGTATGGGGTTAATTGTTGGAGAAAAAATTGCACTTTCTTTAGAAATGGCTACTAAGAAAAAATTACCAGTAATAACTCTAATTAATAGTGGAGGAAGCAGGATACAAGAAGGTGTAATGTCTTTAATGCAAATGTCTAAAACTGTAGCTGCAGCAAATAGTCTAAAAAATGCTAAGCAGCCTTTAATATCAATTTTAAGCAATCCTTCAACAGGGCAAGTTATGGCAAGCTTTGCAGCTCTTTCTGATATTATTATAGCTGAACCAGGCGCGCATATTGGTTACTCCCCATATAGAAAACTTAAAGAAATAACTGGAAACATTGAATCAGATAAGTATCTCTCTGAAGACTTTCTAAATTCTGGATTTATTGACAATATAGTCCCAAGAAATGATCTTAAATTTGAATTAACTACATTATTAAGCGTTTTGAAGCCAACTTTTACCCTTAAGAAAAAAAGTACAAATAGAATTAGTTCAGAAATAGATTATAAAGAAATTAGTGCATCGAATTCAGTTCAGTTATCCAGAAAGATAAAAAGGCCAAAATCAATTGATTATATCTCAAGAATATTCAGTGAATTCATCGAATTAAATGGAGACAGGTCTGGAGGCAATGACACTTCTGTAAAAATAGGTTTAGGCAATATATCGGGAGAGCCAGTGATTTTAATTGCTCAACATAGAGAAGTATTGACAAAGATGACTTCTAATAATGTCTCTAGGAACTACAATAATGAAATAATTCCTTCAGGATTTAGAAAAGCTTCAAGAGCATTAGATATAGCTCAAAAATTTAATATTCCCTGCCTATGCATAGTTGACTCTGTATCTCCTGAATTATCATTAAAATCAGAATATGACGGGCTTGCTTTTTCGATTAGCGAATTAATTTCAAAAAAATTAAATTCAGAAAATCCTATAGTTTCAGTAATAATTGGAGAAGGGGGGAGCGAAACTGCATTAGCATTTTCTATCGCTGATTCAGTAATGATGTTAAAGAATTCTATTTTTACTCCACTAAGCCCTGAAGAAGCGGCCAAAATAAAAACTGGAGATAAGAGAAAAACAAATGAGATTTTAAAAACTATGAGATTAACTTCTGTGGACTGCTTAGATTTAGGTATTATAGACAAAATTATTGATGAGCCAGAAGGTGGGGCTCATAGAAATCATGACGAATCTGCAAGACTATTAAAAGAATCTGTTTTAGAAGAGATAATTTCTATAAGAGATATATTCCCTAAAACATTATCAAGAAGAAGAATAAAAAAATTCAGGAAAATGGGTGAATATTCTCAGGAATACAAACCGGCTTTAACAGAAGAAATGAGAATATGGAGGACTGCTTTGACAGCAGGTGTTTCCAGTTTAAGAAGTAGGTCTAAATCGAAGGGTAAATAAATCTCTTCAAGGCATATGAAACGCCATCTTCGTTAATTGACTTTGTTACAAAATTAGCATGTTTTTTAATTTCATCACTCGCATTACCCATTGCTATTGAGTTTTTACAACTTTTAATCATAGATATATCATTCATGCCGTCGCCAATAACAAATGTTTTTTCATCATATAAATTATAGAAATCTATAAAATGCTTTAATGATTTATCCTTACCAGAAAGTTCATTATGGTAATTCAAAAAATTATTCCCATTTTCATCTATAGATTTCTGACTTATTGTACCTTGTAATATTCCTAACTTAGAATTAAATAGATCCAAATCTTCTTCTCTTTTAGATGAAACTACTATCGAAGAAATATTAGTTAAATTTCCAGGTGAATTCAGCAATGTAACTCCACCAGACACAACAAGGTAACTAAAATTAGATATGCTAATTTCATTCAAGATTAACTCAGCTGATTTATAATTTATAAGATTTTGAAAAATTAATTTTCCGCTTCTTCCATCTATAGCGCTACTACCATTCTCACCATATTGGGGGCCATAAAGATCTAGTATATTGGAGAATTTAAATACATCTTGTGGTCCTCTGCCAGTTACAATAGAAATTGGGATAATGTCCTTTAATTTTTTTAAATCAACAATTACTTTTTGTGAAATAAAATCATTCTTATTTAGAATAGTTCCATCCAAATCAATTAATAACCCTGATTGAAAAGTATCTTTTTTAAAATTCATAAAAAAAAATTCCTAATAAATTACAATAATGAAATATAATAATATTAAATATAAAAAAGTGACCGATAACAATGACTGATAAATTAATTATAGAAGATAAAGAATTAAAATCCAGATTATTTATAGGGACCGGAAAACATAGAACTTTAAGTGAATTAGAAAAATATATTTTATCTTCTGAATCTGAGATGATAACTGTTGCTATCAGAAGATTAGACCTAGAGAATAAATCTAATGATAAAGATTTATTACAACTTCTAAAGAAATTAAAAATAAACATACTGCCTAACACTGCAGGCTGTAAAAATTTATCCGAAATAATCCTGACTTGTGAACTTGCGAGAGAGCTCACAGAAACAAACTGGGTCAAGCTTGAGGCTATATTAGACAAAAAATATTTACTTCCTGACCCAATCATGACACTAGAGGCTGCTACCTCATTAATTAGCAAAGGCTTCAAGGTGTTGCCATATATCAATGCAGATCCTGCCTTAGCAAAAAGATTGGAAGATATAGGTTGTGCCACTGTAATGCCTTTAGCATCACCAATTGGATCTGGAAATGGCATAAAGAATCTAGAAAGTATAAAAATAATTATTGATCAGGCTAAAATTCCTGTTGTAGTGGATGCTGGAATAGCTGTTCCATCTGATGCCTCCAAAATGCTAGAAATAGGTGCCGATGCTGTTCTTGTAAACACAGCCATAGCCCGGGCTTCAAAACCTTACATGATGGCTAAAGCATTTAAATTAGGTGTAGAAGCAGGCAGGAATTCTTATCTAGCAGGAAGAATTGAGTCAAAGCCTGTCGCATCTCCAAGTTCTCCAGAAATAAATTTAATAGACACATAAGATATCTAGAGTGTTAAAGAAAAGATCAATAACTTTAATTACTAACACTGCAATTCTAAGTCAATCTAGAACAATTAGCTTAGTAAAAGAAATTCTGCCATGCGGACTCCAAAGAATTCAAATTAGAGAAAAATCAATCCCTGAAAATATATTAGAAAAATTTGTGTCTAAATTAAGAGAATTAACATTAGGAAAATGTGAACTAATCTTAAATGGATCAATGGCATTGGCTAATAAATATCAATGTGATGGGATTCATATTTCAGATCAATCTGAATTGCCTAATATTATCAAAAAAGATGGATATTCTGGTTTAATTATCGGTAAGTCAATCCATGAAAACTATAAAAAAGAAAGTGGGTTAGAAAATCTTGTTAATTATGTTCATTTAGGGTCAGCATTTAGAACAAAAACCCACCCAACATCTTCACCAATAAGCCGAAATAAAATAAAAGAAATATGTGAAATCAATGGGTTGTCAGTTATATTAGTTGGAGGTATAAATACTTTTAATTTAGATAATTTAAAAAATTACAAAATTAGTGGGATTGCTGTCATGCGCAGTCTGCTGTTAAGTAAGAATCCAGAATCTGCATATATAAATCTAGAGAAAAAATTAAATGAATCAAGATAAAAATAACACCACAGTATTCGTAAACGGCAAAGAAAATTCAATACCATTAAATTGTACAATTAATGATATGTTAAAAAAATTAAATATTAGCAACATTTCTATTGCCATTGCTGTAAATAGAAACGTTGTTCCAAAGAAGGAGCATGATACATTTATTATAGAGAACAATTCGTCTATAGAAATTATTAACGCTGTTGGTGGAGGATAGACAATATGTTTAATGTAATTAATTCTGATAACCTTTAATTCTTAAGAGGCAAAGATAGTGAATAATAATAAAATTTTAGAGAAAATAAGAAAAAAAGAGATAGCTAATGTTGTTAGCATCAAGTCTGAAAATTTAGATATAATAGAGTACGCATCAAAACTAAATTATGACGCTATACATTTAGATGCAGAACATGGATCATTTTCTGTCGATTCTATAGAAAGAATATGCCAGCTAGCCATCTCGTGCGGCTTAACTGTTACTGCTCGTATCCATAAAGTATCAGAAGCAGAAATTAATTTATTCATCGATAGGGGCGTGCAAGGAATTATGGGTCCTCATGTTGATACATTTGAGGAAGCAAAGCTGCTGGCAGATAGTTGCTTATTCCCTCCTCTCGGTAAAAGATCTTGGGGTGGAGGAAGAGGTACGGAATTTGGAGAGCTCTCTTTTATGAATAAGCACAATAATGTATCAAATAAATTAAGTTATGCTAGTTGGGCTAATGATAATATGGAGCTCACAATTCAAATTGAATCTGTAAAAGCTGTAGAAAATTTAGACTCAATTTTGAAAGAAAAAAGAATTAATAGAATTGCATTTGGGCCACATGATTTAGCCGCAGATTTAGGATTTCCAGGCGAACCCGATCATCCTAAAGTAATAGAGACTCATAATAAAATAGAAAAAGTAGCACGAAAAGCTGGTAAGTTAATGGTAGGTGACTATACGAACTCAATTAGATTTGAGGAGTCTGCAGTAGAAATGTTGAGTAAATTTAAGAACTAATGGCAACTTCTAAAAAAAAGGGAATAGAATTAAGAGATGACCTAACGCTTTATAAATCTACAAAAGGAATTAGGTTTGAGAAAAATATTGAAAATAATAATTTAATTTCTGAAATTAAATTAAATGAAATTAATGGTTATGAATTATCCTTTAGTAAGAAAGATAATTCTCAAGTAATCTGGGTAATTGCAGGATTTTTATTAGCTGTATTAGTCTGGCAATTATCATCAGTTCCAATTATATCCATTATAGGCTCTATAATTCTTGTATTAGTGTCTTTATTCCTATCTTTAGACTATATCTTCGCTAAAGCTAAGATTTCATTAATCTTATACATAAATGGTAAAGATTTTATAGAAGAAATAGAACATGAAAACATAGATGAAATTCAGAGCTTTCTAAGTACATTAAAGATATCTTAATAACTTAAAACTGAATATACATTTAAATTATCTTCCCTGTTCAATAAATTAACCCTAGAGTTTTCAACCACAAATGATGCAACCATTGCTCCATTATCAGTACATAATTTCTTTTCAGGAATAAATACTGGCAAATTTGATTTTCTGGCCATTTCTTCTCTAAGCCAAGTGTTGGCTGCAACGCCTCCAGTCAACACTATGCCTTTGCAATTAAATTTTATTGATGCTTCAATAGTTTTCTTTGTTAACACATCTACAACTGCTTCTTGGAAAGTATTGGATAATTTTGAAATTTTCTCATCTACCAGAGGTGATTCTGAATTAGATAAATTTAAAAATGCAGTTTTCATTCCACTGAAACTAAAATCATGTGTATTATTCATATATGCTCTAGGAAATTTATAACTATCTTGAGACAGCATGGCCTTCTTATCAACTTCTGGACCTCCTGGAAAACCTAATCCCATTAGTCTAGCAGCTTTATCAAATGCCTCACCCGCAGCATCATCTCTAGTGCGACCTATTAATTCAAATTGAAACTTACTATCTAATTTAACTAAATCAGTATGCCCACCAGATACGATAAGACACATCAAAGGAAATTCATTGGGAACTTCGTAAGTTTTGCCTGTTTCTTTATCTTCTTTTATCCATGCTGCAAATACATGAGCTTTAAGATGATTTACGCCAATTACAGGCTTAGAAAGAGAAATTCCTAACCCTTTTGCATAATTTACTCCCACTATCAAAGATCCTATTAATCCAGGACCATTAGTGACTCCAATAAGATCAATATCGTCCAATTCTGCCCCAGATTTCTCAATAACTTCGTCTACAACTTTATCTATATTTAGAATATGTTGCCTCGAAGCAAGTTCAGGAATTATTCCTCCATGCGGTCCATGAATTTTATTTTGAGAAACTATAATATTTGATAAAAGATGATTTTTCTCATCAATTAAACTAGCTGAAGTTTCATCACAAGATGTTTCAATACCTAAAACTAACATAATTAAAGTTAAATATTCATTACTATTAAGAGATTGTTATTGTATAATTAAAATACATTAAAAATAAAGGAAGGTGGAAATAATGTCAGAACAATTTCCAAATTGTAATAAATGTGATAATCCTGATGCTGTGTTGGTACCATTATCTGACTTTGGTGGAGGTGGCGCACCAATACACTATAAAGCTTGGGTTTGCACAAATGAAGAATGCGGGTTTAACTTAAAAATCAGAAATGGTGATGTACTCGTAAACGAAGTTATTTCAGATGGCTCTCAAAGAGAGAGAAGAGATAGATAAAATAATAAGAAATGGTTTCTATCTCATTTCAGAAAGCAAGCTTTCTATTTAATAAAAGATTCCTGAAGCTATTAATTATATTTTCGATAGTTGATTGTATTTTTCAAATAAGTTTAGGCGGGTTTGTAAGAGTAACAAGCTCAGGGTTAGGTTGTCCTGACTGGCCATTATGTTATGGGAAAATAATCCCTCCTATGAATTATCACACTCTCATAGAATGGGGGCACAGAACAAGTGGAGCAATACTAGGATTATCTATATTAATGATTAATTTATTTGTGTTTTTATATCAGAGAAAAAACAAATTATTAATAATTATGTCTGTCACAAGTCTATTTCTAGTTATATTGGTTGGGGGGATAGGAGGTGCAGTTGTGCTGACTGAATTAGAGCCTTCTCTAAGAACTCTGCACTTATTCTTGGCTCAAATAATAATTTTTACTTTAGGAATATCATTAATTTCTTTATACATTCCTAACGATGCATCATATAAAGATATGTGGATTTTAGATAGATATTCAATAATAGTTGGGGTAGTAGCAATAACAATAATTATGGCTTTGTTAACAGGCTCATACGCAGTATGGAAAGGCGCAGGAACAGTATGTTCTTCTTGGCCTCTATGCACTTCTGTATCTATTCTTCCTAAATCTGAATTAGGATGGATACACATGATACACAGAATAACATCATCTTTTGCTGGGATACTTGGATTATATGCATTTTATATTATTTTAAGAAACAATTTTGGAAGATCAATAATGATAATATCTGCTTTTTCATTATTAATGATAATCACACAAATAATTCTAGGAGCCCTAAACCCTTGGACTAAATTTGAAATATGGACAAGAGTATCTCACTTAGGCATATCAAGCGTATTATGGGGCTCAGTATCTACTTTATTTTGTCTTTTAACCCTAGATATATTTAGATCAAGGATAAAAAATTGAGTATTGAACAATACATAAGAGACTACACAACTTTAACTAAACCCAAAGTTAATCTTCTTCTAGTAATAACAGCCCTGTCAGCAATCTTTCTTGCGAGTAATAATTTACCAAGCTTGCAAGTTTTAGTAGCTGTTATAGTTGGTGGGACTTTAGCTTCTGGGGGAGCTGGCGCAATAAATCATTCAATTGATAAAGAGATTGATAATACAATGAAAAGAACATCTAAAAGACCAGTTGCAGGAGATAGAATAAGCAGAACTAATGCATTAATATTTGGAATAACTTTAAACATTCTTAGCTTTTTAATTCTATTCTTTCTAACCAATCTATTAGCAGCCCTAATGGCTATATCAGGAACTTTATTTTATATATTAATTTACTCACTTTGGCTTAAGAAAAAAACTATTCATAATATAGTTATTGGAGGAGCTGCTGGTTGCTTTCCACCTTTAGTTGGTTGGGCAGCTGTTACAGGAAATCTATCATTATCTGCATGGTACCTATTTGCTATCATTTTCTTTTGGACTCCCCCTCATTTTTGGGCCTTAGCAATGCTAATGAAAGATGATTATTCTAAGGCAGAAATACCAATGTTGCCTTCAGTTGTAGGTATTGATGCTACTTTCAAACCTATGATGCTACATACAATTACTCTAGTATTACTCACACTAACTATGGCATTTATTAACGATAAGCTAGGTTTGATATACTTAATATCCTGCTCAATCATAGGAATTTATTATATTTACATCACATTCAAAATCTCAAAAGAATATACTAAAGAACAAAACCTAAAGGTATATAAATTTTCTTTGCTATATATGATGGTGTACAGCTTTATAGTAATAGCAGATTCTTTAATTTAGATCAGATTTAACTTCTTGGACTATTTTTTCAAAAGCACTGAAATCATTAAAAGCAAGTAAAGATAGGGATTTCCTATTTAATTCTATATTAGACTCTTTCATTCCATGAATTAATTTTGAATAGCTTATCCCACATTTTCTAGCAGCTGCATTTACTCTGGTTATCATTAAAGACCTCTGATCTCTTTTTTTGGATCTTCTATGCGCAGTGCTATAAGCCAAGGCATGAATGAGAGATTCTTTAGCTACTTTAAATCTTCTATGTCTAGATCCAGCATGCCCTTTTACACTATCTAAAATTTTCTTATGTCTTCTATGGGTAGTGAACCCACCTTTTACTCTAGCCATCTTACCGCCTAATTAATTTTCTTATTCTTTGCCCAACTGCCTCATCCAATAATACTTTAGCACCAAAAAGTCTTTTCGTTCTTTTTGATTTTTTCCTTCTAAGGTGACTTTTCATACCTTTAGATCTCATTAATTTTCCATTAGCACTTAATTTAAATCTTTTGGCAGCACCTTTATGTGTCTTCATTTTTGGCATTATAACTCCGTTTAATAATCTATTTTGGCGCAAGAATTATGCTTAAAGTTCGCCCCTCCATACCTGGAGCCTTGTCTATCTCAGATAGATCTTTTAAATCTAAGTATAATTTTTTTAGTATATCTACACCTAAATCAGGATAAGCATTTTCTCTACCTCTAAGCATCAATGATATCTTTACCTTATTTCCTTCTTTTAAAAATGTTTCTATTTGTTTTCTCTTAGAATCAACATCGTGCTGACTAATTCTCATTCTCAATCTTATTTCTTTCAATCCAATTTTGACTTGAGATTTTTTAGCTTGTTTAAGCTTTTTTGCTTGAGAAAATTTGAATTTTCCGTAGTCCAATATTCTGCACACCGGAGGATTCTGATTAGGTCCAACCTCAACTAAATCTAAGCCTTGTTCTTGTGCTAGCCTAATAGCATCATTCAAGACTAAAACTGTTGAGTCTGAACTCTGATCTACAGAGCTTCCTAAAACTATCCTCACTTTTTCAGCTCTTATTCTCTGATTAATCCGATAGTCTTTTACAGTATTCTTATTCTTTTGTATTGCAGGTATTGATTCTCCTATACTTGTTACTTGTTCAAATCACTTATTAACTGCGAAATCTTAGCATCTTTTGCGCAAAAAGGTCAATCATAAGTGCTGTTAATTTGTCTTTGCAATCAATCGGTGTACAATCTTGCTTATTCAAATTAAAAATATAATGCTTTATGTTAAAATTATAAATAATGGGCAATCAAAGAAAAAATATGTTAATTTACCTTGCTGTAATCAGTGTGGTTATAGCAGGATTTTTCCTTCTTTTTGATAATGGGCTTAACAGTTCTGAAGAAATACCTATGTCCTCATTAATTGCTCTGACAGAAAATCCTCCTATAGGTCAAAGGGTAAATATAATCGTAAAGGGAGATGAATTAGAAGTAAAAATAGGAAACGACAATTATACTTCTAGAAAAGAGCCTGGAAGTAGCATATACCAAATTCTTCAAGAGGCTGAAATTAATTCTGCAAATTATGAAGTAGAAGTAGAAGGCTCAAGTGGATTGGGAGGCATCTTTTCAATATTACTTGGTTTTCTGCCTCTAATATTATTTGGAGGAATCTTAATTTTTATGATGAGGCAAGCTCAAGGTGGAGCTAATAATGCAATGGGTTTTGGGAAAAGCAAAGCAAAAAGATTTGTTGGCGCCAAAGCAACTATTACTTTTGCTGATGTTGCGGGTGTAACTGAGGCTAAGCAAGAACTAGAAGAGATAGTTGAATTTTTAAAAAATCCAGAAAGATTTTTGGCATTAGGTGCAAGAATTCCAAGGGGTGTATTATTGGTTGGCCCTCCAGGGACAGGTAAAACGCTAATAGCAAGAGCTGTTGCTGGTGAGGCTGGAGTTCCTTTTTTTTCTATTAGTGGCTCTGAATTTGTTGAAATGTTTGTAGGGGTAGGTGCTTCTAGAGTTAGAGATTTATTTGAACAAGCAAAGAAACACTCCCCTTGCATTGTTTTTGTTGACGAGATTGATGCTGTAGGTAGACATAGAGGTGCAGGTCTTGGTGGAGGTCACGATGAAAGAGAGCAAACTTTGAATCAAATTTTGGTTGAAATGGATGGCTTTGATAATTCTTCAAATGTTATTGTTTTGGCATCAACTAATAGACCAGATATTCTTGACCCTGCCTTACTTAGGCCTGGAAGATTTGACAGAAGAGTAGTGCTTGATAATCCAGATATATCTGGAAGAAAAGCAATTCTTGAAGTTCACTCTAAAGGCAAACCTTTTGAGGAAGAGGTTGAATTAGAAAAAATTGCCAAGCAAACTCCAGGTTTTAGCGGAGCTGATTTAGCGAATCTTGTAAATGAAGCCGCAATCTTGGCTGCTAGAAGAGGAGCAAAAAAAATAGGTTTAGCTTCTCTGGTTGAATCTATTGATAGAGTTATTGCAGGCCCAGCTAGAAAAAGTAAAGTTATAAGTGAAGAGGAAAGAGAAATAACCGCATTTCATGAAGCTGGTCATGCAGTAGTTGCACATAATATACCGGCAGCTGATCCTGTACATAAAGTTTCTATAATATCAAGAGGTCAGATGGGAGGATATACAAGATATCTTCCTGAAAAAGACAGATATCTGCAGACTAAATCTCAATTTAAAGCATATATAGCCGCAGCAATGGGGGGAAGAGTTGCAGAGAAATTAAAATTTGGTGAAATAACGACTGGCGCTAGCAATGATATACAAGTGGCTACCAACATGGCTAAAGAAATGGTTACTACATATGGGATGAGTGAAAAACTTGGATTGAGATCATATGGAAGAAAACAGGAAACTATTTTCTTAGGCAGAGATGGCACTGAACAAAGAGATTATAGTGGAAAAACTGAAGAGATTATAGATAAAGAAATAAATTTATTGCTAGATGAAGGTGAAAAAGAAGCTGAAAAAATTCTTAAGAAATATTCTGATCAAATGGAGAATCTCGCAAAATACTTATTAGACTATGAAACAATTGATGAAGCAGAATTAGTGAAATTACTGTCGGGAGAAGATGTAACTCCTCCTCTAGTGGGCGAGACCCTTGCTCATTCGGGTGATCAGCCTAATTCAAAAGCAAATAATAGTGAAATTCCTCCATCTGATACAGAGCCTCAAGCAAACTAATGAGTAAAATTTCAATCTCCTCTTCTATCTTAGAAAGCAAAGAAAGAAAAGGAATAGGAATAATTCCTTTTCTAACATCAGGATATCCATCAATTAATGAAAGCGAAGAAATAGTTAAAGCATTAATCGAGGAGGATTTAGCATCTGCTGTAGAAATAGGAATTCCCTTCAGTGATCCAATTGCAGAAGGTAAAACAATCCAGAAGTCTAGCTCTGTTGCTTTAGAAAATGGAGTAGATATAAAAACCACATTAGATTCGATTGAAAGAATAAATTCATTCAAAGAGCATAATGTTCCTATTATAACTATGGGTTATTACAATCCAATACTTAAAATGGGACTAAAAAATTTCTTTTCTGCCTCTAGTTCCGTTGGTGTAAGAGGAGTAATAGTTGCGGATGTGCCTAATGACGAGTTGCACAAAATTCAAAAAATAGCTAATGATTACAACATAGATACAATACCGCTTGTACCTCTTAATTCTAGTGAAGAGAGAATGACTCATGCATGCGAAATGGGCCAAGGCTTTATTTATTGTGTGAGTGTGTTAGGGGTTACAGGGACTAGAGAATCTCTATCAAAAAATGTAGAAGAAAAGGTTGTGGCCGTAAAAGAAAAAACTAACCTGCCAGTAGCCGTAGGCTTTGGTATATCCAAACCTAATCACATAAGTGAATTAAAAAAGTTTGCTGATGGTGCAGTTATTGGAAGTGCAATAATTGATGTAATAAAAGAGTCAAAAAAAGATGATAGTGTAACCAAAGTAATTGATTTTATTTCAAAATTATCAAAATGATCTAATATAGTTATATGAGCGAAATATATAAGAAAAATAATGTCAGAGGAATAAGAGGCGCAACAACCATTGAGTCAAATGAAAGCGAATTGATAAAAGATGCAACAAAAGAGCTGTTAGAAAAAATGGTTCAAGATAATAATATTTCTACGGAAGATATAGCTGCAGTATTCTTCACAACTACTCCTGATATATCGGATGAATTTCCAGCTGTAGCTGCAAGAGAAATGGGATGGGACACAGTTCCGTTAATCTGTGGACATGAAATGTCGGTACCTCATGGCCTTGGAAAGTGCATAAGAATACTTATACTTTGGAACACAGAAGTAAAGCAAAAAGAAATAAGGCATCCTTATCTTAGAAATGCACAATCACTTAGAAAAAGTAACAATGATTTTGAAGCTACATAAAACTTTGAATATATCTTAAATCAATATATAGTATTCGAATGAAAAAAATACATGACTTGAATATAGAGAGCTACTCCCCTATTACTCCGCCGCAAATTTACAGGGAAGATGTCAAAATATCTGACTTTTCTAGAAAAGTTGTAGCTGAGTCAAGAGAAACAATCTCTAAAATTATTGATGGACAAGATAAAAGAATTCTTTTGATTGCTGGCCCATGCTCTATTCATGATGTAAATGCTGGATTAGAGTATGCAAGCAGACTCACAGAATTAAGCAAAGAAATAAAAAACTTTTATATTGTAATGAGAGTTTATTTTGAAAAACCTAGAACAACCGTTGGGTGGAAAGGTTTAATAAATGATCCAGATCTTGATAATACTTTTAAATTAGATAAAGGGTACAGGAAAGCCAGGGCCTTTCTTGAAGGAGTGGCTTCTATGGGAATGCCAACTGCTACTGAATTTTTAGACCCTTTTACCCCTCAATATCTTGCTGATTTCGTTTCATGGGGAGCAATTGGTGCTAGGACTACAGAAAGTCAAACTCATAGACAGATGGCCAGCGGATTAAGTATGCCCATAGGATTTAAAAATGGAACGGGAGGAAGTATTCAAATTGCTGTAGATGCTATGACTGCAGCTAGGGATAAACATGCATTTCTAGGAATAAACGAACAAGGGCAGAGTTGCATAATCCATACATCTGGAAATAAATATAGTCACCTTATTTTAAGAGGAAGCACTCAAGGTACAAACTTTGATGAGAAAAGTGTTTCTGATGCTTTAAGTTTAGTAGAAAGCCAAGGCATGAAACCGACTGTGGTAGTAGATTGCTCTCATGCTAATTGCGGAAAAGATCATAAGAAAATGAATATAGCTTTCAAGGAATTAATAAGGCAAAGATCTAGAAATATTAACCCAGGAATTGTAGGAATCATGCTAGAAAGCCATATTAATGAAGGCAATCAAAAACTTTCAGACCTAGATGATCTTGCTTATGGAGTATCAATAACTGATCCATGTATTAACTGGGAGGAAACTATGGATTTAGTTAAAGAAGCTGATAAAGAGCTAGAATCGTCTCAATAATAAATTCTGTGAATCCTTCAGAAATCTTCTATAAACACAAGGAAGTAAAGCCTTCTATTGTAACTATAGGCACATTCGATGGAATGCATAAAGGTCATATTTCCTTACTTGCAGAGATGACTAATCTTACCAATGATCTAATTCCAATAGTTATATCATTTAATAGGCCCCCTAAAGATATAATAAATAAAAAAAAATCTAAGATGATTCTTCAATTAGCAGATAAGAAAAGAATAATAAAAGATATAGGCATAGAAAAATTAATTAGTATAAATTTTAATTCCGAAATTCAAGAATTAGATTGCAAAGACTTTATAAAAATTCTAAAGGATTCGTTGAATATGGAAGTATTAACATTAGGAGAAGATACATTATTAGGAAAAGATAGAAAAGGATACAAAAATGGATTAGTAGAAATATTAAATGATTTTGGAGCTAGGTTAATTTCAATTCCAAATAAAAAAGATAAAGAAGACAAGATTTCTAGTAGCCAAATAAAAAAATCCATTTCCGAAGGAAATATTACAAAAGCTAATTCATTATTAGGAAGAAATTTTTTTATTAATGGAAAAGTTATTGAAGGTAAAAAAATTGGGGCAACACTTGGTTATCCTACTGCAAATATTCAATATAATAATGACTTAATTATTCCAAAAGATGGGATATATAAAACTGAAACTTATGTTAATGAAAATACTTATTTATCTGCTACCAGCATAGGCGATAATCCAACATTTAATGGATCTGAAAAAACTATAGAAACTTTTATAATTGATTTTAAAGAAGACATTTATAATAAATATATAAAAGTAAGTTTTTTGAAATTCATTCGAAGTCAAAAAAGGTTTAATGATGTCGAATCTTTAAAAAAACATATGTCTGATGATATAAATTATATAATCAATGGAAAAGGTTAGACATGGATTTTATTAAAGAGCTTGATTGGAGAGGATTAATTTCAGATGAAACTCCAGGAATTAGAAAGATTCTTTCATCTGAAAAAATAAGTGGATATATTGGATTTGATCCAACATCCAAAAGTCTTCACATTGGGAATCTTCTACCAATAATGAATCTTATGAGGATGCAGAAATATGGGCATAAACCTATTGCAGTTGTTGGGGGAGGCACAGGACTCATAGGAGATCCAAGCGGAAAATCATCTGAGAGAAATATATTAAGCAAAAATGCAATTGAAGAGAATTTATACTCTATAAAATCTCAATTAGAGAAATTCTTAGATTTTAGTAAAGGCACAAAAAATTCAGCGCTTATTTTAAATAATGCAGAATGGCTTGAAAAAATAAATTATCTAGATTTTCTTAGAGATACTGGAAAGCATTTCACAATAAACTATATGATGAAGAAGGAGTCAGTTAAATCAAGACTCTCAAGAGATACTGGAATATCTTATACAGAATTTTCTTATATGACATTACAAGCCTATGACTATCTTTACTTATATGAAAATCATGATTGCATATTGCAAATGGGGGGCACTGATCAATTAGGAAATATTATCGCTGGAGTTGACTTAATAAATAAAAAAAATCCAGGTAATTCAACTCCTTTAGCCCATGGAATAGTATTTCCATTGATAACTTCAAGTTCTGGTGAAAAGTTTGGTAAAAGTGCTGGTAGCGCGCCTACATTAGATCCAGAAAAAACTTCTCCTTATAAACTTTATCAATTTTTCATAAATACTCCTGATGAGGACGCAATTAATTACATAAAGTATTTCACTAACCTTGATGAGGCAGGCGTGAATGATATTGCAAATGAGTCAAAAAATAATCCAAAATCAAGAATTGCTCAAAAAAAACTAGCAGAAATAATAGTAGAAACTATCCATGGCAAAGATGGTCTATCAGATGCTTTAAGAATTACGGATTATTTCTTCAAAGAAAAATATAATGAGCTATCTCTCTCAGACTTAGATGATCTTATGCAAAACTTTCCTTCTTCAGAAGTATCAATGGGATTAATAAATTCAGAAATGCAAATTGGAAAGCTTTTAGTTGAAAATAATATCTTTAAGTCTATGGGTGAGATGAGAAGGATGAGTAATCAGGGCGCTTTATATATAAATGGCGAGAGGATAACTGAAATTTCTAGTAACATAAGCGATTCTTATTTAATTAAGAAAAAAATAATGATAATTAAAAAAGGATCTAAAGAATTTTTTATCTTAAAGTTTTCTTAAATTACTTCATTAATTGCTTTAGCAATATATTTAGAATTATGAGTAGTTATGCCAGCAATATTTATTCTTCCAGAATTAACGATATATATTGAGTAATTTTTCTTCAAAGCATCAACTTGTTCTTTACTTAGTCCAGTATAACTAAACATGCCTTTCTGTCTTTCTATGAATGAAAAATCTTTGCTAGATCTTTCATTTTTTAGCTCTCTCGCTAATAAAGATCTCATGTTCTTTATCCTGTCTCTTATATTACTTAAGTCTTTTTCCCACTTATCTCTTAAAGAATCATGACTTAAAATGAATTTGACTATCTCTGAGCCGTGAGCGGGAGGATTTGAATAATTTGACCTAGCCGTTTTCTTCATATGACTTAAAACAGGAGCATAATTAGATCCGAATTTTGAATTATAAATTAAGCAACCGACTCTCTCGCTATACAAACCAAAATTTTTTGAATAGGACGTACAAATAATTAAATTATCTAGGTTCTGTAACATTTTTCTTACGCCAGCAGCATCATCATCTAAGCTATCTGCTAATCCTTGATATGCAAAATCACAGATTACTAATAAATTATTACTTTTTGCTATATCAGAAACTTCATCCCACTGATCACCTTTTAAATCTTCCCCAGTTGGATTATGACAACAGCCATGCATTACTAATACATCACCTTTAGGTATTTTCTTTATAGTAGAAATCAAATTATCAAAATCAATTGAATTTGATTCATTATTAAAATAAGGATAAGTATCAACTTTAAATCCGGATGCCTCGAATATAGGTTTATGATTAGGCCAACTTGGATTGCTAATCCAAACTTTTGATTTAGAAGAAAATTGAAATAAAAAATCAGAAGTAAGTCTTAATGCTCCAGTACCTCCAGGTGTATTGAGCCCAAAGCTAGTTTTTTTTATTTCAGAAAATATAGTCTCGCCTGCAACTAATTGAATTGATTTTTCAGTAAATTCCTTGTCTCCATCTATAGGCTTGTAGGTTTTGCTAATATTTTGATCTAAAATTTCTTTTTCAGCTTCTATCACAGAAGGCAAAGTTGGAGTATTCCCATCATTATCCTGATAAACACCCACTGAGAGATTAATCTTTTTTGGATTTAAGTCGCTCTTAAATTCTTCGGTCAATCCAAGTATGGGATCTTTTTCAGCTTCACTTATATTATTAAATATCATTTAAGTATTGTATAACCAATCCTGTAGGAAGTTTAGGGTAAAATAAAGTTGACTTTGGAGGAAGCAATTTACCTCTAGAAACCATATCAATAAAGTAATTCTTTGATAATGCATTCATAAAAAAACACACTTGCAGCTCATTTGAATCCAACTTCCTTTTCATTTCTTCTGAGTTATGTTCGTATCTAATATAATGAGTAATTTCATCTGGGGATAATACAGATTCTATGGCAGAATGGAGAGCCTCATAAGTTGAATTGAGGTTTTCTTTAAGAGAGAGAGATACCGAATTATTATTATTTACCATTATTATTTTGTCTTCATCAGAATAATTAGACTGATAATAAGATTCTTTCCATTTTACTTCTGAAAATATAAAAAAATCTTGTAGTTTTCTATTTAATGAATCCAGTTTTTCTTCATCTAATCCAGCAAATGCCCTATGGTAACCCAAAAGCAATAAGCCCTCATCATTCATAGAAATTAAATTCATCATTCGTTTTGAATCTTTTTTTCCAATTATTTTCTTATATTCTAATGCTGTTTCATATCTATGATGACCATCAGCTATATATATATTTTCATGATCAAATAAATCAGTTAAAAAAGATATTTTCTCTTTATCATCTATAATCCATATCTTAAATTCATGCATATTAGGAATTAAACCTTCAAATTCAGGATCAGAAGATGTCTCCTTTATAAGAAAATTAATCAAACTCCTATCTTTATCTTCTATGGCACTCATGATTGGACTAAAATTTGCATTTGTTGTTTTCATTAATTGGAATCTATCGTGTTTCTGCTTTTTTCGTGTCTTCTCATGAGGTAGCACAATTTTTTCTTCATAATCATAAAGATCAACATTAGAAATTATTGATCTCCTTTTTCTATAGTTACCCAGAACTTCAAATGATTCTTCTAGGATAAAAAAGCAGGGCTGATCTCTCTGAATTAGAGTTCCATTCTTTAACCACCTATTAAATAAATCTGATGCACGAGTATATTTATTTTCTTTTTCATTATCTGAGCTATTAATTCTGCCATTTTCAAGCCTAATAACGTTATATTCTGATAAACCATATAGTTCATCTTTTAAATCTTCGTTAATAACATCAAATGGAGGGCACAAAAAGTCCCCTAATTGATTTTTCATGTTCTTATTAAACATAATTCCTCTGAAAGGAAAAACTCTAGCCATCTATTGCCTCTTTCACATTAAGTTATAGGATTATAATATTGTTTTATCATGGAAAATTTTATAGATCCAAAAAATATTAGACAAAAGATATATGATTTAAGAGAGAAACTGAACATTTCTAGTCATAAATATTATGTTCTTGATCAACCTGATGTCACAGATCAAGAATATGATTATATGATGAGAGAACTTATAATCCTCGAAAAAAATAACCCTGAATTAATAACCATAGATTCCCCCACTCAAAGAATTGGTGCTAATCCGTCTAGCACTTTTGAGCAAGTAATTCATCAAAATGAAATGTTGAGTTTATCAAATGTTTTTAATTTTGAGGAGCTGATTGAATGGAAAGAAAGGTGCGAAAAACAATCTAATAAAATAATTAGTGAATTTGTATTGGAGGAAAAGATTGATGGGCTTGCTATTTCATTAACTTATATTTCTGGAATCTTAACTATTGGAGCAACTAGAGGAAACGGTAAAGAAGGAGAAAATATAACTGAGAACCTAAAAACTATAAGATCTATTCCTATAAAACTTTTAGGTGAAGATTATCCAGAAAATATAGAAATCAGAGGGGAAGTTTTCTTTCCAAAAAATGAATTTAATGAATTTAATGATGAGAGAGAAGGCAATGGGGAGGCCATATATAGCAATACAAGAAATGCGGCATCTGGAGCACTTAGACAATTAGATCCTAAAGAAACTGCAAAAAGACCCTTAGATGCTTTTTTCTATTCTATTGGGGACCCTCGAGCTGCATCAATAGAAACGCAAAAAGAAATATTGGATAAATTGGCTTCGTGGGGATTTAAAACAAATCCAAGCACTCTATTTGTAGATGAATTAGAGCAAGTTAAGCCTGTAATTGAAGAGAAGATTCAATATAGAAGCAATCTTGATTATTCAATAGATGGACTCGTAATTAAAGTAAATAGTATTCACGACCAAATTATATTAGGCACTACCTCTAAAGATCCTAGATGGGCCACAGCAATTAAGTTCCCTTCTACTCAAGTGGTAACTAAATTAAATGATATAAAAGTTAGTCTAGGAAGAACGGGGGTTGCGACTCCTTATGCTGTATTAGAGCCAGTAAATCTTGAAGGCGTAACAATAAAATCAGCCTCTTTACACAACTTGGACTATATTAGATCTAAAGATATTAGGGTTGGGGATTTGGTTGTAATAGAGAGGGCCGGAGATGTAATTCCTAAAGTAGTGAAAACTGCAGAAAACAATCGGAGAGATGCTAACTCATACAGATTTAATATGCCTAATAATTGCCCAACTTGCAGGTCTCAATTAGTGAAAAATGAAGGCGACCCTTTCACCAGATGCATAAATTCTGAATGCCCAGACCAAATAAAGAGATTACTTGAGCACTATTGCTCTAAGTCTTGTGTTGATATAGAAGGCTTAGGTGAAGGAATAATCAAACAATTATTTGATAATCAAATAATTAAGTCTATTGCAGATATATATAGAATTAAGCATGAAGATTTAGAAGGATTGGAAGGGTTTGGAGAAAAAAGTATCAATAACCTAATAAGCTCAATAGAAAAATCAAAATCTCAACCATTGAGCAGAATAATTCATGGATTAGGAATTCCTCATGTGGGAATAGAAATTTCTGAATTATTAGTGGCAAATTTTGGTTCACTAGATTCGATTTTCTCTTCTACGGACGAATCTCTTCAGGAAATTGACGGAATTGGCCCCAAAATTTCTAATAGTGTAAACGATTGGATTAGCATCCCAAAAAATAGAGATATAATAAATGAATTAAAGAATATTGGTTTAAGTTTAGAAAGTTCCACCGAAAGAAATCTAAACAATGCGCTATCAGGTGAGAATATATGTGTTACAGGACAACTAAGAAATTATAGCCGCCAAGGCATAAAAGATTTAATAAAGTCATTGGGAGGAAAATTTCAATCAACAGTTACTTCAAATACAAGCTATTTAATTGCCGGAGAAAATGGTGGGTCTAAAATCAAAAAAGCTCAGGACTTAAATGTAAGAATCATATATGAAGAAAAATTTATACAAATTATGGATGAAAAAAGGACGAGCCTATGAAAGATGAAAGATGGCTTATTGTTGGATTAGGAAATCCAGAAATAAAATATGAGCATAATAGGCATAATGTAGGCTATAAACTAGTCGATTATTTATTAGAAAAGAATAAAACAGAAAAAATAAAAAATAAATATAGCCAGCTAAATAAATTAATTATAAAAGACAAATTAATTTACTTTGCCAAGCCCTTTTTTTATATAAATGAGTCAGGAATTCCAGTAAAGAAATTATTAGATGAATTAAGTATAGATATAAACAACATATTAATAATTATAGATGACATGAATCTAGATATAGGAAATATCAGAATTAGAGAGAAAGGCAAAGACGGGGGCCATAACGGATTGAAATCAATTGAATATTATCTTGGTACTAATGAATATCCAAGATTGAGAATTGGGATAGGAAGTCCAAACAGCAAGAAAGATCACATAAATTATGTTCTAGGAGATTTCAATCTTTCTGAACAAAAAATAATTGAAAAAGTTTTTGATTCCACTGAGAAAGCTATATATGAAATTATTCAGAATGGATTTAGTTCAGCAATGGGAAAATTTAACCAATAGTATCAAATTTTGTATATTCCCTTAAAACCTCTGGGATCTCTATTTTACCATCAGAATTCAAGTAGTTTTCTAGAATAGCTATAATTATCCTTGGTATTGCCATTCCAGATCCATTTAAGGTGTGAGGAAATTTAATTTTAGAATCTAGAGGGTCCCTGAACCTAGTATTTGTTCTTCTGGCCTGAAAATCCGTGCAAGTAGAAATTGATGAAACTTCTAGCCATTCTTCGCAGCCAGGTGACCATACTTCAATATCATAGGTTTTTGCAGATTGGAATCCTAAATCTCCTGAACATAATTCAACTATTCGGTAAGTGAATCCTAGTTCTTCACAAAGGTTACAAACTTCATTCACCATTTCATGAAATGCATTAAGAGAATTCTGTGGATTCTCAAATCTATATAATTCAACTTTCTCGAATTGATGTACCCTTTTTATGCCTCTTGTATCTCTTCCTGCAGAACTCTTTTCGTCTCTAAAACATGGGGTATGAGTAACATATTTCAGTGGCAAATCTTGCTCAATAATTTCACCGTAAAAAAGACTATTAATAGATACCTCTCCTGTAGGAATTAGCCATAAATCATTCTTGCTATCTGAAAATAATGTATCTTCAAACTTAGGGAGGTTTCCTGAACCAATCATAGTTTTTTTGTTTACTAAGAATGGCGGAGCTACTTCAGTATACCCATTAACAAATACATGATTATTGAGCATCCATTGAACTAGCGCACGCTGCAACATTGCTCCTTTTCCAGAAAGGACATACCATCTCGTCCCAGTTAATTTTGCTCCTCTCTCCATGTCTATAATTTTAAATTTTTCTCCAAGATCCCAATGAGGTATAGTTTTATCTCTTTTTTTGTCCTGATTAAATACTTCTAAAACTTTATTGTCCTCTTCCGATTTTCCAACAAGTGTCTCATCTAGAGGTAAATTTGGAATTTCCAATAAAATATCACTAATCTTATTCTCAATAGATTTTAATTTTTCACTTTTCTTTGAAAGTTCAAGGCCAAAACTTTTCATCTTTTGAATTAAATCTTTTGAAGGCTTCCCTTTAGATTGGCCAATTTCTTTACTTGCTTTATTTCTAATCGAGCTTATTTCTTCTGTTTTTAGTATCAATTTTTTTCTTTCTTGGAAAAGTTCTTCCACTAAATCAAAATTTAAACTTTCTCCCATAGAAGCTAATTTTTTCTCTACAGATTGCTTATTTTCAATAATGAACTTTATATCTAACATTGCTCTTATTCTAATGATTTAAGTTGAGGAAATAATATAACATCTCTGATTGTAATTTTTTTTGTTATCAACATAACTAACCTATCTATTCCTAACCCAAGACCTCCAGTAGGAGGCATCCCATGTTCAACTGCAATAAGAAAATCTTCTTCTAGTCTGTCCAATTCATCATCATCAAATTTTTTCCTTAAAGATTCCTGCTCTTCAAATCGATTTCTTTGATCAATAGGATCATTTAATTCAGTAAACGCATTTGCCAACTCAGAACCCATTACAAAAGCTTCAAACCTTTCCACTACATCACTATTTCTGTCCTTTCTTTTAGCTAATGGGGACATTTCTACAGGATAGTCAACGAGAAAAGTTGGTTGCTTCAGGTTAGGCTCAACTTTATCAGATATTATTTTATCTATCATTGTTGCCCATGAAGAGTTAGCCTCTACATGTATACCTAAATTCTTCATTTGCTTAGAAAGCTCTGACTCATCCTTAATAGATATAAAATCAATGCCTGAAAAATCCTTTATGGCTTGTTGCAAGTCAAGTCTTTTCCATGGAGGCTTTAGATCTATAATCTCAATTCCTTCTCCATAATCAATTTCAAAAGATCCGTTAACCTTAAAAGCGGCTCCTGAAACTAATTGTTCTACAAGCTCCATTATCGTATTGTAATCAACAAATGCTTCATAACTTTCAATAGTGGTAAATTCAGGGTTATGACTATGATCAATACCTTCGTTCCTAAATACCCTTCCAAGTTCATAAACCTTCTCTAAGCCACCGACAATTAATTTCTTTAAATTCAATTCAGTAGCTATCCTAAGGTATAAATCTTTATTTAAACTATTGTGCTTAGTAGAAAAAGGCCTAGCATTAGCCCCCGCAGGAATATCTACTAAAACAGGAGTTTCAACTTCTATATATCCTTTCTCATTCATGAAATTTCTTATAAAAGATACAATTTCAGCTCTTTTTATAGCTGTATTAAAAGAATCTTCGCTAGAAATAAGATCTAAATATCTTTGCCTATATCTTTTTTCAACGTCTTTAAGTCCAGACCATTTATCAGGAAGAGGCCTCATAGCCTTAGATAGCATAGTTAAGTCAGATAGCTCTATAGAAGGCTCTCCCCTTCTTGTTCTAAATATCTTTCCTGAAAAACCAACTATGTCTCCTATATCTACAAGCTTTACAAGTTCAAATTTATCTGACAAAAGATCCAACTTAGCTGCTACCTGTATTACTCCCTCCCTATCCTTAACATCCATAAATATCATCTTTCCTTGGCCTCTTATTCCAACTACCCTTCCAGCAATCTTTACATCTTCTAAGCTAGATTCTTTAAGTGATCCATTTTCAAATTCCTCAAGAGTCTTTACTGATTCAATAGAAGTATGAGTTCTTGGAAATGATTTTGGATATGGATCTAGGCCAGAATCGATTATTTTTTCTAGATTATTTTTTCTAGCTAAAAATAACCTGTCATCTTCATTTTTGATTTTTTGATTATCTTCCATACATTTACAATTCTAAATGTCAGAGTGTACCTAATTCAATGGATATACGGAATAATTATGAAATTTATGGGCTACAAAATGTAAAAAATAAGTATCAATTACTCTTGAAATTATATAGCCAAGAAAATGATAATTAACTTAAATAAATAAATAATGGCGTCATGAGACCTACTACATCCAAAGTTAAATTGGCTATTGTTTCAATGCTAGGAAGCAAGTTGGTGCAGGGTTCTAGAGTTTTGGATCTATTTGCTGGTACTGGATCAGTAGGCATTGAACTATCAAAATTGGGAGCAAAGAAAGTAGTTATGATAGAGCAAAATAATAGGCAATGCTCTGAAATAGAAGAAAGAATAAAATCTTTTAATATCAACTCTTTTGAAATAAAAAGGGGTAATGTATTTAGTGTATTACCTAAATTAAATTCAAAATTTGATATTATTTTTGCAGACCCTCCATATGAATCTAATTATTTTCACAAATTAACTAGGCTAATAGATAAGCCAAATATTACAACACAAAAGACTCTATTTATTTATGAACATTTCAAAAAAGATGAAACTCCTGAGTATTTCGGAAATTTCAAAAAACTTAGAGATAAAACATATGGGGATTCTAGGATTTCGATCTTTAAAAAAGGAGAGGTAAATTCAAATGACTAAAGCGATATTTCCAGGAACTTTTGATCCAATAACAAAAGGTCATTTAGACATTGTAGAAAGGGGCTCAGAGATTTTCGAGCATGTTTATGTGGCTGTTTATGAATCTACTGAAAAGGAGACATTATTCGATATGAATGAAAGAGTAGAAATGTTTAATTTATCTACCCAGCATTTGAAAAATATATCGGTATCTTCTTATAAGGGACTCACTGTTGATTTTGCAAAAAAGGTAGAAGCAAAAGTAATGATTAGGGGTTTAAGAATAGGTCAGGATTTCGAATACGAAAGAGGAATGGCATTAGTTAATAGAGAAATAAACAATAATATTGAGACGGTTTGCTTAATATCTGCAATGCCAAATCAATTTATTAGCTCATCAAGAGTTAAAGAGATAGCTGGGCTTGGTGGAGAAGTAAATTCATTCATACCTGAAAAAATTTATCAACAAGCAAAAAATAAACTAAAAGGAGAAAAATAATGAGTATTGTAGAAAAATTAAATAATATCAATGAATATCTTGAATCCTCTAAAAAGGTGATGGGTAAATCAGTTATTAATGTAGAAAAAATCAAAGAAATGCTAAATGAAGTTCAAGAAAATCTTCCTAGAGAACTTGAGCAATCTGAAGTAATAATTTCTCAGAAAGAATCTATTTTAATTGATGCAAGCGACGAAGCAGAGAAATTGACCGCAGAAACTTCACAGCATTGCGAAAATTTGATTAACGAAGCACAATCTAGAGCTGAAGAAATGGTATCTCAGAATGAAATAGTTGCTACTGCTGAGAAAAAAGCTGAAGAAATACTCTCTCAGACAGAGAAAACAAAAGAAGATACCATGGAAGCAGTTGAACATAATAAAAATGAAATTATGTCTCGAGCTTCAGCTATGCAAGAAGAAAGTGAAAATTACTCATCCCAAAGAAGGAAGGATGCTGATCAATATGCAAAAGAAGTTCTCTTCTCTTTAGAGGAGAGATTATCCTTATCTCTAGCACAGATTAGAAAAGGTTTAGAGACCATGGAATCAGTAAATCAGACCTCTGAAGAAAAAGTATCTTAAAATAGCTTTAAAAAGAGAGTATAATTTCACTCAATGAGTGAAACTAATCAAAGTAAAAAAACTCTTCTTGTTTTAGACGGGTTTGCAATGATATTCAGGGTATTCTATTCAAGGCAACCGATGGTATCATCAACTGGAATTACCACAACTGTAGTTCAAGGTTTTCTTTCAATCCTTTTCAAATTAATAAAAGAAGTAAATCCTTCTCATATTATTTTAGCACTTGACTCCAAAGGCCCTACTTTTAGACATGAACAATATCCAGAATATAAAGCTGGAAGAGAGCCAGCTCCTCCAGAACTAATTGAACAAATACCTACACTTGAAAAAGTTATAAACGCATTTAATATACCTATACATAATGTTGAAAAATATGAGGCAGATGACATTATTGGGACAATTTCTTTAAATGCATATTCTGAAGGATTTAATACTGTAGTTGTTTCAGGCGATAAAGATCTTTTTCAATTAATTAACGATAAAACTTCTATATGGTATTCAAGCCCTAATAGATTTTCTTCCGATAGACTAGTTAGTCAAAATAGTTATATAGATGAAAAAGGGTTTGAAGGAGTTAAGCCTCAAAATGTTCCTGATCTTAAAGGATTAGCAGGGGATTCTTCAGATAATATAAAAGGAATTCCAGGAATAGGTCAGAAAGCGGCTCTTGCTCTATTAAATAAATATGAAAATCTAGAAAATATATATGAAAATATTGAAGAAATTCTCGAATTAGATATCAGAGGAGCTGCCAGGGTTCAGAGACTACTAGAAGAGCATAAAAATAATGCTTTCCTATCAAGAGAACTTGCAACTATAAAGAAAGATGCTCCAATAGATTTAGACTTCCATAAATCTGAATTCTGGAATTTTGATAATAAACAAGTTATAGAAGCATTAAAAAATTTAGAATTAATGTCACTAATTAATAGAATTCCGCCTAAAGATGATTCAGAGATTAATTCTAATGTTATACCTAGAATTAAAGGTGAATACAGATGTGCTAATTCAGAATCAATGATTAATCTAATGATTCAATTAATAAAAAAAGAAGGGGTATTCAGTTTTGACACAGAAACCTCTTCCCTAAGCCCATTCGAATCAGAATTAGTGGGAATATCAATATGTACCCAGCCAGAGACTGGGTGGTATATTCCTGTGGCTCATGAAGAGGGAGAGAATATATCTGAAAGTGGACTTCAATTTGTTAAAGATATCTTTAAGGATCCTCTGATTGAAAAGATAGCTCATAATGCAAATTTTGATATTTCAGTTTTAGTAAATAATAACTTTGAAATAAATAATCTAAATTTTGACACCATGATTGCAGCTAATTTGTTAAGCAAGAGATCACTAGGGCTCAAGAAACTTTGTCTTGACATAATTCAAGAAGAAATGACACCAATAGAAGATTTAATAGGCAAAGGAAAAGATCAAATCTCATTTAAAAATGTAAGTATAGAAAAGGCAGTAGATTATTCATGCGCAGATGCTGATGTAACTTTAAGACTAAAAAATATATTTGAAAAAGATTTAGATAAATCTGGGCTAATGAAAGTTATGAATGAAATTGAGATCCCTTTAACTACTGTATTAGTGGATATGCAAAAAACTGGTGTTTTTGTTAATAAAGAACCACTTCATAACTTTTCAAAAGAGTTAAGTGAAGAAATAAAGGATTTAGAAAAAAAGGCCAAGGAAATTATAGGTACTGATGAAATAAATTTAGGATCAACTCAGCAATTAGCTGTAGCATTAACTGAAGAAATGAAAGTCCCTGAAAAAGGTTGGTTAAGAAAAACAAAAAAAACCGGAAAGTATAGTACTGATGAAAGTAATCTTAGGGAGATACTAACAAAATTAAAAGAGCCAGAAAATAAGAACTTAGTTCATCCAGGAACTGAGGATTTAGTTAATATAATCTTGAAGCTCAGAGAGCAGAGTAAATTAAAGAATACTTATACAGATCCAATCCCCAACTTAGTAAATAATAATACCGGAAGGCTTCACACTAACTTTAATCAGGCAGGAACATCAACTGGAAGGCTTTCGAGTAGCGAACCCAATTTACAAAATATTCCTGTTAAAACAGAAAATAGGAATCAAATAAGAAAAGCATTTGAAGCACGAGAAGGATATGTTCTTATGTCAGCAGACTATTCTCAAATTGAATTAAGGATTCTTGCACATATTTCTGAAGAGCCTAGCTTATTAAAAGCTTTTAGAAATAACGAAGATATACATGATGCTACAGCAAAAACGATATATCAAACAGAAAATGTAAGTAAGGAGCAAAGAAGAGTAGCAAAAATACTTAATTTTGGAATTATATACGGATTAAGTCCTGATGGAGTTTCAAGACAAACTGATTTAACTAGAATTCAAGGAAAAGAATTCATTGATTTATATTTTAGTAAATACCCTGAAATAAAAAGATATATAGACGAAGTTATCCAATCTACCAGAAAAAATAAATTTGTTGAAACACTAACAACAAGGAGGAGGCTAATACCAGAAATAAACTCTAGTGTTTGGAGAGATAGGGCTTCTGCAGAAAGAATGGCAATAAATATGCCTATTCAAGGTAGCGCCGCAGATGTAATTAAAATTGCAATGATCAATATAAGTAAAAAAATGGAAGAAAAAAATATGACTTCAAAAATGATCATACAAGTACATGACGAATTAATATTTGAGGTTCCTGAAGAAGAAATATTAATTATGGAAAATCTTTTAAATGAAATTATGCCACAGGCACTAGACCTAAAAGTTCCCTTATCAATAGCTATTTCTTATGGCAAAACTTGGGGAGATTTAAAGTAGTCATATTATTTTATTCAATGGCTTGAGTTAAATAATTTGTGTATACTCTTCTTTCAGACTTAACAAAGACGGAGCGATGGCTGAGCGGTTTAAGGCGGCAGTCTTGAAAACTGTTGTGCGTTAGCGTACCGGGGGTTCGAATCCCTCTCGCTCCGCCACCTTAATTATATGAAAATTCTACTAACAGGCGGATCAGGTATGATGGGAAGTTTCTTAACTCCCTACCTAAAGAATATTTACGATTTAAGAATTTTTGATTTAGCTGAGCCAAAATATAATGACTTAGAATTTATACAAGGCTCAATGACTAACCCTACTGATATTACTAAAGCATTAGATGGTATTGACCTATTTATTAATCTTACTATGAAAAATCCTCAAGGTGGATCAGAGAAAACACAAAATTTAGAAGACATCCAAAATAATTATGATCTTAATACTAAAGGGCTTCATACTTTTCTTTATATAGCTCAAAAAGAGGGAGTTATGCGTGGAGTTCATACAAGCACAATGAGTGTTCATTATAGAAAACGGCTTCACTACCCAAGTGAAGAATTAGTACCAAAAGATACTCCTTCTGTTTATGGATTAACAAAGGGGTTTGGCGAAGATATATGTAATTATTTTTGTAGGTGGTTTGGAATGAATATTGTTGCTCTTAGGCTAACTGGCCCAAGAAGTGATGAAGATTGGAAAAAAGAAATAAAGGAGAGGAAGGATAAAAATCCAGACGGATCTAGATTATGGATAACCCATGAAAAAGATTTGGCGAATGCCTATATATCAGCCCTTGATTTTATTCAAAAAGGTCATTCAAGATTTGACCCTATATTTATTGCCGGAGACCCTGAAAATACAGAGCATAATTTATCAAAAGCCTTTCATTTATTACAATGGACTCCAGAAATGAATCCGGAGGATTATAGATGAAGATAGAAAAAATAAACTCTTATTTAGTAAGAGACATGTATGTTGTAGAAATTATTACAGATAATGGAATAAGTGGGATAGGCCAAACAGCATGCTGGGCTTATCCTGAAGCTGTTAAATCTGTTGTAGATAAATTTGAAAATATACTTATTGGACTTAATCCTTTGGATACAGAGCATATTGGGCAGTTATTATTAAGATCAGGACCTTTTAGAGGATCTATTCTATCCGGAGCTATCTCAGCTATAGATATTGCTCTATGGGACATAAAAGGCAAATATCATAACGAACCAATTTGGAATTTATTAGGAGGCAAAGTAAGGAATAAGGTTAGGCTTCATCTTCTTCTAGGCATAGAGCATGGAAATAGTAAATCAAATAACCAAGGGATTATAGATGCAGCAAAAAAAGCAGTAAAAATGGGTTTTACGGCTTTAAAAATTGATCCACTTCCTTCTAATTACTTTGATCTTTCCTTAGATAAACTTATAAAAGAGACAGAAGATATAGTTGCTGCTTTAAGAGAAGGTGCAGGCTCTGAAGTAGATATAATATTAGAAATTCATAGAAAGCTAACTCCTATGACATCCATCCATCTTGCTGATGCTGTAAAAAAATTTAACCCTATGTTTTATGAAGATCCAATTCAAATAGACAGCATTATGTCGCAAGGAGAAATAGCAAAAAGAGTCTCAATTCCGGTAGCGAATGGTGAGAGAATGCATTCAATATGGGAATTTAGAGAATTATTATCTCATGGAGGCCCTCAATATGTTAGGCCAGATATCGGGTTAGCAGGCGGATTTACTCAAACAAAAAAAATAGCTTCTATTGCTGAGTCATATCATTCTGCGTTGGTTATGCATAATTTTTTAGGACCAATTTTGACAGCAGCTTCTGTTCATCTTGATTTAAATATTCCAAATTTTTTAACTCAAGAATTTACATTAGGTGATGAATCTGAGAAATACAATTTTATTGAATCAAGCTTAAAAAGAGATGGTGGATATATGCTTCTACCAGAAGAACCAGGGCTAGGAATTACAATCAAAAAAGACATAATAGACCAACTACCTTATGAACCACTAGATTTAAATAATCAAGTTCCTTTTAGGGATGATGGATCTGTTGCTTATTCGGTATAAAAAATGAATCAAAATAAAGATTACGATAGGAATGATAGGGTCACGAATGAAGAGTTAAAAGCTCTGAAATTAAAAGTATCACCAAGAAGAGGACTAATTATAATTGGAATTGTGTTTATTATAATTTTAATTATAGGAATGATAGCATTGCTTACTGAATATTTTATTCTGAACTACTAATTATTATTCAACTTCCTCATAATTTGAGATGTCATCTTCACTAGAAACATTTCTATCTTTCCAAACTACTTTATTAAATAAGAAGGTGAGCACTGAAAATATTCCTATTATGGCAGTTATAGTTGTAATTATTGGGAAAAATATACCAGGCAATAATCCCTGTTTAGATCGATAGCTTGAAATAACCCAAGATAGCGTTAATAATCCCCATATTAGAAATGCCATAATTTCTTTAGATCTAGATAACTTTACTTGCAACAAGTCTCCAAATATCAGCAATATTGGAACTATGCCCATCGCCATAAATAAAACCCAAAGTAAAAAAAATGGCACTACTCTATTGCGAAAAAAAGGAAATATAGATTTTGATAAACCATCAATTGCTTCTCTTTCAGAATAATATGAAAATGTAGAAATTCTATCTGTGCCGTCAAATACTTTCAAATTAAAGCCTTCTCTAGTTATGCTTCTTCCTAATTCAAAATCATCTAAAATATTATCTTTGATAGACTCATGGCCTCCTATTGAAAAATATGCGCCTCTTCTAAACAAAAGATACTGACCAAATGCAGAAGAAAAAATTGGATTCTTATTAGAAAATAAAATTGGCAAACACGAAAAGATAAACCACCCCACAGTAACAGAAATAATTTTATCAACAGCAGTCGATGTTACTCTTTTTGGAAAAAGTGATATTAAATCTATATCTGAAGATTCCATTTCCATAATAGTTTCCTCAATAGTTTTTGATTGTAATTTTGTATCAGCATCAATAAACAACAACATATCACCTTTTGCAAGATTGCTGAGCTGATGACAAGCCCAATTCTTGCCAAGCCAATTTTTTTCAATTGGCATTCCTTTAACAATCTTCATCCTTTTATCTTTATTAGCAATTTCACTGGCAATATTGAACGTAGAATCAATAGAATCATCATCTAAAATAATTATTTCTATATTTTTATAACTTTGATCAATTAATGAATATAAACATCTACTAATATTTGCCTCTTCATTTCTTGCAGGAATAAGAATCGATACAAGAGCATTTTGAGTTTTTAATGAATTAGGTAAAGATGCTTTTCTGATAAAAAAAAGATTTGCTATCCCTAGCAATGCAACAAGTATGGAAAAGGCAAATAAAACATAAAAAATAAAAATAGCTAATGTTTCTATCAACTCATTAAACATTATGTTTTATCTCCTAAAATCCAGTCTCTAAAGATTATTCTTTGCCTTAATTCAGATTTATGTTTATACATTACCAATAAAAAATTAATTATCCATAACAATATTATCTCTAAATTAGGAGAGAATAAAATAACCCATAATAATATTCCCATCCAGCCAAATATAATCGTCCATATATGAGTCTTTTGTATAAGATGAGAAAAAGCCATCATCAGACATATAATTGGACCAATAATACCGTATGAAATTGCTATCCAAACTCCGCAACTTACCGCTAAAGATTTTCCTCCTTTAAATTTTAAGAAAGGCGAGAACATGCTCCCAAAAATTGAAGATAATGAAATTATTACTAAACTCCAAGAATCTACCCCATAAGACAAAGCTAAATAAATTGGCAAAAAAGACTTAAATATCTCCAAAAAAATTGCAACTAATCCTACTTTAATACCTGCTAATTTTAAAGTATTTGCTCCTCCTGGATTTCTGTCCCCCACAGATCTTATATCTCGATCTGTAAATAAGTAACCAAGAATAAGAGCCCAAGGTATGCTTGCAGAGAAGAAACACAATATTATCCAATAAACAATATCCATAAAATAAAACCTATAATTGATTCACATTAATTTAAGGCAGAAAAAAGTACAAGTTTGATGCAATTAGCTCAGGTAATGAGTAAAAGAATTAAGACCAAATTCATATATAACCCATGCCCGGACGATAAAGAAAACTGTAATCAAAAAAATTATTCCAAATAATGAAGCAATAAAACTTGCCCCCATTAACAACAACCAAGGGTTTAAAGTTAGTGTCTTTGTTTCTGAATTGTCCATACATCCTATGATATCATTCATTTACTATGAATGATATTGCTACTGAAGCACTAAATAAGATCTTTTCAATGCTTGCCATTGCATCAATAGGCATATCTACAATTATTATTTTAAGTTATTTATTTACCAAGTTATTCCCAGTAAAATCAAGCATCATAAATAATTTTAATCAATTAATTTACGATAATTCAGTCGTTTTTTCTTGGGCCATAGCAACATTAGCTTTATTGGGAAGTTTATTCTATTCAGAAATTTCAGGATTTGTACCTTGCACTTTTTGTTGGTATGAAAGAATTGCAATGTACCCTCTTGTATTAATTCTTGGAATAGGAATTCTGAGAAGAAATAAAGAAATATGGGCTTATGGATTACCTTTTTCATTAATTGGGCTAGTAATCTCTATATACCATTATCAGCTCCAAATAATTCCAGACCAGCAATCTGTATCTTGTTCTAGTGAGACTAGCTGTTCTGGATCATGGATAATGGAATTCGGATTCGTAACTATGCCCTTCATGGCCTTGTCAACATTTTTACTTATTTCTGTATTACTATTAATACCGAATATAAATAACCTAAGGAAAGGTAAATGAATTCTAAGAAAAGGCCAGAAGCAAAAAAGAATAATCTGACCCCTATAATTATTGGTGGTGTAATTGCTATTGTTGTAGTTTTTTTTGGAGCTTTATTCATATTACAGCCTTCAGCAGAAAAGAATTTTTTTGGAGGCGAAATATCTGTAAAAGGAGATATGTTGCCAGACCTATCAGTTAATTTTAATAGAGATTGCGTATTTTTTGAGAACTTTAATTATTGCCAACAATTAGAGCCGGCAGCAAACTTTGATGCACCAATAATTTCAGGAACTGATATCAATGGCAATCAAATTTCTACTGATTCTGAAGAACCTAAGATTCTGCTATTTCTTGCTCATTGGTGCTCTCATTGCCAACAGGAAGTAAAAACTATCCAAAAATGGATAGATGAAAATGGAAGCCCTGACCCTATAAAAATTTATGCAGTGCTAACTTCAATAAATTCTAACCAACCTAATTTTCCTCCTGATAAGTGGCTTGAATCTGAAAATTGGTCATCCCCTACTTTTGTTGATAATGATCAGGATGGTGTTGCAGAGCACTTTGGGATTAGAGGATTCCCATTTTGGGTAATCGTTGATCATCATGGAAAAATAATCACAAGATTAAGTGGATCTTACACAGAAGAACAATTTCAAATTATATTAGCAAATACTCTAAAACATGATAAAAATGCATACGCAGATCATCATTGACTTAATAAAAAAATGATCAGAAAAATACCTCTAGCATTATTAATTTTCATTATTTTTTCATCATGCTTTAATTCGGAGGAGACTCAAACAAATAAAATGGAAGAGCCTGAAGTGAGAACAGAAGGAATTCCAGATTATTTATCTGATGCATGGCTTTGTTTAGAATCGAAAGAAGTTGATGATATGGATACAGAAGAAAATGATAAATGGAAGTGCCAAGTCGATCTATCTATTGAGAATGGAGACTTATTAATTAAAAGCACAGGGATTCCTAATCATGATTTTGAATCTGGACTTGGGTGCTGTGCAGAGGAAGGTGATTATACATGGATTATACCTAGTAGGCCTGCCATAGCAGATGAAGTAACTTGGGCTCCTGACAGAGGGCCAATAGCAATAACTGTGACAGGGGTAGCTATATTTGGTCCTGAGGAAGGGCCAGGTGGAGATGCAGTAGCACTACATTTCGAATACTTTGAAGAAGATAGACAGCCTATTCAAATTGGAGTATGCGGGGGTCATTCTGCAGGAAGCTTCTTTCATTATCATTTTGACGCAAACTGCATTCATTGGCACGAAGAAAATCCTAATATCTCTATGACTGAATGGAGAGATTATGATAGAAATAAGTTAGATTCTAAAATTCATTCTCCTATTCTAGGTTTTGCTTTTGATGGCTTTCCAATTTATGGTCCTTTTGGATGGAATTATGATGAAGATGTAGTTGAAATAAAATCTAGTTACAGATTAAAAGAAGGGGAAGATGGGTACAATGGAATTGGCAGTTGGGAATATATTGAAGGGTTAGGAGATCTAGACGAGTGTAATGGGCGATTTAGCCCAACCCCAGAAGTCCCAGAAGGAATTTATCACTATCATAGTACTCAATTAAATGGAGAGGGAGTCATAGGTTTTCCTTATTTTCTCTTGTGTTATAAAGGTATTGTAGAGGAATCCAATTTTAATAATATGGCTGACGCACAAGGTGGTGCTGGTCCTCCTGGAAGAAATGGTCCTCCTGGAAGAAATGGTCCTCCTGGAAGAAATGGTCCTCCTGGTGGCGGAATGCCGAAAGATAGATACTCATGTGCAATTGACTCTAATGGATATTGTATTTTTACAGGAAATCCTCATCAAGAATTACTTTCTTCAGGAACCAATAAAATTTTAGATAGAAGAGGAAATTTCTTATTCAATATAGAAGATGCAGTAGCAACTAATTCTTCTGGTGAAATATTAAATGCAAAAGGCACGCCTTCAATGGAAGGAGATAGGTTAATCAAATCTTCTAAAGTCCATATGACAGAAGATGAAATAGCTTTTCACAGAGTAATGGCCACTATGTATCCTATAAGGAATGCACTAATGTACGATGTATCTGAACTAAATATTAAGGAATGGAATCTTCTGACACAAGAACTTGAAATTAGGAAAATCAAAGATTCAACTTTTACTGGAGGAGCAACTCCTAGAGATAATTATTTTGGGAGACAAGGGATATTTGATCTAGTAAAAAATCCAAGAGGAAGAGATATCCATCATGATGTAATGAAATTTTTAGAGGAATCGAGCATCTATCTTCTTTGTCATGTTACAAGTGATAATTTCAACGAAATGCTAAAAGATACACACCCTGAAGGACATGATCCATGTAAAGATGCTATCCTAGGCTCTAAAATTCCATTTAAACCACTACTGTCAAATTAGTTAGTAGCACAAATTATGAATTTAGATAAATTTAATATTGAAGAAATAGCAAAATTAGTAAGAAATATAATCTCTTCGTCCGGCGATGACCCTCAAAGAGATGGCCTGAATGATACACCAGAAAGGGTGGCTAAATTATATAAAAATCTACTTTCTGGGTATTCAATGAAAATAGAAGAGGTAACCAATAATTCTCTTTTTAGCACAACTCTTGATGACATGATAGTAATCAAAAATATAGAATTTAATAGTTTATGTGAACATGATCTAACCCCTTTTTTTGGGACAGTAAATGTTGGGTATATTCCTGAAGGCAAAATAATAGGGCTTTCTAAAATTCCTAAAATTATTGAGGTCTTCTCAAAAAGACTTCAAGTCCAGGAAAACCTAACCAATGAGATTTCATCAGCCCTAGACTCAATAATTTCTCCACATGGATTAGGAGTAGTAATCGAAGCAAAACATTCATGTTCTATACTAAGAGGAGATAATTTTTCAAGCTCTAACCTTACAACTAGTTCAATGCATGGCTCATTTAGAAGCAACTTAAATACTAGGCAAGAGTTTCTTTCACATATACAAAATAATACTTAAATGAAAGATTCAATAATAATAAAAAATATTGAAGCATCATGTCTAATTGGAATAAATCCTAATGAAAAAATAAATCCTCAGCCAATTATAATTAACTTAAAATTATTCACCTCATTTAAGAAAGTATCTCAAAGCGACCAAATAGAAGATACTATTAATTATTCAAAATTGGTTAAATCTGTAAAAGAATTTATTTCAAAATCTAAATACAACCTTTTAGAAACTTTGAGTGAAAGGTTAGCTAAAAAAATCCTTGAAAATAAGGAAATAAAAGAAGTTGAAATAGAACTAATAAAACCAAATGCTTTGATAAAATCTGAAAATGTATCAGTTATTATTATCAGAAAAAATAAGTAATATAATTTACGGTATATGACTATTAATATAGGAACACCAAATTCAATCAATTCAACCAAAGCTTTAATTCTAGGCTCTGGTGAACTTGCTAAGGAACTTGTCATAGAGTTACATAGATTTGGAGTGGAGACCATCGCTGTTGATAGATACGACAATGCTCCTGCAATGCAGGTTTCACACAAGAAATATGTTTTGGATATGTTAAATTCATCTAAATTATTCAAATTAATTGAGTTAGAGAAACCGAATTTTATTATTCCTGAAATTGAAGCTATTAACACAGATACTTTAATGGAGATTGAAAAAAAAGGATTCAATGTAATTCCAAATGCATCTGCTGTTTTTAAAACTATGAATAGAGAGAGAATTAGGAATCTTGCATCAGAAAAACTAAATTTACCAACATCAAATTATTTATTTGCTGATTCATACGAGGAACTTAAAATATCTGTAAAGAATATTGGAATGCCTTGTTTTATAAAGCCAATAATGAGCTCAAGCGGAAAAGGTCAGTCTCTAGTTAATAATGAAAGTGAAATCAGAAAAGCATGGGATTTTGCTCAGTCTTATGGAAGAGCAGGAAAAGGGAAGGTTATTATTGAATCTTTAATTGATTTTAATGATGAGATAACACTATTAACAATTAAATCAGAAAATAATATTGTATTTTGCCCACCAATAGGACATATTCAAAAAGACGGAGATTATATTGAAAGCTGGCAACCTCATTCATTACCTAAATCTACTTTAATAAAATGTAAAAAAATAGCAGAAAAGATAGTAAGTGAATTAGGCGGAAATGGAATTTTTGGAGTAGAACTTTTTATTAAAGACAATGAAGTTTATTTTAGCGAAGTATCACCAAGACCACATGATACAGGTATGGTCACGCTTATTTCTCAGGATCTTTCGGAATTCTCATTACATGTAAGAGCAATATTGAATTTAGGAATTCCTGAAAAAATTAAGGCAAAACCTTCTGCTTCAGTAGTTATAAAAGGAGATGGTAAAAGCGAAAATATAAAATTCATAATTAAAAAGAATATTCTTAATGAAACTGAACTATCATTTAAGTTATTTGGGAAACCTTCTATATCAGGCACAAGAAGATTAGGTATAGTTTTAGCTTCCTCAGTAAGCACCAAAGATGCTTTGAAAAAAGCAAAAAAATTAAGGAGCGAAATTAGTTTAGAGTATTAATAAATAATTATGTCACCTCTGCCGTGATTTGAACACGGGACCCCCAATTTAGGAATTCAGTTCAACCAATTCATAACATATCTATACAGATATTATTCAAATAACAGAATTCTGTAAGAGGTGAGTAAAGATATTATTCCAAGTGACTCGTTAATGGCTCGGGTGCCTTTTCCTATTACAAGTAATAACAAAATATTCCCTATAACAAATTATCTTCTTAGGCTAATGTGTACTGTGGAATTAGCTTTATATACAGAAATTTGGAAAAAATTTAGAAAAATAATTAAAATCAAGTTATGTTATCTGTAGGGTGCTTAAAAGAGAATAATGATAATGATTTCAGAGTATCTTTAACTCCAGAAACATCCAAGAAATTAATTGAAAAAAATATTAAAGTCTTTATTCAAGAAAATTGTGGATTAAAATCTGGATTTAATAATGAAGATTACGAAAATATTGGTGCAAAAATATTAAAATCATCAGAATCTATTATTGAAAATTCTGATATTTTAATATCTGTAAACCCATTAGATATAGAATTTGAAAAAATTTCTAAAGATACGAAATCAAAAATTTTTATAGGAAACTTTAATTTTAAAAATATTATTCCAGATAATCGATTTATATTTTTAGCCTTAGAAAAAATTCCTAGAATTGCTAGAGCTCAATCTATGGATATATTATCTTCTCAGGCATCAATTGCTGGTTATCAATCTTCTCTACTTGCTGCAAATCATTTAAAAAAATATTTTCCAATGCTGATTACTGCTGCTGGGACAATACCACCAGCAAAAATCTTGGTAATAGGCGCAGGAGTAGCTGGATTACAAGCAATAGCAACTTGTAACAGATTGGGAGCTAAAGTAACTGGATTTGATGTTAGAGAGTCTACTAAAGAACAAGTGGAAAGTGTTGGAGGAAGATTCTTAGAATTAAATTATGATTATGATGACTCTGATAAACAAGGTTACGCCAAAGAACAAAGTTCAGAGAAACAAAAAAAACAAAATGAGCTACTATCAGAATATATTCAAACTTCAGATTGCGTAATTACAACAGCAGCAATTCCGGGGAAAAAAGCTCCAATAATAGTTACCAAAAAAAATGTTGAAAGTATGAATTTTGGGAGTGTAGTTATTGACTTGGCAGGAGAGTCTGGCGGTAATTGTGAAATAGGTGATTATGGCGAAGTAACTAAGTATTCAGGAGTAATAATCGACAAACCTAAAAACATAACTAATTTAGTTTCTGAACACTCAAGTTTAGTTTTTTCAAGAAATGTAGAAGCTTATTTAGATTTAATAATTGATGAAAATAAAGTTAATTTAGATCCTAATGATGAAATAATTAAATCTACCAATCTTAATTTGGAGGCTAAAATTGAATGATGAATTATATCTAATTTTAATTTTCATAATGGCAATGCTGCTAGGATATGAATTAATAAAAAAAATTCCACCGACATTGCATACACCTTTGATGTCTGGCACAAATGCAATTTCAGGAATTGTAATTATTGGATCAATATTAGTCATTACATCCTCTTCCAGCCTAACAGTAAATATTCTAGGTTTTATATCCCTGATTTTAAGCAGCATAAATGTTTTTGGCGGCTTTATAGTAACTGATCGAATGCTAGAGATGTTTAAGAAACCTAGAAAAAGAGATGGTAATTAAATGGATTCTATTCATATAATTTTATACTTTATTTCCTCAATATTTTTTATATTAGGAATAAAGATGTTGAGTAGCCCATTAACAGCAAGAAAAGGAAATATAATTTCTTTCCTTGGAATGGCAACAGCAATTATAACCACTCTTTCATATGTTGAATATGAAATAAGTTCTATTATCTATATATTTTCTGGTATCACTATAGGTGGGATTTTAGGCTTAATATTTGCTAAAAAAGTACAAATGACTTCCATGCCGCAAATGGTTGCTATTTTTAATGGATTGGGCGGATTAGCATCATCTTTAATTGCATTTTCAGAAATTATTAAAGTTAATAGCACAATTTCATTTAACCTTGTATCTATAAGTATATTAATGAGTATATTAATTGGATCTGTAACCTTTTCAGGGAGTATTACTGGATTCTTAAAATTACAATCTCTTATCACAGGAAAACCTATATTAATTCCATTAAGAAATTATTTAAATTTTTTAATATTATTGTCTGTAATTGCACTAATGACTGCTTCGTTCCTTTATTCAGGTAATACGTTATTATTTTATATTTTGTTAGGTGTATGTCTTCTGCTTGGAGTCCTAATTGTATTGCCAATTGGAGGGGCTGACATGCCTGTAGTGATAGCTTTATTGAATTCTTACTCAGGTATTGTAGCTGCATTCACTGGATTCATTTTTAGTAATGTTGCTTTAATAATTAGTGGATCCTTAATTGGCGCCTCAGGCTTGATACTTACAAGAATAATGACAAAGGCGATGAATAGATCACTTGCAAATGTTGTTCTTGGTGGATTTGGAGCTACTTCTAAAAATATAGCCTCAGAGACATCTGATAAAAATTATAAATCTGGATCGAGTGACGATATAGCATCACTTTTAGAATATTCTGAAAATATTATTATTATTCCTGGATATGGACTTGCAGTTGCACAAGCTCAACATTCATTGAAAGAATTATTAGATGTGCTTGAAAATCAACAAAAAAATGTGCTTTTTGCTATTCATCCTGTTGCAGGAAGAATGCCTGGGCACATGAATGTTCTTTTAGCTGAAGCAAATGTTGACTACGAACTTTTATTAGATCTTGAGCAAGTAAATGAAAAATTCTCGCAGACTGATATATCAATAGTTATTGGTGCAAATGATGTGGTTAATCCTGCAGCTAAATTAGATAAAAATAGCCCAATATATGGTATGCCAATTCTTGATATAGAAAAGTCTAAATCAATAGTTGTTTTAAAAAGATCAATGAATCCAGGTTTTGCTGGTTTAGACAATAATATTTTTTATAATGAAAAAACCTTAATGTTATTTGGAGACGCAAAAGATTCTATAGATTCATTAACTAAATCATTTAAAGAATTGAATTAATGGCGCCCCTGCCGTGAATCGAACACGGGACACCCGGTTTAGGAAACCGGTGCTCTATCCTCTGAGCTACAGGGGCACAAGAGGCTATTCTACATTATTTTAATTTTCTTACCTGAGCTTTTAATATTATTTATAAGATTTCAATTACTTTTAATTCTGGTATAGGAATTATAATCTTACCTTTGTAATTATAATTTACTTTTAATTCTTTAATAATTTCTTCAGTGAAATTCCATGCAAATAAAAATATATAATCTGGATTATCATTAATAATTTCAATTGGATCCTTTATGATCAAAGAGGTTCCTGGTATATATTTACCTTGTTTTAGCTTTGATTTATCGTAGATATTAATTAAATTTTTACTGCCTATAAAATTTATTAGTGTTGACGCTTTAGCAGGTGCTCCATATCCGTAAATTTTCTTGTTACTATCAGCTATCTCCTTAAAAAGATTAAGGATGTCTTTTTTTATTTCTTTCACTTTATTGCAGAAACTAGTTAATTTTTTTCCAATCAGATCTTCTTCGATTTCATTTTTTAAAAGTTTTTTGAAAGAATCATTTACTTTGTAGTTGCCACTTTTTGATAAGTAAATTCTTAATTGGCCATGATGAACTGGGAGAATTTTTGCATCAAATATTTCTAAGTCATAATTTTTAAATAATTCATCTAAATTTTCCAATGACCAGTATGAAAAATGTTCGTGATAAATAGTATCAAAAGAATTGTCACTAACCATAGATCCTAAATAATGAATCTCTATAATTATTACTCCCTGGTCAGATATTAAAGTTTTTAATCCTTCTGCAAAGTCTTTTACTTCTGGAGTATGTGCAAAAGTATTTGTTGATACAATGAAGTCTGCCTCTCCATAATTATCTTTAATTTCTTTTGAAAGGCTATTTGTAAAAAAATCATTTATTGTTTTAACACCTTTTTTATTTGCTAAATCAGATAAATTTTTCGCTGGATCAATTCCTAAAATATTATTTGTGTAATCCTTAACAGAGTTTAAAAAAGTTCCATCATTCGAACCAATATCTACGATAAATGAATCATTGTTAATTTTAAACTTATCATTTATATCACTTGAGATTTCTTCTAAATGATTTGTTAGTGTTTTAGAAACAGATGGCATATAAAAATAATCACTGAATATCTCTTCTTGATTAACAATATTTCCTATTTGTATATGGCTACACCCATCAACACATTTACTAAGTTCAAGTGGATATTTCTTTGCTTCCAATGACTCTTCTAAGTTCATTTCTAAATTATTTGCCACAGGACTTTGTCCAAGATCAAGAATAACTTTAATTGATTCACTTTTGCATATAAAACACTTATTCATAAAAAGCTTTGTAATTTTCTTTTATCCATTTGACAGTATTATATATACCTTCATCTAAATTTATTTTTGGAGTCCAATCTAAATATTTTTTTGCAACACTTAAGTCTGCCTTCATATATAAAATTTGTTCTTCATCTGAAGATTCATTACTTTTAATTTCTTTATTGACATCCATAATTGCATAAATCTTCTCAATTATAGTCTTTGTGGATATTGGATTAGAACTACCAATTTCTATAATGTTGTCGTGATTTTGATTAGAAAAAATAATCTTTATTAGTGCATCAATTACATCTTCAACATAAATATAATCTCTCATCGAATTAGGATTTCTTAAAGTCGGATATTCACCTTTTATTATTTTTATTACGGATGACTGTACAAGCCTATATTCATGATCTTTAGGGCCATAGGGTGTAAATAATCTTGCTTCTGTACCTTTAATATTTTTATTTGAGTTAAAAATTTCAGACGCCTTAAGTTTTGATAATGTATATTTATCAATCTCTGAATTATTTATTTTCATATTTTTTTTAGGTAATTTTGCAGCGCCACTATTTACAAAGATTAATCTGGACTTTACCTTGAATCTATTAAGGCAATCAATTAGGTTTTTTAATCCGTTAGTATTTATTTCCTCATGATCATTAATGTTTAAAGGTGCAGGGAAGTATCTTGTTGATGCCATAAAAATAATTACATCGGGATTTGCTTTATCTAATACCAGTTCTATATTTTTAATATTTCTGACATCACATTTTATAGATAATAATTTAGTGCTATTTTTATCACTGGAGAAATATTTATTTGAAAAATAAGTGTATGTTATTTGATCAATTTCATTTAAATCTTCTAACTTTTGAATTAAATGAGTGCCTATAAAACTTGAAGCACCAATTATAAGAATTCTCATATTAGCCCCAATCAAATTCAATATTATTAATGTTTAATTCCTCTGATTCTATATCTCTATGCTCTTCATCTGAAATGTTAGCAAGCAAGCTTATCTCATTCCCTATACACTGAAACCCAAACCAATAATTTGGCGGAATAGTAACCATTTTGTAGTTATTTTTTGAAATTACTTCTGAAATGAATTTCCCTTCCCTTTCTTGTATAACGACTTTTATCTCACCTTTAACAACTATTAAATTTGAGGTCATACTTTTGTGTCTTTTCCAGGCTTTAATTTCATTTGGATTTATTTCTGAAAAATAAACTTCTTTCACGTCGATGTTGTTGTTCTCAGATTTTAAGAAACCTTTTAATAAGTCACCTTTTTCATTAGCAACTATTGAAAGCTTTCTAATATTTATTTCGCCCATCAGTTTGCCCAAAGATAATTTTTATTTCTGGCTATTTTTACATAATCTTCAATTTGATTTTCAGTTCTTAAGAGCATGGTTTCAATTTCATCATTAGAATAAAATTCTTTATACCAGTCACATGAAAAATTAATCATTTCATTAAAAGATAAGTTTGGGAACCACTCTAACATCTCATTTGCTTTTCTACAGTCTAATTGCAGAAGACCCGCTTCATGAAAATCTTCAGTATGTTTTACGGTAAAGGAATCATTTTGATTATCAAATCCCCACCTTTCAGATAAATCTTTTATAAGTTCCTCAACCGTTTTATTGCTTGTATCGTTTGGGCCAAAATTAAAACTTTCACCATTCAAATTATCATCAGAATAAAGTTTATAGGCTAATGCTAGATATCCACTCAAAGGTTCTAAAACATGTTGCCACGGACGTGTTGATAATGGGTTTCTAATATGTAATTTTTCACCCTTATTCCATGAAGTTACTGCATCAGGAACAATTCTATCTTTCCCCCAATCTCCTCCTCCAATCACATTTCCTGCTCTTGCAGAAGCAATAACAGAATTAAATTTATGATCCTTAAAAAAGGAATGAAAAAAGGATTTAATAATTAGTTCTGCAGCACCTTTTGATCCGCTGTAAATATCTTTGCCCCCCAGAATATCGTTTTCTTCATAACCTCTTTTAAGTTCAAGATTATCGTAGCATTTATCGCTAGTAATAATTACAGAAACTACTTTATAAGGTTGATTTTTGACTGAATTCAGAATGTTTGCTGTGCCTAAAACATTTGTTCTTATTGTAAATAATGGATCTTGATATGAAACAGATACGAGAGGTTGTGCCGCTAAATGAAATAAGAAATCGGGCTGTATCTTAGTAACTATTTCATTTACTTCAGAAGGGTTATTTGCAATATCAATTTTGGAAAATGATTGTAATTTATTTTCAAGATTTAAAGACTCAAACATATTCAGGTCAGATGGAGACATATATGAAATTCCATGAACAGACGCTCCAAGTTTATTTAACCATAATGATAACCAGCTGCCTTTAAATCCTGAATTACCAGTGATTATTACTTTCTTCCCTTTAAACAAATCATTAAACATTATTTTCCAACCAAGGTATTTTTTGGGACTTAATTATTCCATCTAAGTATTCTTTTTCTCTAATATTATCCATGCATTGCCAAAAACCATCATGTTTAAAAGCATATAATTTTTTCTCTTTAGCTATGACATCTAAGACTCCATACTCTAAATCACAATCTTCTCTATCATTAAGATAATTAAATACACTTTTATTAAAAATAAAAAAACCTCCATTTATAAACCCAGTTTGCATTTGAGGCTTTTCTTCAAATTCATCAACTCTATCGCCATCTAAAGCAACAAATCCAAATCTTGATGGTGGCCTTACTACAGTCATAGATGCTTCTCCGGTATGACTATTATGAAATTCAACTAAACTATTAATATTTATATCACTTACTCCATCCCCATACGTGACATGAAAATTATCTGATGAAATATATTTTTCAGCTCTCTTTAGCCTTGCACCTTTTTCAGAATTTATTCCAGTGTCAATGAATTCAATGTCCCACTCCTCTTCTTGTGAATTTTCTTCAAACCAATCTTGAATCACAGAACCTTTGTAACCTAAAGTAAGAAGAAATCTTTTATGGCCTTGATTTGAGTACATTTTCATTATGTGCCAAAGAATCGGCTTGTCACCAATATCAATCATTGGTTTCGGCTTGTCATAAGTTTCATCACTCATTCTAGAGCCTCTCCCACCACAAAATATTATTACATCCATATAAAAATTAACCTCCAAAGATTTTTTTATATTATCTTGTTTTCAATAATCTTCCTATCAGGGCCCATATTGATTAGCGAAGTCCCTTTACTCAATATACAATTCTTCAATTGATAATTTTCAATTTTTGATCCACCCAATATTACACAGTTTTCAACTACTGAATTTAATATATTTACATTTTCTCCAATAGAAGTGTAATTAATAATTTGCGACTCCAATAGTTCTGAATTGGTTGAGGCATAACTGAAAGAATCTATTGTAGTTCTCTGGGCCTTAATCTTTTTTATATCTTGTGAGTCTTTATTACTGATCAATTTATATTCATTTGCTTTAAGATAATCAATAATATTTCCCGTATCCACCCACCAACCATCTATAATTTGTGTATCAACGATGTCATCAGATTCTAAAGAGAGCTTAATAGCATCGGTAATTTCATACTCACCTCTTTTTGAAAGTGAAATTTTTTCAATATGATCAAAAATTTTATTATTGAACCCATAAATTCCTGTAACGGCTAACGAACTTGGAGGATTTTCAGGTTTTTCAACTATCTTAATCAGCTTGCCATTTTTATTGATTTCAGCTACTCCAAATTTTCTTGGGTCAGCAACAGATTTTATAGATATTATGTTGTTTTTATTTAATTTAAACTTAGAAACTACTTTACTTATGCCGTTCTCAAATAGATTGTCACCTAAATAAAGTAAAAAATTATCATCTTGAATAAAATTTTTAGAAATTTTTACAGCATGAGCGACTCCGAGTTGCTCTTCTTGCAAGATCATTGAAATTTTAAATTTTGAATAATTTTTTTTAGTAAATAATGAGATTTCATCAATATTTTCATCTGAGACTACAATGCCAATCTCTGTTATTCCATTTTCTACAATTTCATCAATTACATAACAAAGAGTTTCTTTTCCTGCTATAGGCATTAAAGGTTTAGGTGTTTTTTTTGTTGCAGGATATAACCTAGAACCTTTTCCTGCGGCCAAAATTAATGCTTTCATAATAAAAAAATTATTTATAAATTAAATCTAATGTTATTAGGTTAATACAATTTTATAAAAGGAACGACTTAATTTTTTTTAATATTACCGATTATTTATTGAAAATAATTAGGGAAAAAGGTATATTTTTATAAATATCATAAAATATAATGATATAAAAAATTAATTAGGATATTGATATGAGTAAATATAAATTATTTGACTTTGACACAACAAAGTACCCTTTCAAAGAAACCGTTGAAAAAATGATGGAAGTTAATCAACTTGATATGATTCATGAAGTTTTTAATTTTCCAGAAAAATTAGAGATTATTAAAGATCAGAATACTATACTGCATGACAAATTCTATAAAGAAATGAAAAAGGAAGAATTTACTGAACTTTATCAAGGATTTGTTAGAGAATTCATAAGTAAACTAGATATGCTTGGCGGAGAAGAAATTCTTTATCAAACTTTTCCATCTTTCAGAATTCATCAGCCAAATAATATAGCTGTAGGCCAATATCACAGAGATTCTGATTTTGGGCATAATACTCATGAAATTAATTTCTGGTTACCTTTTACAAATGCATGGGACACAAATACAGTTTGGATCGGTGATCCAGATAGCAATGAACATGAATGTATGGAAGTTAATTATGGACAAGTGTCTTATTTTGATGGTGCAAATTCACTTCACGGAAACAAAGATAATTTGACAGGAAAATCTAGGATGAGTATTGATTTTAGAATCTTTCCTATGAAATATTATAATCAACAAGATCAAGAACAAACGGAAACTCTTACTCAAAAAAAGAAGTTTGTTATTGGTGAATATTGGTCTGAATTATAGTATAAGCTAGTTCAAAACCTTATACTAAAAACTTTTATTCATTGAAAAAATAAATTCCAAAATATAATATAAATTTATGGATAAGTTCAAAGAATCAAGAAGAATACCATCTGCAGGACCATCAATTACTGAAACTGAAATAGAGTTAGTTTCAAAGGCAATAAAGGACGGCTGGGGTCCTAAAATGTCTTATTATATTGATGAATTCACAGAGGAATTTTCAAAATATATAGGGATGAATTATTGCCTACCAACTTCTCACTGCACCGATGCAATACATTTAGCAATGCTAACTTTGAATTTGAAGTCAACAGATGAAGTTATAGTGCCAGATATGACATGGGTTGCTTCAGCTGCTCCAGTGATCTATGTTGGTGCAAAGCCTGTATTAGTTGATGTTGATCCAAAATCCTGGTGCATTACAGCTGATCAAATTGAGAAATCAATTACGCCAAATACAAAAGCAGTTGTAGTGGTTGATCTTTTAGGAAACATGCCTGAATGGGATGAAATTATAAAAGTATGTAAAAAAAATAATATCGTTATTATTGAAGATGCATCAGAAGGAATAGGAGCAACATACAAAGGAAAACTTGCTGGTACATTTGGAGATATTTCTCTCTTTAGTTTTAATGCAACTAAGCTTATTCAATCTGGGCAAGGTGGAATGCTTTGCACAAATAACGAGGACACTTACAAATCAGCTAAGCTTATGTCACACCATGGGATGGATAAGCCTTTAGATGGGGTAGGTAAGTATTATTGGTCAGATGTTCTTGGATATAATTATGGCTGGACAAATATTCAAGCAGCATTGGCATTAGCTCAATTAAGAAGAATAGATGAATTATTGAGTTATAAAAAATGGCTTTTTAATAAATATGATGACGGCTTGAAATCAATTCCTAGTTTAGTATTAAGCCCTTCAGAAGAGAATGTAAATCATACTTATTGGATCACAACCGCATTAATTAATGATTATGGAATTTTGAAAGAAGAGTTCAAAGAAATATTAGATAAAAATAATATAGACATTAGGCCAATTTTCTATCCACTTAGTGCAATGCCACCATTTAAAAATTATGTACAAAAAAATATGGATAAAGTAAATCCTGTCACTTATGAATTATCAAAATATGGGGTATGTTTACCCAATGGAAATAATCTAGATGATGATGATGTTGAATATATTTGTCATTATTTCAAAAAAGCCTTAGGAATTAATAACTAGCTTTTCGAAAAATAAGTTTTTATATCAATCCAAAGAGCTGCTCTTCTTTTCAATAAAAAAATTGTTATTAAATAAATAGATACTATGATGTTTATTGGATTGTAAAATTTTTTTATACCAAGTTCATAAAATATATTCCAGCACATAAATAGAACAGGGAAATAAAGACTTAAGCCTGGCTTTCTATTTCCAATTTCTCTTGGACTTCGAAATCTTGAAGTTAGTTTTTTATATTTTGATTCCCATGTTTCAAAATGTTCTTCTTCATCTCTAAAATATCTTCTGTCACGCAAAACTTCATCAACTCTAATAATTTTTCCTAACTTTGAAATCTGATAAATAAGGAAAACATCAGCCCAAAGTACTGAATCAGAAAAAAGTGTTGTCTTTTTTAATATCTCACTATCAAACATTCCCATTACGATATCTCCGCTACCTCTTATCATCCAAGGCAATTTCAATAATCTTAATAATGAATTATTGTTCAACAATTGAAATCCAGTATTTTTTTTATGGTTTATAGTTTGACTATTTTTATCAATATTAGATACGTTTGAAAAAACTAGCGAAATATTTTTTGAACTTGTAATTGTTTTCAGTAATTCTTCAACGAAGTTCCTATTGTATCTATCATGTGCGCCTATCCACACAAAATACTTTCCTGTAGATTTTTTAAATATCAGATTAAAATTATTTGAGAGTCCGATATTTTCATCATTTTTAAATATTTTTATTCTTTTATCACCTTGAGAATATTTTTCTAATTTTTCATAACTGTCATCATCAGATCCATTATCAATTGCAATGATTTCAATATTTTCATAAGTCTGTTTTTCTAATGAAAGTATTGTTTCATCAAGGAATTCTGATTCGTTATAAACGGGGAGGCCTAAGCTAATTTTAGGTTTAATATCTGCCATTTTAAATATTTATTATACATTATATATAAAACGATGAGATAAAAATATTATCAAAAACTTAAATAAATTTCCTTATCTAATCTCAACTAAACATGAAGTAAGAGTCAATTTTGTATAAACTAAGAATATGGGGAGCATATTTAAATATATATTTATAATTTTTCTAGGGTTATTATTTACTCCCTCATTTTCTGCCCAAGCCCACCAATTTGAAATCAAAGATGATCGAGTTCAATTCTTTGATAAGCCTGCCCTAGATGGAAGAATGGTATTTTCGGTCAAATTAAAAGACAGATCTAACCATGATCTTTGGGTAATGGATGCAAACGGAGGTAATATACGCCACCTCACTGATACAGATTATAACGAAATTGATCCTGCCATATCGCCAGATGGACAATATGTTGCTTTTGCACATGATAGAGAAGGAGAGTGGAGAATAGGGATAATGAATATAGATAATCCCGATGTAAATGATCCATGGCCAATTACCTTTTACAATGACCAAAGACATCCAGACTGGGGAGACAATGGATTGATTGCCTTTCAGTCAAACCAAGAAGGAAAGTGGAGCATATGGTCGAAAGATCCATTTATGAAAGGTGATCTTTACGGGGCAGATCTTAATGAGCAGTCTAGTCTTGCAGTGTGGGATGGAGTGGAAGTGGAGAATGATGTAAAACGACCCTCCTATAGTAAAGACGGTAGATATTTAGTTTTTGCTACAAATAGAGCTGGCCCAAATGGGGCCAACAATAAAATAAACCGAATATGGGTCAAGGACAGACAAACTGGTAAGTCAAATGAAATGATGGCGAAGCAGGGCGATGATCCTGAATTTTATAAAGGAAGAAATTGGTATCCAAATGCAAATGGTCTTCCTGTAATTGCGTTTGTGCAAATAAATGATGGAAGACCAACTATAAGATGGACAAACTTAGATGGGTCCGGAGGCGGAAGACTTACCGATAAACTGCCTGGCAATATTGCAGCAAAGAACCCTAAATTTGGCCCCGAAAGATCACAAGAAGTACTGGCTTTTCTTAGAATGACTACAAATGACACTTGGAAAATTGCAGCAATGGATATTCACAGAGGACAAGACAATCCTCCTTTTAATGTTACTCCTTCCTCTATGGATGCGTCTATAAGCTCTTTCGATTGGGGGCCTTTTCCTAAAAAGGGTTCTAGATCAGGCTCGCAAGGTACTAAGGCGAATTCGGGAGGCACAAAAAATGAAATGAGTGATTTTGATGAGGAGAGACGCATTAAGCAAAATGAATTTAATAATGAAATGAGTGATGTTGATGAGGAGAGGCGCATTAAGCAAAATGAACTTGAAAATGAAATGAGAAGGTTAGAGGAAGAACAAAGACGTGAAAGAGATAAGATGGAGATGGAATTTCGAAACAGACAAGATTTATCTCGAGAGGAAGAAAATAGGCTAAGACAAGAGATGGATATGGAGATGGAGAGAGAAAGGATGGAGATGGAGAGAGAAAGGATGGAGATGGAGATGGAGATGGATATGGAGAGAATGGAACAACAAAGAGAAATGATGAAAAGCATGGATGGTTCAGGAGGTCGTGACGATTTTTTTCAACCCGACGAAAAATGTTTTATTGAAAATGAAGAGGAATCTAGAGGCCTTTTTGGAAATATAGAAATAGGGTCTGAGATTAATTGCAATGAAACCCAAGGAGGGATGCAAGAGAGGCTTAAGGATCCAACTACACTAGCTATGATTGGTCTTGTTGTAACGGTTGGCGCCACAATGCTTCAAATGTTTAGAGGAAATTGAAATAATTTCAATTTCCTCTCTATTAATCACATATCTAAAAATATAGTTATGTAAAATTACCCTCTGATCATGCCTCTGCCAATAATTATTGACCATATTGTGTAAATAATAAAACACAATCCAGTTGCAATATTAATTGTATTTGCTTGATCTGGAGCAAAAGGAACTATAAATGCAGTTATAAATACCACAGTTGCAGCAAGAGCTGCTCCTAGAGATAAAGTAGAATTCAATTCTTCTCTAGTTGATGCTCCCAAAGCAATAAATACTCCTCCCACACCAAAAAGTGCTGTGGCTGGAATGTTAATTCCAAAAAATGCCTGCGCCATAGCTTCGCTTGTAGCAACTCCAGATGCAACTCCAGCTGTAAATCCGCTAGCAATAGTCCATCCAATAACTGCAACAAATGCAAATGGCAATCCTGTCCTAGCCATGGCATAGCCATTACCGCCTTCCATTGATTGAACAAAATACATCAATCCTGAAATTAATGTGATTAAACCTATAGGAACCAACAAGCTAGTGATAATTCCCAGAGCGGAATTGTCACTTATAACCTTCATAACTTCTGCTGAATTTGTTGGATCAGGTGTGCCTCCAATACCAAGAACTCCTCCAGGTTGAATAAAATAAGCAATAAGCGCAATAATAGGACCAAGCATTAAACAATACCCGGCCATTTTTTTTGCATCCAATGTACCCATAATTACCTCCAAATATAATTTTTTATAAGTAAATTAATCTTATATAATTAAATTTAAACAAACAAATAACTATGAATATGAAAATATTTATACCAATTTATATTATTTTTCTGATTGGGTGTTCCCCAGAAATAGTAGAAAATCAAGTAATTATTAATGAAAATATAATTGATAATTATAAGGATTATGAGTTAGATGAATCTCATACTCTGCTAAACAAAATAAATCTAAATAAATCTTTCGATAGCCCATGGGGATTTGATTTTATTAATGATAATGAAATAGTAATTACAGAAAAAAATGGCAAATTATCACTAGTTAATCTTTCAAGTGAAACCGTCTCTGAAATAGATCACCAAATTCCTTCAGTGCAGCATGGCCAGGGGGGCCTGCTAGACGTAATAAAGCACAATGACTATCTCTATGTTTCGTTCACAATTAAAAATGATCAAAAGAAATATACTACCGCAATTGGAAGGGGTAAATTTATAAGTCCATTTAATGATTTGGATGATTTTGAAATATTATTTGTCGCCAAACCTTTCTATTCGGACGGAAAGCATTTTGGCTCCAGGATAATAATAAAAGATGATCATATTTATGCTTCAATTGGAGAGAGAGGGCAAGGAGATGTAGCTCAAGAATTAGATTCACATGCCGGGAGCATAATAAGAATTAACTTAGATGGCACAATTCCTGAAAATCCTTATTCTAAAAATAAAGGTGCACTACCAGAAATATTTATGGTAGGAGTAAGGAACCCTCAAGGTATGGCATTATCAAATGATAATAAAGTCTATATAAGTAATCATGGCGCCAAAGGTGGTGATTTTATTGGCTTAGTTGATGCTAAAAAAAATTATGGATGGAATGAAATTGGATGGGGAGGAACAAACTATTTGGGATCTAAAATTGGAGAAGGGGATTCTTTTAATGATCAATTCTATAAGCCTATTTTATCTTGGGTTCCATCTATAGCGCCAAGCGATATTATTTTTTATAAAGGCAAGGAATTCTCAGACTGGAATGGAGACCTAATTGTCACATCTTTAAAATTCAAAATGCTAATAAAATTAGAATTCGAAGATGGAAAAGTTAACAACAAAGTGATCATTCTTAAAGATAAAATTGGAAGAATCAGGGATGTGGATGCAAATTCTAAAGGTGAGATATTTTTAATATCAGATGAGAAAAATTCAAGCTTATGGAAATTAAATTCTAAATAAATTAATTAAGCTTGCAACGCATTAATTTATTTAATATTCGCGATTAATTCGTCACATACTTCAATCTGTCCTTGGCAAATCACAATAGCATTGCCAGTAACTACGTAAGCTCCATATCCAGCAGAAGAAGTTGCAGATTCAGAGCTTTTTACTTCTATTAAAGCATTAGTAAAAGCTATGACTGTATTGATTGTTTTTTCTGCAGTAGTAACCCCATAAGTTAGCGCATCAGAATGAGATTTGTAAAATCTTACTTCTACATCTTTTGGCCCTAAAGAGCTTTTAAAAAATCCAAGGTGAACTTCTGTTGCTTCAGGTGTAATTTTCTCTCCTGTTTTTTTATCCACAGCATCTGCTTTTAAAGATTTAGGTTTCTTTAGACCTGCTTCTTCAAATGCAGAAATTGAGTAAATCTTGCTTTCATTGACTACTCTTGATGTAACAATTCCTTCATCTCCTGAAGAAAGGCTTGAATCAGCGCTATCCGCACAACTTAAAGTAGTGATACAACTTAAAGCTATTATTAAAATTAAAGTTTTTAGATACATAATTAATAAAACCTACACATAAATACTAAATTAATATTTTATAAAGATCCATTTATTCGAATTAAAATACATAAATAAGGATTAAAAATGTTGCAATTCCTATTATAAAAATAATTAGATTATTCTTGTTGAATATATTCATGACTAGATCTTAAATTAAAGATTCTCTAATTATAGTTCTTATATCTTTACTTAATCTTCTTGTTTCTTCTGATTCTAAAACTTGAGTCATAAATACAACTGAGAATCCATTAGTTGGGCTAACAAAAAATAATGTATTAGCTGCTCCACCCCATCCAAAATCACCTTTAAAACTATTATTAGGATTTGCAGATGGATCAACAACTATCGAGCCTCCCAAACCATAACCAACTCCCCTATAATATTCCTCTCCTGCTAATGGAAATTTTGATAATTGAGTCATGTCAAGATTATTTGGAAGGTGATTGCTCATCATAAGATCTACAGTTTTTTTAGAAACTAATAAATCATTTCTATCTAATTTAGAATTTAATAATTCAGATCCAAATTTTTGATAATCTTCAATTGTTGATAGTAAGCCTCCGCCACCAGAAAAGCAGGCTGGTTTATTAAAAAAATCTATATCCTTTATTTTTGAATTTTTATCATTAACCAATTTTTCATAAGAGTCTTTTTTGATATTCCATCTATAGCATGGAGCAAATCTATCCTTTTTTTCTGCACTTAAATAAAAAGATGTATCTATCATGCCAAGCGGACCAAAAATATTATTGCTCAAGTATTCTTCAAGTGAAATATCTGAAATTCTTTCAATAATGAACCCTAATATATCTATAGAAAGTGAATAATTGTAATGATCACCTGCAGAAAATTCTAAAGGAATATTAGATAACAAATTAATTATCTCATTTGAGCTAAGGGCACCATTAGGGCCTCTAGAATCTACCACATTTTCAATTCCTATTCTTACATATTCTTTGTCCACAGGGGTTTGTTTCTGAAGACCATAAGTTAGGCCTGAAGTATGAGTGAACAGGTCAGTCATTTGCATATCTCTTTTAGGTTCTTCAATTTGAAAATTACCATTTGCCCCTGACTTATAAACCTTAATATCATTCCATTCAGGAATATACTTACTAACAGGATCATTTAAATTAAATCTTCCTCTTTCGTACAACTGCATTGCAGCTGTAGAAACAATAGGTTTGGTCATGGAAAAAATCCTAAAAATTGTATCCTTTGAAAAAGATCTAGACTGATCTTTATCTAAATATTCAGACTGAAAATAGTAACTTTCTTTATTATCTTCATAAATTGATATGGAAAATCCAGGGAAATATTTTGGAACATATTCCTTGGAGATAAATTCACCTAAAGATAATAATTTGTCACAATCAAATTTACTCATTTATATCAATAAGCTAGCGCTTTAGATCTGTATGCTGTCCTTAAATCTTCTTGCTGGAATTCTAAAGGCTTTTCTCCCAATGCAAATTCATAAAGTGCAGCTTTATAGATTCCTTCCAATGTATAAACCATCGCAACAGACGCTGCTGCAAATAATCCGCCTAACGCAATTCCTAGCGTCTGACTAAATAGTCCAAAAAACCAGCCAATGCCTACGCTTATTATGATCCCAAATAATTGAAAAATCCCAAAACCAAAGTTTGCTATTACCTGATCTCCCCAAGTTTGCTTGAATAAACTTGTTGATCTTTTCATAGCACTAATTGGACCTTGATTTTCTGAAACAATTATCGGTACAACAAAGAAAGTCATCATTGCCCAGCCTGCCTGCAAAAAGCTAGCAAAAAGCTCTCTCATGATACTTCTTTCTCTCCTATCTCCTCTAATTATTGCTATTAAAATAGCCACAATAGTTACAATTATTGACCAGAAAAAAATATGATGAATGTGTTTTAAAGCATGAGAGAGCCCTGAACTAACATTTGGGTCCCCGCCTCTTAATCTTTCTAATGCTGCTGAAACAAGAGCCGAATTAAAAAATACTATAAAGAAATTAGCCAAGAATATTAAAACTATATAAGGCAAAGCTGATGATGGTTCTTGCTCACCTTGCAGTTCATTGATATTAATTGCACCAGAAGAAATCATTACTCCTAGAAGTGCAATTACTGAAATAGCTGCAAAAACAGGAAAAAGAATTAATTCTTTATCTTTTTTTAAAACATCTAAACAAGATTTCATCATTTTAAATGTGTTTGAAATCTTAGTGCCAAATCCACCTGAAATCATACTTACCCTTTACTAATTCTTTAATGTAATTCTAAATTATATTTTAACTTATTTAAACTTATTCCATATCAATATTATGGATCTTGAACAGAATGTGGCAACAATTCCCCTTTATCCATTGAAACAAGATAGGCTAGATGTTATAAATAACCTAATTATGAAGTATTTAATATTCATTATATCTTTGCTTACTTTAATTAGTTGTTCTTCTGTCGGTAGTGAAAGAGAATCAACTAAAGTTTTTACTCTTGAAGAAGTAACATCTTCAGGTTTAAAAGTAAGAGGAAACTTCGAAACTAACTTCCAAGATTCTACCGATTCAATTTGGGGATTCTTTAAAGGACGAGAAGTAGCATTCATAATGTATCCTTCTATTGAACTTGCTAAATCGAGTGGACTTAATGCTGCAAAAGAACAAACAGAGAAAATAGAGATCGTAGAAAAAAATATCGGTCATGGTCCGAATGTAGAGAAGCTTGTCTGTAGAGGACATAAGCCAGGAGTTGGAGTTTCTGGAAGAGGAGGATTAAAACTGCATTCACCTTTTGAATCTAATTTCGGATTAAATGGAACATTGTTAACTAATAAAACTAGTATATTTATAGGAAAGAATGAAACTATAAATAATACACCTGATAAAACTTGTGTAAGAAGAGAGCCTCTTTATACTCATTATAAAATTTTTGGAAATCTAGTTATTATGGCAGAACCTCTTACAACTGAAGATGAAAATGATACAGCCGATTTCGTAGAGAATATTTCATCTGCTCTACCTGAATAATTAAGGTTTTATCCCAAAAACAATTCTAAATCCTTTAAGTCTTTTCACAATTTCATAAAGAAATATACAGACTAATATTGTTACTGAAAAAACTGTAATAAATTTTAGAATTGGTGCAATTGATAATGGGTAAACAAATCTTGCAATAAAATTCTGTACAGGCATATGAAAGATATACATAGGGAATATGGCTGCTGTCATATAAGTCAGGACACGATTTTTTTTATTCCAAAATGAAGAAGCAAACCCAACCATAGATAACATCCAACACACTGACTCAAAAGCTATTAGTATATTGCTCACAACTAATGGGTATGCTCCTAAACCACCCTCCCAAACAGGTAATAAATAAAGCATTAATCTCTGCATGAATAAAGTATTGGCTAAAATTAATGTTATAAATTTTATATTTCTAACTGAATTCCAGAATAAATCTCCAGATGATGCAAAAAGAAATCCAATTAAAAAGCATAGCAATCCAACAAAGAATCCATGAATATTAAAACCAAACCCAAAAGGCAAAAAAGGTGTTGCAGCAAAATTTACAAAGTTTGGATATTCTTTTGGATTAAATATTCCAGCAATTAATATCATAGGAGCAGAAAATAAAAATAACATAATAAATTTATTCCTTAATAAATTATTAAGAAAATTAAATAAATTATTATTTCTTTTTCTTAAAGAAATAATTGGCAGGATAATCAATGAATAATAAAAAATTGAATTTAAAAACCATAAATAACCTGGTATTGGCAAATAAAAAAAATCAGAATTGTAATAATTTTGATGAATAATAAAAAATATTGGCGATATGAAAAAAGTACAAAAAGTCAGCGGCAACATTATTCTTTTAAGTCTTTCTTTAATCAATTCTTTATTGCTTCTTTTCTTTGAAGAAAAACTTAAAGCCATACCACCAATAAAAAATAATATTGGTATTCTCCATATATTTAATGCTTGAGATAATGTAACAAGTAAGTCTACGAATATGTCTTTTTCGTTGTTTACTATGAAAGCTAATGCCTTGGTCTCAGGAATAAATGAAATAATAACATGATAAAAAATTAATAATATTAAGGCGATTGATCTTACTGAATCTACTTCGTACCTTCTCATAAGTAATCTATTTTATCTGGTAGAATATTTTTATGAAACTTAAATTAATAATTTCAGGAATTATTTTACTATTTATATTAGCTTCTTGCTCATCTCAAGAAACTGAAAATAATAGCGAGCAGAAAATAATTAATGAAAATGTTTCAGTAATCTCAAACAATAGTGCTGCCTACTTAGAGGTAAATTTTTTACCCAGTTCTACAGCTAGATATCTAGTTAGAGAGCAACTAGCCAATCTTGATTTCCCTATTGATGCGATTGGAGAAACCAATGAGGTTGATGGCTCAATTGTGCTAGATAAAAATGGGAATGTCATTAATGAAAAATCAATTATTATTGTGAACGTTAAATCCCTTAAAAGTGATAGTGGCAAAAGAGATAAGTACATTTCAAGAAAGAGTCTCGAATCAAGCACTTACCCTGAAGTAAAAATATCTATAAAAAAAATTGATAACTTGCCTTGGCCTCTTCCTAATAACGGAGAAAATGACATAACTATTATTGGAGACATGACTGCTCATGGTGTTACAGATCAAATAGCCTGGAATACCAAAGTTAATTTCAATAACAATTCTGTAAAAGGGCTAGCAAAAACAAATTTTAAATTTGAAAAATTTGATATGGAATTACCAAGAGTTGCAATCGTGCTAAGCGTTGATGACAACATTAGGTTGGAACTGGATTTCAATGCTGAAATTAAATATTTAGAGTAAATGAAAAAGGTTCTTTTAGTCTCAGACACATGGACGCCTCAGGTTAATGGTGTTGTGACTACTTGGAAAAATCTTATAAGTCATTCTAAAAGGCAAGGTGTAACTTTTGTAATAATACATCCATTTCTATTTAAAAGTTTTGCGTGGCCATTCTATAAAGAAATTAGGTTGCCGCTTGTCTCATATAAAACAATAGAAAATAAAATAAATAACATTAATCCTGATTATATTCATATTGCAACTGAAGGAATTTTAGGATGGCATGCAAGAAAATATTGCAATAAAGAAGGTATACCATTTACGACAAGTTACCATACAAAATTTCCAGAATTTCTTTGGTCATTATATAAGATACCAAAGTTTATTACCTACAAAGTAATAAAGAAATTTCATTCATCTTCATCTAAAATTTTAGTGAATACTCCGACAATGAAAAAAGATCTCAATTCAAAAGGATTCAATAATCTAATTAAATGGACAAGAGGAATAGACAGAAATATATTCAAGCCATCTTTTGATCTAACATTAAGAAAAGAAATTGATCCTGAAAATAATAAAAAAATTATTCTTTACGTGGGAAGAATTAGCAAAGAGAAAAATATAAGTTCATTTTGCAAACTTAGTAATAAATCGAATAATTATAAATTCGTAATTGTTGGAGACGGTCCATTAAAAACCAAACTTGAAAAAAAATTTCCTAAAGTAATTTTTGCTGGGTACAAATTTGGAGAAGAGCTTTCTAGATATTATTCAACGGCAGATTGTTGTGTATTCCCAAGCCTTAACGATACATTTGGGAATACAATAATTGAATCTATGGCATGCGGAACTCCAGTTGCAGCATACCCTGTTAATGGACCAGTAGATATAATTAAAAAAACAATGTCAGGTTTTTTTGACCATGATCTTAATTTAGCGATTACTGAAGCACTGAAGTGTAAAAGAGAAAATGTATTAAAAAGCATAGAAAAATATAACTGGGATATTTGTTTGAAAATATTTACTAATTCACTTGTTTCTAAAAATTAATTCTTCTACTAACAGCAAATGCAATAGAAATAATAGCCTATAACAAGATTAAATATGTTAAAACTTTTCTTTTAATAAATAATTAGCTCAATCATTCTAATATTATAAATTTATGTAAAATAATTAGATGGATAAAGAAAAGTACCAAGAACATTTAAAAGAGGAGCATAATATTAGTCCTTTAGCTACTTATGTGAAAGAAATTGTTTACGGCGGAACTGATGGAATAATCACTACATTTGCGGTAGTGTCTGGTTTCTCTGGTGCAAGCTTAGGACCTCAAGCATTAAATTTTTCTGTGTTAGCTGTATTAATATTTGGTCTAGCAAATTTGATTGCTGATGGGGCTTCCATGGGGCTTGGTAATTTTCTTTCTTTAAGATCTGAAAAAAAAGTATACGATGATTTCTACAATAAGGAATTACATGAAACTAAAGTATCTTTAAATGAGGAAATTGAAGAAACAGAATTAATTCTTTCAGATCAAGGTTTTAGTAAAAAAGATGCAAGGTCACTTACAAAAATATTTTCTAGAAATAAAATCTTCTGGGTCAAATTTATGGTTCAGCATGAAGGTGGTTTGAATGATCCAGAATATGAATCTCCCTTAAAAAGTGGATTCATTACATTTTTTTCTTTTTTAATTTTTGGATTTATTCCACTAGTTCCTTACTTCTTCAATAATCAAGTTTCATACTCAGCACTTTTTGTTATTTCTATATTATCTACTGGTCTCGCATTAATAATTTTAGGTTTTATTCGTGCGCTAATCTCTAAAAGTTCTCTTACAATGTCAATATTTGAGACGGTTATTCTTGGTGCTGTAGCTTCATCTCTAGCATATGCAGTAGGGTATATGTTCACTATCTAGAAATATAATTTTCAACCCTTTTAACTTATTATACGCGAATTTACTATGTAGGTAAGAAAGACCATAATGATAGAAATAAGTAAAATTACCAATGTAATAACAGTAGCTATTCTTGTTGTTGATGGTGTGTATCTCATTTCATAGAATCCAATAGTGCTTGTATATATCCTTGGGCAAATATTCTAGATCTGTATCCTCCTAAGTTACCTGGAAACTCTTCGTCATTATATATATCTGGACAATGATCATCCATAAAGCATCCTGTATATCCTGCATCTTTATAAGTTTTCATCGCTTTTACCATATCTACATATCCGGTATTTATAAACTCTTCATGAAACTTATCAGGAGTAGGTCCTGATACGTTTCTGAAATGAACATATAGAACTTTATTTCTGGATGCGAAATACTCGATCATCTCATATATGTCCTCATCCATTTCTGAAAATGTTCCTTGGCAAAATTCTATTGCATTATGATCAGAAGGATATATTTCTATAAGTCTCTTAAACGCAGCGAAGTTAGTCATTATTCTAGGAACTCCACCTAGGTCATCTACTGGAGGATCATCAGGGTGTATTCCTAGTCTTATACCTTCCTCTTCAGCTACAGGAGTAACTGCCTTGATCCAATACTCTAAGTTTTGCCACAGCATTTCTTTAGTAAGATGAGATACATCATTAATTGGAAATGAATCAGTATGCTCAATTTTTATACTATTTTTTCCAGCTAATTCTAAATTTTCGTTTTGAATGTCGAATGCAGTCCCTGATGCGTCTCCTCTAATTTCTTTTGGCTCAGTCCTTATGGGGCCTAAAGGCATCCATGTATAACCTAATATTGGCACACCTGCTCTTGCCATATCTCTTATCTGTGAAATTAAATCTTCAATTAATTCATCTCTCTTTGGCCCCCCTGTAACTACATCCCAATAATAAGGATCTATAAAAAATCCACTTTCTACTCCAACAAGATTTAAGCCCTCTGATTTTAATTTAGTGACAATGTTCTTATAAGCTTCGAAAGTTTCTACGGGTGGATTGTAATGTTTTTTCATTCCTGGACCACCATAATGAATAATATTTTCAACCCCTAATTGTTTTGAAGTTTTGATAACTTCTTCAGTTATTTCTCTAATTGCCCATGCACTTTTCATAGTAATATAATACATTATTAATTTTAATCCGTTGTATAATTAAATTAGAAAATTTTTAAGTATTATGGAACACGAAATTATACAACTCTCTGGGATTATATCCGCATTATTACTAGGAATAATCCTTGGGTTCTCTCACTCCACAGATGGAGATCATGTAATTGCTGTTTCCACTATGGCAAAAGATTATAAAAATATCTTCAAATCATTATGGATTGGAGTTTCTTGGGGGCTTGGGCATTCAACTCCTTTAATAATTTTAGGCACCTTAATTTTAATTCTTAAAGAAGGCTTAATGAATATATATGAATCCATATCAATTTATTTTGAGTTTGGAGTATCTATAATGCTAGTCCTTCTAGGGATACAAGTTTTCTGGAAATTATTTAATGGTTCAGTTCACACGCATTCCCATGATCATGATGGAAAACATACACACCTGCATGGATCTCATTCACATAATAAAAACAGCAATAATGATCATCATGATGAAAATCATCCGTTCCTATCATTATTTCCATTCTTCAGACCAAAATCTTTTTTTATAGGCTTGATTCATGGAATGGCAGGAAGTGCAGCGGTTATGCTTGTAATTCTACCAACTACCCCAAGTGTACTTACGGGCTTTATTTTTTTACTTCTCTTTTCAATTGGAACAATGCTATCGATGTCAATAATGACTTTGGTTCTGGCTTTACCTTTTCGATTTACTAATTCTGACAAATTAAGCAATTATATTATTGGAGTTTTTGGAGTTTTAAGTATTTTATTAGGAATTGCTCTTGGTTCAGATATAACATTTGATACTAATTTCACTGGATTCTTGTGGTATTAATTTTCTTTCAATAATAAATAACCATCTATAGATTTGAAATAAATCTTACTGTATTCAGTAGATGCTAATATTTCAATATCTTCATTTAATATAAATTCCCAAATTTCTTGAGTATCTAATTCGACATTATCACTGGGAGGGAAACAGAACATCTTTGTCGAAGCTCCTTGATTAATTACTAAATATCCTTCTTCAGATAAATTGTAGGTACCAAAGATTCGATTGCAGAGGAATTTTCCTGAATAATTTCCATCTTCATTAAATTGGATATTCAACGTAAAATCAGCGCTAAAATTATATATACTACTCCCCTTAATTAAGCTTTCAACTAATAAATCTATTTCAATAAGTTCAGAAATAGGAATTTTTTCTGCATTATCCTCTAAAGAATTATAAGACTGATCATCAGATTCAATTCCTTTAGGAATAATCACCGAATTAATTACATGAAAAAAACCATTACTTACTTCATGATCTGAAGATAATATATTAATGTTCTCATTTATTATGATTTTCTTATTAATAGTCTCTATGTCCAGACTTTTTGAAAACGTGTCTAGGTGAGAGAATTTCTTCATGCTCTTTTCTTTGAATTTATAAGGCAAGAGATGTGAGTTAATTATATTGGTTAATAAAATTTTATCTGAAATTAAATTATTTAAATCTTCATTTTTAAATTTTGTATTAAAGGCTTCATCTGAGGGAACTAGAAGAGTCATCTCTTCTAAAGAAATAATTTCTTGATCCATTCCTGTAATCTCTAAAGCTTCTAGAAAAATTGAAAATTCAATTTTAGAATTCAAGGAAATGTCTTTTATCCCATCAATTATATTCTCAACTTTATCAACTTCTTCAATAATTTTAGGATGATTATATTTCATTTCGCCAGAATTTTTTTTCTGAATGGACATAGGAGTTGGCTCTACAATATCTACTGAAATTAAATCAGAATCATCTAGCATAGATTCATTGCCATCAACTTGATTATTGCATCCAAAAATGAACAAAGTAATTAAAATATAGGCAAATAATTTGTTTTTCATATTTTTATTATCCTATAAAAGTGTAACAATATCGTAAAAATAAATTTACTTTGAAACCCTGAGAGGACTAATTAGAGGTTATCGAGAGATTGGGGTCAATTAGAACTCTCAGGTTAATGTTAATCTTTACATGATTTATATGTACCAGTGTTTCAAAATTTGTTTATTATATTAAGTATTTGTTAAATCTATCTTCACTTAATATATAAATAATAATTAATACTCATGCCTGCTCTAAATTCACTAATCATTAGTTATTTGTTAAATTTTAAATAGGATGAATAATATTATTGGAAAAGTGATCTCTGTTAACTCTAGCAAAAAAGGGGGTATACCCAAAATATCTCAAGATTCAGTAGAAATTTATGAATATGGAGTTAGAGATGATTATCATTCAGGAAAAACAAACTTTCATGCTAAAAAAAATAATCTTGATAGGCAAATAACTATAGTTGCGCAAGAAACTATTGATTTTCTTAATAAAAATATAGGAAATAAAGTGCACCCCGGAAGTCTTGGTGAAAATATTCTAATCCATGGATTTGGAGACTTAAGTGATATTAATGATGAATATATTATGGAAATTGGTTCTGACGTAAAACTTAAAATAAATGGACAAAATCAACCATGTGCAACGCTGAATTCAATAGACGATAGAATTCTAAAACTTATTGTAGGAAAAAGAGGTTTATTAGCCACGGTCAATGTGACAGGAATTATAAAAAATGATGATGAAGTTAGACTCAGGAAAATATAATTTCTTTATAGTAATTTTTTCTATTATATTGCTAATTTCTTGCTCAGGAGATAGCGATAAGAATTCTGATATAGATATTTTTGATGGAAGCTATAATTCAAGTATTTTTTCGAAGGATTCTTTTGAAAATATAGGATTTAAATTTAGTAAAGAGTACAACGTAACAGAATTAAATAATGCTGAAAGTGCCTACTATGGATTTTGGGCGGAAGATAGTTTTGAAAGGCTTTCTTACGAACTTAGATTTTATCCTTCTAATGAGATAGCAAAATCTTCTGGAGTTTTTTTCGCTGAAGAAGCAACAGGAGAAGATGCAATAATAAAAAAGGCTGATGCAACATGGAAGGAAGGCATAAAAGATAGATCTGGAGTTACCTTTTCCGGATCCCCAATGCCCAAATATCTTGGCTACGTAATTTTTGGAAATGTGATAGTTCTATGTCCAAGCGAAAAATCAACTGCAGTTACAGGGGCGTGG
>Ga0315327_10000001_pt1 | contig 148364 bp, 159 predicted proteins | sample M110032315metaG_FD_203460 | JGI IMG/M metagenome (GOLD analysis project Ga0315327, IMG submission 203460) | Ammonia-oxidizing marine archaeal communities from Monterey Bay, California, United States - M1 100m 32315 | ecosystem: Environmental > Aquatic > Marine > Coastal | place: USA... | reverse complement strand
GGTGCTCCCGGCGGTGTAGTAATTACGCCTCCTGGGGGGTCCCCGTATGGTCTACAGTTAATCTCCCGGTCCACTTTACGTTGAAATCCAACTCCGGACTCTAGTAACTCTTCTACACTCTTTTTCGCAGGATTACCATCAGGCACTACGGACACACCATGCTGCATGGTAATAATTGTCCATTGGCATATGAGCGGTTCCGCGACCTTGGTGCCTTTAGTGCTATTGCATCCGCTCAAGCTGCAACAACCTGCTGTCAGTGATGCCAAGATGAGAGTTAATACAAAAGACTTCTTCATGCTTATATAGTATCGGAGGAGTATTACTGTGAGGAAGGTCTACTAATATGTTCTTGGATTACATTGCTGATTGGGAGAATAAGAATCTGTCCTGTTCCGGATGCGGAACAACTGACGAAGTTAAATACATCATAACAACAAAGCCGGGTGACTGGTGTAAGGCGTGCACTTATTGTGAAATAAGGCTGCACTGCGATGGAGGATGGCGTGATGAGGAAAATGAGGAAAAAGAAGGAGGTAACGAAGCGTAATTTGGCCAGCCTAGGGTTGGCCTTGAGAACTGGCAGCTATGCTGGCAAGCATCACACGCGAACGCACGACCTCCTTAAAGGTAGAAGTAGAAAACAAAAACACAAAGGAGGCGAGGCTGATGGAAATTATTGAGCCTAGACCAAAACCAACAACGTTCAATTTAACTATGGTTGACAAGGCTCAACTAATTGTAGACCCGTCAAGAATTGGCGAGCAAGTCTGTAGAAACCTTATGAGTGACGACGCTGACAAATCTAAGGGTCAGCCTTTCGTGTACCTTTTCGTGATCCAGGCAAACAGGACTGTCTTAATCCTTACGCAGGGCGGGAGCATTGCCCCCTCAAGGAAAACTACGCGAAGTATGGACAGGGCCATGGATATGTGGCGCTCTCTGGAAAACGATGGTTGGGCGAAAATCTCAGCCGACTTTTGGTACGGAGGCCCTGGAGGTGTAGCGACGCCTAAGAAGGACTCTGTCGGAGTGGTCACCCACAGCACCGCGCAGAAGACGCAGGCCTTGATGGGTGTCGAAGGGAAGATTTGTGACTTAGGTTATGGCTACTGCATCATCAGCACCAAGCCCGTACCCGTGAGTCCGACCTTCTATGTTCGTCGTCGAAACATTGTTAAGAGTAAGTATTAGTTAAAAAGGGGGGCGCTACGTCCCCCTTTTTTTACGTGGTATTCGACTGCCCCCTATTACGCTGTAATAATAGTGTATGCCTTTAACAAGGATATGCTGATGTCAGGGCCTGTTCCTAAAAAGAAACTAGATAAGAAAACAGTTGAGGAGTGGCTCAGCAAGGCCAGCACTCGAAGCTTTAACATAATGAACTCAGACCAGAACGCTATCATAACCCATCTGTGTCGTACTCTTCTGGAGATGTGGGAAGACAAGAAGCGGTAGCAAAACTGGCCCATTGCTTGGGTATAAGTATTATGTAAGGGAAATCTTCCTTACTAATCACAACCCGGCTATAGGAGGCCATTATGTCGAACACTGTATTCACCCACGTTGCTCATGATGATCACGGTCTATCTGAAGAACAGACCGCGTACATCCAAAACTTTCCCCCTCTTCTTGATCGCGCACCCGAGTCTTTCATTCTCGAAGTCGTGACCCTCCCCGAGAATCTCGGTTCTGTCCCCTGTGGGCTTTATGGTCCTTCCGCTGGCGACGAGCCGGTTAATGAGGACGATGTGTTCTACGAGCAACGCGGTAACCGGCGAGGCCCATCCCGATTGGTGCGTAGGCCTAATCGAGAAGCCCGCAACCTCGTTGTTATCGGCTTACGCGGAGGGGCCTGCTTCACTATGTACGGTACTCGTGCAGGATCATCCAGCCCTCGCGAGCCTTGGGACGCACGTGAAACTAAAGAGTACGCGGACTGTGTTGCGTTCTGGAAAGAGCACGCACTGGTCGCTGATGGACAAGATGATTTGGCAGGAGCTTACCTCCGTCCTTCATCTCTGGAAAATGGGAGCGATTAAAATGAAAGAACTCATTGAACTCTACAAGGAGGATCCGAAGACGTTCTGGCAAGAACTCGGCGGCGCTTTCTTTCTCATGTGTTCTTTGTATGTTTTCACGGTTTTGATGTTCTGCATGTGAAAGCAGCAGGTAGGTAGGACGGACTGAGCGGTGAGCGGGTAATGCTGCTTATAAAGAACGCCGTTTATTCTACCGGAGGTCGGGGGGAGAAATCCCCCTGGCCTTTTTTTACGTAGTACATAAAAAAACGGGGCAGCCGAAGCCACCCCGTTAAGGTAAAAACCTTTAGTTAGAGATTAACGGATCTTCCACTCACCAGCCGTGTACACGAACTCAACCGAGCCGCCGGATACAGGTAATACATATCCCTGCTTCCCGTCGATCATGCACTTGGCCCTGACGGTGACCTGGAAACCATTGGTTTCACTGATCTTAACCTTGACGGTTTCACCCTCAAGATCACATCTGACCATGGTTGGTTCCCAATCCTCAATCGCAACCTTCGAGAAAGCCTGAGTCATATCAGACTTAAGCCCACCCTTTACCGAGTATTCTCCATCATCACCATGGACCAACTCTGGGGTGTACGCATATGGATCAGGCTTGTCATGGACTCGCCCCTCCTCAGGAAGATTGACGTAGATATCTTTCGTCAAAGATCCAACAACGAAGTTCCCAACGTTACCGGTCTCATAGAAATCAACCGAGAAGTCATCGTCTCCCGGAACAGTAGACCAACTAAACAGCTTAGTCTCCAGGTCCGCAAAACGCTCCTCAGCCATAGCCATGAGCATTTGAAACATTCTCTGATTCTCATACTCATGGTATTTAATATCACTTCTGATATTCTTGTCTTCGAACTCCCTTTTATACTGCTCATCCTCGATGGCATTCTTGTTTTGATCAAGCTTCTTGTCATGCGCCGCATCAGCAGCATTGGATTCAGCACGAAGTTGCGCAGCAAGCGCTTCCGTGGCCACATCCTGCTCACTGTTTGTGGTAACGATAAGCGTCTCTAAGCTTTTGGCCGCGCTGGCCAATTGCGCTTCAATACGCTTGTCCTCATTCGCACGAGTCGCACCTTCCTCAGCAATCTCCGCATCATGACGTGCGTCAACCTTCGCAGTAGCTCGGGATAACTCATCGATACGCTTTCCTAAGAGAGCGTCAGCAGAATTAACGCTTTCAGTGACTCTCGTCTCTAAAAGATCATTCTGCTGCTGTGCACGAACCTCGGTCTCAGCGATCTTCTGTTGAAGATACTTCTCAGCCGCACGCAGATTTCTATCAACGTCCTGAACCGCACTAGTATTTTTGGAAATACCGCTCTGCATAGCAGCGTTGAGCGCAGCCTGTTGCTTGGTGTGCGCAGCCAGTGCATGTTTCGCCTCTTCGAAAAGGGACGTGTACTCAGAACTAAGCTCTACTGACTGAGCAGCATCCGCTGCATCAGAATACGCTTCGAGAGCCTCAATGGCTTCGGAGATACGAATGGAAAGCTTTTCGTCAGTGTTGATTCGAGATTCAGCCTCATCTTCAATCTTACCTCTTAGGTTTTTGAAGTTGCTGCGTGCTTCCTCGGCGCTGCATAATGAATCCTCTAGGAACGATCCCATAGGGGCCATCGCACCGGAGAAGTCCGTCCACATACACAAGTCATCAGTATCTCTGTTTAGAGCGACAGTGCCTTCTCTAGCGAGAGACTCCCCATTGGTATCAGTGGCTACACTCCAACTACCTACAGCGTCTCCGCTGCCCTCGACACGAACCAGAATGGATCCTGCGAAGCTGGCAAACGGGTCACCCTCAACAGGGCTGCCTGAAACAGCAGCCATCTCCCCAGGTTCGGTTGCGGAATCCGCAGCAGCCTGAGTAGTGTAGATACCCGAAATTGGACTAATAAAAGACATCTGAAGCTTGGAAAGCCTCGCGGTGATATCCTTAGATAGACCATCGACCCTATCTCCAAGAGCCGAGTCGCGTTGCTTGGACTCATCCTCAATACGCTTATCTGCCGCTTCAAAGTCCGTACGGGCCTTAGCAGCAATGTCTTTAAGGTTCTTTTCGGCTCGCGACAGTTCATCTGCTGCGGCCTTTAGCCCCTTCCTAAGTTCTGCCTGCCCAATATCAAGTCCGAGGTCCTTCTCGACCGCTTCATGAATCTGTGCAGACTCTATTTTTACTTTGTGTGACATAGTTTACCTCCTTCAATGGTATGTTAAGTCACCGGTTTCACACTCGATATAGCGCCCATCGCTAGACCTAGTGATCGCCTACTACTAATATTACGTGTGAAATCGGTAATAAAAAACACCAAAAAATAAATCCGCCAATACGAATGATAGCGCGTACTGACAGAGGGGTCGTAGGTCTATTAGAGCATAAATTCGCACTTTTAGTCTAACCTGATATTTGGTGTGTGACGACGTACTATGATATACAATCTGTACTTATTTATTAGTCTGTAATACTCGCAATACCGATGTGCGTGTTGGGTATAAGAATTATGATGGAAGACCATCTAATTAACACGCAACAAGGAGGAGACTATGAAGACTCAGGTAAAGGTCCAAGCGCGTTTCAGCGTTATGAGAAATGTTCTCGGCGGCAATAATCTGATCCTCAATGGGAATGAAAACATGCACCGTAGTGGTGCAAAGATCTATTACCGTGGTGGTGGTTGGTGGGCGGTCGGTGGGTACCACTACGCTGGGGCTGACGTAGACCAGACTATTGAGCACATTGAACGGGAGAAAGAGAGCGGTTTGTCCATTTGGTGGCACTCGCATGTAAACATGTGCTGCGGATTGACCGACCAGGATGAGGTTCAGGCGGTTGAGAAGTTTGCATTCAATTTCTAAGGAAGTGCCGTATGGCAGTGCAACTATACGAGGTGGGCGGATCTATCCGCGATGAGATCCTCGGACTTGAAAACAAAGATCGAGACTATGTCGCTGTATGCGACGGTGGGTGGGGAGAGCTTCTTCGGTGGAGCAATGATGTGATGGACAAGGTGTTCCTCGTAACGCCGAACTTCTTCACCATTCGCGGCCTTGTTAACAACGAGGTCATGGATGTTGTCCTGGCCCGAAAGGATGGGGCATATAGCGATGGACGCCATCCTGACAGTGTTGAGCCAGGGACACTGGAAGATGACTTGGCTCGTCGTGACTTCACAATGAATGCTATTGCTCGTTCAGTGAATCTAGATGGGTGGGCGAGTTTGGTTGGGTATTACGCTGAGGTCATTGATCCATTCGGTGGACGCAAGGACATTGAGAAAGGAGTCATACGGTGTGTAGGTAACTCTGCTGAACGGATCGAGGAAGACTCACTTCGAATTCTACGGGCTCTTAGGTTCTTTGTGACCAAAGGTCTAACGCTCAGCGAAGATTTGTCCAAAATGCTTTATCGGAACAGACTTGTTCAGGACGGTGTGGTTCAAGAGCCTAGTTACGCTGGGTTTAAGATTACCGACCTTCTGGAGAATGTGAGCCGAGAAAGGGTTCGCGAAGAACTGCACAAGATGCTCAAGTATGATTCAGTAATAACATCTCAGGTTCTATTCGGATCAATGGTGCACCAAGACCTTCAAAAGGAAATCCTTGGTAAGGATATTTGGCTTAAACCCACAATGGAGAAAAGATGATGAAAATTGGCGATCAAGTTCTGGTTCATTCAATCGGCCCTGGTGGACAATACGCTAAGGTTATTGAGATCTCTGGCCACAGCGTTAAGATCAAATACTATGACGCGAGGGATGGCGGGGACATTATCCGCTGGGTGGATTTAGTTGAAATAGCTTAGGCTGTTTCGGGGGGGCGCTTGCGCCCTCCTTTTTAGGTATGGGTGTGCTGGTTGAGTCACAACGTATATACAACCGAGTGTGAGAAGTGTGGTCACGAGAATCCAACCGCTATCCCCCGAAGTAACCAGCCGATAATCATAAACAACCCGCCGCCACAACAGTCACAGTCGAATGTGGCCATATGGGTAGGGGTGGTTATTATGGCGCTCGTAGGAGGTTTTGTTATGGGGTGGCTTGCGGCGCACTAAGCTCGTATAGCGTGTACTTAACGGTGATCTCTTCGCCCGCCGATATCTCCCTAAGCGCTATCAGGTATAAAAAGCGACCACAAAAGCTAACCGTCTTCTTGCAGTTAGGATCCTCAGAGTGATTGTAGAACGCCCCTAATGGGGTTCTTATCCACCCGTGTTCAAAACGAGAATCCCTTATATGCGAGATACCTATCTCCACATCCCCGGGTATGATTGTAGCGGCAAACAGCCCTAGGCCGTGTATGTCCGAATTTGAGATTGTTACAGATGGGGGTAGGGGTCGGTACATTAGGGGCTCACTTCACAACAATAAGGTGTCTGTATTGTATTACATCGAAATAGTCTGGCCAATCAACATCTGGAGATAACCAGAGGCGTAAAACTCCAAGGACTGCATCGCTTGTTATTTCTACAGCTGGTTCCTCGCCGACTGATACGATCTCACACTCAATTCCGGGCTCTATTGTATGGGTCTCTTGTTCATCGCCTTTAAGCACAAGTATATCTATTGGCTTGCGAAATCTAAGCCTAGTCCCAACTTCGTATAATACGTCCCCGTTCAATTTAACCGTCCTAATATGACACTCAGACAAGTCTAAGCTTTCCTCTCTCGACCACGATCTCTAGCTCGTCCACAAGTTTTATGCTTCTATGCAGCTTGAGTTCGGACCCATCATCCATCTGTATTACGCGGTAGGGGAAAACAGATTCTATGGTCCCCTTCTCTCCCTTGCGTATCACTGATTCCTCCATGACTCCGTTTGGCATGGGTTTGCTCACTCGTAGATCTCTACGCAAACGAACTCTCGTGCCCCTTCCGAACACCTTAGGGTTCTCTCCTGCGCCATAAATTTTTGCATCCATCTCTAGTCACCACACACTGTCTCATCAATTACCTCCGTAAGATCTGTGTACATGTCCTCAATACCGCTCGATAGCTCGTACCAGCCGCCGTTTACGCAGACGGGTAGCCACCCATTCTCTGAAAGGGCCGCGTTTTCCATAGTCATCGGTGTCGTGAAGGCATACACATTGACATCGTCAATAAGCAGCAAGACATCTAATATGTTTTGTTGTGTAACCTCGGGCGTTACATAGCTTTGCCCAGGCTCATCTGTGAAAACCACAACTACGTGATGAGCATCATCACGCCAGTTAAAGGAAAATTGTGGGGCGGGCGGAACAGACCCACCGACCCCAGGGTTCCACGCAAGGTCTGCAATGCTATGTGGTAGATCATTTGCGTCGATTAGGTTATGGAGCACTAAGTAGAGCGCATCGTAGAGCATCTCGTTACCACCAGAACTCCCAACGTCCGGTGGCAGGTTTATTAGTGCTTGCATAAATTGCATGAATGGGGCGAGGTTCTGAACCGCGACCAGTTGCTCGTCATCCATTGGTCCGACAACGAGGCCCCACTGAATGACTTCAGCGTCAGAGTAGTTGGCGGCAAACTGCGTCAAAGAGTTAATGACGGCGTCAATACTGTCAGACATTGAGCCTGACCCATCGATAATGAAAACGATGTCGGTTGGCTCCATCTCCTCTTCAATAATGCCGTCGCAATTATCATCAGCGCCGTTGCATATATCTTCTGGAAGGGGAAGGACTTCTCCGTAACAAAGGTCTGGTATGAAGTCTGCTGGCGTGTCTGGATCTAGGTAGCTCCCCCACTGGCCAGCTACACAGGTAACCTCCCCAGGGAGGCAGATACCAACGTTCGCGGTGCCGGGTGGTCCGGAGTAGCACCCTGTAACAAGATCTTCGTCAGTCAGTTGGTTACAGTTATCGTCCCAGTTATTACACGTCTCTGGCAGGATAAGTCCTAAGACTTCATCACAGATCCCCTGCTGCTGCGGTATGTAGTAACAGGCCGCCTTGCACGGTGTCATCGCTGTCTGAAAGCACATGGGATCCAAGCATTCACATGTCTTAAACCCCTGACCGCAAACCAGAGGGTCCTCCATGCACGGGACCAGTGTTCCTATGTCCTCGGGACTACACTCACACATTAGCCCATCATCAACTAGGCCGTTGCAATCATCGTCGAACCCGTTGCACTGTTCGTCTAGTGGGGCTTGTGCGGAGCAGGGTCCCCATTGCCCACCTACGCAACTTTGGAACCCCGCTTCGCAAAGGGTCTCACACGCTTGTATGAGGTCCTCGTCTATCTCTCCATCACAGTCATCGTCTAGCCCATTGCATATATCAGCAGGGACACCACCGCACTCATCGCAAGCATTGCGCTGACCCTCATCCACAAGGCCGTCGCAATCGTTGTCTTCGTAGTCACATATCTCTTCTTCGGGCTCTGGTGCGGTACAGAAGAATAGTTCCCCTTCGATGCAAACAGCCTCTCCCTCTCCGCATTCACTTGAGCAAGGATATAGTCCCTCGTCCACGATTCCGTCGCAGTCGTTGTCAATAGCGTCACAGATCTCCTCACTACAGGGTTCACATGGTCCTGCGATAAGCTGACCCTTCTCACAGACGATGTCCTGGGTTCCGTAGTACTCATTTCCCTGTTCGTCCACGTCTTGGCAGGGTACGTCCTCTTGGAGCTGTTCGTCTGGGTTGGTGGGGTCACATTCGAGCCACCCTTCGCACTCTCCCATGTCGATGATTTGCCACGGGCAGTCGGGGTCGTTTGGATACTCTGGTACGCACGGATTCCCCTCCGCGTCGCACTTATCGATAATGATGGCTTGCATGTGGATAGATGGATCTCCCCCGGGTAAGTCTCCATCAGGTGTGCAGAAGAACATCTCGATTTTCCAGCATCGCTGCTGGTACTCATACTCTTCTCCGCAATGGGGTAGGCAGGATTCCTCGTCGGAGTCACTTCCTGCGTCGTCACCAATAATTGGGACCTCTTCCGCGTCGAGTAGGAGTCTCGGCGAACCACTTGCGTCGGTTGCCTCTCCATGAGGGGCATTACAAGACATAACCCAGAAAGGAATAACAAAAAGAAAAAGACGGTGAGCATGACTAAAATTCATAACCCTTCCCCATTAGGATACCGACAGCCTGAGATGTCGATGGTGGGAGCAAGTTATAGAGAAGGAGCACACCGAATACATGCCACGCTATTACGAGGGCGTATGCTGCTAGTAGTAATAAAAATATCTTGCGCTTAGATCCCTCAAGCTGTTTGTCCAAAAAATAAAGCCCGGTGGAAACCACCCCGACCTTAACGAATAAAAACCAAAGTGGGCCGAGCCCTAAGGCCCAACGCATCAGTGGATTGACTTCCAGTACCCCTAAACTAACAGCGTAAAGCGTTAGAAGGCCGTCGAAGAAATTAAGCACGTGAATCAAAATCACGGCAGTGTTAGATTCGCATTTCATCTCTCCTGCCTCAAGCTTCGAGGTATTACTAATACTAGCGTTTACTAATAAGTATGAGGAAGGATGCTCTTTGCAAAGGCAGTTCTGGTTGATGGTATAAGGCTTTTGTTAACCTAGAATATTACCGTGAAGGAGGAGATACATGGGATGGTGGGCAAACGCGGCTACCGCACAAAACTTTATGAGTTCAACGCTTCCACATATTATTAGAACTGTGGAAGCTTTATCAACCAACATTGGGAGACTTGCTATGGCAACTGAAGAGAGTAACGCACTGCGTAAAACCAAGCTTGGGATCGGCGGAAACGCTGACTACCTGAGCTACCTTCTTGAGAAATATGGTCCAGATGAGACCGTGGCTTTCGTGGCCAAAGAGGAGGCCGAGAGTCGTAAAAAAGTAGAAGATGGAGAAGAAGCTAAGCAGTAGCGATTCTTCAAAAGGGGGTACCATGTGCCCCCTTTTATTACCATATAATAAGGGCCTAACATGAATTACATGGAGGCCCACATGTTTGGTGATCCGAGAGAACTAATCCTTAGAGACATACACGACTACACTCTTGAGACTGTGGCACCTCTGGGGATGGGGATCACCGGGAAAAAGTTCTCCGCAGAATACATAAAGATGGAAGGGGCGGAACCCGGCTCTGACACCATGTACCTATCTATGTCCCACGGAGACCGTCTTCTTTTTTATGGGATGGATATTGACCCTCCCACCTTCGAGGAGCTTCGTAGACTCGTCTCGTCTTACGAAGAGTTTGACGACCCTGAGGAGGATGAGATAGATGAAGCTATACCGGGACAAGACCCTGTGCCGCGTGTGACGCTGTTCTGTAGAAGACGTGCTTGCAAGAATCCTCACGAGTTAAAGGCCATATTATCCGCGAAGGATGATCGGGTAATCGACTCTTTGGAGCATGTTAGGCCTACAGGGGATGAGTCAAATGAGGATTTCTTCCTGCGTAATGCTATGTGGCTCCTCAACCCTACTGTACATTAGCAAGACAGCACCCTAATTTAGATATAAGATACTTGAGGGAAAGGATGCCCTCAGACAGATAACACTGCCAGAAGGAGGCAACTATGTACTACGACAATGAAGAGGTCGAATCGCGGTATAAGTCATACCGTTTCTGGTCAACGTTCTTTGCTATCTCAACTGTAGTGGTTGGGGTCGGTATCTTTGGGGTAGCGATGTCTTTCGTTATCCAGCGCCCCTGGTTTGAGGGGGGTCTGCTCGGTATGGGGTTTGGTGCAATTCTTGTACACCTCCAGTTCTCCGGGGAGGGATTCGAAGAGTACTGGGAAGAGCAGACCAAGAAAGACTTTGAGGCCGAGGAGCAACTCCTCGAAGACGAGTGGGAGAAAGAACGTAACCGTCCAGAGGACGAATACGTGGGGTGGTGAGTGGGAGGGGGACGAAAGTCCCCCTTCCTTAACCTCCACATTTTTATTACCATGAAGGGTGCTATAAAGTTTCCGGGTCACTGACTATGACATCCCACGGCCAGTACCACGTCTCTATCCCATCAGGCGCAGCGACGTAGATTCTGTATCCGATGGAGTACAAGTAACCACGCACATCTAAAACTTTCAGGCGGGAGCCTGCGAAAAGTTTCCCAGGCTTGACCTCCACGTATTCACCTACACAAGGGTGAACAATAGGGTCTCCGCCGTATCTTCCGGAATAGTTTGAGTAAGCCATCAGTCACCCCTATTACAAGTAATAGCAGCAACCATGTGGTATGAAGAAGAGCCGGTGTTTTACCCGTTCGCCATTTTGTTCTCTATCGAGACAACATCGCCCTCAATAGTTCCCAATCTGGTCTCAACGACAGCCATTCTTTCAGCCAGCCGTACATGGTCGTCGTGGATCTTCGTCAAATGCTTTTGTTGGTCCGAGATCTGCCTCTCTAAGGATGCAATCTTTTGATTAACAAGCTGGAAGCCGGAGTGGAACTCCTGCTTCAGCATAGTGACTCCTGTAGTGAACTCGGCTTTCGCCATGATCACCTCGTCACGAAGCTTCTTGTAGTGTGAGGAGATCAGGAGAAGGGCAGGGGCTAACGCGCCGATGGCTCCAACTAAAGTACTAATTGCCGTTGTCGAGTCCATCTATGGCTCCCTTATTAATAAACACACTTCGAATATACCTCGCAAGATCTACAAGAATTATATCCGTAAATATCTATATGACGAAGTGTGTTTGTATATTACTCCGCCTGTTCTTCAGCAGGCTCTTCAGGTGCGGGAGCAACTCCCCAGAACTCATTCAAGTCCTCAAATCCCATAAGATTTTCTTGCATAACGCGAATCTCTTCGATTGTCGCAAGCTCTTTCTTGAGGATAATGTTCACAAGAACAAAAGTAAAACTCTCAAGCCTGTTCACGGCTTGGCCTGCCATACTAAACCCCTTAAGGAGTTCGCTGACGACCTGCTCTGCTACCATGAGTCTTCCGAAAATCTCTTCGATTTCCGGCACCTCAATAGCCTCACTTTGGTTTTGTTGCTCTTGGCTTCCTGGGGGCAGGCTTTGACTTTGGTTTGGTTGTTCGGGGTTTACGTTTTGCTGGCTCATTGGGCTTCATCTCCATATTGTTTAGCTTGTCTAAAGTCTTGGATTCCTCTTCCATCATTTTAGACAAGAACTCTATAACATTCTCAATAACCGCGTAGGAGACATCTGGCTCCAGACACGGACCTTCTACACTTAACTTCTCATCAGGTGTCAAGCAGACATCTGATGGTAGGTAATCCTCTAAATACGCTATTAGGTCCTCAAATACAGCTATTTTATGCTGCTTGTTAACAATCTCTTCGAGTACGTCTTTTAGGTGCCTTGACACTTATGCCTCCAGTAGCGCCTTAAACCTGATTACCAAGTCTCCCCCGCCGGTTGTATCTTTGATAATACTACGCAGCGGGTAATACACACAATCCCGGTCACGAGCGGACTCTAGGGTCTTCTTGTATTTAGAAAAGTTATGGTTGGCTGAGTATAGGCCTTCTCGCGCTTTGTGGAATAGCTTATTCTCTTTGGTTCTGACCATGTACACGTCGGCTGCGCCACCAAGAGCGTGGTAGAACTGGGACATTCTCTCCGCAATCTTCATGGTGGGCATATTAAATCCATAACTATCGGGAAGCTGCTCACGAACACATATGTTCCCACATACAGGACACATGGTCGGTTGGTCAAACCAGTTGAAGTACTTGTGTCGTAGGTCAGCGGGCCAGTCGCCCACCTCAACCGTTGAGGGGTCGTCACCAATCCTGGCTGCTTCAGCCTCAGACAGGGAGAAGTCGTCCGAGAGAAACCCCATGCAACCATTCGCTGCACAGAATTTCATAAGCTCATCAGCCTGCCCGAACCATCCGCCCTTGGCCCACAGGTTAATAGACCCGAGCCTATTCATAGTCTTAGGTCGAAAAACTGTACTAACCTGGACTATGTAGTCAGCCGTTATTGTATTAGGGTCTAATATTCCCATCTGAGTCCTCTTATCTTACGTTGGTTACTCGGTTCTGTAGCCGCTTCTGGAAGCCAGCGCCGGAAGGTAATGGGACCTCGATCTCACCGCTCCCCACCTCTACTGCCTCGTCTCTCCTGTTTTGGACAGTGTCGGCAGCTTTAAGGATGATTTTTCGAGCACCCTGCACAGCCTTGTCCACCTCTTCAGACTCAAGAATGATTACCCAGCCAAAGACGAGGCGGCCATTGTTAAGGAAGTATTTCTTCCCAACAAAAGAATACCAGTCTGTGTCGGCGGCTAAGTACTCGGAAAGCACTCTGAGCCACACCTCTTCGTTGTTGACACGGCATAGAAACCGCACGTCCCCATTGCGGCTGGACGCGGAAACAACTTCCATGCAGCCAATTGACTCAAGTGTGTCTTTCATCTCAAGTTGAATCTTTTCGAGTGTTTTCTTCTTAGCCATTTTCTTCTCCTTGGTCTATGTGACCACTTTTAGTGCTTTAATTATCTCATTGGTTGCTACGCCAGCGGCCACGCCACCCATTACGACAACAACGTCTTCTTCTAGTGATGGGACCTCGGCAACGCGGACCCCTATAAAGTTGTAGTAGTCAGTGTCACCATACTTTGGCAGTGAAACCACGGCGGGAAGCTCTAACCAGTTCTTGAAGTAATCCACCGAGCCAACAAACAAGTGCGTTGCCTGGAGCCCCGCGTTGTTCAGCTTCAGCATAGACTCCACCACCACCTCTTTAGGGCTCTTTGGTGAGCTAAACTCCTCCAAATCAACTCTAGATAGGACCGAATCAGGGTCCTCTTCTGGGTCACCAATCCCCAACGAGTCAGACAGGTCTTTATACCACTCAACCCTGATGGGCTGCTCAGACTTCAGTTGTATGGATTGGATGTAAGGCTTGCTCAGAACCCTTTTGAGTACCCCTAAGATTCCCTCAACCGTTCCCGGAAGGTCAATCTCATCGACAGCCAGTGTCAACGACGCCTGATCCGGGGATTTGACGTTCTCACTTGTCATATCTGGTCCACCTTGACCTGCTTCTCAGATCTCTGTCGAAGACGTTCCAAATAATCAATGATAATCTGAGTCATCGTAGTGTCATTCTTGGCAGCATGTAGCTTTAGCCACTTGTGTAAGTCCGCTGAAATGCGGATCTGCATCATTTTTTTACCGCTCATGTATCTTATAACCTCCTGAATTACCGTGGAGAGGCATATTTCTCGATCTAGGTCCCCCGCGTACGTCCCGGATGGGAGGAATACTTGGCAAAACCACTTTCTTCTCCGCGTATTTTTCTCGAATTGTTGTGCTTGGTCTAAAAAATCTCTCGATGGGTGGCTTAACGGGAACGTGTTGGTCCCCATCTTTAGCCGATTTCTCGCAAAAGATGCCGCAGTCATAAGCGCCTTGGACACCTTGGAGTCCTCGTGCGCCTTGTCCCCTTCTCCGCGAGTATGTGTTATCCGAACTCTCGGAGGAAGCAACGACCTGCACTGGTGGCAGGGCTTCTTTTTTGGGGTGTTCTTTCTTCGCGGTCGTCCACATGATGCACATACCCAATACTCGTTAAAGTTGCGGTGTTTTTTCAGCGGAAGAACGCGCATCGATACCGTATTGGGCATCATCCGCTCCCGAGTTGTTGTTCAGAAGGTCATCAAGCTTTGAACGAGCCTGTTCCACGTTGTCAATTGTGGGAGAGACCACTACATCCGACTCGGCTTCCGCTTTCGCGGCAGTTGGCGGCTGCTCTTCTATGTCTAGAAGACCTTCAAGGCTTATTTGGGTAAGCAGGTACTCAACCTGCTCCTCTGATAGCGGCAGCGAAAAGTCTTCCCCGCTGGCCACATCGAGCATTAAAAGCTCAGTGGTGGTATCTCCGCCAAACAAGATAGTGTTCGAGAGCCCGATAACCAAAACCCCCTTATTTACCTCAATCATTTGCATTTTCTCCCTTTTTAAGTGGCCTAATTACAATTGGGCCGAGCCTGAACGCACGTTCGAGGGCTTCTTTGGTGGCGTCTCTGGTGTCCCGTGCAGACTTGAACACGTACGGAAACAGTGAGGCTTTGTATTTCTCAAAACTTTCTGCCCTATCCTTGTGCTCTGTTTGCGCATTAACCAATAATCCATAAAATTTTTGCTCCTGCCGATACCGGAAAACGAGTATGCAAAGAGCCTCCTGAAGGCTTCCTGGGTCGGGTGGAGCTTCCAACAAGTCGTAAAACAAGTTGGCCCTTGCCCAGCCAAGAGGAGACTCTATCCATTTTTTAGTTCATCGAAGTCGCTCTCTGAGAGACGATCAACCCTGTCGTTAAACCAGCCCAGATTTACCAGAAGGTACTCAATGGGCTTCTCGCCCATATTCATTACTGACTTAAATTTCCTCTCGAAGCTGTCGCGGTCAATCTCATCCTTTGTGGTTAGATTTTTACCGGGAAAGTCCTTACCGTTAATGGAAACAATTGCCATGGCCAGACGGGCGTACCCCATCCAACTTCTGAGGGCCCAGTCGCTTGTTCCTTGGTTCTCGGCTTCACGTTCAATCCAGAAAGTCTCACTCGCCAACAATGACTGGTACTCGACCTCAAGCTTGTTTGGGATAACTGGCACTACCTGGGTTACCCGCCCTGTAATAATCAGGTCCGCGAAATCCATCTCAGAGCACTTATCTTCGATTGCTTTTCGAACCTTAGGGTTGTCCGAGGGCGTTTGGCGGTAATAAGTATGGTCATCGAAAGCCGCTGGGCTCGTGCCCTCCGGGACTTCCTCAAGCTCGATCTTCTCGGGCTCTTGCTCCTCCTCGTGCTCTTCCTTGCGAAGCTTCTCTACGTCCCGAGCATAGTCCTTCATCTGCCGAATCGTCTCAGGCTTGATACTGGGGCCGTCTAGATCTGGCTTGGGGGGCTCTCTCTCCTCCACCTCGTCGGGGTTTTGAATCCTGGACTTTAGTTTACTTAAATCCGGCTTACTCTTCTTACTCATTGTACTTTCCCTCCAAAACGTCCTTAAATGGAAATCCTGCGACATCCCATTTTCGCTTTGTTATGTGATAATGTGCGATATGCCCAGCGTAGTCTTCTGGATCTTCTATGATGGTGGTGGTATCCGGGGATACTAGGGGGATGTCAAATAGATCATTTATCAATGCGGCCACCCTTCCAGCAGTCCTCAGCTGTGCGTCATAATAACCAAGCAGGGTGTGCTCCCGTCCATGTACCGTAGCTTTAATCACGGGACGAGGGCCCCACCCACGCTTGTAATAAAGATTAAACTTTGTATACACGGCATTGGATAAGTCAATGCCTATAGAACGCTTGTTGACCAGCCGAGTACCAGCGTGCCAACCAACGTGAAGAGCGAAGTCTAAAAACTGAATAAAGGTGCCGTCATTGTCGATAGCGCCATGTGTAGATAGCTTCCGTCTCTTTAGGATCCTGTGGCAGGAGGCAGCACTTACCGCCACGTCCCAATGCCAAACAACCTGTGTCGGCTGTTTATCAGGGGAACGTGTTGAGTGGCCTCCCAGACCAATCAAAGAATATGCCGAAGAGGGAGAGCACATCTTTGCTGGGAAATCCACAGGAATTGGTTTGCCCCCAACGAGAACAAAGCCCTTAGCGTCCGGGTACTTCTCGTGTAGGCGTAGTTCGTTTGAGGCCTGGATGCGCCTCCATGTCATGGGCCCGACTAGACCGTCAGGGTCTAATCCGTGCTCCTTCTGGAACTCGATAGCCGCTTGTGTGACATCAGCCATCGTAGCTTCGGGGGGGAGGTCTAAGCACTCCCGATCCCATCCAAATTTTTCCATTGATCTAGCGTTGTATTCTTCCGGGGAACTCATAGTGCTCTACCCTCCTCAACAAATCTTCCGTGGTTAGTCTTTCTGCATCCCTTACATCCGAAAGAAGACCATCTTCTATCGGCGGCAAAACCCAAACACTGGTCATAGTTTGGGCAATCTAAGTGTCTTGGTATCTCTGTGTCCTCACTCGTTATCTCAAACGGGCCGACCCCATTCTCTCTGTCACGTGACTTCGCAGACTTCTTCCCGATAAATTCCCACAGCACACGCTGCTCAGATGCTTTGATCATCACAGTCTCCAAGGTTAATCTTCCCTAACTCATAATACCTTTTCAGGAATCGGGCCTCAGCGTCTACAGGCTTTCTTGGTGTGTATGGCTCCTTCTGCGTGAACGGGGCCAACAGCGTGAACTCCAGCTTAAGTGCGTCCTTGTCTGCTTCTTTAACTTCCGTGGGCAAAGGGTACGGTATACCAAACTTAATGGATATACATTTCTCCACAGAGGCTTCGTACTTTAAGAAACCAGGGAGAAGATGCTTTAGTGGGGATACGATATCTCCTATGTATGCTTCCGCCGCATCGTGGAGTAACCCAGTCATGGCCAGCTTTGGATCGGCGTGCCTCTCGAATAGTATATCTGCCACCAGAACGGAGTGCTCGGCCACAGAGTAGAACTCGTTTATGTGCCCATTGAAGCGGCACTGTAACGATAATGCGTGGGCTATGTCGCTGATATGAATATCCTTCGGGTCCGGGTTGGTGAAGTCAAACTTCCCCCCAGACCAAGTAGACAACTCTGTTTCACTTCTTTTTCCCATAGCTCACCTAATGGGCCAAGTCTTGATAGCCGAAACGATGTATACATCATTGGTGTCATTACAGCAAACATAATCGGTATTTCAGTATAAGTATACTGGAAACCAATGAGGCTGTCTGGCCTCAAACCATAGCAAAGGAGTTAATATCATGGGTTTGGATTGGTGTGTTAAAGATAAGAATATTCCAGATAAAAAAGAGAACCTTCTGTTCGCAGAGGCTCATATAACAAGGCTTCGGAAAGAGTACGATGATGCTTGGAAAGAGTTCCTGGGTGACCGGGAAAATCCTATGCATTATCCAAACGATCTGGCCGAGGAGTTTACCGATAAAGAAGTGGCCATCGAACTAAGCTCCAAAATAAAGGAGTGGGAGTTTGTTAGGTCTGCCTGCGTGGTGTCCCCCTTGGAAACATTGGGTGCCCCCTTGGTGGGACAGGACAAGGTGGCTGATGATTTCGTTAGAGAGTATTACAGGGAAATAAAAGAGCTACCAACCCGTGAAGATCGGGCTAAGTTCTTTAGAAGGTTTCCTACCGAAGAGGACTACTTGACGCACTGCGTTGGTCAACGTGTTGCGAGTCTGGCCACGGAAAAGGGCGGGCTTGGAACAATTACCGGGATAGCGGTTGGTCCTGAATCCTTTCGGGGCAAATGTTTAAATTATATCGAGTGGTTGGATGACGATCTCAGAAATGAGGCTTACGAAAACCACGAGCCAGAAGCACTCACCGCCTATGGAGAAAGGCTAAAGGAAGCTGCAAGAGTCTTTAAAGAAATTGCGACAAGGAACGGAGAACTATTAGATGCGAAACCTGAGGACCCTTGCAAAGATTCCATAGAAGATCAGATCAAAATCGTTGAAGAAGCGGGATCTTGGTGTGAGTTTTGGGGCAAGGCTGGGCATGGAATGCACGCTTGGTACTAAAAACAACTAACAAGGAGATAGATTATGTTTGAACTTGGACAGGTGGTTGCCACCGCTAACTTTGAAAACACGCTGGGTAAAGAGGCCAGCATTAAAGAGGCTCAGAAGAGTCTTGTGCGTCATGCCCGTTGTGACTGGGGTGATTGCTGTGATGAAGACAAGAAGAGTAATGATGACGCTTTGAAGGCGGGAGAGCGCCTTCTGTCGGTGTACCACACGGATGACGGGATTAAATTCTGGATCATCACAGAGCGGGATAGGAGCGTGACTACGATCCTTCTGCCGGAGGATTACTAATGGTTGAGTACGACTACGCCCACTGGGGCGAGACAAAAGAAACAATGAGGGCTAAGGCTATAGACCTATTCACTAGGCTGCTTTCAAAGGCTCGGGAGATCCAGAGTTTCCCACAAGACGGCTCTAAGGGGCAGGCTGAGGCCTACCACATTGGACTACTCCATAGTCTCGACAGCTCTGATGCTGTCGAGGCTGTGGGTATGGTTCTGGATGCTGCCACAGAAGAAGGGCACGAGCTTAGTGATAACGAAATCTGTGACGCTATTGATTGGGAACAGCTTAGGAAAGTTTCCAACGCATACAAAGGAGGTTAGGCATGGCTAATTATTATGCAACAGCTCGAACGAGCTACACAAAGGTTAAAGACGATGTCGGGTTTCTGCGGTGGGCTGAGACGATCTCTGAGGCAGAGGTCATTACGCACGAAACCGAAGAGCACGGAACTCTCTATGGATTTCTTTTTGGGCCGAACAGTGACTGCGGAAGCATCCCTCACTGTAAGTACGATGAGGAACTTGGTGAGGATTTCGACTTAGATATCTTCTCGGAAATACAACCCCATATCGCTGATGGGTGGTCCATCACGTTTATGGAGGTTGGTGCTGAGAAGTACAGGTATGTGGTGGGCACGGCAGCGGTGGTCACACCTAAAGAAATTGAGCACTACGATCTAAACAGATGGGTATCTGAGACTTTGAATGGGCTTGGTGACCCGATGAGCACGTCGTGTGAATACTAATGGCTAAGCTTCATAGCGAGCGTGTTGCGGAGTACGAGATATATGGTCGTAAGGTGGACGTGTACCTGTGCTGGCAAGGAGATGATCCTGGCGAGGATAGGGATCGTTTCTATGATCTGTTCGATGAGGAGGGCTTTTGTTTAAACGAAGGCACTCCTTGGCATGATGACGACGAGGGAGTCCCATCCAAAGAGTTGGTAGAAGACGCCTTCGGACATTGGAAAAAGGAGGCCAAAGATGGCAGCTAAATATAACCATATGATGGACATGGCCTTCAGCATTGAAACCGAAGCTGACGGAGAAGCCATCTTCAATAAAGAAAACATGTCTGCCCTGCTTGCAAGAGCTAGGGCGAGGCTTGATGACATAGAACGAGAGGGTTGCACAGAAGCCTTCGGTCTTTGCGATACCTATGAGGTGGAAGATGTTTGAAGACACCGTAATACCAAAAAGGTGCCCGGTCTGCGCTAGCGATAATATCGAAAGCGAAGGGCTAGGCAATGACGAAGAGCCTCCTATGACAGAGGCATATGAACGATGCTCTTGTTTGGAATGCAAGAGCCGATGGATAAACCGGGCGGAACTCCGCTGGTATCAGTCAGAAGTAACGAACGAGAGGATGAGTGTATGACAGATAAAATATATAACTACGAGGGCTTTGGGGAGACGCTAGTCTTTGCTGAAGACCTTGGCTGGGTGGATAACCATCCAGACGCTGAGGACCCCAACTACGACGGGCCCACTGCCGATGCAATCGAGGCTGAGGCGCTCGAATTCATAGAGGGCAAGGGGTACACCGTAGTCGGGCTTGATGGCTAGAAAGAGATGATATGAAACAATTCTAATTTGGGGGGCCACTGTGCCTATACAAAGGGATCTGGTAGTGATCCTCAAGAACTACCACGGGGGCCAAGAAATTGGCGGCCATAAGCTGATTGTACCGGTAGAACTAACTGGTAACGCCATCCGGGTAGGGAAGGCATTATACCGTTTGCCAGACTATGCGGGCGCTAGGCAGAAGGACCTGCTCAAATCTCTCGGCATGAGTGCTGCGACCATGTGTAGGGCAGTTCGTAACCTAGTAGAGACCGGCCACGCTATCGGTTGGCCTGCTACGAGAAAAAGATACGTCAAATTAACAGAGGAGGGGCGAAAGCTCTTTTCCGAACTATTCGAAGAGAAGGAGGAAAAGATAATGAAAGATTTTAATAGGGATTACGGGCTTCCAAATGGACGCCCAACAAGCATACCGGTAGCAAAGCCATGCACTGTGAAACCGGTTTTGGTTAACGGCTGCCCGAACTGTGGCTGTAAGCAGATTATGGAGGTTTCTCTTGAGTTAGATCAGGAGTCACTGAAAGGTGGAAAGGGGCGGGGAACCTATCTTGGTTGTCCGGCCTGTCCGTACGCTTCGCCTATGATGATGATTGCTGCCGGGGTTGAAGATCCCGGGGTTTACTCTGATGGGTGATCGCTGCTGGTTACAGGTAACTATCCACCCTGATGATATAGATAAAATTTCTGACGGCAACCTTCTGGAGCCTGATGAGATTAATCAATCCTGTAACCTTCCAAAGGGTGTGCTGGATTACACGTTCTACGAAGCAAACTATGGGCACAACGATGATCTACATGCGGCGGCGGCAGCTGGTGTTCGGTTTCGGGCCCTACAAGGTTCCGGAGATGAGTACCCAGCGATGGTCATTGTTGGATGGGATAACGCTGTGTACGAAGCTGTTACCGACAATGACTACTGCTATACGGTCTCTGTAGACGTGAGCGGTAACGTGTGCGAGGCGCAGCTTCAGAACGTCCGTAGTTTTATAGGTATAGAGAAGAGATTCATGGACTGTATTAGGGACTTCTCCTTGATACAGAGAGAGATTGTACCGCTTAAGGATTGGACCCCATGCGACGAAACCAAGACTCTAGATGGCTAACATTTGATACATGGGTATGCGCAAGACATTGTCCCAGCGCAAGGATACCCGCGTCTGCCGAGCAATGCTGGTATACGAATTGTTCAACCCGGCCCTCAATGGGTGACCGGCCTCGTCAGGAGGCTAAAGAAGCACGGGTTATCGTAAAGAAAACAAACAAGGCGACACCTGCCCACCCCAAAGTTACAACTTCTTGTAGCTGGTCTGAGTGTGAGAATATGTCTAGGGAGCGATCAAAGTATTGCTCCCGAGGATGTTCAAACAAGAACGCCAGATCAAGACACAGGAAACGAAGGGAGGCCGCGTGATGCCAGTGATACACGACAAACAGTCCGCCAAAGAACTAGCGCAAACAGTTCTGTGGTGGGGAGATAAACTCAAGGCCCTCTGGCGTGGAATTAAGCGCTGGGGGAGAGCAGTAAGAAATATATTACGATTCAGAAAAACAAAATAATGGAGGTTTTCTATGGGAGCACAGTGTTTCTTCACTGAAGCTTTTGGGAAGGACCCGGAGAGCGCTTTTTCGAGCGCTGTCGAGCAAGCCAACTATGACTACGGTCAGGACGGCTACACGGGCACAATTGCGGAGAAGAACGAGTTTGAAGTTATAAATGTACCTGCGGGAAAAGACGCATACGAGTTCGCCAATCAGTTGGTGGACAATGGTGATCCGAGGATTGATAACAAATGGGGGCCCGCAGGGTGCCTAGATTTGACGGACACATCTAGAGGATACGAACACAAGCAAAAGAATAAAAAGGGGACTCGTATGTACCTGTTTTTTGGGTGGGCTTCTGAGTAATGGATCCCACATACCCGACACCACACTATGATTGGTTAATAGATATAAACCCAGACACCGCAAAGGGTCTGATGGTTGCCACGCACATCGGCAAAGCCGGTATGGGTAATGGCAGCGTCGCCGACTGGTTAGCGTCCGAATTTATGAGTGGTCCATACGATGAGGTCTTTAAGAATGAGATCCATTGTATGCTCGACTACAACAAGTGGGGTCAGCAGGTTTTCTGCCTCCCCAAGATTATGCAGGAAAAGCTAGAGGCTACCGACATAAGCAAGGTTGGGATGGAGGAGCTTGAGAAGCTCCCGTTCCCATGCTTCTACGTTAACCTGAGAAAATGCGGTTGGAGCCTGTGGAGTTTATACGACGAGTGCTACTACCCAATCTCAGGGTTCTACGTATTAAGGGATAATAAATCCGATAAAGATGTAGACAATCTCATCCTATTTCTTCACGCAGAGGGAAGGGATGGGGAGTTTGGGTCAAAGTTCTTCCTTAAGATGAATCTGGTGACTTGCTTCAGGGATTTTGAGTGTGTTGGTGACTACGTTAACTTTGTGTGTTCCGAGCCTGCCAGAAATGCTTCCTCTCCTGGAGCGGAGCTTTCTGATGCGAGAAACATAGAGAACGGTAAAACCTTCATGTCTATTTACCGAGTGTTTGCTTCGATGCTTATGTATCTGCAAACCGAGGACCCCAGTGTTCGAGAGGATATTACTGGTATCAATGAGCGTAGGAAGTGGAAGGGCAAGCTCAGGCGCTGTAAAAAGCCCAACAGTAAGAAAGCCCGTATCTACAAAACCATGCTTAATAGGGTTAGCCCAAGAAGTGTTACGTATGTTGGTGAGCGTGAAGAGTCAGAAATCACAGAAGTAGAGGGATTTACGTGGGAGAAGAAACGGCGGTGGCGTCGTGGGCACGAACACCGATTCTGGACTGGTCCTAAGAAGTACCCATCCGGTCACGACTTAGTCGGCGAAGTAATCCCTTACGAGAACTGGCAAAGCTCTGTTTACGACGATAAGCCTATTAGGTCTTTGATCACACGCTGGGTGAAACCTACCCTTTGTAATCCGGACGCAGAGCCTGCGTACGAGGGTGCACATGAGTACGGTTTCACGATGGCATGTGAAGAGAAGCACAGGCTCTTAGCTAACTACATCTTCAAAGAGGGTAAGGCTAAGGAAGTCAAGTTGACCAGTTACGAACGAGACCCAAAGGCGAGAGCAGCCTGCTTAGACCATTACGGGTTTGTTTGTCAGGTCTGTGACTATGCTCCGGGGGAGCACCATAAATTGGGAAGCTTGGTCGAAAGATACCTACAGGTTCATCACGTCAACCCCATCCATTCCCGCAACGGCGTGGAGCACGTAGTGGATCCAGTTAAGGATCTGGTGCCAGTCTGTTACGAATGCCATAAATACATCCACAGCCGTGGAACAAAAGGTAAGCCGTACACGGTGGAAGAGCTTAGGGATCTCATTGAGTACCTAGCTATTGACTCCGTAGATAAAGCGGTTGCTATCTAAAAAATATCCCATAGAGTTTCCTGGGGAGAGCAGGCTTTGAATGAGGGTCACGCGCTCTCCTCAGGGGACTTTATATGGAAGACTTAGTTCTCGCCGCGATGGTTATCGCATCCGGCGTTGTATTTATATATTTCAACGTAAACTTCGAGGAGGATGAAGATGACTGACGATGAACTGTTAGAAGACAAGCGACGTGAGCTTGTTAAAGAAATAAATGAAACTAAAAGAAGCAGGGAGGAACTCGAACGCGAGTTCGGAAAAGTGTGGGACACGATAGAGTTGCAGGAGGACTTCGTTATAGAGGGCTTCCTTGCTCCGTTCATATCGGTGACGGAGAAGTCTACTGGTCAACGTGGGTCCCTCATGTTCCAGCACAACCCTAGGATCTATTTCAACCTTCAAATGGATAAGCCTATCCCGGATGAGTTGACGGTCTTTAAACTGACAGCCGTGAATTCTCGTGGCGAGGTTGAAGACATCCTTAAGCGCTAGCGGGCTTCATAGAAGAAGCGCTCGCTATCATTAAAAGATGCTCGGCGGTGATGTCCCAAAAGTCATCTAGGCCGCCAGCGTCTTTTAGTAATTTTTTCCACTCAGGACCTGACAGCGCCTCTTCGGCGCACATGGCCCCGTTTATCTTAAAAATATCAACCGTTCGATACGACATACCCTCGTACCTTCGAACTTGCTGGCTGATCTCGCAGGAGATCGCCCACTTCAACCCTCCAAAGGAGAAGTTAATGACAAAAGAACAAGGCTGGTCAGAAGAAAATGACATCACACCTAATAATACTAAGGGTTCCTCCGGAGACGGAGGGGCATCAAAAAATAACGCTCTTGTGACTAGCATCATGAGATATGAGTCCGGCGAGATGAGTGATGACGAGGTCGTCAGTTTTTTCCAGGAGCTTATTAATTCAGGTCTGTGTTGGCAGCTACAAGGGCACTACGGTCGAACGGCCAATTCACTAATTGAACAGGGAGTTTGTGATGCCAAAGAATAAATTTGAAGAATTAGTTAACGGCGAATCAATGGCTGAGCAGCTAGAGAGAATGAAGGGCAAGACAGAGGGCAGGCATGAGGGGACCAAGGTGTACCACGGGACCTCTGAAAAAGTAGCTCGTGCGGCCTTGAAGTCCGGCATACTCCGCCGAGACGTTACTGGGTCTGAAGGTAACTGGGATCACACTGTTCCCTCTGGGTCTGATCGTGTGTACTTAACTCAAGGATATGCCCCGTACTTTGCATCCCAGGCGGCTGGTGATGGGGAGAAATGGGGAATTATTGAAGTTGATCTGGACACCATCTTGACCAGTGGTTCAACACGCGTGGGGACAAGGTTGTCCCCCTGGTATGCTAACAAGGATGTGGTCCCTGACGAGGATTGGCTTGAGCAGTCGTCCAGGGGCATGACTGAGGAGCAGGCCAAAGAGTTGGGGGTATCGGACCTTTTCAAGGGGTTTCCGTGGGAAGGGGGCATGGTTGAGAGAACCTCGTTCTTTCGCGACAACCCTCACAGGTTTTCCCACCTTTGGGATGAGTCTCTATCGGGCTTGGGCAACGTTGCTGTTATGTCAGATATCCCAGCACGAGCAATCACCAGGGTTTCTATCTATGATCCGAAGTCCAACCCAACCATGACAGTGACGGCCTTGGACCCAATGATCTCAACAATGAATTGGAAGATCTGTGCCATCAAGTACCGCGAGCTATCTAGGTGGTTCATGGGGTACTCGGATATCGATTGTTCAAAGCTTTTCAGGTTCGGGTCCAGGGATGATGATCCCTACCGCGATTCTGCTGTTGCCCTAAACGAGCTTGAGAAATTGCTCGATGAGGCTGCCAAGGAAGGCAAAGACGTTGGACATATAAAGGGCCAGATTGGGTTCTATCGGAACGAGCTTGAGCGCGAAAAAGCGTGGGAAGAAGAAGTTATCCCAGACAGGGGTGGTATCGAAGTGATCAACCCATACAATTTCGGAACTGGTGATATGTGTCCCGCACCTCTGCCTAGAGATGCCATCCTGGAAAAGGCCTTAGCAATAAGTTTCCCCCACCTAGATGGCCCAGAGGGTACGGTTTCTCGGCAGCTAATGCTGAGAGAGTTACCCGGGGCTACTGATGACCAATTGAGGGAGTACTACAACATGGTGCGTTCCAAGGTAATCAAAGACCTTGGGGAAATCTATGACGGCCCTATCAGGTTTGAGAATTGTGATAAACGATAAATAGGAGCGGGGGGGTATAGTCCCCCCGCTCTCTTTTTTTTACTCAGTTGGTGGGCCATGGATAACAGCAACTAGGCCACGCTCTTTATCGTGTAAATACAAGGGGAGGCTCTTAGGGGCCCCAACATAGCCAGATCGTGCGTGCCACCTGTCGGGGCCTGACAGGGAAGGAAGTTGGCGGCGCGTTACTCCATATGCTACATCGGTCTCCGTTTTTTCATAATGCAAATGACCCGTATAGATTGTACGGTATGGACATTTCGCCCAATCTTTTGCTGCTTCCCTGGCCATATGACCGGCTAAATCTTTGGTTTTTGATACACCATCGCCGTGGACAAGACCGATCAGGTTCTTTCCGTAGGCAACGTATTGTCTGGGTTGTTTGTCTTTGACCACTGTCACGTCAGCGGCGTTTTTGTAGAAGGCGCTCAGGTACAGAAGCAAGACATACCCCATGGCTCGGTCGTGGTTGCCACTCATTAGTACGAGTTGCACAGGCGCTATTTGCCTTAGAGTCTCAATCCACTCCTCCATTAAAACACATGCAGTCTCGATGATGTCATAAAAGTTCCCATCGGAGTCTTGGGGTGTCCCCCTTGTTGTGTTCTTTAGGTCGTTATCGATGTTAAGAAAATCACTGCCTATAGGGACGATGAACTTTTCTGGTGTCCCAAATTGGATCAGTCTGGATAGAACATCCTCTGTGCAGGAGAACAGTCTTTTTCTAGCAATCTTTCGGTCGTAAAACTCCCAGTTCTCATCATCGGAATACTTGCCCCAATGGAAATCGGAGAGCCCAACAATGGCAGCGTATGGAGCCCTCGCTGGTTTTATTTTTATCTTTGCGGGCTTGGGGGGCTTGCGGTCACCAATGACATCCAGGATCTTCCTGAATACATGGTCCTCAAACTCTCTCCACTTCTTCGCCTCTACTTGGACCTCTTTCCATTTCTCCTGTTCGAACTTGCGATAGAAGTTCGCCCGCCTGAGCTGTAGGGCCTCATTTAGGAGGTCGCCCTCGTCTCGCTCCATCATCTCATCTGGGGTGAATGGTTCGTGGTCTTTTGTCCATCCGTGGATACGCTTGTACTTCTCAAACCACGAGCGTGGCATTTTAAACTCTCTACATATCTCGTTGATTGTAGCGGGCTTGCCGTCAAAGTTTGAGTAGGCTCGGAGCATGTCTCTGTGGACAGCGCCTGGGACTTCTAGGGGTTGGGGTACGCCGGGTATGAAAGTGATATAAACATCCCGATCAGAGTCAAACCAGTATCGGCTGTCGCTGACATATGATGCTTGTTCAGGCTCACCCGCGTCTTCTGGGGTAGGAGGGGGCGTCATCTCTTCGGTTTCCGCTCTACTGAACCTAACCCATTTTCCCCAGGCGACTAACTCTTCGTAGTCCATCCCAAAACGATCACCGTACCGCTTGTGTACAGCACGCCACTCCCTGTTCCGTAACTGCCTGAGCAGCCGGTCGCCATACTCCCTCTCAAGGGATATCCACGACTCTGGTATATTTTCTTCCAAGTGCGCCTCCGCCAGCGTCTAGAACACACAAACTGCGGTTATCCGCAGGGACCGACCGGTAGGCGCAGTATAATCCGGTGGTAGCTAATAAAGGTGCGTTCCAAGTGATGCCTCCCCCCACCAGTATTTCATGGCGGGGAGAGGCTCATCTTTAAAATCCGTAGTCTGCTAACTAATCCATGCTCTCCAATTATCACGCGCAAATAACGCATCCTCATCAACAGAGGATATTAGTAGATCGAGATTAGTATACTCCTGCACGGATAATCGGTCGTAGACCTTACTAATATATGCCTTGTGGATGTTCTGCGCAGCGTTTTGCAGGGCGCTGCGCTCCTCTTCAGAGGGAGCCGCACTTAGAAACAGGTCCAGTGCCGACCCTAGTCTTCCGGCATTATAGGCAACGGGTGTGGCCATGCTTGGGAGATTCTCCTTCTTGGCGTTCCCTGATTCTACGAACAACGAGTTAGCCCCCGCTATCATAGCAATGATTGGCGAGCGTTGGTGTACAATGTACGGGCCGGTTGTGTAGAACATACTCTCACACAGGGATCTATTCCCCACAGTATTGAGCACCGCGTAAGGCCTGTAGCCTTCCGCTAAGCAGTCTTCTTGTTTAAAGAGTTGACCAGTGTTGACAAGTCTCTCAATACTATGGATAAAACTTAGCCTTGCTAAGTCTTCTCCGTAGAAATTGCGAAGAATGTCTATATAGTTTTTACTAAGCGCTCCTGAATCATTGCGAAGAAACTCGCGTAGAATTCTTTCCTTTGGATACATGTGTTATCCTCCTGTTGGTTGGGGTTTCCGAAGTGCTTATACCAACAAGGCGGGGGATACTGCGCACACAATAACTACATCAATATAGATACATTTCTAATACAATATACCGAAACTACCGAGAAATATAAGGAGGAGCTAAATGGTATTTAATCAGCAGCCTGATGAGAGGAAGGTGAGAATTTTCACCCTCAGTTCATCTTTTATTGAGGACTACATGGGGGAGCAGCCCAAATGGGGCCCTCTGGGTTATTTCACATTCAAACGTACATATGCAAGGCCTCTTGAAGAAGGGGGCACTGAAGAGTTCTGGCAAACATGTAAGAGAGTAGTCGAGGGCGTGTATAACGTCCAGAAATTACACTGTAGGTCTTTGCGGCTTCCATGGAATGAGCCCAAGGCTCAGAAGAGCGCCCAGGAGATGTTTGAGCGCATGTGGGGATTTAAGTGGCTCCCGCCCGGAAGGGGCCTGTGGGTCATGGGAACAGATATGGTGATGACCAAGGGGTCAGCCGCACTAAATAACTGTGCTTTCGTTAGCACGGAAGAAATTGACGTAGACTTTGCTGCGCCGTTCACATTCCTTATGGACATGTCCATGCTGGGAGTGGGTGTCGGTGGTGACTGTAAGGGCGCTGGTAAGGTTAGAATACAGGTGCCTCGGTTTTCCGACGAGCCCTACGTTGTGGATGATTCAAGGGAGGGTTGGGTTGAGCTTGCTAAAGTGATTCTTTATAGCTTCGTTGGAAAAGGCTACTACCCAAAGAATATCGACTACTCTAAGGTCAGGCCCCGTGGGGCTAAGATCAACGGGTTCGGCGGTGTGGCCTCTGGCCCGCAGCCGTTGGTGGATCTGGTAGATAACCTGTCCGCACTCCTGATGCCTAGGAATGGGGAGTCTTATAAGATTACAAGCTCGGTCATTGTTGATATTTTCAACTTTGTAGGTAAGTGCGTCGTAAGTGGTGGTATCCGTAGAACTGCTGAGATCATGTTTGGGGAAGCGACTGACCAAGAGTTTGTGACCCTGAAGCAGGACGAGGAAGCTCTTCGTGACCGCCGGTGGGCCTCAAACAACTCCGTGTTCGGGCATATCGGGATGGACTACGAGTCGATTGCCGAGTCGATTGCTGTGAACGGGGAGCCTGGGGTTATCTGGTTGGATAACATGCAGCACTACCGAAGAATGGACGGAAACAAGAACAACTACGATGTTAGAGCTATGGGTAGCAACCCTTGCTCGGAACAGACGCTTGAGTCCTTCGAGCTTTGTTGTCTTGTTGAAACCTTTCCCGCGCACCATGAGGATCTTGAAGACTACCAGAGAACCCTCAAGTTTGCGTACCTGTACGCCAAAACGGTTACGCTGCTTCCCACACACGATCCTAGAACAAACGCTGTAATGATGCGGAATCGGAGAATCGGGTGTTCTATGAGTGGCATCGTCCAAGCGATGAACAAGCATGGTCGGAGAGAGTTCCTTAAGTGGTGCGACTCCGGGTATGGATTTATACGAGATCTGGATAGGATGTATAGCGAGTGGTTATGTATCCCCAGATCAATCAAGGTCACGAGCGTTAAGCCTAGTGGTACGGTTAGTCTTCTGTGTGGCGCAAGTCCGGGAATTCACTACCCACACAGCGAGTATTACATAAGAAATATTCGGGTGGCGAACACGTCGCCGCTTGTAGACGCTGCGGCGAAGGCTGGGTACCTTGTTGAGAAAGACGCTTACGCGTCGGACACATCATGTATCAGCTTCCCGGTTAAAGAAGAGCACTACCAAAAGGGTAAGTCTGATGTAACCATCTGGGAGCAGTTCGCGAACGCGGGGGACCTTCAGAAGCATTGGGCCGACAATCAGGTAAGCATCACTGTGACGTTTAAGAAAGATGAGTCTCAGGACATTAAGACATGTCTAGAGATTTATGAGACTAGGCTAAAGTCTGTGTCTCTTCTTCCTTTGATGGATGGTGACCATGGGTACGTCCAGGCTCCGTATATTGAGATCACAAAAGATCAATATGAAACTATGACATCACAAACAACCGACATTGACTTCAGCAATTCAAGGCATGAGGTTACCGAAAAGTTTTGTGATGGGGACACCTGTGTCATTTAGTTAAAAAAAGTGGGGGGTGTAAAGCCCCCCACAATTTTTTACCCAACACCCTCCAGCATACTGTCTATGTCTGCCCGCGCTTGACCCAATGATTCTCGTACCTCATAATTGGCCGAGTCTCCGGGACTGTGGTCAGACGCCGCCTCTCGGGCAGCCTCTTCTACATCAGCGGTTACAACAGACGCTGCTGCGGAAGCGCCGTCATAGAATTGATCGTACACATAGCTGTCCACGGAGTGCGTTTCGTCGTAGGCGGTCTGAACATTATCCGCTAAGTTGCGTAGCCATTCACGTGAGACAACAATCTCAGAGGGCATAGGGGGGCGGGTTTCATTGCTCTGCTGCTCCGGAGTGCTGCTCCCGGACCCAAATGAGCTAAACACCCTACGGATGTCGAGATCCCGACCGTTGAGGGTTACGCCAATATCAAGCGCACTCATATCCAGGGAGGATGGATCCCCAGGCTCGGGGCCCTCCATTAGCTGGCGCAGCGCGTCTTGGAACGATGCTGCTAAAAATCTACCGAACGTTGTGGTTTTAACCACCTCAAAATCAACAATCATAGTTGCTCCTACTTGGTTGTGGTGAAGACAGTTATTTGCCTTCATCTGGCTTATACCAACAAAGGGTTTGAAATTACTGGGGACTCTACAGGTTTCGTTGTTGATATACAGATGTCCACAAACACCGGTGTATACTCGTTAATAATCGAGAGTGCGTGTTATGAAATATATCTATGGGACCCCATTATTAGACAGTAATCTGGCCTCTGTTACCCGACCCCGTAACGGGGTTAAAATGTGGCAGTCTCCGGAGAGTGACTCCGGTCGATAACCCTAAAGGGATGAAGTGATGTCAGAAGACGAAAAACAGCCCAAGGGCACTACTGCCAAAATAATACCCTTCCCGACCCGAAAGGTGGTGGAGGAGGAAATAGAGACGCTCTCTGTGAACGAGGATTGCGTCCAAGATCTAATCGTTGCCATCTCCAGCATAAATATGGCAACCCGTTATCGTGGAAAATTCAACGAGGATTGTAAAGAGAGCTTGGAGAAAGATAACTTCCCATGCTCTGAGAACTGTGGGTGCTACTCCCACATGTTGTCCTCCATGGCGCTTGAGCTTATATTTGAAGGCGCTCGGTCAGAGGACGCGAAAAAACACCTGTATAAAGAGTACGCAAACCTATGTGCGAAAAAGCTACCAGTCGTAACCGACGATGAAGACTGACCGCAAGAGGTTGACCTTATGAGGTATAAGCAGATTGAGTCACAATTTAGTGTCTTAGATATCCGGAGGAATATGAAACAGTTTGATTGGAGAGAGCACTTCCGCTCTCGGATACCCATCATCCTATTCAGCGGCATTTTGGCTGTAGCTATCCATCTTATACGGAGCCTGTAGGTGAACTACGCGCCCGTAGCTCAGTTGGTTAGAGCAGCGAGCTTATACCTCGTATTAGCGCCTGATAAGCGCAAGGTCGTGGGTTCGAGTCCCACCGGGCGTACCACAACAAAACACTCATCACATCTGGAGGTCTTATGAGTAAAAAGGGCGAAGTAGAAGAGATTAACCTTATTGAAATTATGGAGCAGTTCACTAGCTTCATTAAAGAGAAGTCCGAAAGCGGTGAGGATGACGACGATTTAAGCAGTGTCGTTCCCATGCTTGAGGGGCTGACTTCCCATATGAGGGAGGCGGCTGCTTTTCAGGAGAAGTTCCCATCCATCGCAAACCTGATGGGGTCCATGTGCGAAACTCTTGAGGAACATCACAAAAAGCTTGAGATGCTCAAGGACATAATTATTGATAGTGGGCTCGCAGAAGAGCGACGCCCAATGACTAAAGACGAGCTTGCTGAGCAAATGTTAGCGAACATGCCAAAACCCGACAAAGGGTACATGAATTAGTGTATCGCTAGGGGCTGTGGCGGAATTGGTATACGCATCAGACTTAAAATCTGACGCCCTATGGGATTGAGGGTTCGAGTCCCTCCAGCCCCACCACCTAACTTGTACAGGGCCGTTAGCTCAACAGGTAGAGCATCGGACTTTTAATCCGCAGGTTCTGGGTTCAAGTCCCAGGCGGCCCACCATATTTTTATACCTAGGGTCTTTGATAGAAGTAGTAAAACAGGGTATTTTACACAGGCTTGTAATAAAGTATTATTAACTTATCTCCGTGGAGAGAAGATGAGAGCCAGCCAGCAAAAACCCTGTGTCGGAAGTGGGCGCGATTTTTCCCATGCGCCACCACTGGGTCTGCTCCCGCCGAACACCGACTTCGGCCCGGAGCAATATTGTAGGCTCTCTCAAACCCGCAGGGAGGCATGGGGGAGCACCGCCCGCCGATGGTAGCTTTGTGGCGAGGATGCGCGATTAGCTAAACAGATGCCTCATTTTATTACAAAAAAGAGTGGAGGGAAATGAAGCCTTATGGCTAAAAAAGTAGTCTCGATTAAATGTCCCGGATGCGGGGCGCTCTATAGGACTAAGCTAAAACGTGGCGTACCTATACGTAGTTGCCCAGAATGTTCAAGGCATGTAGTGGCTAAAAATGAACCAAGTGATAAGGTGCTTTAGTTGTGGGCACGCTTTTTTAAGAGACACCCCAAATTGTCCATACTGCTGGGAATCCCCAGTGGGAATTTATTACGAAGAAATAAAACAGAAAAAGGAGAGTCATATGACACTTTCAAAAGGATGGGCAGAAAAGCTGTCCAACGAAACAATTGAGAAGGTAGTGGCGATTGGCGATGGCCACACACTATTCGAACCAGACGCTTACATTGAAGCAGGGCTGCCAGAAGACATTGTTTCTGGGTTTACCCAGACCCATGTGAGCCAAAGAACCCTTAATTACGAAGCCGTCGAAGTGATCGCGGAGAGCGTCAAAGGACTCATCAACGAGTCTGGTGGGATGCGTGCCGGTGATATTGATGAAATAGGCTGGGCCGAGGAAATCGTGTCTCAGTTGATGTGCAAGGATATCCGAGAGGTTTCCTGTTGGAGCCCTAAGGGGGCCATCTTTCGTAACGGTAAAATTGTAGAGTCCATGGACGCGGTGTACGGTCTTGAAGTAATATGTGCGCTTGCGAACGACCTTGGGGTTGAATACGATCAAAAGATGGGGCGTGGGTTCCAATACAGCGCAGCAGCCAAGGCGGTTGCTGATTGGATGGTGGGGAGGGTGAAGACAGATGCTTAAGAAGATTCCTCTTTGCAAAAACGATCCGCTGGAAAAAATTGGGGCTTCTTCTGACGCAGAAGCTTTGGTTAACATTAATAATATTCTGTGGGTGGAGTCCTGTAGGAGGGGCTCGGTTATCCACTTCGATAATTCGACTATTAAAACGCCTATGACGGTTGATGAGGTTGGGGCGGTGTTTTCTGATGAAAGCACATACGCTGTAGAGATCTCAAAAGAAAATCTTCCGTGGGCGGTGTAAGGAGCAGCCCATGCTGGTATGTGTAGATCTTAGCTCATTGTATTTCGCAATACGTGAAATCAATATCACCGTTAATTACGAAAGCCTCATCGAATGGCTTCGGTCCCAATCCGATAGTGAGGATGCTGTAGAGATACACGCGTTCTCTATCGCGGATCCTAAAAACCAATCTCAAACCAAATTTCTGAAGAGGCTTGAGGGTCTTGGGGTAACGTTGCATATTTATGATTTCAACACAAAGCCCAACTTCTCGGTGGAGTTAGGTGTGTGGGCAGCGCTGTCTGATCACGAAAAGGTAATGATTATCTCGAATGATAGTGCGCTACTTAGAGCGTTCTCTATCCTGGAAAAGGGTGGGAAGAAGATGTCGCTTAGCTTCTTCAGTGAAAAGCTAAACGGTAACTGGACACCCAAGATCCTAAGTGGTGAAATATCCTTCTTGGACCTCTCCTCGCCGGAGACAAGGGCCAAGATTTCATCATAGTGTCCACCCCTAAAGCCCCCTTAGCTCAGCTGGATAGAGCATCGGCCTTCTAAGCCGAGGGTCGGAGGTTCGAATCCTCCAGGGGGTGCCACTTTGGTTAGGGGGAGTCTATATGAAAACAGTTATACATGTTAACCAGCACGCTATCCGCAGAAACATAAAATCTGACGGTTGTGGTGCTGAGCCCGTGATAACGGTGAAAACATACAAAAGCAACGACTACGGCCATGAAGCTGTGATCTACGGGCAAGACGGGGAGGAGGCTGCGAGGGTTATATATCGCCCACACAAGCCCCTAAGCTGCGGCGCTCGACTATGGATCGAGACACAGAACGAAGTCGATGTTATTGTGAATAACGGCATAGAGCCAAAAGAATTAACAGAAGAAAATGACGACTAGAAACCTAATAAGGAGGTTGCTTATGCATACCGTACACTTTATCGCCGTAGAGGCGGAAACAGAAGAAGAGGCCATCATGGCCGCAGAGGGTGCCCTTGAGCCATACGGTGATGGGCAGTGCTGGGATTGGTACGCCATTGGGGGACGCTGGGATGGAATCCTCGGTGGTAAGAATGTCCTCAAGTACGAAGATGACCCAGAGCTATGGAACAAAACCATAGAGCAAGCGTACGAGCGCATGGACGCTTCGTACAAAGACTGTAGGGACAAGGTTATGGGTAACGCTATCCATGCCGAAGACGTAGATGACACCGGGCCGCTAGGGTTCCCTGTCCAGGATAAGGAAGAATACGCGAAGCGCGTAACTGAAAGTAATAAAAACTTCGGTATGGCGTTCAGTAGACTTATGGAGTGGGAGCGGGTTCCGAGGGACATCCAGTCACTTGGTGATGAATCCATGGCTGCTTATTACATGAAGAACTTGTGTGATCTCGCTATGGGGAGATACACTTTCGATACGCCATTGCTTGATGGCCAAGAGCATTGCTGTTGGCGAACCGGCATTGACACAAGGTGTGAGGAAAAGCCAAGCCAGCAATGGCTCGTAGCTGTTGACCTACATAATTGATTGGAGATCACAAATGACTGCCGAACTCGAAAAGAACCTTACCGTGTATCTTGGAGAGAGTGGGGAAGCCCACGACAGTAGACGTGTAGACATCCTTCCTAATAGATCAGCTAACAACAACAGAGAACTTTCGGTGTCTGTTGATAACAACGGAGTCCGTGTATTCACCCTGGACGAGGGTGAGCAAAAGGTTCTGTGGAGTGTTAAGTTTTGTGAACTACCTGAGTGACGTAGAGATCGAGTGTATGCTCGATGAAGTTCGAAATACCCATGAAAACGTAAGCACATTCATTATGTCTGTGGCCCAGGCTCGGTCTCTTCTTGAAGAGATTCGTGGAGCCAGGGTAGAGAAAAAAGAGCAGAGAAGAAGGCGGTCGGGACCACCGAGCCACCTAGGCTCTATTGACGTGTACGGACTACACATGGCTGTGTGGGACGGAGAGGATAGATAATCAAAAAAACAAACATGGAGGAATTATGCCAAATTGGTGTAGCAACGAATTAACTGTAAAGGGGCCAGCTGAAGAGTTGGCCCTTTTTGTTTCTAAGATAGAAAACTCGGAAGGGCTCTTGTCAGCACTATTTCCGATGCCGGAGTCGCTTAAAGAAGCTTCGAAGGGAACAGATGAGTTCTCGTACAATCTTTATTATGGCGAAATACCCGACTATGCGTTTGGTTGGGTAGATATTAAGGAGAGTGGAATTGCTAAGGATGATCCAGAAGTTCGTGAAAAATTAATCGCGCTCTTCGAGGCGCAAGACAAACCTAGGTTCACGAAAAAGGACGCTGACCTCTACAAGTACAACTTGGAGGCATACGGGTTCAAAAGCTGGTACGGCTGGGCTATCGCAAATTGGGGCACGAAATGGGATGTTCCTACGAAAGACGGGGGCCTAAGCATCACATACAAACAAGGGGACGAGGGCTTGTACGTATCGTTTGATACGGCGTGGGGTCCGCCACTTGAGTGGATGGATACGGTGTCCCTGGATTGGCCTAAGCTGACGATGCTCTGTGAGTACTCAGAGCTTGGCATGTGGTTCGCTGGTTACAAGAAGGTTCTGGACGGAAACGTTCTGGCTGAGTTGTCGGACGAAGCGGATGCAAAGGACCAGAACGGAAATCCACTATTTGAATTCTGTGCAGACGAGGTTGAGCACATGATACGTGTGAACGAAGGAGAGTTATCCTAATGAGTACTAAAGATTCTATAAACCGCGACTTCGAAAAATACGCACATTTGTCAGAATTAGACGATTATAAAGCTGAGGTATTACAGGGGTTTTTCCATAATCTCTTAGATGTAGGGTTAATGCCTAGGTCGTATGATCCTAAAAGTATTGAACTCTTTGAGGCAGCCCGCGTTTTACACAAGCATTTGTGCACTTTGGACAAGAGCTACTACGCGGACGCCGAAGCCGTTAAGCTAATAGAGTTCGCCAACGCGTATGCAAAAACGCAGAACGGTTTGCGCGAACTAGGTTAGGTTTGGTGTTCTGTGCGGAAAATTAAGTGGTTGCTCGCTCTAGCTGCTCTCTGTTTGGCAACGGCCATTCATCTTAGTATCGCTAAGGGGGATGTTCGAATATCAATAGGCTCGCACTTCTCTGGTAATTAGTCAGGACCCTCACCGTTAATATAACTCGTGGAGGGTCCCTGTGAAAAACAAGTTACCTAAGAAGATACGTGTGGGAGGGCACACTCTCAAAGTTGTTAGACGTAAAAATCTAATGGAGCACGCCGAAGCTTACGGCATGTTTGATCCCACAGAACTAACTATAACTATTGATGATTCCCTGAGTGGGTCCCTGTACTGGGAGACATTTTGGCACGAGGTGATGGAAGCTCTAAACTTCTTCGGTGAGGCCGATATGGAGCACCAAAGCATACAAGTTTTCGGTGTCCTCCTTCATCAAGTAATAGACTCTGTTTTTGAAACAGATAAAATGAAATAAATTACGCGCTAATATCTACATGCAAACTGTAATAATAGTTGGGTATAATAGTTTTGTTAGGCAATTAGACTATATGACCTGGGCTGACGCGAGTGCACCGTGAGCAGATTCGTTATATTGGAGAGTTGTCTAAGGCGTTTCTTAGGACGCAGGGAAACAGACTTAGGTCTGCGAAACTATCTTAGGATGACTGCCTGGAAAGACAGGGCTGAGCGGGAGGGATTTTCCAGTCTTCTGGTAATACCTTGTTTCTTCGTAGAAGGACAAGCGACATCGGTTAGACAAGAATCCCCCGAACTCTCAATCCATACTTCTTCGATTACCCCGAGGGGTCCCTCAAGGAGTGGCTAGGGTTCGCCTTTTGCTGAAGCAAGGTGAGATCTCTGTACAAGTAGGGGTGGTGGCGTGTAATATGTCGCCCCCCTGCTTGTGTGGAGTATAATTATTAGCGCGGAGATTTTTGAAATGAGATCTAAACTACGTCTGGTTGTTTCTTTAATTACTTTTTTTCTTATGATCACCTGTAGTCTGGCGTACGCCCAGAACTATAGTGGGTCTGGTAGAAAGCCTCCGAAGAAGCTGTCTGATAGGCAGCGTCTGGTTGTGAAAGAAATCGTAAAGCACATCCCTGATGGGGTTGATCCGTTTGAGATCCTCGCCATAGGTATTGTTGAATCCAATCTCACCCCTAGGGCTGTAAGCCATACGGGAGATTATGGGGTTATACAGGTCAACTGTCGCATACACCGCAAGAGACTCAAGAGAGAGTTTGGTGTAGTTAATTGTGAAAAGGAAATGTTACATATACCGGTCAATGTGAAGGCTGGTATTCGTATACTGCTCTTATTCAGAAATAACTACAAGCAGTGTAGAGGTAGGAACGCCTACGCTTGTTACAACGGAGGTCAGGGCTGGAAGGTCCGGATGAACCAGTGTATCGAAAAAAATAGATGCGGGGCTATCGAGGACAAAGAGTTCTTCGACAAGTGCGTCCGTAAATGTAGTAGACCGGCTAGGTATCAACGAGCCGTTCTGCGTGCGATTAGGTTCCTCAAGAGGGAGCATAAACGAAAACCCCTCCCAATCTGACACACCTTGGGAGATCCACACTTTCTCAGTAGTCGGGAATTAGTGGAGAATTGATGAAATCGGACGAGAATATCCCCGATCATCCAACGCCCCATAATATAGCGGCGGCGCTTGGAAAACAGAGAACTGTCAAAACTACAGAATTCAAGAATTGGACTGTGACTCTTTACTTTGGGCCTGAGCCTAAAGTTGAGGGAGAGCTGTTGGATAGGCTTGGATATACAGCTTCGGCAACAACTACCAACAGGTCCGAGTCCGCAAACCCAGAACCAGGGGGCGGGGCTACTAGGATAAACGCAGGGGAGTCCTCTGTGGTTATGTGGTCTGGTGAGACACCGGAATCTATTACAAAAGAAATAACAAAAACATTTCCACAGTTCCTGTGGGAAAAGGAGACGCCTAATGGCAAATGATAATCTGGCCCGTCTGAAAACGGACCTAGAAGAAACCACCACACAGCGTGACGCTCAATACAAAGAGCTTGCTGAGAACTTTAGTCAACCCGCTATGGATAAGCTTTCCGCTTTGCAGAAAATGGTAGCCACTAAGACATCGGCGTTAGAGGAGGCCGAAGCTAAGGAAGCGGCGTCTAGCATGTCCTCCGAGGCTAAGGGCGACGCAGAATTCTGTGTTGTTTCGTTAATCCGCAGCGGTAAGAGTGATCGGTGTGTAGAGGTTCCGGCGCACACTTCTGTTGCCGACCTTATGCACTCCCTGAGCTGGTCAACTGATGACGTTACTTTTAAACGTCGTGTTGGCCCTGGGCAGACCGTAGAGATTACTGACCTGTCCCAAGCAGTTGGTCCGGGTGAGCACGAGATTTTCATCGCACAAAAGGTTGCCGGTGGAATCTAGTATTACTTGTTAATAATTCTGGGGGGAGGGCTTTTGTCCTCCCCCTTTTTTTTGGAACCCATGGAGGTGTGGAATGAACGCATTTTCTATTCGGCTGTGTGCCGAAGATGAGACATTAATAAAAGATCTAGACAGTATTGTAGAGTCTGCCGCTTCATCCGCACGTGAAGACAGTGAGCGTCTTGGTAAGAGGCTCGCACAAGTAGTGAAGAGTCAAGAAGCTGTTGAAGCAAAGGCTGCCGCTCGGCAAAGAATATATGAAAAACAGAAAAGCCGTGAGATCCAGAAGTACTCTGATTACATGGCGGCCAAGTCAAGAAGTGAGATTGCAAGGCGTAAGTACCTGGATAAGTCGTCCCGTGTTAGCCAGTTAGCTGATGAGCAGCGTAACCTGTCTGCGGAGATTCATTCTAAGAATTCGTTTCTGTCGAATTTTGATGATCTATACGATGAGTCCTCGCTCTCTAATAGAGCGTTCATGCTTAAGTCAGTTGACTCGTTTATAGATAAGCGCGTCCCGGTAAACTATGTTGAGGATCCCATAAGCGGGGTCTCAATTCTATCGTGGACAACAAACACAATTAAGCTGAAGGATGGCTTCGGAGGCTTCCTTGATCAGGTCTTTGGTAAGTTCAAGGTAGAGATCCGTTACACTTACCAAGCGAATGGTTTTCAGGGCGTTACAGCCTCGTTCCGACAAGCGGGTAACAATATCAGCTTCTCATCGTACTCCCATCCGCATATCCAAACAGATGGTAGTCCCTGCTTGGGGAACGTTCAGAGGATGCTTCTTCAGCACATGAAGAACAAAGACATCGCTAACGTAATAGTAACAACCACAGAATATTTAATCACATACAACCACGTCGATCCGTATGCGCGACTACATAAGTTTGGCATAGCGAATCGCTGGGACCACAAGCTCTGTGCATGTGGGAAGGGTCTTTGGATAGACAAGTGTGGCTGTGAAAGTACTGGTCCTGTTGAGGACTGTGGAATGAGTGCATCTGAATGTATGCGCTGGCATCGAAACTCCCACCCGGGACTCTCTAAGGGGTCCTGTGTTTTGGGTGAATTTGTAGAATTTATTGATGTCGCTAAAGCGGCAGTTACCCAAATACAGAAACTAGGAGTTATTGATGAAAGTACTCAGCAAGCCGACGGTTAGGTTTTCCCAGAAGGCCTACCAGCAAATGTTTAGACTAACAAATAAATGTGACATTGAAATAAGTGCGATGGGAATCATCGCCACCGAAGAAGAAAAGGATGACGCGGGAGTCGGTGAAGACTTCTACGTAACAGAGTTCTTCCCTGTTAAGCAGTTGTGCTCTGGGACATCCACTGTTCTAGATGACGAAGCTCTTGTGGATCTAACTTTCGACCTACGGGAGAAGGGGATCAAGTCTGAGCAGATTGTTGTTTGGTGGCATAGTCACGTAAACATGGACACGGGACACAGCGGTACTGATGAGAGTCAAATTGAGAAGTTTGATTTTGATTCGGTGTGTATCTCTGTGATCACCAATAAGAAGGGTGATCTCAATCTGAGAATCGACATGATGTCACCTATTCGGTACTCGTTTGAGAAGTGCTCATATGCTGTTGATCAAATTGACATCCTCCCAGATGGCTGGGCGGAAGACATTATTGAGAAGTATGTAGAGAAGGCAACCTTCCGCGCCGAGCGTATCAGTGTGACTAAGGCTCCCGCCGCAAAAACAAAGAGTTGGTACACCGGTAGTGGGTATACCCGCATCGGTACTGGTGGTCAGGTTTACGACACATCCTGGGCAATGGACGACGATACGGATTGGGCTATGGGAGGAGTCCATGGTGCATATGATGCTGCTGGAAAGGTTGAGGAGGTTATTGAGGCCCTCGACTTCCCCTTTGAGCTTCCTGAGCTACAGAAGGCTTACGATGGAAATGATATCGGAGCCAATGATGCCATGGAGCTTTACACCAAGTTCTACGCGCAAGAGATCTCAAAAGAAGAACTCTTGCAGGAGCTTGAGCTTGTGCACGGTGTAGATGTCGAAGAGTTGGTTACCCCAACTAAAGACGACGATGGTTCTGATTATGAGGCCTATATGGCGCAAGAGGATGAGGATGAGAAAAAGGAGGAATTAGATGATTGATACAACAAGGCAGAGTGGAATCATTCCTGACGAACTCATTAATAATACTACGGTAGCTGTTGTGGGTGTGGGGGCTATTGGCTCCCATACTGCGGAGGCTATGACTAAGATGGGTGTGCGCAAAATTCGGGTCTTCGATGATGACACGGTGGAGATGCATAACCTAGCCAATCAAGGCTATTTCATACCTGAAATCGGGTATAAGAAATGTGAAGCAATAGCTAAGCGTCTTACAGAAGGCACTGGTGCTGAAATCATTGCTGAGGACAAAAGGGTAGAGGACGGACACAAGTTTGACGAAGTGTACGTAGTTTCTGCTGTGGATAATATGGCTTCTCGAAAGGCCATATTTGAATCTTTCCTCATGAGTACATCTTCCAGATACTTTATCGATGGCCGGATGGCCGCACGGTTTGGGCAAGTCTTCTTTGTAGACAAGTCTAACCGTAAGTCTATCGAAAAGTACGAGGCAAGCTTGTTCTCCGATGATGAAGCGGTAGCGCTCCCCTGTACTGAGAAGGCGACGGTCTTCTGTGCGTACGGCTTATCTTCGATCATCTGCTCCTTGCTTGCAAAGAGTATTATCGGTGAGGAGATTCGTTTTGATTCTGCGGAAATTGATTTCGCTAATATCTTTATGAATCAAGTCATCACAACTGTAGCCAATTAGGCAACCGTAAAAAAAACAATCACATATGTGAAGGAGGCTATTATGAGCGGTTTTGACAAGAAAAAGTCCTGGTCCACAGGACTCCCTATGTGCGGTCTGGTTGACCCACAACGAGCGCCCGACGTTATCACTGTCGAGCACGAGGCACCGTCTGGGGCCACAACCTCTACGGATCTGATGAAGCAGACCCGTGAGGATGGTTCTATCCTCTATGTTGGCACCCCTGTGTCTTCTGGAGGAAAGCGTTGCAAGTTTGCACTAACCCTGGAGACCAACGGTTTCTTTACGGGAACTGCTGCTTTGAACTTTATCGTTCAAGGTGGTTGGGGTAAGGGCACTGTGAAGCCTACGAGAGAGCAGCTGTTCGAAGGTCGAAAGAACTTCGTTAGCAAGGCAATCTCCGGCGCAATCATCCTTCAGGGGCTAGACCGCTGGCAGGAGTTGAAGTCCACGCTTGAGCGTGACACCGGACTGTCCGTGTCTGAGGGGGATATCACCCCTGAGGATCGGAACCTGTACGCCCTTCTTGGCGTCAAGGCGTTCGTTGTCAACTTGGCTGCATCTCGCGGTCTGAGGTTCGAAGTGGATGTGCCTAAGGCGATCTCAAGGTACGTGCAGCCCACGTACGCTAAGGCGACTGAGGGTGAATGGGATGGTGAGAGCGATGAGATCGCTTTGACTTCGGCTCTAACCGAGGCTCACGTCCACCTGATGAAGTCTGCTGGACTGAAGTTCAAGCGTGTTCGTAAGGCGCGTAAGGGACGACAGGCAGCCGCTCAGAAGTAGTCAACAGCCTCCCGTCCAAAGTAGAGGGGGCAGTCATCCAAAGGGGTGGCTGCCTCCTCTACTGACGGGCAACTTTTTATTCTTTACTAATGAGGTGACAAGTGGAAACCTGTCACTGACAACCTTTAACTTGCCACAAGAAACGTAGTATCTACGCCTACTTAGGAACGATTTGTGGTATAAGGGGTCTGACAACCATTAACTTGTCACCCCCTCTTAGATCTTTGAACTGCATAAGGAGACAATATGGAATTACGGTTTGTGAACGATAGGGCAAACCCACCTATACTAATCAAAGGTCTCATCACAAAACGTACCTCTGAGTACTCGCAGAACTTATTCTGTGACCCAGCTGATCCTGAAGAGATAGCTTTTTACGATGATGACCTTACCCCTATAGAGAAGGGACATGTGTATCTCTGGAAATTAACTGAGAACGACCATGTCCAAGTATCCATGCCTTACAGAGTAATGGATGCTGAAACAGCTACACTTGTTTTAGGGTTAGCTTCTTACAGAAGTCAAAGACCCTATATAGGTAGAAGTATCCCTCAAGTACTGGTAGCAAAACCTAGATCTTGCCTACAGAACTTTTCTCTCAGTAAAACTGACTTCTCTATATTTAATTCTAGAGTAGAGATGTTAGGTGGTACTGTTGAAAAAGACGAAGTAGACTTAGGAAAGTTACTTTCTGATCAGGAAACACTTGTATTGGAATCGGAAGAATTAATTCGTAAAATACACGATATGAGAGAAGAAAGATGTAGTGGAACTACTGACTACAAGTTAGATACTCAGGATAAGCTAGATGATGCTCTTAAGGAATTTGCATGGTTCAGAGAACAAGCAGAGGACATTAAGAGAAGAAGTGCTGATCTTGTGAGACTGACGTTAGCTCTGGAAAAAGAAGTCGGTAGAAAGACTGACTCAGTAAGAGCTAACTCTGAAGCAGAGAGAGTGAGTCAGACTGTATCCAGACTGACAGGTATAAACTACACACGCTTTGAAAGAGAGGCGATACATAGATTCAGGGTAGACTCTAAACAAGAGTCACCAACAACTAAGCCTGCACACGTAGGCACCCTGCAATATGAAATTGGACAACTTAGGCAGTGGTTCCCAGCCTTGACAAAATGCTCAGGGTACGGGGAGGATTTAGTGATCAACCTAACGGGGATAAGGATAATCTTAACCCCAGACTCTGTAAGAGTGGAGGGAGATCCTGCTGCCCTAAAGTTATATACAGGTTCTAGCGGCGCAGTCGCTAAGGAGAGTGTTAATCAGCGGAGGAAAAGAAACATTTCCCCGAGGAAGAAAACATAGGTAAGGGTGACAATAATAATCTTGTCACTCCCGAAAAACACCAGAACTACTATAAGTGCTGGTTTTAACTGGAGAATTGATGACAGCTTTTAAATTGTCACCGACAGAGTATACATTGTCATTTATTAATAATAAACGTGGATATAAGTATGGGCTGGTTTATCCCGACTACTACAGCCCGGAAACTTTCGTAACGTGTGTGCGCTTATCAACGCAGATAGGAGGAAACTAATGCAACTTGCGCAAAAGTCATTCAAAATTGAAGACATTGAGAGAAATACGCTCGGATTCAAGAACAGCCGTTCTGATGTGGGCGATACCAGAGACCTACGATCTTCCATCATTTCCGATGGATTGATGAACCCCCCTATTGTCCACATCCTTCAGGATGACAAGGGCAATGAGAGAGTTCTTCTGATCGCTGGTTATCGTAGGGTTCAAGCAATCCTTGAGGAGAGAGACTCTCGTGGAAACGATGGTGATGGTTTCTTTGATACCATCCAATGCGGTGTCCATGAAGGATCTCTTGAGGATGCCTTGGCCTTAAACATTGCAGAAAACCTACAGAGGAAGTCGCTGAACTTCGCGGATCGTTGTGAGTCGATTTATCGACTTAATGACCGCGTTGGGAATCAACAGTCTGTAGCCAGTATGCTGAATATCTCACAGCCACAGGTTAGCGTTCTTTGCGCAACCTACAAAGGCTTGAGCACTGTATCCTTTGAGGCGCTTCGTCACGGTCGAATCACAATGACCCAGGCGAAGCAGTTGTCGAAGATCGTCCGCGAGGACGGTAATCCCAACGAGAAGGGACAGGATGAGGCCCTAGAGGTCATGCTTGGCCAGGGTGCTGATGAGGTCCCCAAGGAGAAGCAGCGTAAGCGAGCTAAGACCTACCGCTCCAAGAAGGAGATGGAAGAGCTTAGAACGTTCCTTGCAAAGGATAATGCTGACCTCGACAAGGAGTACCGCGAAGCGGTTGACCGAGTTGTGCGTTGGTACTTCTGTGAAATTGAGACAGAGGACCTTCTGCATATTATTGACGCAACCGATGCGGTTGAGGTCTCAAAGGAAACTAAGAAGCCAACCGTCAAGCGGAAACGCCGCATTCGGATGGGTGAATAGTGAACCGTAGCGTCGAAGAACTCGACGTTCTTGTCAGAGCCGCGCACCCGGTGGTCTATGTGGTTAGCCACGAAGAGCATCGGGTTGCGCAGGCACTGGCAAGTGTCGTTGAGAGAAAGAACGTATCCTCTGAAGCAAACGCGTCACTTTGGACGTGGAGCTTCACTGAGGGAGCATACTGTGGGAACGAGCATTTCCCAGATGTTGAGACACCTTTAGATATCCTCGAAAAAATCGGGGAGCATGAGCAGTCAGCTGTATTCCTTCTTAAGGACTTCGGCTACTGGCTCAACGAGGGTCCATGTTATCCAGTGCAGAGGAAGCTTAGGGATCTAGCCAATACAATGAACCCCGGTATTACCGTGGTAATAATTGATAGCGAACTAAAGGTTCCCCCACGGCTTGAGAAGATTATGTCTGTTGTAGATTTTGATCTACCTGATGAATCTGAACTAGAGCGCTGGAACAGGCATATTATTGAAGACTTCTTTGGGGATTCTAAAACCGATGAAGAGAAAGATAACATGCTCAAAGAGGGTTGCTCAGCCGCTATAGGCTTAACTCTTACAGAAGTAGAGAACGTCTTCTCGAAATCCTTAGCAAAGTGTGAGGGCATAGAGCCTCGCGTTGTTTTGGATGAGAAGAAGCACATTATCCGCAAGTCTGGCGTGCTTCAGTACCATGAAGTTGATCGGGCGATGGGTGATGTTGGTGGTTTGAATACTCTTAAGACATGGTTGGACCAGCGTGGTCGAGCTTTTTCTGAAGAGGCTAGGGAGTTTGGTCTCCCGCACCCCAAAGGCGTTCTCATTGTTGGTATCCCTGGTACAGGGAAATCACTAACTGCAAAGTGTATTGGTTCGGCTTGGCAAATGCCCGTACTCCGTATGGATGTAGGTGCCTTGTTTGGCCAGTATGTTGGACAGTCTGAAGCCAATTTCAGGAAAGCTATCAAGACCGCTGAAGCTATTTCACCATGTGTCCTTTGGATCGATGAGATCGAAAAGGGTTTTGGTTCGGCTTCTGGGTCACACGACAGTGGAACATCTGCTCGTGTGTTTGGTAGTTTCTTGTCTTGGATGTCTGAGAAGACATCTCAGGTCTTCGTAGTGGCTACCGCTAATGACGTATCTGCGCTTCCGCCAGAGATGCTTCGAAAGGGCCGGTTTGACGAATTGTTTTTCGTAGACCTACCCTCACAGGTTGATCGCGAGGAAGTGTTCAAGATCCACATATCCAGACTGGGTAGAGACTCAGACAAGTTTGACGTTAAGCGTCTGGCGGAGGAGACCAACTCCTTCACGGGTGCCGAAATTGAACAGGTTGTTGTGGACGGTATGTACAAGGCTTTCGCTGAAAATAGAGACCTGGAGTGTGATGACATGGTCACCGCAGCTTCCAATACAGTCCCGCTGTCAACAACAATGGGTACTAAGATCGAAGCCTTACGCAAGTGGGCAAACGGTAGAGCGCTCTTGGCTAACACAGTTCAAGAAACCCAAGCAAAGCAGAAGAAGCCCAAGAGATCACGGCGCACCGCTAAGGTGACAAGTGTCAAGGGTAGCGGCTGGGACGAACTGCGAAAAGCAGAGGGCGACAGTTGAGTTATGGGCGGCATCGCACTGGCATCTATCAACTAGATGAAGCGCTCCTTGGAGGAATACCACCCGGTATCTGTGAAGTTATCGGGGAGGACGCTAGTGGTAAATCTACGTTGTGTTTCAGTGTGATGAGGGAGGCCTCCGTTGGGGGCCTCCCGACCGCCCTTATCCATACGGAGGCTTTCCCTAGCTCTGGGTATATACAGGCTGCTGGTCCAAAGGACCTAATAGCCGTCATCCCAAACAGCATGGAGTCTGCTATAGAATCGGCTTACACCCTTCTTGATGAGGGGGCCATGGTGATAACTATAGACTCCCTGTCCTCCACAGAGCCGCTGTGCGATCAGCGCTTAGGTGTTGATGAACGTGTCCCCTTCGCCGAGAGGAAGGCTGCATACCACGGCCTTAGTTTTCTAAGAGAGGAAGCGTTAAAAAGAGGAGCCTTAATCCTGGTCGTAAACCAGTTAAGGGTTCCTGTACGAGATTTAGTCCCTAAGCCTTCTTCAGCGCTTGAGGGAACAATCAACAGATTATGCTCTGTCCGGATAAGGACCGAGCGCGAGAAGACCAGAAATGAATACGGGTCTCTCGCCTACCTAAGAGTTAGATTCAATATATTCAGATCGATGGTGTGCCCACCCAACAGTAAATCGTGCGGGTTCTTGTTCAGCCAGCGGGGGTTCTCCCGTGGGTTTGAGTTAATGCGGGTATTATTATCAAGTAATATACTCGAACAGGCTGGGTCATATTTGAGGGATCCCGACGGGGTCTCGCTTGGTCCTGGGCATATTGAAGCAGCGGAACAAATTGAGAAAAATTTCACTAAATACTGGAGGTATTACAATGGTTGAAGTGCGAGTAACCATCCATGAGGATGGGTCTGTCGAGACCGAGGTAAACGGGATCAAAGGCGGTGGCTGTAAGCAGTACACTGACGCCGTTATCAAGGCTCTTGGCGGAGAAGTTGTAAAAGAAGAAATCAAGCCGGAGTTCTATGAAACTGACTCCGAAAGTCTAAAGACATGAAGGACCTCCCGTCAGGATGTCCGAACGTTCCTGCCTTAACGCAGAACAGTGTGTTTGAATACACTCTCGTTAAAGAACACGCAGATAATCGTGTATGGATTCGTGTCAAGGACCCCAGTGGGACTAGCGAAGCCGATATAGGAATCCTCATTAACAGCGAGGGCTTATCTATTGACGTGTACCCATTCTCCACAGAGGCGTGTTCCAACGCGGACGTTGATGGTCCGGTTCTACAAAACTGGGCGATGTGGGATGACTTTGATCCAGACGCAGTTCATGAAGATGATGGTGCCGAATGAGGATCTCAAAGGTAACCAAAAATAGTTACGTTAACGGCCCTGGGCGTAGAAATGTTCTACATGTCCAGGGGTGTACTATAGGATGCCCTGGGTGCTTTAATTCGCATACCTGGAGCGCGGAGAAGGGTACAGTCACGCCTTGGCACAAGGTCTACGAAGACCTCGTTAGTGGGGATCCTGACGGAATCACCATAAGCGGTGGGGAGCCAACAGAGCAGTGGAGCCCTATTATGACGATACTCGAAAGGGTACGACTCTGCCACCCAGATATGTCAGTAATTATGTTCACAGGTATTACGTACGAAGATCTGAAAAAGAAGCCCTTTTGGGATGCTGATGGTTCTAGGTTTTTCGACTTAATTGTGGCCGGTCCTTACAGAAGGGATCTGGCATGTAATGAGCCCTTGAGGGGCTCGACAAATCAAGAGCTAGTATTCATCACAAACCGTATCTCAAAAGAGTCCCTAGACGACATCCCAGATGTAGAAGTACACATAGATGGGGATACCGCTACCATAGCGGGGTTCCCGACTAGAGGCGTCAGTTTAGGACTCATGAGAGCACTGAAGGAGTAACAATGTCACACTTGGTAACATGCAAGTCCTGCATGAAGGATAAAAAGACGGTCCTTTCTGCCTTGAAAAAGCTAGGGGTCCCCGACGATATGATCGTGGTGGCTGAAGAGGGAAAGACCATCACCCTCCAAGGGTACTACACATCACACAAGTCCGAAGTAGAAATACTCGTGAAGCAAGAGTTCCACGGAGGGTACTCCGGGTTCGGCTTCGCGAAGAACGATGATGGCACCTACGGCATCCACGTAGATGACTCAGACGATGTCGGAGGACTTGTGGCTAAGACCGGAGCAACCAATAGCTTCTCGAAATCGGTAAACCAGTGGTACTCTGCTCTAAAGGCGCAAAAGGCTTTAAAGAGGCAGGGTTTGGTTGCAAAGGTTAAAGAAGAAGATGGAAAGCTACTTGTCTTAGCAAAAGGTTAATATATAACAAAAGCGCGTTCCCCCCATGGGTTCGCGTTTTTTTAACTATCAGTAGGAGGAATTATGCAATGGGCATCAATATGGTTGAGTACAAAGGGGGCGTTCTCTAAGGCGTGGGCGGCTATCAAGAAGCTTCCACACTGGGCGTTGGTCTGCGGCTTCTTTTTAGTTGCGGCTGTTTGGTATTTTATGCAGCGAGCTGCGACCAGTAAGAAGCTTCTCAAGGTTCAGAAAAAAGTGTCTCTAGTAGAGAAGGAGCACGCTGATGAGATCGCAGAGATCGGGGACGTGTCTAGAAGAGAAGAAAAGAAGATACGGGCGGCTCACGAAGAAAAGCTCAAGGTCCTAAAGGACGAAGAAGATGAGCTAAAGAACGCTGAGGTCAAGGGGCCCGTGGCTATTGCAAACGAATGGAGCGAGTTCCTTCTTAAAAGGAAGAAAAAGAACGGGGAAGACGAATGAAACGACTCATATCAGCGTATCTATGTGCCGCTATGGTTCTTCTACCACTACAGGTGAGTGCGCAAGAACCAACGCCGGTCAAATGTACGGTGCCAATTGCGGTAACATCGCCATGCTCCGGGGTCTTATTGCCCACGGACGCTGCGGCTGATGGACTGAGGTGCCTGAAGATAGACGTTCCCAGGCTAAAGCTGGAGCTGTCTTTCCACAAAGAGCTGTGGGAAAGCCGTGAGAAGCGCCTCACATCCCTCCTGCTGGCAGAGCAGACGAGGGGCGATAAGTTGTTCCAGCTTCACCAAGAAGCGCTCGTGGTGGCTAAGCCAGCTTGGTATGAGCACCCTGCTTTTTGGTTCGCTGTTGGGTTTGTGGTCGCCACAGGCACGACTGTCGGAATTACCTATGCGGTAAACACTCCCGACTAAAGCCTACTGCCCTTGTTGCTTCGCGTGGTGTGCCTTCAGTGCGGCGCGTCGTGCTCGGCTGAAGTGGATCGTTCTATCCATGCTGGGGTTCTTGCTGTACGTACCGCGCTTCTTAATGTAGTCCGCCTGGGCAGCCTTCCGATCAAACGCAAATCCGCCCTTCACATTTGCCCCGGTGGAACCCTGCATAACAGTGGTTTTCGCTGGGCGTCTCTTCATTCTTTCCATAGCACTTGGGATCTTCTTAAGACCCTTAGCCGCTGTGTCTAAAACGTTAGGGTTGCTCTGTGGAACGGGGCGCTTAATGGGCTGGTTAGGGCTCTTTATGGCCGGAGTTGCCGCATGTGGATTCCCAGGCTTCGGACCGCCAATAGGTGGTACCTTCATGGTACCCGTTGAAGTGGTGGTCTTCTTAGGGTTCTGCGGCAGGGGCTTTGGTTTCGGCATAGCGTCCATCTCAGCAAACGCGCTCGCTGCGCGGCCACGGATGGCATTCTGCTGTGCTGGGGGCAGTTGCGCTACCTTATAAAACAAAGCCTCTGTGAGGAATCTTTTAGCAGCGAATTTTTCAAAGACGTTCATAAGTATAGTCCTTTATTTCTGGGCAACCTTGGCAGGAGCCCGTCCCTTGATATGCATAGTGGGCATAGTGATGTGTTGAACAGGTGGCTTGCTCTTTGCGGCAGCTCTTCTAGACTTAAGGTCTCCGTACCACTTGTTCATTGCCGAACGAACCGTAGGGTTCCACGTCTTCCTGTCAGCAGCATTACCGCCGTGATGCTCAATAAACTTCTTACGAGACGCGTAGTTTGCACCAACCAATGATTTAGGTGGCGCGTACGCTGGTTTACTCGCTGGTGCCTTGCCCTTGATAACCATCGGCTCTTTGATGTCGATGTATTGGATGGGTTTACCGTCAGGAGTTGTTTTTGGGCGTCCAGCGAACCGGTCGGGCTTAGCGGCTGGCTTAGTAGCCTCCGCCTTTGGTTTGGGCGTAGACACAGGGGTCTTGGCTGCGGCCAGGGCCTTCACAGGGCTTTCAAGCTTTTTAGCTCCGGGCCTAAGAAAGTTTCCTTGCTCATCCAAAGATGAAGACAAGTTTCCTTTATTTCTAGCCAAGTAGTCTTTCTGCATACCAGTCATGTTGGACTGGTCTCCAGGGGCCCACCCACGCTTAAGAGACGCAACACCGAAAAGCTTTCTCTGGAGATCGCTCTTTGTGTTTGCTTTTCGCCTCTTGGCTGCTGCTCCATCTTCGAGCTTCTTCTGAGCCATGGACCCAGGACCACCAAACAAAGGCCCAAATTTAGGCTTAGGCCTAGCCTGGATTAGCTTAGCCGGTGCTTGGTAGTGATCTACGCCAACATGTTTAGCCTTGGCCTGCCCACCCGCAACATCGAATGTGGTGCTTTTGGGCTTGTCAGGACCAGACCTATGGGTGCGAACAATTCCGCCCCCACCGCCACCGCGATTAGCCTTACGCATATCCCGTTTCACACGTTTAATAAACTTAGCGTGTGGTACGTCAAACTTTGCGCGGGTTCGTGTCTGTACTAACTTGGCGGGCATATTAACCCGTTCAGCCTCAGAAGTTTTTGTCAGCAAGCTAATGAGATGTTGCTTTGTGGCTTCTTTGTCTAAAGGAATCATTTTTGGGGGCTCCTTATTGCACCTATCATCTCTTTGGCTTTCTTATAAATAAGTGCCGCTAAAACTCCGGCTGAGCAGCCTACCGATAGACCCCAAATTGGCTGCTCCATATAGAAGCGCCAACCTACAAGGGTCCCGACTGCGATTGGGATAACTCGGAACGCAACTTGCCACCACACGGGGTCCGCACTGTTAACATCAGTACCCACCCACTTACGGCAAGCAATTTTGAAAATTTCCGTTACGCCGTAAGTAATTACGCCAGCAAGGAAGAGTACTGTGGCAAGTTCTGACCAAGGAGGCATATTACACCTGTGATTCGCTAGTGAATCCGCCGGTGTCGTCTGCCAGAATGCCTTGGATCAAGTTAAGCTGCGCGAGCTTAATTGGAACCATCTTCTCATACTGAATACCCACAGACTCCTGAATAAGGAGGCCCTGTGCGTCAACAGCAAGAGAGTGCTGTGGCACATAACACTGGTCAAGATAGACCGTTGCGATGTTGTTCTCTTCGTTATCTTTGAAGATAAGCAAGATGCCAAGAGGCTGGCTGAACAGATCCGACGCCAAGTTCAAGAACATGTTGTCGTAACCTGGGGGAATCTTCACAGAGTGAAGTCCCGAACTAACACTATCAGCGCCTTCGGTGGAGAAGGGGTTGATTCCCAAACCTGCTGTCTCCATCAAAGGACGGATCTTGTACTCATCAACGTCACCATTAGTGGTGTCATAGTATGCGTACAAGCAGCGAAGAAGGGAAGGTCCGTGATACACAACTCTGCCGAGGGACAACTGTCCAACGCTTCGGCCAGAGATGAAGTAGCTTCGGTCCGAACCAATCTCAAAGATTCGACTGATGGCTTTGTTCTGAGACAGCGCGATGTTCTGGGTCAAACCAATCGGATACACGATGGTATTCGACAGATCAGAGTCTCCAGACCCAAGGGCGAGCTGACTAAAGAACGGTGGTCCCGCGCAGATGAGGATGAACTGCCCGTTTAGGAAGTTACCTTCTCGCAGACCACCCTGTACGTGGGTCTTATATGGTGACCAATTTTCTAAACCGGGCATGAATTACTCCTTATCAGGTGGTTCCGTGGTGAGCTTACGCTTCTGCAACGATTCCAGCCGCCTTAAGGGCAACGAGGATCTCGTTAATCTTTGCTGCGTGAGCAATAATGCTAGCCTCGTTTGCTGCCTCGTTACCGCCTACTTCAGCGGAGTCAGCGATGAGTGGCTGTTCCAGGTTAGCGAATCCGGCGTCAACGTCCTTGTACACTTCGTCAAGGGCCTCTCCGACAGTTCCGTCACGAAACTCTTTACCAGCGGGTCTTTTTTGCGATCCAAAAGCTTTACTTGCCATTTTCTTTCTCCTTAAACGTGGGCTTTATTACACGTAAATAGTGATCTTGATGTAGTTTGCGGGATAGAACGGAACCAAGGTCACTTCCGCTCTAATTGTATCCGGCTGGTCCGAGTCTTGAGTCAAAGAATCAAGAGTGGCCTCAGCTACAACCGAACCAGTTACACTAGCGAGCGATCCCTGCATCCCCAAAGAGATGGCTTCGAGAAGCTGCTTAGTGATGTTATTGCGACCGATAAATCGCTTAACCTGTCCTCTCATTAATTTAGCAACGTAATCCACAGCCTTAAGAATAGACATTTCTCTAGTCTTAATAGAAGTGAGGTCCGTTGTTAATTGGTGCCTTGACACCAGCGCTCCGCCAGGATTGTCCTGAATAACCCAGTAAATCCCACCAGCAGCAGCCGTGGACATAGCGTTTTCGCTGAACAAGTCATTGGATCCAATCGGGCGCGTAAACCCAACCATAGGCAGGTTGGTAAACGGTTGTGATGGATTCTGCTGACCAATCATTGCAGCGATGGCACCACATAAGTAGTAGCCGTTCACAGCGGACTCAAGGCCACCAATCGAAACACCAACTTGGTCTGGAAGAACAAGTACGAGTCTTCGGTTCTGGAACCCGGTAGGTCCGCCAGCAATCTCCGCGAGAGTCTCACAGGTAGCGAGCTTGCCACCAGTGGTAGACAAATCAGTAGCTGCCTGTCTAACGAAGATGGAAGCACCTTCTCCAGTAGCTGCCCAATCCTCAGGATTAGCGTTGTTGTAATACGCGTCAGCGTTGCCACCCGTTCCTGGGCCGTAGACGCCTGGACGCCACACATCATTCGCAGGCTCGATGATTACGGCATCGGCAGCGGGAAGTGCGGTGATCAGGTATCGGTAGGGATCTCCCTCACGGTCGATATAAACATCCTGCTCAGGGAGCAACGAGTCGCCAACGCTCAGGTCGAGCGGGTTTCCGTTAGCATCCTTAACAGTGGACTCATTTAGAGCCAGCATGATGTTTCCACCATTCGCGTCAGTTAGTCTCCACTTTCCGCCACCCTCTGGACTAATCTCGAAGTCCGTTGAGGAGAAGGCTAGGATCGAGGGCTTCTCAGAAGGAAGCTCTGGACAGCAAAGCACCATCCGCTCTTTCTTGCCCGTAGGTGCCGACATGTCGTTCACGTGTTGGTTGAACACCTTGAACACTTCCATGTCATGCGTGAGAGGAGCAAGAGCGTAGACTTCCTTCATCTGTAAGAAGTCAAGTGCCTCAGCGTATGCTTTAACAGTCCCCTGTGGCGCATCCGCAGTAACCTCATCGACACCGAATGCTGCGATGTTGATGTTTGAGGTGTTGAGGAACGCCAAGTACATACCGAAAGCAAGGGGGTTATCAGGACTAATAGGCCCGATATTTGCCTCTACTTCAGCAATACTATTAAAGACTAATAATCCTGGGTCCGCAGCAGATCCTGTAACGTCTCTTCGGAGAGCGCTGTAGTCAACATAGATGTCTGCGCCTCCGGAGATCGCTACGCCCGAAGAGTCTCGGTTAAGAGCGTGCTTCAGAGTGTAGATCTGCTCAAGATCGTTTCCGCTTGCCTCAGGCTCAACACGTGGGTTGTCAACAGATCCGGCAACTACGCCGTCAGCAGTCATGTACCACTTGTTAGAGAGCTGCTTGTTGTCCAGAGCGAACTCAGAAAGGACAACCTGGGCTCCACTAAAAGTAGCACCCCCAGCAGCGAAGTCTTCAATCGCAGAAACGCGACCAAGGACATTGCCATCGTGTGAAACAAAGTCGGAGAGAATCGTTCTGTTGCTCTGACCGTGATGAAGCTTTCCGGTATACCCCTGCTTAGCCGCTTGAACCGTATTGGCCCAAGATCGGTTGTAAGTAACCGTAGCGCTAGGTGCGGCACCGAGCTTCATGGTAATCGGATGTGCATCGGCGTAAGCGCCCGCGAAATCGTCACCAGCAAAAGCGAAGTTAATGTCACCCGAGGAGTAGTTGATCTGTGTCGCGGCTCTACCAGTATTGTCGGCCTCCGCTCCACCCATAACCCACTCATCAAGAGTTCCAGCTACACCAATCTGAGATCCAGTGGAGGCAGCCGTACATTCAACTCGGAACGCAGGGCTTGCGCCAGAGTCCCTAAGAGTGATGGAGGTTGCTTCGCAAGTGGATGTCACATCCGTGTTCGCAAAGTACGCAGCAAGATCAGCGTCACCGGTACTGAGGATGGCGATAGAGTCGCCAACATTGCCGGAGAACCTGGAGATGACAACAGTTCCCGCGTGCTCTGAAGCACAGATCTGGGAATCTAAGCCACCACCGGCGGCAACAATTCCCGCCTGCATAGCAGCGGCGGCAGCGCCCGGGTCTCCCGGCCATCCGCCAGCGGGCATATTAACGTCAAAACTGGTCGCTCCGCCGTCAACCTCAATATTAACAGTAGCGGCTGCGTTACCAGCGGTGGCGTTACAGGTATCGTCACCGATTCCCGCGATACAGCCAATGGCGACGGCTCCGTCGATTTGAATCGTCACGCTACCAGGAACCAAGGCTCGCTGGTTGACCGACTCATTCTGCCCAGTGACAGCGTTGTACGCAGCAGAGGTAAGGAGCCCGCCACGATCTTCATTCAGAGCGGCAGTCTGAGCAGCCGGGGCGGCTGAGCCAGAACCGGAGGCCGAACCACTAAACAGTCTCTGGATAACAAGTGCGTTATCTGCGGAGATTTCAATAGTAGAGTCGTGCCCGTTGTCTGAGACAGAGGTGATTCGGATAGGCTGAAAAGTCTCGCCAATATCATTGCTTAAGGCATAACCAACCTGCGTCGCAGTACCTACCCCAGTCAGGGCGGTGTTCAGACCACCAATAACAGGGTCCCCACCAATAAAGGTATGGGAGACAGCTGCGCCACCGTCGATAGAGACACTAATGGTCTCCCCAGCGATGCCTAGGTCGGTTGCCGTGTCGCCGCCGCCGATTGGAACAGCGCCACAAACATGTGCCTGCGAGAGGTTCTCGTTGTTAGCCTCACCTTGGCCACAACCCTCAGCGACTGGAGCGTCGATGCTAAAGTCAACAGGGTCAGAACCGTAAGAAAGGTTAAGGGAACACGTGTTGGCGTTGTTCCAAGGTGCTCCAGCAGGGTTACCTGCGGTGAAATTACGCACAGTTGCTACGGCAGGGTCGTCCACATCACTTTCCAGCGTTACGGACATCTCGCCCGAGGCGTCAGCCAAGGATGGCGATGCAGCAATAGCAGCAGCCAACGTGGCGAAAGTGGTGTCGTCGGAAACGGTCACTTCTAGACCGGTACCCGGCGTATAAACAACCGTAGCGCCATCACCAAGACCAGCGTTGTGCGACATGGTTAGCGAAAGATTATTACCAGCATTACCAAGACTTGCGGCAGTCCCCATAGAAGAGAGAATTCCGCTGCTCGTGTAGTCACTCATACCCTTAGCGTGGAGAACAATCTTGTTCTTTCCACGGGGGTCTGGCCACTGGGTCATTACTCCGAGGGAGCCTCCATCAGGGGCCACATCATGGCAGAGGGGGAACTCTAGGTAGGCATCGGAACCAAGGTGCTGCATGGTGTCTGTCTTAGACCCAGCCTTAACCTTGCCGAACATCCAAGACTTAGAGTCTCCAAACGCGGGGCTATGTGCGGAGGCGACCGTATGGTCAGCAACCTGCATAACGTTCCACGCGTAAGCGTTCGTATTAATTGCACTATCCTCAGAGAATTCTCTAAGAGTCCCACCGAAGTATCGGTACATCTTAGTGTTTTCGTCTGTAATGACTACCTCGTCCACGGAAGCCATCGGAGACGGAAAACTGGAGTAGGGGACAGTGTAAGAGATATTAGTGTACTGGCTCTGGCCAGTAACAACCACACCAACAAGTTGGTTAATCTCTAAGAGTGAATATGCCTCAACATTTGGGTCAGCAATATTGATTAACTCAATACTCTGACTGGAACCCTTTGAGTTGGTCCGGATGTTGAGCTTATCACCAACGATTTCCGCAACAGCGCCCGTGAGCTGCTTGTTGATCGTATTAACAGTTAATGCGTGGTCGATTGCCTCGCCGTTAATAGTCACTGGGAAGTTGATGGTTTGCACCTGCCCATTGTTGACCTTAATCTGCATCGAACGACCTGATAAACTCAGGGCCGCTGGAAGCGGTTGATCACTCTGAACAAGGGCGGCTACCGAAACGATAGCCCCGGTGTTCAAAGCACCATCCTCGGTCAGAGGGGAGACGATTTGAAAACAAGGCCCAACTAGGCACGGAACCAAAGTTGGGGTCAATATTGTCGGCGCACCCGCAGTAATTTCTTGTGCGATTTCGACGCCTGGACGAGTAAGCGTTGCCATTTCTTTATTACTCCTGTCGGTTTGCTATCCCAAACCCATATGTAGGTTAACAGCTTGCACCATTGAGTAGAAGTCCTTCTCATCTGCCGATATTACATCCTGTATATAAAATGGAATCATTAACTGGACCATTTTCCATTCAGGTGTAGACGAGCCAGGGACAATTTGTCCCATTTGGGTTTCCTGGGTCAAGGTAATATTATTACCAATCGCGTGCATTCTTCCCAATCGCATAATCTGCGGCTTAAAGATAGGTATCATTCTAAAAATCAAGTATGCCAGACTCTGGGCTTCTAACCCTTCCCTGGCAACCACACTAAGTGTCATCGAAGTCCCCATCATGTCGGACATCACCTTGGCTGGCGAATGAAACACTGGCTGCATCGCTTGGCTTAATGAAGTTCCTGACCATGTTGCTGGACCTCTTGCTGTACAAATAATCGGTCTATTGTTCGTGCTCTCGATATGAGAGGGGTTCTGATCTGTAATTATAATCTCAGTCTCATCAATATTGGGAGACCACTTATGAAAACCGGCAGGACGACCTTTAAATAAGCCTTGTAGGAAGATAATCCACGCACGTGTTGCTACGACCAGTCGGTCGTCAGGCAGCACAAAGGTGGTTTCGTTCGCTAAAGCAGTCATTCTAAGATCTATTTCCAAAAACGTCGGTTAACACATTAGACAATTTAGCCTCAGACATTGTCTGGGGGTTTGTATAATTCCTTTCCGGGGAAGCAGTCAAAATGCTGATCTCTTCATCGGAGAGGTTAAGAGGAATTCTATATTCGATATCCCCTTTAGGTATTCTATGCAAAGCAGCCTGTTGTCGTACCAACGAACGAGATTTCTTTACTTTAGACACGGAGGAGGCCACACGCCATCGGACGTTTTCGGCCTCCACGACGAGATCGCCCTCAAACAACTCAGGGAAGTTTCCCAGATTAAATGAAGTGTTCTCATTTTCCACGTTTCCGAAGTTCGCGTGGATAGTCTGCTCGTTTGGTGTGGCAATTAAGCCGTAGGTCTCAACAGGGGCATGATAACCCCCGACCCATGTAGTATCGAAACAGTTGGGGCATTGTGACCTAAGCTTTCTCCCAGATGTCTGGTCCCAGCAGATACTACACCGCTGCCCCATCTTTCTTTTTGGGAAGATCCACAGCTTCCTTCCGGAAAACTCTTTCAGTCTTAGGTTGTTAAGTCTTGCCATCTCTAGAGCGGCTAAATCCGGCTTAGCGGCTAACTTCGAGCCACCAGTCTCAGGATATACTAAGCTCTCCCCCGTTTCGCGATTACTAACACGGACACGATAGTATATTTTCGTGTAATATGTAAATCGGCCACGAAGGGTAATATCTCTTATGTGATACTTGTCAATGATGGGCCCTGTAAGCGGCTCGTACGGACCGAATTCGTTCTCGGAGCGCTCTACAACAAACTCATAGTTATTCAAGTCTTCGAACGCGGGCTCGATATCCCAATAGATATCTAGGTAATCAACATTAAAGCTGCGTACCCGTATGTCCGAGACTTTGATCACTAGATCCCCGCCTTTAGTCTCTTAAGCGCGGAGACTAGCTTCTGCTTAGCCTCACTCTTGGGTGCTTTAACTTTGTCGGGGCTCTTGATCTTGGTGCTTTTGACTTTTACATCAGACTTGGGCCCAAGCTTCTTGGAGAACCCTGGGATGTCTTTAGGCTTGTTCATCTTCCCAGAAAGTGCGCTTCTGAGCTTGGCGCTGCCGACGCCTTTAGATTTAAGAAGGGCCTTAACCTCATCCTTAGCGATAGATTTGACGGACGAAACACTTCCGATCTTTTCCTTAAGGCTTAAGAAGAACTCAACACGCGCAAGGTAGTTGTCGTCGGTGTTACTCTCGGCCAAAGTGTCGAATGGGTTCATGAGTTCCTCCCCGAGCTATACAGAGACCCAGACATCATCACTGCTAAATTGAGCACGACATTTCCACCGGTAGTGTTTACAACTGTGACCTCTACACCTCCCGGAAAAGGAGTGCTTAGGGCCCAGGTGGACGTTTGGTTCTTCTGAGGCTTTACATCAACTTCGTTGTTCGTTGTGGATCCGCCGATGAGCACAATCTCTTTAGAGCCTACGTTGGCTCCGGGGGCGGCGACCCCAGGCTCAGTTGATCCAGAAACAAGGCCCGAAACTGTGACAGCTACATTGGTAAGCGTGCCCAAGGTAAGGGAGAAGTTCGTGTAAAGGTGTGAGTCTGGGATTTTAATAACTTCGGTCCCGTTGTCCGCGAGCGGAACTGGTTGACCGAAATTCAGAATCTCAAGCTTCTTATTTGGAATCTGTGCCATATCAGTATCTCCTACAGATCATCAAAGTACCCATTCACGAGCACATACTCGGAAGGTACCGCTGAGCCGTTCAAAGCTCCGCCAAGATTGATTGCCTGTTTAAGACGAAACTTCTTCTGCTCATACTGGTTCGTATAGAGATTAATCCAGTTCATGAGCATGGGAGCTTTGTCAGAGACACCAACTTGTAAGCCTTGTCCGTCTGAATAGTTCATTTGGTTACGTGTCTGTAGTAAGCCGACAGACTCAAGCACGTTGATAATAGAGCCTCTGATAAGAAGGGAGGTAGACGGAAAGTTCTCCAACCCAAACTGCCCGATAAGTGGGGGAGATGTGTTGAAGTCGTCAATTGCTTCCATGATCGCAAACGCGATCTCTCTATCAGAGGTTTCGTTACCTTCAATAAGGCGATTGAGTTCCGGATAATCCCTAAGCTTTGCGCGGATCAGTGCGATGAGATTTACCAGCTTCTCTGGCAATCCCTTTTTCGCAGACGCATCGATTCCGTGCGCATCACCGCTAGGCTTTAGAGGATCATTAGGCATCAGTTACCTTCTTCTTAGTGCTTCTTTTTCTCTTTGCCTTAGGCTTAGGCTCCTTCTCAGGAGGGACCTCCACCGTAGGCTTAGCAGCTACCTTCTTTGCGTTTGGGTCTCTCTCAAACACAACCAAGTCACCCCTATCGACCAGACGCTGATATTTACTCAACGTTGCCTGATCGATGGACATGGTGGCTCCAGGAATCAAGTAGGTTCCTTCGATATTCCAAGCCTTTCTTTCGCTTCGAATATACATTTAGTCATCCTTCTTGCTTTTTCTTCGACCACGTCTCTTTGGCTTTTCGGCAGGTGCCTCTTCAGTTTTGTCTTCCTTAGCCAATACCTTCTTAGATGCACGCTTATTTGGGGCGGGCTCTTCGGCCTTCGGCTCTTCTGGCTCCGGCTCAGGGGCAGCCACAACAACGGGCTCCTCTACTGGCTCGTCAGCTGGAGACATATCGATTTCAATTACACCCCGTGTAGGCTCTTCTTCTTTAACCTCTGGAGCGGGTGGCTCAGGGGCGTGAGCAGGGGGCGCTGGTGCGTGGAGCTGTTCTTGTTTCCACCCATCCTTAGTGTGACCTGTCTTGGTAAGAGCAATGATTCCGCTCTCAGCGAGTGCGTCAATCTTAGTCTTAAATTGATCATAGACATCGTCACTTACGGAAATCTGTTTTCCGCGTTTGATAGTTCTGTTCCCAATTGTCAAGCGCCCATATGCGCGTCGAGAGGCAGGGGACAAATGCCTACCGCCCTTTTTGGGCTTGTGTAGCGGGTCTCTTCGACCGCCAATTAATGCTTTGATGATGTAAGGCATCTTTATTACCTCCAAATAAAGTAAGTGGAAGGTGCCCCCAGCCGAAGCCAGGGGCACCCCCACGAGGGCAAATTAGAAGGACGTTACGGCGGGGAAGGTCTGGCCTTCCTCGACGAGGTTGTTCTTCTTACCGAGATCGGTTTCATCAACAGGCAAGCGAGCAGCACGCGTGTTCGTGTTGGGAGTCGCAGTAACGGTCTCAACAGAACCTGCATACAATTCAAGCTTACGGACACCAGCAACGTTGCCGATGTACATGCCGATATCTTCCCACGCCTCGAACGAGACTCGGTTACGCTCTTTATCAGCGTAGAACTTCGTCTTGTTGAGAAGCAAGAAGCCACCAAGGTACTCAGCGGCAGCAAAGGCGTAGATATTGCCGGGGCGGAGAATGTCCGTCTTCAAGGTACGAACAAACTTACGGCCAATAACCGTAGAGTACTTGTACCCGTCAACAGTAGTCTCACCGACAATCTTCTCACCCATGTCCGCATGGACCCAAGCGTTAAGATCTTCAAAATCGGTATCAGTCATCAGGAATTGATCACAACGCAGACGCGAACCTCGGTTACCCGAGCCCGTGAAGAGTTGGAACAACTTAATGAAGTCATCCTTCTGGACGGGGAACGCAAGGTCCTCGTCGTTTGCGAGACCGTCGGCTAAGCCAGCGTCCGCGTTTTGAAGGACATCAACACCCTTACACTTACCAATCTCAGGGACGCTGTTTGCGTTAACGTTCTTTGCAGTGAAAGAAACGTTTGCCGCGTAATCAGCACCAAAGACAAGATCCTGTGCATCCTGCTGAAGCGATTGACATGCCGACTCCATGTGGCTCAAGAACACAGTGTCCTCAACCTCTTGGATGTCGTTCACGATGTTACGACGGATGATCTCCGTAATAGGCATCGTGTATGCCATCAACTCCTGCTCAGTCTGCTCGTATCGCTCGGAGCCCACCGTGTGGAAGGGCACCTCAAAGCGCGGACCAGTGTAGTACTTAACCGAGGGCTGACCTCGGAAAGACATACTCATGGCACGGCTCTGGGGTTCGACCTCTACGATCTTAACCAGGGTATCGTGACTAACACTGACCTGAAGGTCAGAGCGTGAAACCGTCTTCGGGGGAAGAATTTTGCGAGCAAAGCTCTCCTCACGCAAACGATCTTTAATGTAATCGCCACCAAGAGCAGCGATCTTTTCTTTTCCAGCCTCAGAATCGAGTTTGCTTACAAACAACTCGTTGAGGACTTCGCTAGGTACACTAGACATGATTATCCTCCTTTAGTCGTCCGTCTGGACGAGACGTGGTTGGTCGTACAGGTAAAACTCGATTTCGCCGGTTCCGGAAACAATCGAATCAGTGATTACGCGGATGCAGTAACCAATAACCCAACAGTTGTCGTTGCCAGCAGCAGACGAGACGGTTGTGATCATCAAACGATCAGTAGATCCTTGCAACGCCGTAGCCGGGGGAGCAACGGTTAACGCCGCACCCTCGATGTACTTAGTTGAAAGATCACCATCGTTGTCGTCACGCAAGAAACACTTGGTACGAAAGCGACCGCCACCCTTGCGGATAACGGGGACGCGAGCGTCTCCTCGTGCCTGTCGATCAGACCGTTGAGCGGAACCCCAGACCATGGACAGACCAGCGCCTAACGAATCAACAGATCCAGCGTTGTCGTGGTTGAGCGTTAGCCCAGCCCCGTCCTGTCCAGTCTTAGAGACCGCGACAATAAATTGACCATCTTCGGGCGCAGCAGTTAAAGCACTACAGTCAATATCTTCGACAAGCATGTGAAGAGTTGACGTGGTAGGGCTTACACTCCGCCGTCTGGTGGCTTCTAATGGTTGTAATGCCATTTTATTTTCCTCCAGTTACAGTTTAATCTTCGAGAAGAAAGTTCTCGAAGGCGGATGTTGCATCTCTATGTTCCGGCACGTCGGAGAGTGATGCAAAGGACAAATCAGGTGCGGATAGGGCCAGAGCTTCTTTAACTACAGACAAATCCTTCTTAGAAGCTAACAGGGCTGCCACCTTCTTCTTAAAAGGAGTTGCTTTGTCTGAGAAGCCACGGGCATCCATCATTGAAACGATTTCCTCAGCTTTATCCCTGCGCTCATATTCTGCCAAAGCAGATGCGAGCTTGGTGTTCTCGTCAACTAAAGCCCTAAGGGCCTCAGGTACTTGGGACAACACCTCTTGGGTTGATTCCTTGGTTAGTTTGCTCATGATTGTGCCTCCTCACCTTGTTTGGCCATTAACTTCTCTTTTAGAAGCGTAGTGGCCGCCTTACGGGTCTTAGTTGACCCATCGCTACCACGAACCCCAGCGGTCTTTGTGTCCTCTTGGACACTCTCATCGGTTTGTTCGTCAGTACCAAGTGCTGCATTCAGCACATCAGCAAGACTTTGATCTGCGGCTGCTGCCTTGATCGCTGCCTCACCATCTGCCTCATTTGAGTCAGATTCGTTCTCGCTATCCATATTATTATCATTATTATCTGAGTAGAAGCTCCGAGCAATAACATCCTCTACCTCTTCCGGGGTAGAGTCGTTGAACTCGTTCTTCAACTCGTCAACATCGCCTCTTAACTCAAGAAGCTTCCCTAGAACGCTTTCTGCGATCTGAGAGCCACGTTCTTCAATTGCAGCGCTTTCAGCCTCACGGCGGGAAGCAAGCTTTGTTTGAAGCTTGGTTTTTAAGAGTTCTGAGATTTTAGTCACAGAGTTAATATCGGCCTCTACTACTGCCTCAGCCGGAACTTCTTCCACTGGTGCAGCGGTTTTGACCGCAGTATGATTATCTAGCTCTGGTCGAGCGGTGGTCCCGACCTCTTCCGGCTCACTTCCCCAGGTATCGATAATAAAATCGACCGCAGAGGCCAATTTCTCGACATACACGGGGTCCGTTAGCGTCGCTTCCTTGCTAGGTGGGTTTGCCGAAGAGGATTCGGACGTGGAAGCGGAAGAGGCGGCCCCAGCAAGCTTTTGTATAAGTGTGTCTAAAGATGACATATGTGCTTTTCTCCTGGGGACTCCCCCCGCCCGAGTTTCCCCGAGCGGGGGTTGTCTCTTATTATCGCTTCTGCGATTTACTCCTGTTGATTATATTACCAGCTAATAAGGTAAACAAGGCAGACCTGTCAGGGTTATTTTTAAGCTCCTTAGAGCCCTTTTTTAGAGAGTCTTCACCCTCTTCCTGCGCTTTTCGAAATGCTTTCTTGAGCCTTTCGATCTTCTCCTGCTTTTGTTTATCCCTCTTAGACAAAGTAATTACTCGCCAGTGAGTGCCGCAGAAATTGCCTCTACGTCATAACCAGCCTCACTGAGAAGCTCTCCGGCACGCTCGGTGACAGCAGAGTCAAGCTCTTCGTCATCGTACGCAGCAGAAGACTGCTTAACTTCACCGCTGTCGAGATATTCGATAATCTCAGAAGCGCGAGCCATAGCAGCGTCCTCAAAAGCCTGAGCCATTTCAGGGTCAATCTCATCAGCGTTGACCTCATCAGCAGCAACCTTCAAGAAGTTGTCGCTGTTGCGAGCGGCGGTCTTCTCAGTGCCACCATGCTGAATGGAGGTAAGTTCATCGTAGAACGAGTGAGCCATGGTTCGGCCAAGGAAGTCAGCTTCAGCCAATTTGGCCTCGCCCTCTTCAGCAACCTCTTCAGTCTCTTCAGTGGCAGCGGCCACCTTCTCGGTCTCACCAAGCGCTTCGCCGATAATTTCCATGATGTCATTATCGTCGAATTCGTTGAGGTCAATGCCCTCAGCGCTTGCGATTTTTTCAAGTTCTTCAAGTAGTGCGGCCTCGGCAGTCTTCTCTACGCCAGAGTTGATCTGGATATTGTCGGCTGTTCCGTAGGCCTGTGCTAACAGTTCGTTCATCGTTTTACCCTCCTTAAGGGATTTGAGTTTTCAAGTTTTAACACGGTCCTGCCGGGGCACCATCTTTGGCCGATATTCAGCCTAAATACCACATGGCGTTTAATCGATTTTAGCAAGGAGCTTCTCCAGTCCCTGTTTGAACATACCCGCTGAAGACATTTTTGCCCCAAGCCGTGTCAATCCAAGGAAAACAGAGGATGCTAAAACCGGATGTTTTTCCACAAAAGTATCAAGAGCACTTAGTGATTGGCCGCGACCTCGCTTAGTTCGTGCGTGGGCCCCGTAAAGATAAGCCATAGGAAGTACACCCAACAAAGCGAACGGCAGCGTTGCTTCTTTAGTCATGGGGTCTCCGGTAAAGGCATCTTCTAATCCTGTGCCATTGTCGATTGCGGAAAGCAATTTTATATCACCTCTCGTAATATTATCAACTATAGATCCTATTTTCTCTAATAGTTGCTCGCGGTAACCATTGTAACTTGCACCGATCTTATTAAGAAGAGCCTTTTCCCCACTTGATAGATTGGTATCTTTAATGCCACTTAATTTCCGCATCCCTAGCATATGCTGTGGGTGGGCCTCTGTAGAAGGCCCCATCTTCTTAATAATGATAATGCGTTTACGCAATACCGGTCCGAACATACTCCTTTGTTGGAGAATATTCATCAATAAATCTCTAATGCCATGAGAATGGTCATGGGGTCTACCAATAATAACGCTTCGGTCAACATTTGACGATTCTGGGAAAATTTGCCCGGACCTGTCAAGTCTATCAGCCAAAGGCTTGTGCCCCATCCTAACAAGTACAATTCTCTGGAACTCTTGCGGCTTCAAAACAATCCCGCTAGACGCAGAGGTTGTTAGGACTTTCTGGAGCGGTTGCTTTCCAAGCTGGTTTAAGCATGAGCACCCGATATTAGGCTCCGCCCTGGTTATCGGGGGCATAACCTTTGCCGACATGGCGGGCACCTGCTTAAGTATTTGAGACACTTTCTGCTTCTTTGCCAGCTTCTCTTTGAGCATTGAAACCGTATCCCCGTCCCGCAAACCTTCCGCTTCTGCGGCATAGGCAGATGAGCCACCATACACGCTGGCGACCTTTGCCATTGCGTAACTTGTTCGGTCTGCACCAATAACAACAAAGCTTAGGTCGAAAAACCTTGGCCTAGGATTGTATACGAAAACCTTTCTACCGTCTGGGAACACCTTACCCATCATTGTTTTAGCGTGTACGCAGTAGTCGGCCCTAGTCTTGGACTTGTGGCCACATATTGAGCACACATCGTACTTAACCTTACACCCCATACTGACCGCAGGGTGTTCACCCGCATCAAGCCTACGGACAAGATCCGAATGGCCCTCTGACTCCGCTTTTGTCCTATCAACCCGTATGATCAGCTCAACTCGGTGCATTACGGGGTTGTAATTTGAGAACACAACCTGACCCATAGACTTAGCTATGTCTTTATTCTTATGGTGCCTGTAGATGCCCGCGTTAGCGAAAGTCTTGTACCCTGCCAAATCTGTGGGGGTTTTGGGGTTTAGCTCAGACTCCTCAAAGTAATCACCGTTAATATTACTACCGTAATACTCACCAGCCCCCAAAGCGTTAACTAGAACAAACAAACAGCCGGGGCTGCTTTTCAGCGTGGAGATGTGATTCGAGATCTCGGGGGAAAGGGTCCCGTCGGCGACTTTAGTTAAGTCTTCTGCCGGGTTGATGGCTTGAACAAAAATGTTCCCATCATCGTCTGACCCTGGGAATGTAAGTAATTTAAGCATTATTTTCCGCCTTCCGCCCTAATCTTCTTCATCGTAGAGAGCAGCCGCTTCTCAGCGGGCAGAAGATCTTTACCGCTACTGAGCCTACTTGCTAAGGCTCTGGTTTGAATTTCTTTTCTTATTGTGGCCTCACCCATCATGGTTGGGAAACTAAGAAGAGCTTGCCCCGCAGCCACCCTGGGCGTGAATGACCACCCTCTACCCATGGATCCAGACACTAAACTACCGAGCCCTGTCGATGCTGCCATCGCGGCCCCCCATTTCTTAGGAGACCAGTACACATCATTAAAGCCGGTTTTAGACTTCTTCTTCCGCGCCTTCGGGGCTTCCCCCCCAAACAAGCGCTTCCGCTCCGTCCGGGTAAGTTTTCCACCAGAGAGTAGTCGCTTATTCAGATTGTTCGCGTAGGTACTCTTGTCTGGTCCAGCAAACGCAGCGCCCATAATTGCGGATAACCCGGAGGCGCTTCTGAGGTCTTTGTTTGAAAGACCCCGAACATCCCCCTTCATATCCTTGAACGATGTGGGCAATCTTTTTCGGATGCCCCTTGTTCTCAGGATTTTCCTAAGTCCGACAAGAGAAACCCCTGTAAACGCAGCGGAAGACAAAGCTTTCCCAGCAGGGGACGCTAGAAACTCAGCAGCCCTTGACTCTTGGAATCGCTTATTCTTTTTCCCACTGCTCATTGTTTACCCTGGCAAGCTTGAGCCAAACATGGCCTGAAGTAGCGTTTCTTTTCGCTTACCGTCTGAGTGTAGCTTCCTAACTTCAGCCAAAGTCTTCACATCGACTGGTTGAAGGCCCTCATCTTTGAACTGGAGTGCTCTACGCATAAAAGACCCGGCAACCAGAGGATCACTCGCCATCTCTGGGTTGAAGGTGTGCAGCGTATTAAAGATACGGGCGACATCCTTTGTGTTCTCTTTCTTGAGGGTTGGGTTATCCTCGATCATATCATTAAAAGCCTTACGCTTTTGCCTGGGTACACGCACCGAATCGATGGCCGCATCCATACCGCGAATACCTGCCGTAAGGCCAGCCGCACCGGTTCCCCAGACAAGGCCTTTCTGGAGGCCTTCTCTCACAGATGGTGTCATGGCCCCCCTGTACATACGGGCAATGCCGGAGTTCTTGAGGGCTTTCATGAGTCGAAATTTAGCTTCTTTATCCATTGTGGACTCCTTATCCCCAGGCCTGTTCAGACAGCGGGTTTTTGTAAGACAGTTGCTGGGACCATTCTTTTTGAACGTCCTCGGTTGGGCCCTTCGGCATACCTGGAAGCATACCTCCGACCGCTTGCCCAGCAGCCTGCCTGTTTTCTTTCTTTGCGAGCCAGTAAAGAGCTAGGGCTCCTAGCGCCGACTTCCCTGGGTGACGCATCATCACACCAGCGAGGCCTCCTGGTCTAAACTTACGCTTAAAATAGAACGTCTTACCGCCAATTTTGCTTGCGGAGACCTGCCCCTTCTTCGAGCCTGCCTTGATGGCATCATACTCAGCCTTCTCGATAACCTTAAGTCCACCATGGTACCCGCCAGGGCCACCCTTGACTGGGTGCAGGCGGGAGCCTTTGTGTGGGCCGTGCGTAGCTTTCTCGCCGAGGAGAAGCTCTTTGGCACGCTCGGTTCCAGACTTGATCGGAGCGGCGACTACTTTCGACGGACCAGCCCATGCGGCACCGTGCGCCCTACTCATCATCTTGTTTAGGGAGGGGCCGCCCATGACTGGCGCATTCTTCATCCTGTCAACGCCACCACGAATAGAGGATTTAATATTATCCCAGCTATCCCCAGGGGCGGCTCGCTTCTCAAGCTCCGTAAGTAGGGCAATCTTTCTTGCTGGATCGATCATCTATTACCTCCAAATAATTGACCTAACCCACCACCCTGTGCTTGGGGTTCGGGGGAGGTAGGTGCCCCGGCTGCGCCCTGCGAGGGGGGAGAGGCCGACGGTGTCTCCTGGGGAGGAGCGCCAGCCGCTTGCGGAGCAGCCGGGGCTCCTGGGGGAGGCGCGGGCTGAGAGCCCATACCGCCTGGGTTGAAGACTGTGTTGGCCATATCGCTTCCCGGAGCGGGGCCTCTAAGGATTCCTAAAAGTTCGGTCATGGCCATCTGGACTCGGTGCATAGCTTGCTGCGCTGTAACCAGCTTCCCGCTAACGCCTTCCAGGTCCTGGGTGAGCCCAGTGACCGGGTTCCCCGGCATAACAGCCATGCCGCCAAAGGCGAGCTTGTCCATATGCCCGAAAGAAACCGAATCCTCAAAGTCAGTCTTAATGACGGAGAGGAGACCATCGGAGGGGTTCGCCGACTCAATGGCAGCCCCAATAGTGCTCGGGGTGTACCCGCTATTGGCTGCTTCTTTACACAAGTCTTTAAGACCGTGCAGCTTGATGGCAAACTCATCGGCGGCCAGCTTAATTTCACTATCCAGCCTGTCCGATTCCCTTTTTAGGTCTAAAAATTCTAGCGCTTTAACATGTCGTTCCGTGTCAGAGATGCCTGCAACCTTTTCAAGGTCTTCGGACGCCCCGAAAGCGTCGTCGATGCTGACGTACTCCTGTCCTGGAATATACTTGCTCTCTGGGATATATGGCTTAGTTGAGGCGGTCTTGGTGACCGTTGAGTCCTTCTCCTGCATGATCGCGGAGGCGTCAGCCATGGGGAAGGTGATGTTTTTTTCGTACCCGTTCTTGAACAGGTGGGCGAATGTAGCATTATTAGCGTACTCCGCCACACGTCTAACCTGCTCAATATTCAACCCAGCTTCCTTAGCCATAGAGGCTATAGAATGGTTTAGCGGGGCTTTTTCCTGAACAAAGCGCACTGCGGCACGGCTACCCAGTTGGCGGAGAGTTTCTGGAGATGCGCCAGCATCTTCTTTAGATGATAAATATTGAACAAAATCCATGGTATACCCCTTTACTTGATAACTCTGAGCTGGGGCTTCTCGCCGCTCACTCGCAGGTTAACGTTTATTTTCTTGCCCTTAAGTAGGCCTTCTTTACCCTTGAAGGCCCTTGAGAGCCCCTTGACCATATCCCTAGTAATAACTTCTCCAGCAGCCGCCGCCCCAGGATTCTCCAGAATCTCAGATCTGGTTAGACCCAGCGTCTTTGTTTTTTTGCTGCCTTTAGCTAGAAGCCCTTTAGCGATATTGGACCAGTGTGGGTGATCAGAAATTAATTTATGCATCTCGGCCTCAGAGATGGCACCTTTCTCTCCGAGTTCATTAGCGGCAGCCAAGTAACCCTTATCAGGGTTTCGGGCCGCAAGTCGTCCATGGTGGTGTTTCTTCAGACTTGTGAGGTCATCAGGGGTAAGCCCCTTAACCTTCTTTAGGGAGTCTGGGACCCGAAACATAGGGCTATTACCAAGCTCCTTAAAATCTAGCTTACCGCTACGCACGGACTTCAGGAGTCCTGCTTCACGCAGCTTTGCTTTAAGCAAAGATCTTAATTTGGCTTGCTTGCTGAACATCTAGTCTTTGTCTCCACTCGGTGCTAATATATCAGGTCTTGGGTGCTTTATCATAGACGCTAGGAAACAGTAAGTCATTGCGTGCAATGTATCGTCCGTAGTCCCAGGAGTCTTATTAATAATAGTCGTTCTTCGGGCCTCGTTGTACTCAGTAAATACAGAAAGCATGTCGCTTGCAAAGGGCGTCTCAAAAGTATCCCACCTGGGGAGCATGAATGTATCTTTCCTGTTTAACGCATTAATGACCGACATCAACGCTTCGGTTCTATTAACCATAAACCTTGCAAGCGTTTTGTCGAAGTATATGCGCCGCGTATTTACATACTGATATCTAGCGATACGTGTTATCCCAAAAGTTCGGATCAGCTTATCGTTGCGGTCAAACCCACCGCCGTAGTCAACGCCGATACATTCGCATTTAAATTGATGCACTAAGTTGACAATGTTTTTCATCATCACTTCTGGCTCAGCCTCAGGTCCAGAAAACTGCTTGAAGTAGATATATCTAAACTTATTACCGAAGTATTTCCCAACAGTAAGGACGGTGTAGGTGTTTTCTCCCGTTCCCCAGTCAATCCCCATGCAGCAGGCCCCGGTTCCTCGCGCATTGAGCTTTAGTGCTGTTTCTAGGTTATTCGGTTCATTGGAACAGTGTTCAATCAGAAGGTCTCGGGTAATCGGCTTTTCACCAGAGTCGTAGCCAAGCCCAAGAACCTCGTTAAAGAACTGCGCCCTGCTGTAGCGCTTTTGTTTGTCTAGAATGTCGTTCCAGTTTATCCACGGGGCGATCACCTGGGGGATCCTGTAACCCTCAAACGGAGTATTCACAGGCGGATTAGTAAGCCACTCCGGAGATCTCATGGATGCCCATTGCGCTCTTTGATGATCAGGATCTATAGACTTGCCGCACTTGTCGCAAATAAGCCCTACGGGGCCAATACTGTTCTCACCAATAACGTTCCACTTATTGCACGCCTCGCAGGGGATTACCCATTCGTTTTGGGTGGAAAACTGATTCCAGTAGTAGCTGATCGTATTGTCCAGGCTTTTGGGCGTGCCGGAATACCTAAGAATCTTAAACGGCGAGTGGGACAGGGACTCCTCAATAACAGGAATCACATCTGTCAAAATGTCCTGGATCTCATCTAGCAAGAGCATGTCTGCGGAGATACCACGAACACGATCAGCGTGTAGGAAGGCGTATCTCAGCGTAATATCCGAACCGGTTACATACTTCTTGTACAATACGTTGTCTTTAGTCCCATCCCCACGAGTAAACGCTTTAAGGGTTGACGAAAGCTCGGTAGGTGTAGCAATTCTATCCCTAGAGAATGTCTCAGTCTGCTGCTGCGTCGGGCTGACAAACAGTGATCTAAAGTGTCTGCGTAGCATTGAGTATGTTAGGATAATATTACCCAGGGTCGTACTTTTCTCAACCTGACGACCGCACTGAAGCAGAAGCCTCTTGGCGGGCGTGTCGTAGATAGGCACAAGGTACCTACGCCCCCTAAAGGAGAACTTCTCAAGCTCACCCAGGGAGGGGATGTTGAAGAAAGACCCAACAAACTCAGTAGGAAACAACGACCGATCCGGGCTTTCCTCTGCTATTTCATACGGAAGCGACATAGCTAAAGACACCATCCATCGGCTTGCTGGCTCTCTTTCTAGAGCAGTCGGTAATGATTTTATCGAATACACTCATACAGAAGAAAATACCTACGTGTTAAAATTGTGGCCACCAATATCACACCATAATAAACAATTGATTGGCCAGTTAGTCAAAGATTTCATCCCAAGAGCCAAGATAACAATCAATAAGAAGACCGGTACTGCTATAATCACTCTTCGTCGCCGTTAACGTCTTCCCACCCATCGCACACAAAGTCTTCCCTAACAGGTGTGCGGTGCATAGAGCACTCCCCATCGCCCGAGTGGGCACGGCCAGCAGCGTACATAAACTGAGCACAGTTAAGACACCGTTGGTCTGTTTGCGCTAATCGCAAGCTGGGTACCTGTCGCACGCCCAACTTGCTCAGCAGTTGGGACGGTGGGCTTTCTGGAGAAGAGTCTAGAAAAGATTCCTGGCTTACTCTGCTGCTTTTGCTGCTTTTTGGGGTATACATATCGAACCCTCCCGTTCTTGTCTCTATACTTATAAATATGCTTAGGCGGCTCTCGGAAGGCCTTGTAGAACTGTTCCTGCTCTTTATGCTTCCGGCCTGCGACATCGTACATCCACTGGTCCGTTGTCTTAGGCACCTTTCTTCCGAACATCTTGCCGATGATCCCTGGGTGGGACGACTTCGGGACCACGCTCCTATACCTACGCGTGTCCACTGCCCGGTTCTTTTCTTCACGATGCTTCTGGCCGCCCAGCCGTCTTGCACGCGCTTCTGCCTGTAGAATACGCTGCGGGTTGAAGTGTCCATCCAGGGCGTAAAAAGCAGTGGAGTTCTTAAGGTCCAGGCCTTCAGCGCCCGCACCACTCAGAACAATTACTCGCTTCTTCCCGTCCTTGTACTCCTGAACGCCCTTCTGTCTGGTTATCCCAGTCACCTTCCTGCCACCGACCTCCTTGCCCTTGCCTACAAACAGTGCGTGATCAATGCCACGAGCCGTCAGCCCAGCAGAGAGGACATCAACCCCTCCCCGAACAAGGTTAGAATAGAGGACAACTTTGTTATCCGGCTTTGAAGCTAAATGAGACTCGGTGTCCGTCAGCAGCCTGTTCACCTTCGGGGTGATTCTGGACGATTTCTCAGGAGTGATGTCCTTGCGTCCCGTGTGGACTGAGTTTGCGACCTGTCTAGCGGCAGATATTTGCGCGAACAGGAACTCCGCCTCTCTGACTGAAACGTTTGGGTCGCTCCGAAGCACCCGTTCTTTCAGGGGCCCGAGCTTGTCTAATGCCAGTTGGTACAGCTGGTACTGCTTGGGGGACATCTCAACATCAATGTTTTGGACATCTTTCCTGGGCATAGTTTTGCCCTTCAGGTCGCCTGTCCGGACATGGTCGATCTTTGGCTGGGTACGAGCTTTAAGTTCCTCTACGTTCTTAAAGCCTTTGATTTTCTTTTTTCCGCCACCAAATCCTTTTGTGTAGCCAATGGTCTTGGTGAACCTTTTCCGAAATTCTGTTGGAGACATATCTCTGTTCTTCTCAGAGATAGTCATCAGCGTAGCCACTTCGCCTGGATTGTTATTAATCAGTGATGCTGTAAGCCCCATGAAGTTATGGGCGTACCTGCGGGCGGCGAGCGCTGCCTTAAACGTGGAGGCTCGCTCATTACGCGTCTTGTGGAACTCATCAAGGATGAGGGTGTCAGCCCCCGTTCTTTTCATGAATCCTTCAGGGTCTCGCCTGAACTGCGCGTAGCTGACAATCGTGTACGCTGCGCCACCTTCGCTACCGGGCCTAACATACCCAGCCTTCTTGGAGACCTCAGACGCTGAACCAACGACCTCGACAGAACTTGTCGTGAATTTCTGTACTCCGCCCTCAGCGAAGTTTGCTCTAAGCCCTGAGGGGCACACCACCAAGGCTTTCTTTGCTTTCCCTTCGTGACGGAGGCGCTCAAAGCCGTAGATAGACGCTGCGGTTTTTCCGGTCCCCATCTCGTGGGCCAGAATCATCTTGCCCTTGTTGGAGAACAGTCGGTCAATGGCTCTCTTTTGGTGCGGGTATGGGGCGAACCACTCCTTCATGGCAGGGATACCGGTGCCGTGAGGCTTCTTCTCCTTGCCAACGTCCGCAGCGGCGGATTTTATGAGGTAGTCGCCCAGGCTCATTATGGTGTCTCCGTGCCCTGCGCTGTTCTTGCCCGGGCCCTATCTAGCCGTGCCTGAAAATTTCCCCCTCCTCGGGTGAACCTTTTCTGTCTTTTAATAGCGGCCTGCTGTGGGTCCGGGGCAGTATTACCTACTAACGCCCTTTGGGTATGCTCAGTTTTAGCTTGCTCTTTCCTCTGATCCTCTGTTGGAGGAGCGGGCTGTGCCGCTCCAGCTGCGAGAGCTACAGGAGGCTTTTTGATAGCCTGCTGGGGCGGGGCGGGAGGCGGAGGAGCGGGTTGCATACCCTGTGTCGCCGCCTGGGCGCTTCCCATTGGCGCTGCTGGTTGCGCTGCTGGTGCCGGTTGCGCTGCTGGCGCAGGCGGCGTGCCCTGGGTGTTTTTAGCCTGGGTGTTTTGGGCCATCATGTTTTTAACGCCAGCTTTCAGGTCCCCCTTATTCATCTTTTTGGCCTCAGCTACGGCTTGTTGAATCTTCGGGTCTTGCTGCAATTTACCCATATTCGGTGTGGGCTTGGCCTGCATAGGGTTCCCCGCCTGGACAGCCGCTGAGAGCTTCTCTTTTAGCGTTTGGGCTAAGGCAGATTTTTTGAGTTCTTTGTTATCCATCTTGAGTATCCTTTACTTGAGTGAGTCTTTAGCCATTGAGACAGCCTTGGACAAAATAAGCCCACCAAGCAGTCCACCAGCAGCGCCGCCACCGGCGGCACCCAAGACTTTCCTACCGAGCGCTTTATTAAAATTAATCTTCTTTCCTGAGGTAATCTTTCCGAACACCTTCTCACTAGCCACATCTCCAACACGGCTACCCGCGCCAGACAGAGCGCCCAAGAGGGCTACGTTGGCTAAACCTTTATTACCCTTGCCCTTCTTCTGCCCATCAGCCACGGCTTTTGCCATCAGTAAGGCGGCAGGAACTTTGTAGGAAAGCCTTCCAAGACCAAGCCCTAATCCACGCTTAACGGCGGCACCCCTACCTTTCCTGGCGTGCTCGAAGAACCCCTCATTAACGCCTTTTTGAAGCTGGTAAGCTCCTGTGACGCCTGAGATTAGGGCCATACCTTTTTTCTTGTCCGAGCGTTTCTTCGAGCTAAGAAGACTCAACCCTTTAAGGTACAGGGGCGCTGTAAGAACCCCAGTAAGTCCGCCAACAGCTCTGCCAAATCCACGGCCCTTTACCCCCTGCTTGAGTCCGCGCTTCATGGGAGTGTTGCGTTCGATCTTTAATTGGACAGCCTTTTCTAACGCGCCTTTAGGGAGATCGCCGATGATTGCCTTCGCGCCAAAGACGGGAGCTGATGCCGCAAGCGCCTTGAAATACGTTGGGTCTTGCTTTTTTGGTTTACTAGCCATCAGCTTTTTTTACCTCCGCCGCTATTTTTTTAAGCAGGCTCTCTATCAGCATCTCACTAAGTCCGATTCCGATTTCTTTTATCTCGGCATACCAACTATCAACTTCGGGGACATACTCAACAATTAGTGTTTCTTTTGGGAACCTTCCCCAAGCCTTAAGTATGTGGTCCCCTAGACCCTCAGGAAACTCAGGGTCTTTCCAAAGATGGAACTTGATACCATTATCCGTTAAATAGTACTCAGATCGAACCCCTGGAATTTTGGTCTTCGCCGGTTTGAATATAATTGCCTGTATAGACACGTCACTCCCGAACATCACTGTCCTCCTCATCTGCTGGGTCAGCCAGTTCGTGGATGCTAGATATGTCCCGCTTGCCCAATTTAATTGCAATGTCACGTAGGCCGTCAACCACCTGCTGAACAGCGTCCCCGGTCCTATTTAATTCTTCTGTAGCTCTAAATATATTTTCAGCCCAAAGCTTCGCCGTCATCGCCGTGTCTTTGCCGTTGGGCATGGCAGTGGTCTCAAAAAAACGCATGGCAGATTCATCAAACAGGCCCTTAATGACCTCCTTCTGCTGAAGCTCTGGTCGGTATCCTGATTTCCAAAGCGCAAACTTCGGGCCTTGTGCGTAACACGCCTTAAGGGTGATGTTTTTAGGATGGCCCTCTAGGTAGGAGTACCACTGCCTAGTTGATAATAAATCGCGATTCCAGAAGTAGTGCTGGAACATTTCGAGCGTGCGTTTGGAAACCTGTGCCCCCGTGATAATCTTAGTATATGAAGACACCTCGTCATGGGGCATGTCTGATAAAATTAATGCCTCTACGATTGGGCGAACTCGTGTGTCCCCAAGAAGGTCCCTCGCTTTTACAGCGTACTTATCTTCTTTGACCAACGACATAAACCTCTGCCTACGCACCCATGCTCGGGCTTCGGTAGAGGTTATGCGAAATGGTGTCGGGCGCGTTTCTAGGAGTTTGTCCCTAAGCGCGGACAGATACGTTGTATCCGGCGGCGTCATCTCGTACATGATCGCCATTTCGGCAATCTGCTCCAGGGTCAGGCCCGAGAACATCAGCATATATTTTAGCCAATATTCGTTCGGTTGCTTCATATCTATTAAATCGTCGCATTTGACCTGATTTGGAGCTTCTTGAGCCCTTGGACTGCACGCTCCATTCCACGAAGCGCAGAAGATACCGCTGCCTCAGGAACATCAGATAAACCGAGCCGAACCCCAACAAGTAGTTCAGCAAGTTTCGACGAAGACTCCTCAAAAGTTGGTAGTGCGTCAATATACCCCTGAACATTCTCCGGGGTAATAAAATTAAGCGATAATACTGAGTCCACGGTGTCTGCCCCAGATAGCGCAGCGGCCTCCTTTACCAAATCTAGTCTGATAATATTTGCAATATTAGCGATTTCCTCGTCAGCGTCGGACCCCGGTAAATCGTTAATAATTCTATTACTCGGAACAAACGTTACCTCTTCCCCTCGGGATGCCGCAGCTAATTTCTTCAGCGCTCCCTCTGAGGAGTCCCCAAGCAGGCCAATACGCAAAAGGGTGTCTTCGGAATTGAGATTCGCGTTCTTCTCAAGATGCTCAACGGGCTTCCCGGAAAAGGAGAACTCAGATCCGTTAGATACGATCCTAACCTTATTGATAGCATCTCTTCGGCTGGCGATCTTTTCTACGGAGTCAATCTCTTCTCCGTATCTAGCCCCAAACTCAAGAGGCAGGAACACGGTATCACTAGGGACTAAGAAGGAGTTATCGGTTTCCTGTGTAGGCCTGACAACATTCGCGGTCTTGACCGTAATATTACCAAGCATCGGGTGGTCACAGATAAACTCAGGCGCACTACCCTGCGTGAGAACTGCGTGCTTAACCTCAACAGGTGGGGACACAGCGTTAGCAGACTTAAAAAGAAAGACGCCATCACCATGAGGATTCCCGCCAGCCAGCTCAGAGAAGTTCAATTCTCCGCACTGGACACCGGCGACTTTCTCCTGGATTGCGGCACCGGACTTACCAACCACAAGGTTGACGCCCATGCTCTTGCCGCTCAAGGATATTACGTCCGTAATAATTGCTGCCCGTTGGGCACTCCCGTGCTTATTGATGACAGAATAGACCCCAGAATCAACTACAGACTCAAGGCCATAGGTAGGCAGGACGCCAAGAAGTTCATCATTATTACCGGATAATAAAACCGATCCGTGCTTAATGATGGCTTGGCGAAGATCCACTGGGATTGTTTCTGCGTTCTTGTTCTCAATAAAGATCTCGTTAGTAAAGTTCCCGTTAGCTACCGCTGTCTTTACGCGATATCCACCAGAGACCTTCGAGATAACAGCCGCATCAAAATCGCCAATCGTATCAGCGCTTTCTTCAGCGGCCTCTTCGGGGGTGGCTGACGCTAGTTTAGTGAGAGCCTCGGCGAAGCTAGAATTAATAGACGCTGCGTCAACAAGGGTCTGATCAACCGCGATCTTGTTCAGGAAGTCATTCACACTTTCCTTAGAGATTCTCACGAAATCCAAGGAAGACATCTTGCTTAGGGGGGTACCACCACCCGCTGAGCCGTCCGCTGACGTAGGCATCTCTGGACTGATGTTTTGGGACGCTGCTGAAGGATTAGCAGTGTCTTTCAGGGCCGGGGCCACTGAGTACGGCGAGGAATCAAACATTGCCGAAGCGACCCGCTCCTCACTGAGGGGTAGAAACCTTCCGTCTGGAGTAATGAAAACGTCGTAGGAGTACGCTCTCTTATTCTCAACGATAATGGGTATTCTAACGCTCTCTTTAGGGTCCGCTGGTGGCTGGCCCTGACTAATGACCTGTCCCATCTGCTGCTGCCCGCTCGGGGGCGGGACATCAGAATTCTGACTAACCAGAAAAACCCCGTACAAGAACCCCATGCTTTGGTCTTGCCCCTGGATGGAGATGTTCACCTGATACTGCCCCAAGTAAGGGTGTTGTTTGTACAGGTGTGCGATCAACTCGCTTGCGTACGTATTCGGGTTATCCCCGAGCAGGAATTTGCCCGCTGTTTTTTCAAACGCTGGTCCCTGCAATTTTCTAATTAGTTCCATGATTTAACTCCTACGACTTTGAGTCCACGGTTGCTTGGCTCTTAGTCCGTTTTAATAATACAGCGTATTTATCAGTTGTTGAAGTCACTGACTACTCCTATGTCCATGGGGGCGTAGGAATAGGACTTCCTGGTCCCGGAGGCGGTACCGCCACGGTTCCAGCATTAACCCACGTGGTTAAATCTGCCAAAAGTTGTGTCACCTGCGCGTCCACAGTGTCTGCCGGAGCACTCCACGTAAAAGTGGGCGGGTTTGGTGGCGGCGCTATGGGCGGGATAAATCCGGGGAGTCCTGGTGAGCAGCTCGCTACACAGGTTCCCGCAAAAGCCGCCCACGCGTTAGCGAAAATAATAGCAGCAGCGGGCATCGGGTCAGCAGGAATCTCCTGGCCCATTGTCGCGGCAAACTGGGCCTTGCCCGCGCTTAGGTCAGCCCAGACAGGGTTGGTTCCGTTCTGGAAATAAGCTTCCGCTACCTTTGCCCACTCATTACCGGCATGAAATCCGGGCGACAGGTCAAAGGACAATATAGCTTGTTTCATATCATTAAAAGCGCCAGCTAATGGCATAATACTACCCCTTCTTTGCCTTCACACTGGCTGACGCAATGTCCGACTGTGTGGGTGGTGTGATAACAGGTCCACTGGGGCCCCAAGCGGTCATGCAGGAAAAGCTTGTGGTAAGCCAAGTTGCCAGATCGTCCAAAAGAACTACCGATTGATCCGCGCCGCCTTGTCCTTTTTTACCTAGCTGCACCTCAGCCTCTCCTTCGATGTAAACCTCTTTGGGGGACTTTAGGTGATAGCCCTCCATGCACTCTATAACCATATTCTTAACAAACGCCTTGAAATCATTATCCTGTAATAATTCAATTATGGACTGTTTGTTTTCCTTGGTTTCCTTGCTACCGCCCTTGTCTCCGTACACGATCTTAATGCCTTCACGGACATTTGCATATACGGTCTGGGATACTTCGGCGTGAATATTTCCACGCGTAAAGATTAGATTATCACCATCCCTGTTAAGTTGGAATACGTACCTAACGCGTTCCTTGTCATCTACACCATCATCATGCTGGTATATCGTGAAACTTAGAACGCCCTTTTCTTCTTTTATAATGCCCTTGTCACCAGAAGACGCCTTGACAGGTTTTTCTACTCTCGGGTCCGAGGACGCCTTGTGGTCCGCCTGACCGAACACATGCTCAGGGTCTTCTTCGGGATCAAGCTGTTCCGCCGTAAGCCTTCCAACCCTAAGCTCAACTGTGTACTTGCCTTCAGTGACATCTTCTTGGCACAGGTCTTTAATATTGTACTTAACAAGAACAGGGGTCTTCTCAGCGACCTCTAAGACCTCGCTGGGGATATTGTCGTCTTTTAGGTCTTTAGCGAGATACCCGCCCTGTTGCGTGGGCGTCTCGCCCTCCACTAAAATAGCGTGCCCCCAGTCGATCTCCCCTACAGGGCTTACTGCTTGGTATCTCTGAAAGTAATCTCTTATGACGTTCTCGACCGGCAGATAGATGCGTTGCGCTAATGACGTAGACCCGATTTGGACCATCCCACCCCTTCGAACGATAACGCTGTTACCGTCCAGGGTGCCCAGGAAAATATCCCCAGGCTCCAGGTGCCCACGAGCGCCCTTAAAGCTTGGTCCCTTGTCTGCTGTTTCCGTTATCAGTTCCGCTGTTGAGCCCTCAACGGCTGCGTACTCTTCAGGCACTATGGTAACGGGGTTGTTAATAAACCCTAAGACAAAAGATGTCCCATCCTGGCACTGGCACACGTAACAGTACGCGTCTCTCTCCGGCATAGCGTACATGCCGCCGCGATGATCTCGGTGGCATAACGGCGAAGCGAACGGGAGGTCAACCAACGCCTTATGCGTGTAGGTCGTCATCACATCGACAGTGTACTCTTCCGGGTTAACGTTAGTTATCTGAGCGAGCTGAATGCTTGCGGGCCCGTCCGATTGGGCTCCTGTTTTTGTATATGAGTCCTCAAACGACCCCTCCGGGTTTGCGCTGGTTAGATCATCCATCAGTAGGGGCCCTCCTTACCTTTCCCAAACTCTGCCGAATAGGCGATGCCTGGGGTTGGGTGCACTCCATGTATATCAGATTCCCAGCCCTCGTTGGCGGCCCTAATAAATGTCTCCTTTAACTTCCGGTATTGAAGCCTTGCCAGCCAGTCCGTTGTTTGGTCTAGGGGAAGGGTCTCAATTCCACGAAGCGTTGGCTCAACCACCAACGGCTCCTTCAGCTTCCCAGATCTATTTAGGGCATTAGCGTGTGATATAGAGATGTAGTCATTTTTGATAAAATCAGACCCGCCAGGGTTAGTTACTCTGCCGAGATTAGTTATCGCCTTAGTCACCACTTCGATGTTTCGGCGCTTAATGCCCTCTGCTTTATAAACCCTATTAATCTCATCAGCGATGTATGCCTGTACGGTATCTACGTTGGTTTTAGATAGAAGATCCCGTGGGTCAATTACACCACTGGAAATCTGCTGCCCCTTCTTCACCTTGGAGCCCTTAGTTACCTTCAGGGTTCTCCCGGCAGGGACGTAAATATCCTCATTCCCGATTGTCATATCAAAACCACCCACGGGGCTTTCTTTGATACTGGAAACAGTCGCGGTTGCTGGGGAGAGAACAGCAGCGTTGGGGAGAGTTGCTGGCATCTTGAGTAGTTGGCTAATGCGATCTATCCCACCAACGACTCCGCCGGATGAGCCAGCGACACCACCAGTATGAAAGGTTTTCATAGACAACTGGGTCCCCCGCTCTCCCAGCGCGGTACCGGCTATAACGCCAATATTCGTACCTTTTGAGATCGGGAGTCCGTTGTCTTGTAGCCCGTAGCACTTTGAGCACAGCCCTTTTTTAGCCTCACACTTGAGAGGGGACTTAACGACAATCTTAGACACCTTAGCGCTCTTTATCCGTGACACTAGGGCAGGAGTTAGTGCGGTGTTGGCCGAAACTCGTAACCCTTTAGCGCTTATAGGCTTAGCCGTAAATCTATCAACAAGGTCTGAGTCAGCGGCATCTAGGGCGATGCCCTTAGTTGTCCCGCAGTCATCTGCGGTGACGATGTACGACATCATTGTATTTGCAAGCTGTTTGTTCAAAGCTCCAGGCTTTTGCACAGACTGGACTTTTTCAATAAGGCCTTTTCGAGCGCCGGAGGAGGCAACCCAATAGTCGGATGACCGCAACCCTTCCGAGTATGATCGATCAACAGGCACTGGGATGACGCGCCCTTTAGCGTTCTCCAACAGCATCGGACCAATAAGCATCTGCTGCAACTGAGCCCAGGCGGGCTTCACCCCAGCTTTCTCCATCGTCCTCAACTTGTTGCCTTTCTTGTCCAAGATCTTTTTCGCCTCTGTGGATAAATCCTGTGTGACCTCCGTGTACAGATCTATGATCTTCTTTTCTGCGGCCTCCGGGGATATGAGCTTCATCCGCTCTTGCTTGCGGATAACCGCCTCCTTAGCGTGCGCCCCCTTCATCTTCTTTTCCCGAAGATCTCTCATCGCGTCAAAGTCTCCGAGGTTGAACGAGAACCCGATATTGTAAGCGTGCCCAAACCCAAGATCTTTAATCTTATCAACCGCTACCTGAAACTCGGCTGGCGACTTGGTAGCAATGCCACGAAGGACTGCCTGGAGATTCTTCTTCCCCATAACCATGTCTGGATCAGTAAGAAGCTTGTCTGAACGGACTTTAGAGGGCAGCGCATTATTGAATAATAATCTACCTGCCGTAGTCTTTTTCCCGCCAACAGAAACAACGTCAGACATAGCGGTGTCCCCCGCTTTCGCAGAGGCTATCGCTTCCTTTTCCGAGCCAAAGCTCTTCTTGGTATTCTTCCCCATCTGCGTAAGCAGGAACAGTCCAAGCTGCCCCTCCAATGTGGGCTGGTACATGACCTTTCCAGTGGCGGGGTTAAACAGGTTCTTGGACGGGAGTAGTTTTTCCGCTTCGTCGATAGACTCCTGGGACACAGGAAGAAACACAGCCATCGTGTCGCCGTCAAAGTCGGCGTTAAAGCCGCCGGTCACCAGGGGGTGGATATGAATAGATGATTCGTCGTGAAGCTTGGGGCGGAAGGCCATAATCCCAAACTTATGCAGGACAGGGTCTCGCTTAAAGAACACGGGCCGCTTCTTTACGGCAACCTCAAGCGCTCTATCCGCAAGGGGCGTTTTCTTCTCGATCTCCTCACGCGCCCTAAGGGGCGTGTACCCCATTCTAACAAGCTCTTTCACCACAAATGGTCTGTATATTTTCATGGCCCCTTTTCTAGGAAGGCCGATTTCATCCAAGTGCAGATCCATGTTGGGAACAATCACCGACCGCATAGAAATGTCCTGCTTTCGATCCAAGATGCGCTTATGAAAAAAGCTCTGCTTGGGCGACTGCCTGCCGGACAGGATGGTGAGGATTCCGGGTGGGCGGGCTTGCCCGTCCGTCATGGTGGCCGACTCAGAGGGCGTGGATGTCCCCATCAACGCATCAACAGCGTCATACAGGTCGCCTCGAAGGGCGGAGATGGCTTCCTCGGGAAGGACCCCGGTGGACTCTTTGAGCTTTTGGCTGAGGATGGCGATGTCTCTGTAAAGCATGTTTGTGCCATCGATGTTTAAGTCACCGCCCTCCATAGCCGTGATTGGTCGGAATACGGGGGGTAGAACCGGAACAACTGATGTCGTGTACGCCTCTTTTGGCGAAAGACCATTTTTCTTAAGCATGAGAAGATACTTGATCTTCTTGTTCAGCTTATCCAAATTGTTCCTACGAGCTGTTTTTATGTCTTTCTTGGCGCTCGCTAAATCTTTATCTACGTTGATGCTACCCAGCGCCCTCGTTAATGCCTCGGGCCCCGTCTGAATGCCATCGGCTGCTGGCACAACATCCCCGTTCTCATCAAACCCCAGAGAGCCATCGACAATGCCGTCGTACTGCTTCCCGGTGATACCGAGTAATGATCTGACTGACTTCTCAAACATCGGGTTGGGCATGGACATCCCAAGCACCATATGTGCCCAGTGCTTCCCGCCGGGACCTCCGGTCACGGTCTCATCAAAAAGACCGCCCTTTTCAGGCTTCAGGTCTTTCCCTCTGATCACCTTGCTTCCGTCTTTGATCTCCCCGTTAGACGCTTCTTTAATCTGCTTTTCCGTGAGAGGACTGACAACTAACCCGTTGCCCTCCTTCTCCACGTTGAGGCCTAGTCCCTGCATGTACGCAAGGAACTTTTCATATGCGAACGAGGATTTTGGTGCCGGTAAGATCGCCCCTGTCTGCACAGCTGTCCAAACTTCGTCTTGCGCCTTATCGCTCTTGTAGGTCAGTGCCTCTCGTATATTTGAGGTCGCGCCGTGTGCAAGCATTGCATATAGACCTAGTTCCCCAAACCTCTGAGCAGCACCGGACTCCCCGCCGCCCTTAGGGACGAGGTTGGCATCATAGTCGTGCCCGTACCCATGCGCCCTTGCTCGAAGCTTCTTATCCACCTGATGCATTAACTTAAGAGTGTAGTGCTGGCCTACCAGTACCTCTCCCAGACTCTTTCCAGTCTCGGGGTCAAATAGTTCAGTTGTCTCAGACACACCCTCTTCGGCCAAAATCTGCTTAACTCTTTCTTGGTAACCAAGTTCCCTAGTGTGCTCTTTAACGGTGATTTCTTTAGTGTCACCACTTGTAGTTTTAACGGTGCGCTTATGCTCACGTACGGTAACGACTTTCTTGCTGTCATTAGATTGAAAGTTCTCAACGGCATAAGGCTCCCCGCGCTTTTTAGCCACCTTGCCCAGACTGGTCTCCAGAACCTGTCCCAGGTTGATTCGTCCAGGAACCCCCGATGGATTTAAGATCAATTGGACGGGGTTGCCGTCAGCGTCCCTCGGCATTTCCTCATCAGGAACTACGGCTGTAATCACACCCTTGTTACCGTGTCTCCCAGTAAGCTTATCGCCAACATCTGCCGATTCCTCGGTCTTGACGTACGCAACAATCTCGCGACCATTCCTAACAACATCCGTTACGACGCCAGTATACGGTTTGTCCCAAGTCACAGACTTGTTCTTGTAGGGCCTTATTAGTGACTTATGGATCCCCTTAAGAAGTAGCTGCTCCTTAGAGGGCTCCGTCTTTTGCAGGACTGTCATTAATACGTCACCTGGGTCAACTTTTTGACCCTTCTTTATCACGCCATCTTCATCGAGCTTTGCGGCGTTATCCTCGGTCACGTACCCAGGGAAATTTGCCCTGAACTTCTTCAGACCAACTCCCATGGATTTCTCGACATACGCCCTGTTTTTATGGAGGTGCTCACTGATAAGCTTATTTGAAGCGGTCTCAGATATAACGATACCATCCTCAAACACTAACCCCTTATATGGTAGATAGGCGACGCGTAGGTTTGTCCCCATCGCCAACGTCCCATTCTTAGTGAAGTTCGTATCCGCCACAGCTTGACCGGCCTTAACCTTGTCCCCCTTTGCAACCGTTGGGGTGCTTGAAATAAAGGCCTTCTTGTCGTTTAGTGGGAAGTTGTCATAGAGGGGAACCTCGTGCTTCTCACCGTCGCTCCCGCGAACCACAATCTTGTTCTTCCCGACGGTCTCAACCGTCCCGGAGACGCGGCTTGTGTGGCTCGTAAAAGACCCCACAATCTTCTCCCAGGTCTTGTACTTCTCACTAGGGTTTCCGGATGTGACCTGAACCAAGGGCTCCTCACGGTCTTTTAATGAGATCGCCTGCTCTAAGTGGCGGGTGGCCATACCGGCGCGGTTGGCTTGATCCGACGGAAGGAACGGCACTAGGTTAGCTGTTATCGAGAACAGCTGCTTAGGGGTCTTTATGATGTAATCGACTTCGGAGGGGCTGATCTTTTCAGGGTCGCCTCCATCCTTCCTGACTACCGTAACCAGATCACTGATAGCCTTGGGCGCTTTGCCACTAAAAGAATACTGATCAGGGAACGCGACCGCTTTCCCGACAAGCTCTCCAGGGCTCCGTGCCGCGAACTTTTTCTCCTTAACGTCGTACACCTGTATCTTTGGCGTGGTGCCGTGCTTCTCTACCCCAAGAGAGAGGTGGCCACTGATGCCAGACCTCTTTCCTTCAGGAGTGTGTACCGGATCAATAAACCCTAGGTAACTAGAGTCGATCAGCTTGGCGTCTTCGGACACGGCGTTTTCGCTCACGATACCGCCTTGCCCCATGATTGTCGTACGGAGAAACCCGCCCATCATGTCCACAGGATTAACCTGGGATGTCTGCTGCGACAGGCTCGTTGACGTAAAGAACGTCTTAATGGGGATGTTGAAGATATCAGACGTGATAATAGATCTGACGCTGTCTCTCCGGTCCACATTGTTTCCGAGCTTGTATTTGATCCTGCGCTGAGAGTTCTGAATTCGTTCCGGAATATGGTCATTTATTGACCAAAGCTCCTTAAACCGTAGAGAGTCTCGGTTATCAACATCCCTCTCTCCCCTATTAACGCCTAATAACTTAGACGATGTAGCCAGGAGAGCGTCCCCATTTACCGAGTCAAACGCTGACCCCAGGGTGATTTTGGTTGTGTCAGGGAGCAGCTTGGTACCAGCGTAAGCTTCCTTAATTATACTTGCCGCTTCAGTATCGTTCGCCGGGGCTGCCCCGCGTGACAATACTTTGGCCAGCTTTACAACCTCGCCGCGTTTCTTGTCGGCCATGCTCCGTGCGTACAGGGTGTCACCCCACGCCTCCCTGATTTTATCATCAGGAACGCCTAGCGCTTGAAGGACCGGGAGAAGCTGCACGTTCGAGGACCCATAAGTGACCAGAAACCGGCGCTTAGACGGGTCAAATCCCATGCGGAATCCACGGCCCTCGGCAAGGTTAAACTGGCTTTCAAGCTCCCCGTTGGCTTTTCTTCGGGTATACACGCCTGACTTCAGACGCCACTGGTTGTCTACTTGGTATTCTGTTCCGTCTACGATGTAGCTGTATCGGCGGGTTATCTTTGGGAGGCTCGCGACCTTGAGTCTTTTAGCCGTATCTATGGTTTTACCGGTCTCTTTGTTTATTAAAGAGAAGTCCCCGTAAAGGCCTTGCGCCCACGTCCTACCTCTAAGTCTCGCGTTCTTTTGGCTACTGATATCATCTAGGTCTACTTCCCCGCCAGAGTAGATTTTGTCTGCGACCAAGGCATGTTTCTTACCTTCCAAAGGAAAGAAGCTACTAATTTGCTCTATGGTCCCGTCTTCGAGGGCTTTCATCACCCTCTGGGGATCTAGAATATTCGACATTTAATCCTCCGTGCTAACCCGGCCTCCATATTAGGTATAAGAATTATGGGTAATACTGCCCTAAACAAACAGGAGAGTTTATATGAGTTGTTCCGCAAAAAATAGTGCTACAACGTATGTTAATACTTGTGCGGAAGTGGCGAACGCCGTTAACGCAGCGCTGGTACCTTCCGGCTAAAGAGAGTAGCAAATGAGTACCCGCGCACCAAAACCCATTGCTTGCGACGTTGCCAGCATGTGGTGCAACGAGCCAAAGAACTGCGGCGAGTGTATCCACTTTCTTGAAAACACTGGTTGTGTTGCGTGGGTATGTTCTGTTTGCATTAAACAAGTGGACCATCCTTCCGCATTCTACCAACGTGGTAGATGCGACCGGTGTAACAAGAAGTCCGCAATGTTAATAGCAATTCAAAACACATGATTAGATCTGCGCCCTATCAGGGTTCGCTCTAGATGGAAGCTTCTCGGGTAAAGGCTGCATAGTCTTTATTCCAGCGCCGGAAAGAGCGTTGTTAACAAGCATATATAGATCCGGGCTACTGGCGCGTAATTGCGCCATAGCTCGGTATCTATCTACTTCATTCATCTTTTTTATCTGTGAGGAGACACGCTTAGCTTGGGCGAACATGTCTACCATTTGGCCGGTATTTGCTGCCCCCATAGGGCTCTGATCCGCCCCTGCGGTAGCCTCTTCTGGGAGAGGTGCGCCCTGTTCTGGAGATGGCTGGCCGCCGCCCTGTTGATCGGGCGGAGGCGCAGCACCTTCTGGTCCCGGTTGCTGCGCTGCTTCCGGGGGAGCCCCCTCCTGAGGCGGTCCTTGTTGTGGTTGACCCTCTTGCGGCTGACCCTGTTGGGGTTGGCCGGGAGGAGGGGCCATTCCAGAGGCTTGCTGTTGCTGCTGGGCCTCCATCTGTAATTCTTGAGACTGGATCTGGTATCTAGTCTGGATAAGCATTGCTTCGCCCTGAGATTCAGCGTTGGCGATCATGCCCTCACGTTGTGATCTATTTAGCTTCTTACCCTCTTCGTGGATAAGCTCTTGCTCCGTGTCGAAGTTGAAGTCCCTCGACTCCAAGAAGCTTCTTCGGCTGATCATGCCCGCATTAGCGAGGTTCATATCAAAAGAGGCTCTCTGAATGTCATCAGCCATCTTGAAGGGCTTAAACTTGAGAGTCATCCTGGGCAGATCCAAGAATGCGCAAACGCGATCCCTGACAAATTCTACAAGCCTGAGCATGTCCTGCCGGTTTCCCAAGAACTCGTTCTCAAGGGCGCGTAGGTTAACGGATGCCCCAGAGTATTGCTGCTCTCCGTAGAAAAACCCTGTGGGGACGCCCATGCCTGCGATAATCTGGTCGTTATAGACTCGCAGCTCTTGGTGAAGGAGGAGGGATTTTCCCTGCCCGCCGATCATTTGGTACCCAATCGGCACAGGCATGACGGGGATGTGGTTGTTGTCCATCCTCCACTTTTTGATCTGGCCTGAGACCTCGTCCTGCCAATCCTGTAGATTAACGTGGGCGTACGGATTGTTCCCGTCCGTTGTGACTTGTGGGAACATTACTCGCATAGGAACAACGTGTTCCATTGCGACAGCTTCCTGCGCTTTCCGCAAGATCTGTAAGAAAAAGATGTCCTTCAGGACCGGGAGAATCAGAGGGGCTCCCCAGCCGCTATCCGAAGGGTCTCTAGAGACAGAGGCGCGTCGGCAGTGAAAAAGCTTAGAGCTTTCCAGGAGAATAGACCGCTTCTTTTTGAGCGACTCAATAAACACCTGTGGGATCGTTTCGATCATTGCCGGTTTGCCAAGCATGATGTCGTTTCTCATGTGCCTCGGCATGTTGTAGTAATACTGGCTCTGCCCTGTTACCTCATTGTACTTAACCGTGATGCTTTTTGGATTCCATCTAATCAGCCGTATCTGCTGGGCCGACTTTATTGGCTCATCCTTCACATCGGCGAGGCCTACGTGCATACATTTTTCACAGGTCATATGGAACGCGAAGCTCTTCCATTTGTACTTAACTTCACGGGCAGGGTTAGCGTCACCACAGTTGCGGCATTTTAGAACCTTCTTGAACGGGAAAGATACGGACACAAAAGCGTTTCCATACGTGTACCTATCCAGGTTTGTTTCAATCAGAAACTGCCTTAAAAGGAACTGTCCCTCGAACATGCTCCGATACATCTCAACAAGACCTTCGTTATCATCTTCGTAGATGAGGTCTGTGATCGGGTATGTAGCGAGCTTGCTTGTCACCGCGCTGATCAACGGGTTGGTTAGCTGGTAGTAGAGGCACCAATCGAAAGTTTCTTTAATTGTCTTGGGCAGGTAGTTCTGGGCGACATCGAAAAAGGGGCTAGGATAAAACGACTCTGGCTTCCCAATAGTCTTTGCTCTGGATCTCGCGCCTAAAGAATATCGACCCGTTCTATTGTTTGAATACGCCATACTTTAACTCCCTACGGAAGATGCTTCTTTAATTGGATTAGCAGCATCCTGGATGTTCCTTCAAGGAAGTCCTTTACGGAAAGTGTTTTCATTAGCTGCACATCACTATCATTATTACCATCAAAGGTTGGTTTGCGGTTCTTACGCAACGCTTTTTTGACGGACTCTTGTTGAGATATGCCATGCCCATCCAGAACGCTGGCCATTATACTGTTACACGGCTCCAGCGGGCCGGATCCATACACCATGCCGTAGTCAAGCATACAGGCGGAGACATACTTATAGACTTCGCTAGAAACCTTGGCCTCTTCTTTAATCTGCGCAAGCACCTCAAGGGCGAATGCTGCTCTATGGGGAGTGGGCTTCTGTATAAGATCAAACTTCGGTGGGACCCCGACCAATCCGGACGCAACAATGTCAAAGGCCTCCCAGCGCTCGTATGGCTGATCGGTTGTGTGACACATTCGAACGGCTTGGATCTTGTTCCTGTTCACCTCTGATATGGTGGAGTTCCACGTTCGTGCAATCTCAATCCAGCAGGTCTCAGGCTCCCAGGCGAGGTAGTCGGGACCAAACTCTTTCACCATGATCAGATTCAAAACAAGCGGGTGCACATCCTTATTTGTAAAGGCTGTGCGTATTACCTCATCAGCAGGCTTCCCAACTTGTTTAGTCTTCTCAGCTTTCATCAATCATCCGCGCTATAGCATTCCTATGGGTGACCGGTAGGCTTTTGAACACGTTTGCGGGGTCCTCTTTGAACTCCCCGGCAAAGTCCTCACCGAATGCATCAGTGAGTTTCTCAAGCCCTGAATCGTTCACCCAGGTGCTAATTGCGTCAGATGTATACTCTTTACCGGCAACTTCGGCAACATCAGTAAGCTGGTCAGCGTCAATTGTCATGCCGTGCGATGCGGTTTTCGATAGATCCCCATGAACAGCCTTCCATGGATCAATTATTACACGATCATACAGGTGGGTGATCTGGTGCTTCTGATCAAAAAGGGATAACTCCTCCGCGACAGCCTCTGGATCGAGGAATTTTGACTGGGAGGTCTTCTGTAGCTCATCAAGCTCACCGGCTGCTGCCGGATCAAGAAGGACCAGCTTTCGTGTGTCCACCGCTACATCAAAGTTGGCTCCGACCCCGGGCTCATCGCTGGACAAGTAGTCCAACAGCTCTTCTGGGGCAGCCTCCATGAGGCCTGCCTCCTTAACCTGCATAGCCAACCGGCTCTTGCCTCGGGGGCTTAACTTAGAGAAGGCGTCCTCAACAAGCTCCATGGGATCATCTTCACCACCAATGCCGAAAAGCTTCTCAAGGGAGATGTTGTCACCTTCCCCGCTGTAGCCAAGCTCCATTGAGGCTGTCTTGGTTAAGTCCTCCGGCGGTGTGAAGCCGAAGTCAACCAGGGCATCGTTGATAGCTTTTGCTGCGGTCTTCTTGATTCCCTGAGGGAGCTTGTGCCCGTACTCTGAGAAATAAACCGCCGAAGCTACCGCGTTGCCCGCGTCCGAGACCGGGTACTTGTACACGACCCCATGGTTTGTATCGGCCACAACAGCATAATCTCCGTCATGCCGTGTTGCCGGGTTAGAGAGATCCGTTGCGGTTTTAATCACCGGAGGGATCCCTTTGCTGCCCATCTCCTTTCGGAGCAGGAGCCCGTTATCGTCGTAATGGTCGTAAGTACCTGAAAATTCTGTCATGCCGTATCTCCACAAGGGCTAGTTGCTTTTTGGTATAAGCACCATGCTAACCACACACAATTACACTAAACCCGGAGGCCAGTGAACATGTCAATTGATGATAATAGATATACCATTAAAGTAGAAGTACCAAAGGAGTTACGAGACCCGCAAGGAAAAGACTTCCTTGAGATAGCTATAGACGGCTTTGCCGATATGCTGTCAACCATTTCTCACCAACTCCGATCACAAGGAAATAATAACACGTCTAACCAGATCGCAAATCCAGAAGATTCAGAACAATACCTTCTTGACCAAGATCAAGCTTGTGACAAAGAAGATCCTGTCGTATACAAAGATAGCTGTCAAGACAGTACTGTTTGTGGCAAGGATTTCGAATCTGATGAGGAGTGATCGTGGGAGAGTTGACGAGTCACTTTGGAGGGCTACTCCAAGGACTGAGGCTGGAAAGGGGCTATTCCTGTAGAAAGTTTGCAATCGAATGCGGACTCAGCAGGGAGACCGTCCGCCAATATGAGGCGGGCGTGTCGGCCCCCTCCAACCAAAGTCTAATGAAAATGTTCGCCGCTCTCGGCGTAAACCCTGAAGTGGATGAGGACGCAAAGAAACTCATAGCTGCTGTATGCAAGGCTAGGACAGAAAAAGTGCTAGCCAAAAAAAGAGCTTGTGGCCCCGCCGCCAACTCAGAGCTTAAAAAATTCATCACAACTGAACAGATAGACGAGAACAAGGTAGACCAGCTAATTAACTTGTTTTTCGAGCATCTAGAGGGCTCCAGGACTGAAAGTCTGGAGTATTTTATTAAACAGAGAATAACAAAAATTTTGGAGGACTAACTTGGCTACTAAAAAGAAAAAGCCACTATATCTTCCCGAAACAGACTCTGGTGAAGCTCTTTCCGGGGCGCACCGGTCTGCTTGGATGTGGGTCCCTTCGGAAGAGATCCCTAATAAAAAAGCGCTAATAAACGCGTCGAAAGTCATCTCCGTCAACGAAAGGACTGGGGAAACTAACACTTTCTCGCTTGCACGTGACCTGGGAGATTACGTTGTAATAGCTAGGCACTTTTTTACGGAAGAGGAGTGGAAAGAAAAAATTGGAAAGTGGGGCGAACTGCGCCTCGAAGATTCTCTAGAGAAGTTTGATTTTGGGGACAAAATTAAACCAAGAGACGCGGACCAGCAAAAGGCCTGGGATGCCTTTAAGGACCAGCAATTCGGCGTTTTGAACCTAGCCTGCGGCAAGGGGAAAACCGTAATGGCCCTAAAGAAAATCGCTAAAAGAGGCTACCCCGCCGTAGTAATTGTTAATAACTCAGGGCTAATGGATCAGTGGAAAGACCGGGCATTGGAGTTTCTGGGGATAGGGGAGGATGATATTGGTATCGTGCAGGGGTCTAAGGAGGAGTGGGATAAGCCGCTTGTTCTAGCAATGATCCATACGCTCGCAAAGCGGGCACACACGATCCCACATGACGTACGGTCGAGGTTTGGGACGGTCATCTTCGATGAAGTCCACCACCTGTCTGCCGCTACATTCAGCCAGACCGCTCCATTATTTTACGGTAATAGATACGGGCTGACCGCCACGCCTAACCGTGAGGATGGGTTAGAGGACGTATATTACGCGCATATTGGGCCGATATTCTACAGTGACTTGGTTGGTGATCTTGAGGCGCAGATCTACTTCAAGAAAGTTAAGACCACGGTGCCTAAGGATGACTCAAGGATCAAAGACATTACGGGCGAGTTTTCCGCCGGGAAAATGTACACGTACTTCTCAGAGCTTGGCTCCCGTAACAGGGAAATCTTAGCCGTTGTGCAAGATGCGCTAGGGAAGGGGAGGAAGATCCTTGTCCTGACTCACAGTAAAGACCATCCCAAAGTACTTTTACAGAAGTTGCTCGACACGGAGTGTATGAATAGGTATACAGCCGGTGCCGTAACCGGGGACACCTCCGGTGACATGCGGACACAGGTAATCCGTGATAGCGATGTGACCTTCGCCACCTTCGGGGTGGCTCGGGAGGGTCTTGATGTTGCTGCCCTAGATACTCTTGTTTTCGCTACACCCTTCAAGGCGTGGGGCGCATTTCAACAAGGTAAGGGTAGGATTGAGAGAAAATCACCAGGAAAAAAAGAACCAATTGTGGTTGTCATTGATGACTACAAGTTTGGCCCAGCAGGGGCCATGTGTAGAAACTTACGACGGAAGATTGTAGCGAATGGATTCAGACACAAGAGTATTGGAAGAGAAGATTGACGAGCTTCTGTTCGACCATAGAGATTGTACCCTCTGCCCGCTACACAAACACCGTAAGGTATTGATACGGGGGCAGGGGAAACTACACACCAAGATAGTTGCTGTCGTTGACCGAGTAAGTCCGCGAGCAGCCGTTACCGGCAATCCGCTGGATGGGGGCGAAGGGAAATTCCTCGCGTCCGTTCTTAAGAAGGCCGGGATTGACCCATCATATGTATGGGTAACGCCGGTAGTGTCCTGCCCAAGCTCAAGCTTGGCCCCACGACCCCGTGGGCGGATAGACATGCTCTCCGCGCCGAAGCCTGGGGAGTTGGCAGCTTGCCGCAGCAGGCTCCACGCAGAGATCAACATTATAGAACCACACATTATCCTCGCATTCGGCAGCGCCGCTATGAAGGGGGTAACGCTTCGTCCTACATCTGTGGTCGAGGCCCGTGGGAGAGTTACTGAGGCATATATACAGGGAAATCTGGTTGAGTATGCGGTACCGATGATGGTGCTCCCCTCGGTCAATCAACTGTACCGCGACCCCTCACAAAATGTCGGGGGTATGTGGAATAAGACAATTGGAAACATCAAGGACGCCCTCGATGTTGCATCAAAATTCAATGTTCTAAAGGAGGACAGATAATGAGTTACAAAGGATCAAGAAAGAAAGCCACAGAGGCTTGTAATCGTTTTGAAGAAGCCCGCGAAGCGATCACCGAGTATATCGGTGACCACCAGCAGGTATTCGACATTTTCTTCGAGTTGGCCGAGCGGTACAACCATCTGCACGGAGAGGCTAAGACAGCGCTCAAGGGTGTAGAGGGTAATGAGGGAATGGCCGTAGGATCATTCACTCGCCACAAGGCTCCAGAGTCTTACGACTATACTGCCCACGCGCTCCCTATGGAGGTTCTTACGACCCCTGGCGTGATTGGTAAAATCAACTCCAAGGCTATAGAGCAGGGCCTTATCTCTGGTCAGTTTACCGCTGAGCAAATTAATGATTTTCGGAAAAAGGTCTTCGGGACTCCGCGAGTCGTTGGCCCAGCGGAGATCAAGATCAAGGTCGGGTAATGTCCAAGAAATTTAGTGTGCGGGGCGCTCATGCGTCCCGCACTATACACATCCGTAAATCATATAAAGACGCAAACTTTGAGGAGAAAGACATGGCGGAACGCATTGAAGAGCAAGTCCCCGTGGACTCACTTGTTAGTGGGGACAAAGAGGTGGCAACCGTTACAGCTTCGGTATCAACAAAAGTATCTGACGCCGTTCGTTACGGTGACGGGCAATGGGACAAAGTCCCCTATGGTGTAGAGATCTTCTCATCGGTCACAGTTCGCTGCGATCAAGACGAAGATGCAATTAGATCTGGTCACGAAATGGCCTATGACTTAGCCTGGGAGTCTTCCCGAGAACATATGGGAAGAGCCCTTCTTGGACATGTGACTGATATCCAGGAAAGGCTTTACAAGGGTAAGTTCGAATGAAAAAAATAGACAACGTGAAAATCGACTCGCTTCTATGTTACGAAGTTCAAGTTTCCAAGCATTTCCACGGGCCCTCACACCGACCACGAGTATCAGCCAAGATTGGTTTTCGGGTCGGTGATTGGCCTTGTGGGAGTGCTGACGTAAACGATGTAGACGAGTCCGATGAAGTTCAAGAGGCGGCTAATCGCCTCATAGAGGCAATTGAGTCCACCTTTCTTACCCGCGTGGCAGAGACGGAAGAACTCAGTGAAGAGAAAGTAAATGAAAAAATCAAAGGCCTAATAAATCAGGAGATCTAAGGAGGGAACATGGCTAATTGGGAGTTGCAACTAATTTCAAGCGTTATTCGCGCAGATGATCCACCACGTGTGTGGGAGTCTGTTCTAAAGGAGGGCGTCCATTTTAAGACATTGGGGTCAATGGAGGCTAAGTCTCTTTTCTCCACCATTGATGCTCACTATAGAAGGCCGAATAACTTCGGGTATATCCCAAGTGAGCAATCTCTCGCAGAGCAGTTCCCAAGTCTAGATTTGCCCCGCGCCGTGGAAAACGTCCACGACTTGTGTGAAAAAATCAAAGGGAGTTACTTAAAGAGGGAGTGCGAGAAAGCGGTTTCGACATGGCAGGAGGAGATCGGGACAGACCCGTTTTCTGCGCTAACGAACCTGCATGATTTGTTGGGAGGGCTACAAGAGAGAACCACGCGTTCAAACGACGTTACCTTCTCACAAGTGGCCCTAGAGGAGACCATTGACGAGCTACGGAGAACGGGTGAGACAAACGGTCTCACCGGTATGCCTTGGCCATGGTCCAGGCTAAATGCCGCAACACAAGGTATCCAGCCGGGGGACTTTATTATGGTCTGGGCTCTGCCCAAGTCTATGAAGACTTGGTTCGGGCTCCTTGTGGCCGCAAAGTTGTTCAAGTCTGGTCGTCGTGTCCTTGTTTACAGCAAGGAGATGACGTGGACTCAAATGCGAAGGCGTATTACCGCCATCAACGCGGGCATAAACTATACACGGCTAAAGGAAGCAACGCTCTCGGTAGCCGAGCAGACCCACTTGTTACAATCCGTTGAGGAAACCTGTTCCCCTGATTTTCCAGGAGAACTTATCTTCACAGACTGTGATCGTGCCGATGGGTCACCGGGTGGTCCGTCAGAGATCCGTCGAAAGATTGATATCTACAGGCCGCATTTCGTCCTACTTGACTCTTCGTACATGCTTGAACTCCCAGGAGTTAATACCAGCGCCAATGCTTTGGACTGGAAGGTTCTCTCTGCCATCAACAGACAGATCAAGCAGATTGCGAAGTCAACCGGAATACCCGTTCTTGCGATCCTTCAAGAGAACGAGCGGTCTGCATACAAATACTCAAAGTCTCGCGGAACAGCATCGTTAGCCATGAACACTGGCGCGGTAATGGACTGTGACGTTGGTATTCGACTTGTTTACCACAAGCGTAAGCAGGAGATAAGTCTCCATCTCGCGGCTGCGAGAGAGACTACTGATGAAGGATTCACAATACATGCGTTGGCTGCCGAGAACTTCGGGTATGCCCACGATAATCTGTACTCAATCGGCGACGTGTCGGAGGATGCGGATGAAGGGGACGGGTTCAGCGAGAGCAGTTCTTTACCCGAGGTAACCGCCGTTGTCGCTAGTCCGCTCATGGACCAGTCTAGATCATCTACGCGAACTCCCGATGAAATCGATGAGGATGCGGCAACTGGATGATCGGACTATCCAAGGAAGAAACCATTGCTGTATTATCTGGACATATTCGGTTTATAGAAGCCGAAACTCCGGGGGAGAATATCCCGGCTTACTGCCCTTTCCACAAGTCTGGGCAAGAGAGTCGGCCATCCTTCTATGTTTACGTCGGTAAGTCTACACACTCTAGACATACCGGTATGTCTTTCTGTCATACGTGTAATGAGGGCTACACCCTAACGGGGCTTCTTCGGAGGCTCAAAGTTGGGCACAAGCTCATAGACACGATAAAGCAGGAGCTTGCGGCGAGCCCGCAAAAGAAAAAACCAACCCTACATACGGTTAAGCTCGACCAGCCCTCCTTGCCGGAGGCTGTGTTGGGTATGTTCGAGTACCTCCCCAAAAGTCTTGTGGAGGACGGGTATAACGTTGACCTCCTACGGGACTACGACGTTGGGTTTGATAGAGGTCGAAAGCGGATAACTTTCGCCCTGCGAGACCACAATGGAAACCTTGTTGGTATCTCAGGGAGAACGGTTAGGGGAGACCACCCACGGTATAAAATATACCGCTCCGAATTCTATGAAGTAAACCGAAGCTATGAGTTGGATAAGAAGAAAATTCTTTACGGACTAGACAAGTTCTATCCAAGAAGAATGTATACATGTATTGACATGCCAGTTGTGGTATGCGAGGGTTTTAAGGCGTGCCTGTGGTGCGTTCAGTCCGGTTATCCGGACACCGTTGCCTTGCTAGGATCCCATATGAGTAGGGAACAAGTTCTCCTGCTCCAAAGGGTGACAAACAGGGTTGTACTATTTCTTGACAACGACTCAGCTGGAAGGGAGGCAACTGAGAAGATTATTAATCAATTATACGGTATTGAGGTGAGGGTCGCTGACTACAGGTCTGATGAACCCATATCCCCAGACGATTTAACAAAGACAGAAGTAAGACTGGCAGTTGAGGCGGCGCTAAGGCCGTGACCAAAAAAAGGAGAAAAAAATGCCAATTAGTTTTGATGAATTTCATGCACAACAGAAAGAGTCCAAAGTCCGAAGCAAGATGCTGTCCAAGAAGGGTGGAAAATCCTTCAAGGGCAACGGTGCTGGGGGCGCTAACTTTGAGAAGAAGCGCGTACCGGCATGGAAGCTTCGTATGCGGGACAATAAATTCAAACCCGATGAGATGGAGACCCGCATCCGTATCATCCCAACAAGTAGTAAGGGTGCTTTCTACAAGTACTACGCCAAATGGGTGACAACGCCTACGGGGCAAAAGCGCCAAATCATCAGCAACAGCTGGAATGGTGAACGTGAGGTTCCTTGCGTCCTCTATTACTATTGCGCCGAAGATGAAAACGAGAGCTTCTGGGCAGATGAGAAGTGTGCTGTATCCGTGTTCGTGATGGAGGATTTTTACAAGATCCCACACACGAGTAGTAACGGTTACGAATACTTTACGTTTGAACGCGTACCGGCACCGGACCGAAATGGGCGTATTTCTCACCCAAGTTCGGCCCACGCTGACTACGACATCGTCTACGGAAGGAAGCTTTGGTGGGAGCTGTGGCCCTCACAGAAGCGCCTGCTTCTCGAAAAGCTTAGCGAAGTGTCCAACAAATGTGCCAGTTGCTCCGATGGGGAGATCAGCACGATTGGATATAAGTGTGGTGATTGTGGGACTGAGCTTGCGTCACATACTTCCGAGGAAGGAATCTCCGAGGAGGATGAGGACGCTCTGCGAACTGCGCCTGTTACGTGTGAGGAGTGCGAGTACCATGGCATGGCTGACCACATCATTGAGTGTGTTAAGCCGAAAGGTTTTGGTAGTCGAAAAACCTACACACAAGGTTGTGATAGCCCAACCCAGCTTGGGTGGGAAGAGTGCGATGTTGTGATTGCTGCTGACCAAGTCAGCGGGGGACGTACGTCCTTTCACATCGTTAGCGCAATGAAGTCTGAACCTATCGAGGACGCTAGAGATGGCGATCTTGACCCATTCGACTTCAATTACTTCCTGGGTATGCAGGAGCTAGATGATCAAGCAAAGTCCATGGGGCGAGACAATCCGTTTGACGGATCTGCTCAAACCATTCTGGACAAGCACTATGAGGCGGGGCACGACGAGGAAGACGACGATTCCATCCCGTTCTAATCCCTAAAGACTAGCAGAAGCAGGGGGGAGGTTTTCTTAACCGCACTCCTCCCTCCTGCGTTCTGTTTTTTCCCCAAGGAGGTAACGATGGGAATGTTTTCTGTTCTCCCGGAACCCGTGCGTGTCGCTGACCCGGACGAGGCTCTGGAAGTTGTGGAGCGCTTACGCGCTAAACCAATATTAGCGGTTGATACTGAAACAACCGGCCTGTCTCGGCAAAAAGACCGCGCCATCATCCTGGCTATCAGTGATGGCGAAGAACGTTGGGCCATCTGGCCTGAAGTAATTCCTTACTTCAAAGACCTATTAGAAGATCCCGAAATAAAACTTATTATGCATAACGCCAACTTTGACTGTTGGATGCTTCTTAATATAGGGATCGATGTCTACCGCCACGCACAACATAATCATTACCGTGTCTACGACACAATGGTTATGCACGCTCTGGTGGATGACACCCTCGCTCATGACTTAAAGTTTCTATCTAAACACTACCTCGGCATCGACATGGTTCCGTTTAAGGCTGTGTTCGGTAAACAATTGAGGAAGAGGAAGCTTCATGAAGTTCTCCTTGACGCTGAGAACGAGGACATAGTCTGCAACTACGCTGCTCTTGATGCATACGCCACATATAAGCTTTTCTTTGAGGTCAGGGAAGAGTTGCTGACTCTCGAAATACCAGACGACGAATACCCCACCTTGTGGGATTACTACGTGAAAACGGAGCTTCCTTTCACCAGAGTCCTCTGGGAGATGGAGCGCCACGGGGTAGTCATCAACAGAGACGACCTCCTCGAACAGGCTCCGATTATCGAGGACAAACTCCTGTCAATCCAGAAATGGTTTGGGAGGGCTACTGGTCGCTTATATGTAAACCTAAAGAGTAATGATCAAATGGGTGAGTTCTTTTTCGGGGATCTTGGGCGCAGGCCCCTGTCTCACACGGAAAAAGGAAAACCCCAACTCAATAAAGATGTCTTGGGTAAGTGGGCTAAGGACGGTTGTGACTACGCAGAGAAGCTCCTGGAGTACAGGGATCTGGATAAGAAGCTTGGGACTTACATCTCTAACCTCCTTGAAAAGATCCATGTCGATGGGAAAATCCACGCATCGTTCAATCAGACGGGCGCAAGAACGGGGCGACTTAGTTCGAGCGATCCTAACCTACAAAACCAGCCACCGTACATTAGGTCAGCCTATCTCCCCAGCTCTGGGTACACCCTGCTCGCAGCAGATTATGCCCAACTAGAGATGAGGATCTTGGCGCACCTGTCCGGAGACAATACCCTATCAGAGTCCATACGCAGCGGTCTCGACGTTCACTCGTCTACAGCGGCCAAGATGTTTAAGGTTCCATATGAGGACATCATCAAGGCTCGCAGGAAAGACGATAACGATGAAGAGATCTCCGAATATGAGAAAAAGCTTCTTGGCCACAGAAAAGGCGCAAAGGCTATCAACTTCGGACTCATGTATGGACAGGGTGCCGGTGCTTTGGCGGGAACCTTAGGTTGCCATATTGATGAGGCTCGGTTGCTTATCAAGCAGTACTTCTCCGCCTTTCCGAAGGTGACTAAGTATTTCAAGAGAGCCATCGGTGACGCAAGAGATGTTGGGTTTTGCTCCACGATCTTAGGGCGTCGCCGACTTGTCCCAGGACTAAGGTCCCGGGTGGGTGGTGATGTTGCACAAGCGGAGCGCAAGGTGAAGAACTCACCTATTCAGGGTTCTGCGGCAGACATCACTAAAATGGCGATGGTAAAGCTGTGGGAAGACCCGCTAGTTACAAAGTCTGGGTGTCGAATGATCATCCAGGTTCATGATGAAATTGTATTTGAAATACCAAATGAGTGGTCTGAAGACAAAGAGCTAAACGAGCGTATCGCATATCTTATGGGGCACCCTTTTTACTTTGATTTAGATGTACCGCTCGAAACCACGAGCAAATACGGCTCGAACTGGCTGGAGTGTAAATGACGGATATACCGCACCTATACCATGTTGTTGTTGTAGGGGATCTAGACGATTCCGACTACGAGGAAGTAAATAGTGGTGGCTCAATTTTCGGGCCCGTATCAAAGGCCGAGGCGCAAGCATTCTGTGAAGGCGTTTCGTACGTTAACGACTCAGCACTAAGCGTCGAAATCAGATGCTTTCTGTGTGGGAGTGTTACGAAGGAGGCTGCTCATGATGCTGGCTAACGGATTAGAGGAGGCCTTCGTGGGTGTGGCGCATAGGTATGGTTTTTCTGTACCTGTCGCTGCATACGACCGTGAAAAATGCATAGAGATACTTATGCGTGACGGCGGCACAAGAGAAGAGGCCGAGGATTTCTTTGAATACAATACGCTTGGCGCTTGGGTTGGTGATAGCACTCCGCTGTTTATACAGCCTATGACCCTCAAAGAAGCTACGGAGTGGGTAGATGAGTGATGAGCGACATTACAGAGTAATAATTGAAGATGAGCTTACTGCTGAATCCCCTTGGCACGCCCTTCGGGAGACCGTTGAGCGAATCAAGACTGAAGAAACAGTTGCTTCTGTAGAGTGCCTGTCTACTGGGGAGATCCTCCATTACGAAATCACTACAGGGGCCAGACTGGATGAGGAGGGCTTATGAGCCATGAAAGCTATGGAGGGAATCCACCATTCGTTAGTGGTTCAGATACAAGTGAAGCTGCGGCAGAGTCAATTAAGCCATCTTCGTCCACACTGCGCTTTAAGGTCCTCACCTTCATCAAGGAGGCGGGGCTTCAGGGAGCTACTGACGATGAGGTTGAAGTTGCCCTAGACCTAAGACATCAGACAGCCAGTGCTCGTCGAAGAGAGCTGGTCCTGTCTGGCCATATTAGGGATAGTGGTAGCAGAAGGCCTACAAGAAGTGGTAGAGGGGCTACGGTATGGGAGCTTATCCCACCAGAACCTAAACAGCTATCACTTCTACCGGAGTAATTGATGATGTCATTCATTTTTGGAATGGTGGCCGGAATGTCCATACTTATCTACCTTAGGGATTATAGATAAGTGTGGGCAGTCTACACCGTAATGTGCTCAGGCGGGTCTATCTACACCGGCATAACAACCGATGTGGGTAGGCGCGTCTGGGAGCATAACCACTCCGAACGTGGAGCAAGATATACAAAGAGTAGGCGACCTGTTAGGTTAATTTACTCAAGAGGCTTTTCAACAAGATCAACGGCTTCCAAGGAGGAGTGGTTGATAAAAGCAAAAACAAGAGACCAGAAGGAGAGAATCGTGGCAACAGAACTCAGTAATATTTTCGACGCCCGAAGGGAAGCCTTGCGAGAAATCGCGGGGGCGGTAAATACCTGCTTGGAGGAGGGGGACACTATCGGAAACCTATTCCTGTGCACAGGTGACGACAACGCAATAATCGAACTAACTAATGGTGCGTACCTCACCGTGAACCTCGGGGTGATCGGAGCGGACCATGCTAAAACAATCATGGGTAAAGAGCGCGATTCACTGATCAGACTAGACCCAGAAGGAGATAAGTAATGGCTATGGAAAAGTACGGGGACTCAACTCAAGTGGTTGCTACCCTAATCAAAATGAAGCTCTGTGAGTCCGAGGATGAGGCGATGGAAAAGGTCGCGTCTGGCGAGGCTCCGAGCATGATCAAAGATTTCAAAATGAAACTATTTAACGACATGACTAAGCTCTACGACGAGAATCTTGAGGAGGTAAGCCCTGAGCTTGCTGATGAATTCAAGAAGATCAAGAAGGAGCTTGAGGAGGAATAATGGCTAACGACATAAGCCAACTTATTAAGAGTGTACAAAAAAGAATGGGCGGAGCCGCTGTAATACAGCCAATGTCTGAGGTAGCTACCCCGTTCGATACGAGACTCCCAACGGGGATATTGTCACTTGATATCGCTCTGAAGGGTGGGCTTCCTGCTGGGTCAATGATCCAGTTATTTGGTCCTGACGGCGTTGGTAAAGACTACCTTTCCAACAGACTTATCGCAGAGGTACAAAAGAAGTATGGCGCTGAGTCCAATGTCGCCTGGATGTCATTTGGCTACAAACCTGACCCTTCTTTCATGGAGCTTGCGGGTGTTGATCTATCAGGCACCGGAAATTTCCTATTCGTAGACCTAGCTTCTGAAGATTCAGATAAGCCCGCAGAGGTTATGCTGGACGTTATGCTTGAGATTGTAAAGTCTCAGAAATTTCAGCTTCTGGTTATCAACGAGTTAGGGTCCGGGGAGACTCGGGACAACGTGGTCAAAGGGCTAGGTGAGGACGCTAAAATAGCGACTTGGGCGTCACTGCTTAGTAACTTCTGTCGCAAATTCTATAGCGCCATGCGTGTTCCTGGCGAGGACGGTACACCAAACGGTACCTGCGTTGTAATGATTAACCCTGTACGGGCCAACATGAACGCACACTCAGCGAAGTATAATCCGTATACCCAGCCTGGGGGCTACGCCCTCAAGCACGCCAAAGCTGTCGATATCCACCTACGCCCCGGGGCCTTTATAAAGAAGGGCAAGGAGAAGGTAGGTAAAGACATTAAATGGAAAATCTCCAAAGGCAAGCATGGGATAAGCGAGGGGTCTGAGGGCGAGTACACCTTCATGTTTAATGAGGGGGTCGATATGGTCGCAGATCTTGCTAATAGCGCCAAGGCGTATAACGTAGTCTTTAACAAGGGTCGCTTCTATTACATCCTGGATTACGAGGACAAGATAGAAGGCGGACTAGAGGGCGTCGTTGATGTACTGAAGAAGTCCCCGAAGCTGGTTGCTGAAGTTAGGGCAGAAGTTTTGAAGAGGGTTTCCGATGGCTAGATTGAGTATATGCACCGGCCCGCAAGGCAAGTTAGTCGTTATCGACGCGTTACCGTTCCTTCCTGGACTCTTTATGCATAAGCGTCCTGGGTCGGCACGGCTCGATACGGACTACAACATAACGCATGTTGAGAGTGGCTTAGCGGTGCTGGTGTATGTGCCCGAGAAGTTCTTAGAGCTTGCTAGGATGATCCTAGGAAGAATCGACTGGACTAAAAGCGCTGAGGACATTTACGAGAATGATAAATATTACGTAGTAATAGAGGAGGCTATAGCCGTGTTGACGAACCATGAGGCCAGCAAAAAACAAGAAGTAAGAATAGCTGAAGACCTGGATGGTAAGCGACAGCCCGCCTCCGGATCCAGATGGGGCTACCGAAGGGATGTAATAACCCCAAGTATCCTCGTCGAGGCCAAGACAACTAAGAGCAATAAGATGAGTGTGAGCGTGAAAGACTTAGAGTTTCTGAGGAAGCAAGCGTACTCACAAGGAAAGATACCAGCCTACATAATCGAGCTTAACAAAGGGGGCGAAGTTGCCGTCGTCCCACACCAGGAGCTTGATGATAACTTTTTGGACTCATTTGAGGGGCTGTCCTGTCTTGGTGGCAGGCCGCCGAAGAAGAGTTTCACCATAACACTTAACCACGTAAGTGCGCTTCTCACTGGGCAGCGTATCACGCTTACAATAGGAACCAATGAGTACACCATCATGAGTTACGGTAAATTCCTTGAGTTCGCAAAAGGAATACCAGAATGACAAAGAAAAAGTTTAGGGTCCCAGAAAAGTGTCTTCGAGAGGAAGCGCCGGAGTGGGACAGAGACTTCAATATAATGAATGAGGTTGACCGTATCCATGAGGACATGAACAAGGACTCATGGAGCCGAAAAACCCATGTGTACCACCCGTCGTCACTAAACCCTGGCGCGTGTAAGCGTGCTGTTTGGTACGACAGGATTGGGGAGGAGCCTGAGAGCCGTATCCCTGCTGATCTTCGGATGCTTTTTGATATGGGACATGCTCTTCACGACATGATCCAGGCTAAGCTAGAAAAAGAGTTCGAAGACTTCAAGTCAGAAGTCCCGATCAGTTCCGAAGACCTTCATATAGCTGGGCACTGTGACGGTGTTTTCTATGACAAAGAGTGGGTCTTGGAGATCAAGACGGTCGGCGAAAGCGTCTACAGAAATCTTACAAAACCTAAAGCTGAGCATATTTACCAGATACACGCATACATGTTTGCACTGAACATCCCCAGGTGTCAGCTCTTATATGTGAATCGTGCAACTGGCTCTATGCGGCTGTTCAAGGTTAAGTTTGAGAACCGAATCTGGGAGGAGGTTCTTGAAGTCATAAAGGGTGTCGAGGCGCATGTAACCGCCGGGACAGAACCACCCAGAGAACCTAATAAATGGGTGTGCCGTACATGCAAGTTCGCACACACGTGTCAGCCCGAATTCTAAGGGGGATTGATGGATAAAAAACCAGACCAGGAGGAGGATGTCTTCCTGGCGCTAAGAACTACGTTAGAGAACGACTTACGGGCTACCGGATTTTCCCCTGACCGGGAACCACCCGGTGAGGAGCCTAGGATCCCACAAGGCCTGAAGTACCTCCCAAACGAGGACATCAAGGGTCTGTATGATTCCTATTTGTCGTTTTTCGAATACATATCAGACCAACTGGCTAAGGCTAGTAGTTATGCGACCATAAGCAAAGCTAGGTTAGAAATTGTCGCGGCGGAGGCCACCTTGGCCACGGCGAGGGACAGCAAGCTTACAAACTCAGAGCTGCGGAAGGCGTTCATCACAAAATCATGCCTAGGTGCCAAAAGAGACTACGTTTATTTTAAAGCCCAGGTAGACGTGCATGAGGCTAGGCTCCGTAAAATAAGTAAGAGTATGGATCGGCTGGGTCGGGAGTTGTGGTTCCGAACCCAGGAGGATGGCGACAGGCAAGAGGTTTTCTCAAGGCCGCAGCCATCAAAATCTAAATCCTTTCCGGGTAATTTTAAGCGGGTGCGGCGTGAAGACTGAACCAATTGTTTTTGAGGCGGAGATTGACATACTCCCTCCCTCGGTGAATGACATGTACGTTTACACGACTCGTGGCCCAAGGCCGTCATCTAAAATGAAGCAGTTCAAAGCTAAGGCCTCTGTTCAAATTGCGAAGCAGGTGGGCTTCAAAAAGCGCCCACTGAATCCGGATCACCCGTACCGATTAAATATCCACTATTTCCTACCCTCGTTATATAACAAGGGGTGGCCAAAGAAGGCCAAGACTAGATATAAGCGACGCGACGTATCTAACTTGGTCAAGGTACTAGAGGACGTTATTGCTGAGTGCTTAGCTATTGATGACTCCTGCTTTATAGAGGAGTTCGTAAAAAAGCACCACGGCCCTGATAGCGACTTTGTTGGTATCAGGTTTAGTATACAGGAGTTATCATGAACCCGGGTGCGAGTAAGAGTGAGTTGCTGCATATTGTTTGGGAGCAGATGGGAGTCCGGGCTTGCCCATCAACGCCTACCCAGCAATTACACGACTTTCTTCAGTATAAGACAGATGAAGTCACAAATAGCCCAATTAACCCAATAAGAGATAAACTAACAAAGTACATTAAGGAGAACCGGAACAGGCTATCACTGCCGTGCGATGGTAACTGTTACAATCATCATGACGGTGTCGTTGTGTACTGTCACAACAAACTTATGGAGGAAACTACCTATGGCGACTAAACGCTTTACAAAGAAAATGCTCGGTCCTTTAGACCGTGCCGAATTGAGAAAAATTGCAATCGTAGGAATGGGCTTAGAGCCTCTCGATGCTTACACCATGAAAGAGGCTGAAGTAGTCTCATGGATTCATGAGCGAGCAGAAGAGTTTGCTGGGCTTAGTATCAGCGGCGTAGGAATTGAAGACACCTTTAGAACGGGTGTTGGAAGTTACATCAAGCGTCTACAAAAATTTATTCTTGGCGAATGCACCGCCCCGTCCTGGCCCCCTGAGGGGACCGATGAGGACACCAGCGACGAGGTCTCGGAAGAGGTAAAGACCCCTGTCGAGGCTGTGGTGGAAGAGCCTAAGAAGAAGAGGGGGCGACCCCGTAAAAAGCCAGAGGCAGTAGCTAAGCCAGCTGTGGCACCGATCAAGAAGTCAACCAAAAGCCCTAAGCGAAAAGCAACTACGGGATTTAAGAAGGTTGAGGAGGTTGATGAGGTTGCAGAGGCCGCCCCTGCGGATCTGGAAATCAAAACAACTGAGAAAAATCCTGCCGCGACCGCCTTGATGAGCAAGCTCTCTGAGCTTGAAAGTCAACTACAGGCGATCCGCCAAGAACAGACTCAGGCAAATAACCTACTTACGAATACACTCGTGTACATCATCAACAGTATTATTGTTGAGGAGGACGAGCCCATGATCAAAGACCTTACCAAGGTCCCTGATCCAAGTAAGTACGTAAAGTAATCCCGTCCTCCTTCGGGGTTGTGGTTAAGGGAGAGGGTCTTCTTACGAAGGCTCTCTCCCTTTTTTTATCTACGCAATATCACACACTAATAATGGCATAAGAGCTATGTAAGGAAAGTTCCTTACCAAAACACAACCACAAGGAGGATAGCCTTATGGCTACAGCAATTATTGGAGATGTTCACGGATGTCTCAAAGAACTAAAGGTGCTTATTGGAGACCTGAGCGACCGTGGGGTGACGGAGTATATATTCGTTGGGGACTTGGTTGATAAGGGCCCAGATAGCTCCGGAGTTCTCAAGTACGTCCGAAACCTTGGCGACAAGGCGACGGTAGTCCAGGGAAATCACGAGTCGAGAAACATTCGATTCTGGAAGAAGGTAGAGAACGGTGGCGTCGAAAAAGCGATGGAGATGAAATACGCTACTGAGCTGTCCGGCGTTATGGAGTCAACAGACCAGGATTTACGCGATTGGCTACGGAGCAAGGTAGTCACATATGTGAAACGTGATGATTTCGTGGTTGTCCACGGGGGTATCACCCCGAGGATGGAGGCGCTCCCTGCCGTCTTGGGTGAGATGTCAAATAAGCAGCGAAAGAGGGCCGAGCGGACAATGTTCATTCGGTTTGTGGATGACTCTGGGTCAATGGTCGTCTTTGGGGAAGAGACTCCTCAGGATGACTTTTGGGCAGATATCTACGATGGTCGTTTTGGACATGTCTACTTCGGACACCAACCGTTCACATCCCACAACTCCCCCGTCGAGTTTAAGCACGCAACGGGATTGGACTTGGGCTGTGTTCATGGTGGGCACCTTTGCGCAGCAATCCTGAAGGACGGCGACAACGTTGGGTTTCACGCGGTGAAGGCGGATTCCGTTTACTGTGACCCTATCCACATCTGCTAGGGGACTAAGGGGGTGCAAAAGTGCCCCCTTTTTTAGGCATAAGAATAGTGATGGAAGAATACTCTTCTATCGCTATCCACAACCAAATCCTGAAGGAGGATATTATGCTAAGTGGAATTCTTCGTAACCCTGTTATTGTTCGTTCAATCCAAGCTGTCATGGTTGGTGTTGCCACCTTCTACACCGTGAAAGGTATTGAAGGGACCACCGGCGCTATTAAACGTAGCGCCAAGAAGCGACGCGCTCGCACCAATGCCAAGAAGCTCGCAAGCGAGACTACGGCGAAGCGCACCGCAAAGAAGGATACTAAAAAGAAAGTACCCGCCGCGTCCGAGGCTGTCCAAGCTGTGATGAGCAGTAGGCCTGTTAAGGACTTGCGCCTCGCTGCTCGTGAGCAGGGTGTCTCCGGATACTCTAAGATGAACAAGCGGCAGTTGGCCGAAGCCCTTGTGGGCGGTGCCAAGGCAGCAGCCGCTGAAGGCAAGATTGGCTAGGTCTTTCATTGGGCTTGGAACCCCCTCCCCGTCATGGGGAGGGGAGTTCCGGCTACGCCTACTTTTTAGTTCTGATCATCCGGGTCATTGTTGCTAGCTAACATATTGCCAGCGCAGTGTGCGGCGATTGGAAGGCTCATCAGTGCCGTCATGAAGCTGTTGTGCTGGACAAACCCAGAGTTATCTGCGTTCCCAGAGAAGGCCCAGTTAAAATCCAGTCCAAGTACATAATTGAAGTGATCGATTTGGCCAGTTCCGTTAATCTCGTGGTTCCCGCCGATGTTGCTCCCCGAATCATTATAAGAGGTGCTGGCGGTCATGTTAGGTAGGAGCCCCATGTGCGCACGGAAAGTATTCGTCCCCACTGGGTTCTCTTCTATCCACGAGGGTTCCGCAATCCAGAGGGAGCCCATAGTGTTGTTAGCAACATATACAGACTTCTGGTAACGGGGCCAAGAAATAGTGAAATTGGGAGAGGAGGCTGTATTCAACCTGAAAGAGGCCCTCTTTCTCCTGTTCAGATAGATGGAGCCAAACTCACAACCGTCATAGACGTTGTTAGAGTTATACCCAGAATGCGCACCGGCATAGCCGCCCACATTCAGATGATTGTTAGTTATGTGACAACCACCAATCTCATCAACAACAATCATGCCGCCACCGCCGCGCCAATCACCAGTTCCACCAGTTCCAATTGTATTGCCATTGGAAATGTGTATGGCTCCGGTCATCGACTCAGTACCAACGCGGTTACCGGTGATCATTCCGCCAGACGAAGCGGCTGATTTGCTCAACCCTATGTTTCCATCCGCCGCAGTTATCTGGATGTTCCCCTTAACCTCATTACCGTCGATGAGGTAGTTATCAGACTGCCCCTCAATCTTGATCCCCCAGTTATACTTGTTTTTAGGACGTGCGCCACCATAGGCACACAGGTTGCCCTGAATTCGTAATAAGTCTGAGCCCTCACAGAAGATCCTAGCCACTTGATTATTAACTATCCTCGCCCCCTTGGAAGCGCTGATGCGCACCTCCCCGCCGAGTCGTTCAATGGTATCTCCAGCTGTTTGCGCAGGAACGCTCCCGCCGTACCAACTGTTCGGGCTGTTGGTGTTACTTCCTGGAAACACACGTACGACCCCGGCGTTGTAAGCATTACTGCTCCGGCTCGTATCGCCATAGTTTCTGTAGGTGATGCCTCCCTGACGAATGAGCTTGTTCCCCTGCACAGTGGTGCCGGAGGAATTAGCTACGGTAATGTCACTTTTTAGTAAAAGGGTGCCATCATATGAGTTTTCGAGTGCGCCGTTGTTGTCTGCAACTACAAAGTCAGGTGCATCAACTAGCTCGATTGTGCCCCTAAAAATGTTATCGGAAACGTTACCCACCCTACAGTCTTGGATTACGATCCCTGATTGAACATTGTTGTTGCTGACGATTAACTTGGAAGAATTATATACGCGAATCTGTCCGTCGTACTGGAAGTAGTTGTTGGTGCTGTTCTTGTCATTCCTAGTATTGTTCGCCGTAATCGTAGCGCCGTACCCGTGAACAAGGATAGGCCCTCCGTGTGTACGGTTGTTCGAGACAGAGGAGTTATAGCAATCCCACGATCCGGAAGCTCCGGGAGCCGAAAAATCTACAACTTGAGACCAGTTATCGTTCCATGAACTGGTGTCACCTAGGGCGATAAACCCACCTGACGTATTGTTATTGGTGATAGAGCAACCATCACCCTGCCTGACCCAAATGTGGCCCCCGACATAATCAGGGGTAGTAGGATCTAATTCCGGGTGGTCGGTTGACGTACTTAGGTGTCCGGTATTGTTGTTGGTCACCTTCATGTTATGCCAACGCCCGCCAGACGCGGCAGTGATGTCGCCGAAGTTGGTGTTGTTATCATCGACTACAATATTGGAGCCTGATCCATTTATAGTGATAGCCGTCCAAGCAGTGGCCCCGTTATCTAGTACGTTCCATGATGACGTGTCGATACGGACCTCACCAAACGGCGCTAGGTTGTTGCCTGTAATTCTTGAGTCCGAAACACCGGTACCGACCCCTCCCATGGTAATGTTTCCGCAGGAGAGTTTATTATTAATAATACTCGTCCCCCAAGAAGAGGTATAGACTAAGCATCCACCATCCCCATTCTGTGCCTTAGGCTTGCTCATGGAGTATGGCATAGACACCAAGTTCCCCGAGATAATCGAATTGGGTGACTCCTCCGCGATGAAGACATTCGCGCCCAACTGGTTCCCAACGATCTGGGTTCTGTTGCACTGCTTCCCAGTCCAAACGCCCCACGGGTATCTGAAGAGGTTGTCCATGAAGTCTTGGGACGAATAGTCTGGCACGTCCGCCTGAACAGGGGACCCTTCGTGGATAATTTTATTGTCCATAACCTGTGTCCCGTAAGACCCGGTTGATATGAGCACCCCAAAGGTAGCTCGCCCAGATAACAAGATGTGGTTATTGGTTATGATATTCTCTACGCCGACACACTCCCCCTCAAGAGGGTTGCTTGGGTCCACCGTCCCGGTCTTCGTGGAGTATGCGTAAATACCACCAGCCGTTGGGTATAACCTAGAGAACGCAGGGAATGCTGTCCCCGTCCTGTCGCAGAACAGGTGACCCTCATTCCCGGACCCCCAGTTTAGTTCGGGCGAGGTCCGCCACGTATTATTAATAACGTTCCCAGAACAAACAGTCCCACCGGCTAGGAGCTTGATGCCCCATGCCTCGTGATCAAAAATGTTCGGGTGCGCGTTCGAACCTGACCATGGTTCTCCCGCCCCGTAGGGGATTCCTGGGTCTTTGATGGTGTTATTCTTGACATGAATGTTTGACGGAGATGTCTGCGATAAAACGTACACCCCATGGCTTTGCGTGTTCTGGATTACATTGCTTTCGATGTAACCCTCACAGAAAGGCTCCTGGTTAAAGCCTGAAGCAGGGCTCACGTTCATCTTAAGTGGTCTTCCGAAAACCACCCCCGCATAGAAGCTCTTGAACGTATTATTTTTTACGTAGATCTCCTTACACTGTGATGCGTAGACGCCGCAGAAGTATTTCGCGCCATTGGGCGTTATCTCCCCGTCGTACCCAGCACCGTCGCCATACGTGATCTCAAACGGGTCTTCCCACTGCTCCTCAAAAGGACCGCCAGCATTAAAGGTGCCCGGGGCATAGTGCGTCAAGGTTCCGTGAATTTCCGTTTCACCGGTTTGGCCATTTATAATATGGCGTATTCCTGGGAAGGACGCCTTGTTGTTCTCGATAACAACCCGTGTATGATGCTTGCCTCTCTGCTGCTTATGATCCCAAGAAGAGTGGGGCATATTGAACAGGTCGATCCCCATCGTGACAAAGCTCATGACATCATGTGCGTGGCAGTCTTTGACGATAACGTTGTCTAGTGAGTATCTCGCATCGAGAGTGGTTAAGAGGCCACCGCCGCCTCGGACATACAGGTTGCTAAACTTCCAGCCACCGCTGTATGCCATATTGGACGGCGTTGTGTGGCTACCGTACAAATGATCAAACGCTTCCCTGTCTCTGCCGTGAGCACCGAGGTTTTGATCCCCGGGGTCAATGTCCTGAAGCTGTTCATCCAAGTAGGCCTCATTCCCCGCACAGAAGACAACATCCTGAGGAACGTCGCGACGATAATCAGGGCCCCAATCAGTGTGTGAACTAAATGAGGAGTCTATAGTCCCTTGGTAATGAAAGCTAAGATTTTCAAAGGTAATCCCATATCGCCCGTCAAGGTCAAACAGTCCTGGAACAGGCCGATCTAGTGGGTGCTTCCAGTAAATAACAGGAGACTTATTACGATCATCTTCCTGTGACTCTTTGACGTTGTCGCCCTTTTCCCATCCAGCGTGGGCGTACAAAAAGTTGGATCCTGCTAGGTCATCGTTCTTGCCGTCGCCAGCGTTCTTCCCGCGAATACCCCGCACGGTAACACCGTTGCATGGGATTTTAATCGGGAACTCGATGCCGCGAGTTTCTGCCGAGTCGTCCGGTGCTAGGTTACTGTCGTACGCAGTCTTATCCCATCTCCAATAGCTCTCGAATGTCGGGCCAACGACTTCGACAGTCCATCGCCTGTTAATGGATGAGTTCTTGGTCCAAAAAGTTAAGGCCGCAAAAGCCTCCCCAAGGGTACTAAAATTCATCGAGTCATCGATGTAACCACCATTGTGCATCATATTAAAATGTGATGATTGCCCGTGTAGCGGGTTTATGGAGCCAACATAGATGTTTGTCTTTTGGTCCTGCCGCCCCACCCTAAGGCGAACGTCGGTTACAGACTGAACAACACCGCCGCTTACTGACGCGATGTAGCAGCAGATTTTACGAGCGTCCTGGCCTACCTCCCAGTGCGTGGTGGGTGGACCAGAGTTTTCAATGAGCCCGCTTGAATGTTCTGTGATTGACTCAGTAATATACTTTTTACGATCCGCACACCAACTGATCAGGTAGTTTCCGTTCACAGCAAACGTAAGCGTTTGGGCAAGTTGGAACCACTTCGCCCCACCAACATGAAGATATGCGTTGGTCATCAGGACTTGGTTATCCCAAAGATTACCAACAGCATCGCTCGCGCCGTTATGGATCTCCTGTCGCTTGATCCACGCTCTGCCACCCTTAATGACCCCGTTAGATAATGCTCCGAAACTATCGGCGTCGTATAAGCCCCTGCCGCCCTCGGTTCCTGTCCCGATGGACTCGTGGAAGGGGGAGTAGTTCCCCAATAAGACACCCTCAATAGATCCCAGAATACTCCTATCCTGCATCTCAATCGGGGTAGACCTAGCATCAAACGCTGGCTTGTTTTCTAGGCCACCGGGGTTTGGGTATGTGTACTTCTCGTTTACCTTTGAGTAGTTGCTTGAGAGATACACGCCATGCTTCGGGTAGTTGCCATCTCTATAGGTAGAGTGCATCTCGTCGAGGCCGATATTCGGAACATCCCAAGCGCCAATCTCAGGAGAGCTTCCGAACGTCTGCGTTGTCGGGTCCGTGAGAAGCATTCTGGTTGATCGGGCATCGCCGCCAACCATGCTCTCATCGTAACTACGCTGCCCATAGGCTGCGCCATTATCGTCTAATACTTGCGCAGAAGAAGATGCGTACTTAACCGCTACTTCTGCTCGAACGTGGTCGTTGTCTCTAGAGCAAAGGCGGTGTAGCGAAATGTATAGGTCATTGTTTGACCTAGTCAGATGCGCAATCTCTCCCTTGGCGAAAGAACCGTTCCACCCATCCTCGTGGGTTCCCCCGTCGCTAAGCGTGTCCCCGCCAGGAAGAACCGTGGTGAATGGTCTTAGGGGGTTAACCCAGATCACATTACCAAAGCCAGCCTTGTGAGACGAAGCGCCAATGTCGTTTGGCCCACGCATGAGTGGGCTCGCCGAATAGTCTGTGTTGTAAGCGGCGTTCAGTCCGTACCCGGGGATCATTCCCCGGCCCTGTGCGTCATCAACGTATGGTGCCTTAGCTATGTAGGCCACCTTCCAGGACACATTGCCGTCAACGGTCGGAAACGCTAAAATGGTGCCGACCTCGATGGGCCAGCCTCTTTCCATCCCGTAATCCCACCCGTCCCAGCCTTGGGTTGACCACTCGCCGTCCGGTTTCACGTTTACATCGTAAATGACCGCGTGGTCCGCGCTAATGCTGGAGAATCGGGCCCTGGTTGATGGCCGACCTACTACGGGGCTGTTCAAGAAGACAGGGTAGTAAATTTTATCTGGCCCAACGCTAACGCTGGCGTGGTCACCTACCCACTCATTCATGCCACCAATCTGGAGATACTTATTATAGGCGGATTGGAGAGACCCGTGGTCTGTGCCGAAGTGGTGTTCAAAGACAACGTGCCAAAGGTCCCCGCCAAGGATTGTCCTTGTCGGCGCACCCATGACGTTTAAGTCATCGCCCTTCGGGGGGATGATTGCGGCAGAGGGGTCTGAAGAATGACCAGCCCCGTTCCATGGGGCGTTTGATGGGGAGATGTGCCCTGTCCTGATGAACTTATGCCAAGCTCGCAAGATGGATATCTCTGGCTTCTTCCTGTCACCCTTCACCGCATTGTTCGGTGAGAGGGATTCCTTGACCGTAGTGAGCGTCTTGACCTCAGCACAGTATTCACCCGCATACAGAGAGTTTTCCGGGTGAAAAGAGAAAGACGGGTTGAGAACGAACCCTGACGGAGCACATGGCCAAACTTTCCCCGGCATTGTTTCCGTGTCGAAGACTACGGGCTCGCCGGGACCAACGATTCCATCAGGAACGCCGTCTAGCTCCCCCATTACTTCGGAGTACGCGGCTGGATATGCCGTCCCCCACGGGGAGTTCCCTGGGTAGAAGTGTGCGTGGCCGTGGTACAGACGCGTGCCGGGAAGGATTCCGTGGTTCTGCAAGGCGTCCATGATAATGGACCCAGTGTGGTCCCGCACAACCCCCTCTTGATCAGGTGAGCCAATGTCACCGTAACGGTACCTTCCAGAATATCTCTCAGACCCGGCCACAGCGGGTGTGCCCGCTTTTGTTGCTGGGCCAAAACCAATCGCATCCGGAGCATCATCAGCGGCTGCGTAACTGGCTAAGTAGACATCTCCCGGCTCGTCCGTAGGGTTCCCTGTGATGTCTGGCCGTGGGATTATATATGCAACGTGTGCATAATTTTTACGAAGACCCGGCTTTTGTGCGGTGTTGTCCTCTTGGTCCATGTGGTTCGGTGCGCTTGCCCAAGACACTAGCTCGCCTCGACCGTAAATGCGCCAATCTCTAACAGTGACCTTACAGAGGCCGCCTCTTGTCAAGATTGCCTTATCCCCGGGCCCGCCCATGGATGGCAGGTGATCGCTCTTCCCAATGGCGGCGACCTGGAAAAGCCCATTGTTTCCTTTGTTTACCGACTCGTCCCCGTCGCCGGAGATCTCAACAAAACACCCCGGCCTAAGGTTGAGAGACGCGAAGGTAGACGACTTGAGGTACACCCCGTCGGCATCCCATTTATAAATAGGCTCCGAGTGCCAGTCCATCGCGTACGGTGCGATGTTCGGCTTCATCCGCTCAATTGGCGGAATATGGATAACTACCCCGTGATCCTCAGTACCCAAATACTGCTGAGTCCCTTGGGTTTTGTATGTGTAATCAAAATATGACTGCGTAGCAGAATGAAGCGCCGTGTTGAGGTAGGCGTCTTCAGGCCTAGCGATGTGATGAACTGAGGGAACTGCGTGCCCGTCAATTTCAGGGTTGGGAGCGCCCGAGGTGACTTCACTGTGCAGGTTGTAGCCCGTGCTCTGCGGAGAGCCGACTATCGAGTTCTGTACGCGAAAAAACCGCACACGCTCAGGAAGGTTGGACTTATGAATCCCTAGATGGACCCAGTACGACGGTGTCGGGTCAAGTGACGCGACCTCTGGCATATGAAGTTCTTCTTGGCCAGTTTCGATCCCGCTCATGCTCTGTTGGCCGAGAGATACACAGCCATGATTCCACTGGCCTTCAGTCCAGTCGCCGTCGATGGTCTGTCTGTACGGCTGAATGATTTCGTATTTAGTGGTCGGCGCGTCCAGCACGGCGGCGATATGGTCCACGTTTGAGGCCAACGCACTTAACGCTCTGTTGAACGTCAAGCTCGTGGCGTCTTCGCCGTATGCAAGGAGCTTGGTGGCTGGTGCCTGCGGATTAAACGGGGTCAGCGTGTTTGGTGGCGCTGACTCAGTTAATGATTTTTGGGCCGTGTGCGTCTTACCTGCGAGCCGCCCGAAATACTTATACGCCATAGTTAAATCTCCCTAGAACCGCAGTTCCCACTCAACCCGTAATACAACATTAGGTGTTATATGGATCGGATCGAAAATATTGTAAGCCACCAAATAGTTGGGGGCCGCTGGATCGGATTCACCTAGCAACGGTGGGTTGGCTTCGTGTGTGAATCTTGGGTTTGCTGAACTTAAGTAAAGCCCCGCTTCCGAGATAGGTACGCTAGTTCCTACGGTCACGTTCGATACACGAGTTATGTTGCCCGGAAAAGACAACTCATCCTCTGCTATATCTATAATAAACCTAGTCCGGAAGTCACCGGGGAAATAGATACTGTTATTACTCTGATCATCAACCTGCTTTAGATAAAGCCTTTGATTGAAATCGTTGCTGATTGGAATAGGGTCTTGAATCGAAGTGACCGTTACTAGCTCTGTTTGCCCTGTCGCAAAGTTGTTATCCCCCTGCAAAGCGCCCCCACAGCCGAATCCCATAAACATAATTTTGTCTGTATTATGGGGGTTTGGTGGATCCATTGAGTAGTCATCAGACCCAACAACTCTGGATAACCAGTTCCGCCCAGTATTAGTGAACACGTTGTGGCCGAGTCGCTGGTCAATCAGCTTGCCCGTTTTTTTATCAAACGCAGCAATGGCAATGTTTATCGTAGGTTCTAATTTATCAGATAGAAGCATTATTACTAACTCCCCGGCTCGGTGGAACAATACCTACATCTAACAGCATAGTCGAGCCTTGTATACACAGCCTATGATATAGGCTGATGTGGTTGTTTCGGAAGGCCTTTGCTGAAAAGAAAAAGGGCTTTTCATTACAAGATAATATGTATGAATCACTACACAACATAATAATTCTCACCATCACAGTAAATTGTAATACTTCCGCGAGGAACCTCGTTCACTAGAGATTCCCTATTTCCATCAATGGACCAGATGTTCTTCTCATTGGGGTCTGTAGCGTTGGCCGCTCGTGCCCAAATTCTTGCTCGACCCTGGCTGTCCTTGAGTACGTATGTACGCCCAGACTCCTCCTGCGTTGGTGTGGGAAGATCGATAACAAGAGTTTTACCAACGCCCTCACCACCGTAAGATGCTGAATTCATGCCAATAACGTGGTCCGTAGGCGCAACAGAGTACAGCCCGATGTGTTTCGAGTCCTCGGCCCAGTCTTCAGTCATGTTTTCCGCGCTAAGCGTTGAAACATGTGTATAGACAGCACCTGTGGTCCTAATGCCTGTAGCCGACAGTTGTCCCGATTTCGTTCTAGAGGCTACAGCCTCAATCGTGCTTGCGCTCAAAGTTACCCCGCCAGAAGCATCAGCCATCGCTGCTGCGGGAATCTCCCCAACTGTAGGCGGTTCTTCAGGGTCGTACGTTGGGATATCCACAGTCTCCGACTCCTCCCCTTCTAGTATCTCGATTACTTCGAAGGTTATAGGTATCCCGTTTTCCCCGTAAGCAACTGTACCATCACCGGTTTCAGACGCGGCCCACACGGAGTACACAATCTCTTCTAGTCCTGAAGGGCGTTTTTCGTCCACCCAGGAGCATGACTGCATTGATCCGCGACTGCCCTCCTTAGAGTTCTCGGTAACGTTGAAGAGATCGTCCTGGAGATTCCAGCCGCCAGTGGAAGCCCATTCCGGAGAATCGGTCGGTCCCAATTCCTCACCACTTGGGGTCAGCCTTGCCCATGTTTTATCAACATTCTGTCTGGCGAACATTACCCTAGTTGTGTTCTGTCCCCCAGATGCATCCGCGTTTCTAAACGTGATCAAGCTGTTGAATCTCAGGAGAATTTTACTGTCCTGGACTGTTGGGTTGACCTTGATCTCAATGGGCCCTCCGCCTTCAGAATGAAGTCTCCTGGGGACAGCGTCAGAAGCAACCACGTATCCAGGGCCCCCTGAAGGGCCGCTCGGTTGAATTTCCCCGAGATGTTTTAGGTTGCCACCTCCAACGAGATAGTTGTTTGTCGTATGGCCTCCGTTCCCTCCGCCGCCTTGGATTGGGCCGTCGCCCAGCATCAAAGTTGGCCCAAAACCCTGCCAGTCACTATGGACCCACAACGTCTTATCTCTAAGAGTCCGATAGGCGCTTAACATAGCGGCAAGGTCTTCACCGTCATAAATCTCCGCCATCTCAACTTCCATGGGATGCTGAGCAAAACTCTCGAAACTTACGTACGTTGGGTCTACTCCGCCCCTGATCTTGGCGCTGCCCTCAACAACAAGTCGCGGAACGCGACCGTTGCACATCATCGAACCATTGATATTCTGGCCCGTGGTTGGGTTGACTACGCCAGGAACGGTTGGATTGTCGGTGAGTCCGTTGAATCCCCCGCTACCTATTACAACACTTCCTCGCTGGTGCGGATCAAAGGACACAATCGAAGGCCATGGAGTAAGAAGCTCTCCTGGAAAATTGTCGTTTGGTCCCTGCGTAGGCCATGGGATTGATGCGTCAGGCCCCGTCAGAACCCCGCTCTGCTCCCAATCTGGTTGGCCGGGGGCGGCTACGACGGCTGACCCTGGTGTCCCAATTACTTGCTGTGGCTGGTTTGTACCCGCCTGAAGCGTGGCATTGTAAGACGCATCCCCCTCCATGTTCCCGGAGTTTGTAGCTGTGCCAGCAAGACCAGCCGTGATGAACACGTTCCCCGGCTGCTTGCGATGCGCAACGTCCGGGATAGTGCTTGCGGCAGAGATCTTGATGTCGCCCGGTTTCCCGAACCCCTGCTGCCCAACAGTGAATCCCTGAGGCCCAGCGTATGGGGTTACGAAGTCACCTGGGTTCGTATGCTGTGTTTGGATTACTACGTCACCAGCGTCACCGAAGTGATCCCCGGCCCCACCCGAGATTGTTACATCACCACCGTGCCCGTGTGAGGTGGTCATATCGATCACACCGTCTCCGGTGGTGTCGATTGCGTTCATCCCACTTAACCCAGTGCCGTAACCGGCGTTACCGCCAGTGATTTTCACAGCACCGCCGCTACCGCCGTCTCTTACCCAGTACTGCCCTTCCGTGCCAGCGGCTCCGTTAACGTTCCTGGATATCGGCGAGTTACCACCATGGATATTGACAGTGCCGCCAAGGGCTCCGCCCCTGGGGGTCGCCGTAACCTCTCCGTTGTCAAGCTGCCATAAGCCACTAAGCCCGCCGATCAGGGTGATGTCGCCACCGTCCCCGACGCCGGGTGCTCCTGGATTAGTGATGTCGGAAGAATGGCCGCCTTGGACGAAGACAAGCCCGCCGCTGTTTCCTAGCCCGCCTGCAATGAGGTTCTGACCACCTCTTGAGTCACCGAGCGTGTCTAAATGGGGCTCATCTATATTGCCAGCCGTGCTGGGAATGCCGCCTAAGTGATTGCCCGCAGCCGAGCGAATGCTACCGGCGGTCATATACTGGTTAGTCGCCCCACCAGCCGTCAACTCTACGTCACCACCACTACCATCATCGTTGGCGTTGGGGTTGCCGTATTGTGGCCCAATCCCGCTACCCGCTCGAATAATAACGCCCCCGCCTTCGGCGTAAGCAACTCCTTGGGCAAAAGCGTGCCCAGCGTGCAACATCAAGTTGCCGGTGGCCATCGGCAATCCCTGACCAAGGTTAATGCCCTCGCCAGTAGACACAAGAAGGTCTTCGGTTATGTCGATATTGTTTACGTTTAGTACGGTGTCTAAGCTGTTGGTGCTCAGTGAGGGGCCACCATTAATATCACTGACTAATATGTTTGTGTTTCTAAGTAGGTCCCCTTGGTTCCCATCCCATGCAGCAATAGCTCTATCTGTACTGATTACGCCGTTTGCGTCTGGTGAGGGGCTGCCAATTTCCGACTGCCCCATAATGATCTCTACGCCTTGGTTGTCGATATACCGAAGCGTGTTTGCGTTCCCTCCCTGCCCTGTTGCCGTATACAGAAGGCCCTTAGTGGCGTTGCCTCCAGTCGGGTCATAGGGGGGAGTTGCTGGGTCCTGTTCCGAAAAGACTATACCTGTTGGGTCTATATTGCCTGTTACATCGATGTCCCCATCGAAATGGGCGACCATGTTGTTGACGAAGCTGGCGGCATCCACTGGAGACCATCCAGTATATGGGACTCCATACAGCTTTACAGCGCCACCGCAGAAAATACCATCCCCAGACACCTCAAGAATCCCATCAACAAACGCCTTTTTATCAGGGGTTGTCACCAAGGTAAGGATCGGAAACGACGTAAGCGTAGGAACATTCCAGACAGAAAACGACATTTTGTCCGCGCCGTGCGCAGCAGCCGTGGACATGTCATACTTAATGCCACCGGCACCGGGGTTTACATCGTCGCCAAAGAGGACATCGCAATCACTATCGACGTTCCCTGACGTGGTAGAAACCATGCTGAACTGTGTGAAGCTCGCGGTGCTCTCAATGAGGATCTTGGACTGTGTCTGGTTGAGCACCTTGATGCCCTTATGGACCAGAAGCGTGTGGGCCAGGGTGTGCGCCGGAGCGCCTACCTCAGTCGTCGCGTCCACGTTTGTGCCTAATAGAACACCCCCGTTCCCGTTGGAAGCTACACCACCATCAATACTTACATTGCCACCAAGACCTGCGGCATTATCCGCGCCTCCGCCCGCAATGCGAACAGCTCCACCACTACCCGCACCCGCGACAGTTCCTGTACCACCAGTAATTAAAGCCTCACCGCCACCATCTTGGCCGCTTCCGCCAGCGATACCAGCGGCACCCCCGTCACCGTTAGTGGTTCCGCCGCCAGTAATTTGCACAGTTCCGCCATTACCATTTGCGGCTGTGCTTCCGGAGGCAATGTTTAAGCTCGCGCCGTCGCCGTCTAGACGCATCCCGGGGCTTATGTCCATCGAGCCAGGGTTACTGGTTGCGCCAGGAGCCGCCTCTCCGGTGGTTATCTCTAAACTCCACCCATCTGTGGAGGTCCTTACGTACGCCGAACTAGAGCCCTCGTCCTGCTTTAGGACAACTCGGCTGTCTTTGATCTTGTCGCCAGTAGTTCCGTCCCAGCGAACAATCGCATCATCAGTGCTTGCCAGCGGCCCCGTGACAACAGTGGGTAGCCACGGAATCGTACCGTGGAAGTAAATGGATCCGGGGGGATTAGCTGAGTCAGTGCCAGCGGCTACTGTGTGACCAATGAGGCGATCTCGGTTGTTTACATCAACAGTGCTTGGTTGTGTATTGGTAAGAGCGCTCGCAGCTGACACGTATACGCGGTCATCCGCAGCCCAGCCAGTAGTGTCAAAAGGAAGCGTTCCTTCCGCAAGGGCGTTCACCCTGTCCCCCGCACCAGCGTGTTGCATAACAACAAAAAGAGGGGCCTCTAGAACAAGGTCTGATTGGACTTCCCCGATAGTGAGCTTTCGGGCATCAAGGACATAGTTGTAATAGTAGCTCTCCACTCCGCCGGGGTCTGTGCCCACAATGGAACTCTTCCACTTCTCATAAGCGCCGACTTGGAGCGTCAGAATGTCTCCCTGGAAAACCTCCTGCTGCGTCTTGAGAGTAACCATCCTCCGGTTACCCAGCTGTTTGCTGATGGACGCGAAATAACGCTCAGCACTTCTCGCCCAGCCCTCATCCGGATCAAACTCGTCAGCCTCTGTGGGGGCGATGTAAGAGCTTCCGCGAGACCCCGGGGCATACTCCAGGTGTCCTCCGTCAGCGTTTCCGATGATGTTGGGGTCCTCAATCTCAACAAATGCTGAGAAGTGGGAGTCCGTGGCGCTTGGTCCTACGGTTCCGTTTTGTATCTCAAGAACCCTGGCGGTAAGTCGAACCAGATAGCGCCCAGGAGTCGGCGCTTCAAAGGTCTTCGGATTGGCGAGTGTTCCGTCTGGAGGAACGCCCCCAGAGTCAGACAGTTCCCGCTCAGGGCCGTCTGGCCCAAAAAATCGCCAAGCAAGGTTTACATACTTGCCTACATCAGCAAGTCCCGGCGCTACGCCTGCAAGATACTCAGCGTCGATTACACCATCGAGGGTGAACCATACGTCTAAAGTAGGGCCGCCATGAACAGCGTGCTGGTCGTACAGCTTATCGCCTGTACTGCCAAAAGGGTGTGTTAATTTGATATATGCCATAGTAAAATCTCCTAGCTTTCAGCACCGCCCCAAGGTCCGGTACCCCAGGCAACTCCACCCCATCCATCAGATTCATGGTAATAGGCTCGGTAGGCGACTACCTCATCCATATGAATCTGTATCGGGGCTCCAGGCTGCATAGACCAAGGTCTATAATTCCTGATTATAATATCGTAATAACCGTCCCTGGGAAGGACTGGAATGTTTAGTTCGTAAATGTGTCCATCGCTCCGTTGACCCGGATCAAACGGCTCCAGCGGGTCAGGGTCTCTGCCCTCTACCCAAGTTGAAGTTCCGTCATTAAGCGGGCCTTTCGGCACAATATGCTTACCCGGGTGGGTCCCTACTTCAAATACCCAATCAGTCACAGCGGTCTCGTCTCCGGTCTCACTGTGCCGTAAAAATAACCAGCTTCCGCCGATGGTCCCATCAAAGGAGTTCGGGTCAGCTGTGGGCACTGTTGTTCTTGTTGGGTCATCATTGCAGAAATAGAATCCTCCCAGCCTTATGTCATAAGCTGATGACGAAGGCTCTACCAGTTTAAGGCTTGGAGTCGGAATAAAGAACTCTGTAAACCCGTGCGTGTAGTGGTGTTCCTTCCAGCAACGGACCTTGTATCCGATGTGGACATTCTGCAAAGCTCTTGTACTGGGGTTCTGGGTAAAGCTATCTAGCTCTGTTGGGGCGTCAGATACGCGCCCAACATCCGTGTAATCCCACGTAAGAAGTGGGGCTGGCGTGGCTGGGACGATGATCCCTCCCCCATCTAAATCAATGTTGGCCCCATCGTTCCAGTCGGATAAGGGTTTCTGCCAACTGTAGTACCCCGGGCTAAAGCTGGGGATGAACTGTTCCTTGGGAGACCTTAGTTGGTTGTATGGGTGCTGCTGCACCTCGGAGACGTTGCTCCTGCTTAATGGCTCCTCGATAATGGTGGAGGTGTGGTCAACAGGCGTCTCACCCCAGTTTGGATAGTGAACGGAGTCCGGGTTCACGGGGTCAACCAAGTCGGATACACGAACGTCGGCGAAAGCCCAGTTATCGACCGTCTGATCGTAATCGTCCTGCTCCCACTTGATTCGCAAGGTATCTCCGGAAACAACCCCACCGGGCTCAATCACAACATTTTTTAACTGCCAGCCCATGGCGTCGCCTTGCGTAGCGATGCTCGCAACGTGGTCATCCGCCAGGACCCACGCGCCACCATTATGGCTGTAATACAGCTTGAGTGATTCGTTTGCGTTATCAGGCTTATCCATGTCCAAGCCACCGGCAACATTGTCCTCAAAGTCTCCATGCGCCCACTTGTACTGAACTATTAGCCCCTTCGTTACCTCGAAATCCCTATCCAGCTCCAAGAGTCTCGTTGGGGTTGTCATCGTATCGCCCAAGGAAAACACGTATGGGGTTTGGTTCGGGTGCCCAAACTGGTACCTAATCTCTCCTGGGGCGTTCACATTTGTAATCCAACTGTCCATGCCCTTAGAGAAATCATCATAAAACATGCTTGTCTCTAGAACAAACCCACCCTCTGGATGAAGATTCAAAGCTGCATTTTGAAAGTCTGTTACGGATATTCCTCCAAGGGGGATATATTTCGTTGTAATAATATCCGCGAAAGCCTTCGGGCCGTAACTAATAAGTTTATCAGTCTGCCACATGGTTTCTAGTAAGAAATATGGCGCGTGTTCGGGGTTGCCTCTGTCAACTACTGGGTCGCCGTTTTCCAGAGCGTCCATCCTAGCCACAGCGCCGCTAACAGCCCCCACAAGAGTGATATCATTTACGTCCCCAGCAATCGTGGTCACATAATCATACACGGCCTTTAGAACATCTAGTCGGGATTCGTGGCCGTAATTCATCAAACTGTCTGGGGAGCTATTTAGCTCTTCTCCGGTCAGTTGTGGTTTTTCAAGCCCGTAGACAGACTCGAACCCTAGGAGCATGTATGTGTATGGGTGGTTGTTTTGTGGGGAGCTTACGCCGAATGGAATCTTCGGGTGATGCGATGCCCCATAGTGCAACAAGGTTGGCGGGGCGTCGTTCCAGATAATGTCGGTCACCGGGGCACCCTGATAGCGGATGTCGATCTCCTCGTCGGGAACAAACTCAAGCTCGTTATCTGTGGTGTCTTTGATGATTGGTACCCACACACGACTGTTTACAACATCAAGGTCCGAGTTGAGACCGTTAACCATGTCGAGTGTTTTTCTCTTGTAGTTCCAAGAGCCGTCCCCGGAGTAATCATCCAGAACCCCTTCGCAGTAACCAGACTCGAACTTCTCTTTTACATCCTCATCATCCCAATACGTCACTGTTGGTACTGGCAGGTTGGCCGCCTCGTCCGTCAGTAGGTAGAAAGTAAGGTCTAATGCGTTCAGTGTGTTGGCGTTTACTGGGAATGGTGTTCCCAAATCAAACTCCAGGGTGGCACCAATCGGGTTGCCTACCACGGGGACATATGCAGTCCCGGCTACGGAGATGTCTAACTTGTGGAAGGTGGGGTCTCCGGGAATATAAAAACCCAAACTCTTCCAGGCGGGAGAAGCTGACGAGGGTGACTGCTCAACAACTAATTCCCCTATCGGGCCGTAGCTCCACGTATTTGGGCCGACGCTTACTATTGTGCCTATCTGATGAGAAGGTTCGAAGCGCAGCGTCACGGGCAAGATCTGATTGCCCATCCCGTCGTCCGTGTACGCAAACTGATACCCCTCGGGAGGAGTGAACACGAGAGCGTTCATGTCCTCAGCGGCGGAGTTGTCGATACCCGCAACCTTCTCCTTTGTGCGCTCAACGGGCCAAGTGAGCAACTCCCTCTCTGCGGGAATAATCTCTTGCTGCTTATCCTCGGAGTGCCACATAGGCTCTCCGGTATCTGGGTGGATGGCCTGAACCCCTGTATTCGGGTCTATGGTTGGTACCATCTCCGAGTACGTGGTTCCAAGGCCGTCATACAAAGCCCAGTACGGCTCTGTGTGGGGCGTATCCTTCAGGAGAAGGGTTGGTTTAAGGATAGTCTCCTCAAGCACGCTAACTTCGTCTGAGAGCCTCAGAGACCCTAGTAATATGAAGTCTGTGTATGCTGGTTTGGCCTCCTTTAGGAAGGTCTTGACCAGCGGGAATACTTCCGTTGTCCGGGCGACCTCAAGCGGCACATCAACAATAAATTTATGATACTTCTCTACAATTGTAGGCGGCTCGTCTATCTCATGAACGACCCCGTTGTCGTCCACGTACTTTCGGACATTGCCGCCGAATTGACGCTCGATAAGGTCTGGGTTTGAGATGTAGTCCTCAATCATGACCACATCCACTAGCTTGGTATGCGGTGCAACCTTAGCGTCTGCCAGCACAGCTGCTTCTTCATCATTAAGGGCATCCTCATCATCAACAAGATTGAAGGCCTTAATCGTCCGCCCTGTATCGGGGTTTATGGCTAACTCGGCGTTCTCTGGGTAGGTGTAGTTGTAGGTCCTATTTTCCCCATCAACCATAACAATCCTACCGGGCTCACTGTCTGTCGGCGGGTCTATAAAGGTAATCTGCCCACGGACCTCTGAGTACGGTAAGGAGAATAGTGCCTGAACGCCTAGCTTCAGGTTATCGAAGTGTGGCCCGCTTAAAAATGCGAACCACATGGCCTTAATGACGCTTAGATAATCAAGGTCTTCATCGTAGCTCTTAACAAGTTCTTCTGGGAAGCCTACGAAGAGGCCGAAGTTTCCTTCGACGGTAGCGGAGTTATCAAAGTAAGAAATCTCCGCCCAGTAGGTATCAACTCCTGGAACCATCGCGCTGTTGACGGGTGCGTGGAAGCTTACATTCTTAATGCCGGTTACTTTGTGGTCAGACTCCTCGCCATCAAGGAGGAGCTTTGTTCCATCCTCGGAGATACCTAAAAGGCTGTAAGTTCCTGCGGGGCCATCGTCTAGAACAATAGTTGTTAGCCCCATCTCCTGAGCAAGCTCAGTGTTAGTTATTGCCTCGGCATTAACCAAGTCCGTATAGGCGGGGTGGTACGAAAAATCAGGCTTTAGCGTGGCGGACCAGCAAAGTTTTGGTTGGTCACCGATTATGATCGTTGTCGGCGCTATGTCTAAAGATCCGGACAAGAGGCTCTTGAACTTTACTCGGTTATCCTCAATGTCGAAATCGAAGCGCTCCTTAAGCCCTTGGGGAGACATCGTTGTCTCTCCGAGAATGGGAACGGAGACCAAGTCATCCTTTTTAAATGTTTCGTTATGTTTAACGAGCGCACTAAGCTTCCAGCTTAGGTCGGGCAGGTCTTCCTCTGACCACACCTTCTCATCACCATTCAGGCTGGCTGCTGCGTTAAGTGACCCGATTAGGGGTGCCCACTGGACAAACAGGTCGTTGTTGTCGAATGCATAAATTGGGAGGTGGACGTTGATTTCACCGCTGGTGTACGGGTCAACAAGCGCTATTCTGGCGAAGTCACCCATCCCAAACTTCATGGTGTCACTAAAGTAGAATGTTTGGAAAATGGATAGGTATGGGCCCTGCCACACAGACTGGTACTGAACCTCCCGCAGGTGCTCCCACTGTCTCGGGATACCATCAACGTCTTCTGCGCTAATGTCTATCCGTACCGTATTCTTCTTGCCGCCGGGATTAAATGCCGTGATTCCGCCCGTAACCGTGGTTTCGTCCTTGAGTAAAAGCCTTATCCGATCAGTCTCTTGGTTTATGTTTGTGAAGGGGTATGTCGGCTCGTACATTACGCTGCTTACAACAGGCGTGGTAATCGCTACCGCTTCCGGGTCAGCTACAAAGTACCCTCCGGTGCGCTCCGCGACGAGAGCGTATACCGGGAAAGACGTGAGCTTGCTGGACACCCTCCATCCGGTAGGATCGTCGATATAGAGAAGCTCTGTGATGTCCAAAGCCTCTGGCCCGCTAACATCGCTGAATATAAGCGCTCGGCCCGCCTCAAGCGGTTGGACGAGTTCTGGGCTATGGATATAGGCCGTCTTGGTGTGTGTCCCAAATGCAACCGGATTTACGCTAAGAATATCTGGCTGAGTCCCGTACTCAGACACCTTGTGATAGATGAGGTCCACCGGGATATCTGGCGGGATCTCCACCACGCAATCATGGTGAAGCCATCGTCGTTGATATCTTCTGGAGATATCCTTGAGAGCTTTGCCGTAGTCGTTTTGCCAAGCTACCAATAGCTCTGATGAGACCGCCTGTGTCATCGCAGACCAGATCGATGGAAGCTGTTTCTTGTCTGAAACGAGATTCCAGAAGTCTGGGAGGTACTTAAATATATAGTTCGAATTGGGGCGGTGCCCCAGAAGCTGCTCAGATATCGTAGCGGTAACAACCTGTATGTCCTTACGGCTCTGTCGAATGCCGTTATGGACCATGAGGCTTATGATGTACGTCCCTGGGGTGTCCGGAATAAAGATTGGAGACCTAAGGTCTGACCCAACCCCGCCAGAAAACTGGAATACGTTGGGTTGCAGCATCTCATACCCGGACGCCGATGTGCCTTCGGTGAAGAGTGCTTTTAGTATCTTCGGGTAGACTGTCCCGGTAGTCAGGTCTTCTCCGCCCGAAACCTTCATGTTGTACCCAGCGGCGAGGGTGTCGGCGAAGGCGGCTAAGAAATCGGCCACAGTGGTGTTTGAATTACCAGCAAAGTCTGATTCAAGGTTGACGCGGATCTCTTTATTTATGAAGTCTATGTCTGTGGTGAGCGACCCACTGGGCGGACCAACCTCAATTATTAGACTGTAATCATTGTCCTTTAGCGACGCCTTTGTGAACACAAGCTTTGCCACCTCGATGGGTGGGTCCAGTGGGTCTGGTGCCGGGATTGTCACAACACACTCGGAGTGCTTAGCCCCTTGCATCTTTGCGTTGCTGGCCTCGGGAGCAAGATCGATTTCCCAGAAAAAGTCTAGGGGTCTCGCCATCTTGTCCGAACTTTGTGAGCCATTCAGGACCATTGCCTGACCAACGACTATCTGGCTATTTGCTACAACTACGGCTTCCGGCCTGTCCTGTGGAAATCTTTTATTCCCAGACAGTCTTAAGGACCCAATAGAGAAGGCTACATCTTGGCCAATGGCCGTATCCTCTCCAGGTGCGTTGAGTTCTAGCTCAAGCTGCATCGCGGCAGATAAGGCCGACCCGTGGACAATGACAGCATCACCTAGGGACGAGACGGATAGTGACGCCGCCCGCGAGGCTATTAGCTCCGCGTCGGTAATGTTCTTTTCTGTAAAATATGCTTTTTCAGACGATTCGGCGTAGACATACAGTCTACCCTCCTCACCACTGACAACGGCCCGAATAAACAGTCCGTCAACTGGTGAGCCATCGTCGTTGAACATGATTGATGACGACCCGCCCAGCGCGACTGGGTGTGGGTCGTTGGGCGAGTTGGCTACATGGATACCTTCCCGGCTGAAGACAAACCCGGCAGAGTACCCTTGAATATTGAGGGCCCCCACAAATATCCGATTTTCTACATTCGAGGCCTGCTTTGGCAGGTCTTCGCTTAGAAAGATATCGAACTCTATTGTGAAGTTTTCAGGTATCCCGCCATTTATTTCAGCAGCGACAACTAAAGAGCTTACCTCTTTTATGGCAGCGTTGGAGTCGGACGTTTTAGCGATAAAGGACGCATAACCATCCTCAATAAAAACGTTGCCTGGGTACGGTATTACCGAAAGACCTTCAATGCTCTGTACGGGATCGCCGATGAACCTCGCACCAGTATCATATACTTCGCTATCGGAAGCCCTGAAGGTGTAATCAATTAGGTCCCATACGGGAGATACTGGTAACTGCGCCATAGTTTGTTATTCCCCGTTTACCGTTACTCGACTTAAATCTTCCATCACATGGAATTGATTGCCGAGGAATACAATGTTCTTGCTCCTAATTACTTTGATCCTACGGTCCGCCTTGTGGATCAAGAACGCAGCCTCTTGAGGCATGAGCATGTAGTTGCTCCCTGTTCTTGTGAGCACAGAGGTTAGGTCAAACAGCTCAAGCGGCTTATTTGGATAGAGGGAGGCCAGGAAGTCCGCCAGTTTATCCTTTAGCTCATTGTTCAACAGTGTCCCTGAGTGCTGTATCGCAAACATCGGGTACGCGGGGAAAAAGTGTCTCGCCAGAGGGTTGTTGCATACAACCCGAGCGTTTCTCTGCAAAAGATAACTTTGCACAGATGCAACTGTGTCGGAACGGTCGTAGATAATTGTTACGCTCGCCCCCGTAACCTCAAATACCTTTTCGAAGTCTGAGGCCGTTACATCCAAGACAACCGAGGTAGTTTTCAGGCTAGAATCTTCACCAAGGCTGTATGAGTAGTTGTCGTTGCTTACGACGATCTCATACCCGAGAGACTCGTAATTGTACGGTTCAAGCTGGCTTTCGTCCGGGACGATTCCTGTTGAGGTATTCGGGTCGTACGAAGTCAGCCTAATGTCTGCAAAATGCAACCCTGTTGGATCTTGCTGCAAGTCTGCGGGGTAGAACCTTTGATTCTTATCCCTGTGGATCTCGATGAACACTAGGTCGTAGTACTGATCCCAAACGTTGTCGGCATTGTCGTCCTGATTGGCGGCCAAGGCTTGGGTGTAGGTTTCTAGTGTATCCAATCCTGACGACTCGTCCGTTAAGCGGATCCGCATTTTCGCGGGAATCGGTCCAGCAGCCTCAACGTACTCAAGACCAGATACCGTGTACTCGCCGATAAGCTGTGGCGTGGGCGTGTTATCCCTATCGTTGAATCGCAGGTCGGACAAGATTCCAATAGTGCCCTGTGTGACCAACATAATGTCATGGCTAGAGAAAATTCTAATCCGGTATCCCGGACCATCAACCTCACCAACAGGAACGGTGTTGTCATCGTAGGCGAAAACATCGGCGAACAGTACGTCACCTAGCTGCCTGTTGATATCGGAGACAACATCATTAAGTGTCATCGGGTTCGGGCCACTAAAAGTACACGTTCGGATCGCGTCATCAACAGATACGGCTAGAGTCTTGCCCCCAACAAGGAGGTTTTCGTGTTCCTCTAGTCCCTCTAGGAATGAGTCTGACCACAAAACCTTAGAAACAATGCTTAATTTATCACCGGGTAATACATTGTGCTTAAAGAAGTCTGTATCCTCGGAAACCAAATACTTCCAAGGCTTCGCTACGGGGGTGGTCATATCTATACGAATGTCCGTTGTGCTGTACGAAGACTTGTAAATAAGAGCCTTCTCGGCGGGGGATGGTCGTAGATACCAATCCTTCTCCGTGGCTGTGTCCGTGTAGGTGAACACTGTTTCAGGGTCCGCCTCAAAGAACGTCGGATCTTTAAAGTACACCCGACCGGTACCAATTGATGGATGACCCAAGGTAAACCTAAGGCCCTCAATGGTGGTTGGGAGCGACTGGTTTCTGTCCAACACCAGACGGTTGTTTGTTCCCAGTTTTCTGAACCCGATGTCTCCAACGAAAACCACTCCAGGTCCCCAGTCATCGGAATTATTCGGGTCCAGCGTAATCGTGGATCCTACGCCGCCTGTATACGTGACAGAGAAGATCGCCCCAGTGTAATCAAACACACCGTTTATGGCGGCAATCATATCCCCGTTCTTAAGGTATTGAGTCAGGTCAACGTCAACGTTTGTAGTAAAAATATTGGTATTCAGTCCTGTTTCTGCGACTTCCAGTTCTGTCACCAGCCCTAGCTCCGGCGCGTCATCTAGAAAACTACCCCAAGAATTCATGGGCCAGTGTGCGGACGTTAGAGACTCCACCCACCAGAACTTCTCATCTCCGTACATGTCCTCAAGGCGGAGAACGTCATATTTTGCGGTTCCGTACTCAACAAGATTGACCTCAGCCGGGAGCGTGAAACAAACCCTTTCGATCTGATCGATCTCAAGCTCGGGCTCAACGTCAATAATTCCGTCACCATTAAGGTCGGCGTACTCAATGGACAAGGATCCCCCGTCAACACCGATTGTGTCCTCGTTAATAGGGTCGTCGTTGAGTCCAGAGAAGTCACTTGATACCACATCTACAGGATGCTTGTATGGAACAAGAAGGCCCTCGTTGTCTCCAGCCAAGGATACTTCCTTCACTCGGACCATCGGCATATCAAGGCCTGTGCCCTGCTTCGTGTAGATGCGGTACTTGAGGTTCACGCCCTCTTCATCGATTGCCTTGTCGAGCATCAAAGTATTCAGGTTGATCCCTGTTACTCGATACTCCCCATAAGCGGTTTCAGAGTCAATGTGGAGGTATAGTGCAGCAGTGTCGGGGTTCGCTGTAAACGCGTACCCTGATGGGCTGAAGGCTGCCATCTCGTTCTCATGCACAACCAAGTCGTCGCCCTGCTTAAGAATAACAAGCGGGTTAACAATGTTAGTTGAGCACAGCTTCATTACTCTGAAGCGTAGGTTGTCGAACCCTAGACCCAGTGTGTCTGGGAATTCACCATCAATCTTCACGCCATCATCCGTTGTATGAATGATTCTGAAGAATGTGGGCTGTATCTCCGGAGATGGTGGGTCGAGTATTTCCAGGACCATATTATCTAACGGTCGAGGCTGTACCCCTGTAAAGGACTGTAGTTCTGCCAATAGCGTGGGGCTTTGGAAGTGTGTTGGGTTGTCTAAGCAGTCGATCTTGCCATCATTACTGGAAAATACGACTTCACCGCCTTCGGCAAACGGGACCACGGGGGCCTCTGGTTGGATTCGAATTTCCTCGCTAGTGGCCTCTACAGCCGCCCCGGGCTTCACGTAGACATCTGTCATGCCGCCGATATGGACTTGGTTGTTAACGATCTCTAGCGGTACGCCTGAGCGTGTCGGAAATGGTGTTCCTCCGGGGATGCCGGAGATAGTTAACAAGGAGTCCTCCTCGACCATCTCGTAACCCTCGTACAGGTGCGCGACTTGGTGCTCAAGAAGGTCCACGTCCAAGAACGGCTTGTTCATCGAGTGTACGCCAGCGGTCATGTTATGTGCGGCGTAGTTGTTACCCATTGGGTGCGGGATCAAGAACCCTGAAAGGCCTTTCTCGTTCGGCTCAATCTTGTCAGTGTAGTCAAGCTCTGGAACCTCTTTCTCTACATCGTCGATGTTTGTGCTTCCCCCAACAAGCGGGAGGCTCGTAGGCTGAACCATTACGTCGGTTGTGCTGCCGTCCTGATTCGGATCTAAGGCGTCCGGATTAGCGACCAACCCGTTCATCTTTGGAACGTAATTTCTGTAACGTCTCTTGGTGTACCCAGAGTACTCCGGAGCCATGGTTGCGGCTGGGATATCGTCCTGAACCCCGTCCAAGTCTACAAGCTCGCCAGAGAAACACTTCTCCGACGGTGCGCCGCCGATACTCGGGTGGACCACATTAAATGGCTTTCCTAGCCTGATCCACACCATGCGGACCTCATTAGTTGACCCATCAAAGCTGAAGTTGGTGAAGATCCTGTTGGTAGGGGTGCTTTCGCTTGCCCAGCTGTCACCAAGGTAACCACTGGTGTTGACCGAGTGGATCGGCTCGTGAATAGGGTAGCCCTGAGGAACCGGGTTCGGTCGTCTGAATGCCGGTAGGAAATTGAACTCATCATACGATGGCGTGTTTGTGCCAAGCGGGGTGAGCATTTCGGACATGCCCCGGTACACGGAGAAAAAGGCTCTGTACGGGTTCTTGATGTATGTGTACCCCGCCCAAAAAGACGGGTTGAGAAGCTCCCCACCTACGTGGCTTTCTTCCGTGACCGGAGTGCCTTGGTACGTGTATGGCGCAGCCGTGGGGGTCATGCTTTCCCAGTTCGGATGGAATGAGTAGCCGCGAGGAGGCCCTAGCGGCGCGTAGCTGGCTGGCCACTCAAACGTGCCTCCCACAACCCCTCCCCAGTTAGCAGCAGGGTTGCCCCAGTTAGGCCAGCTAAGCTCGAAATCTTCCTTGAAGACTAGGCGCACTTCGCCCGTTGTATAATTCACGCGGCTTTCGCTGAGGTTAAGCCAGTCCCCTAGGGCGGCTGCGACGTTGCCGTGCGGAGTCGCGCTCGGGTTAGCTGGGTCATAGTCAACAGACGGCAGCGCCCAATCGGGATCATAAATCATGTTCCCTTCGCCATCATCGCTAAATAGGAGCTTGTATGTCTTTGTTTCCGGGTAAGCTGTCCCCGGTGGAATAGTGCTTGTGTTGGATTCCACTGGCCCCGGAAGCTCTAGCTCCATGATGATACGAACCATAGGCTGGTCAGCGTCATTAGTAGGCTCCGCAAGCGGTACATTATTAAGCCTAAATACGAAGGTGGATGTACCAATCTCATATCTCGGTGGCGACTCAGTGGTGCTCCCGTCCCCAACAGGAACCACGCTCCCTACCGCCTCGTAAGGCTCGGCGTGCTCGGGGTGCGTTTGTGCTGGTTCGTATGTCCACCAATCATTGCTGGACGCCAGGGTTCCTGCCACTGGCGGCACTGGGGGCTGTCCGTGATTGTAGTCGAAAAGGGGGACCGTAGGGGTTCCGTCGGCTACCCAGTAGACAGGCTCTTTTCCGACAATTTGTTTTCTGGCACCAAACCCAGCGCGGTAACCGCCTCCCAGGTTTTGCCACGGAATCGCGAGCGGTCCCGGGGGGTACGAATACTCCTGGGTCCCGTTCCAAAAAGGGTGCTCTATGTATTCAGGGATGGGGGTGTCCGGCTCACCGTCTGTATGCACTCGGGCTGTCCACCCGTTGCCCATGCTCGGTTGCGCGGTAACTGGGTCAAGGCACTCAACAACAAAGGTGCACGGAACGTCTGCGTCCCCTGATTGGCCGGGATACTTGAGGTAAGCCCTCGGCTTGCCATCTGCGTTAATTTCCCCAGCGCCTCCGGCATCAATCTCGGCGGCGGCGTTAATGGCTTCAACAATCATAATTGCTGTCGCCTTTGGTGTGGGGGATGAGGCATCATCGCCGAACGACTGTGGCGGAGGACTCGCGGGCTCGGAGCCGTCAGGCTCAAGCATTACCTCATCACCGCTACCGAAGAACCCTCCTGTGAAGGAACCTGATCCGGGATCAACAGGGAGGACGCCCCAATAGACTCCCCAGGAGTTTGCGAGATCGTGGTAGATCGCTGAAGTAAATGTGTATGTGACAAACTTAGGAGAGACCCCGTCGTGGACGGAAACGCCCGATGTAGATATATCTGTTATCTGGGCCGGAAACTCTCTGGACGTGAAGAGTTGGCCAACCATGGTCTCAAAGTTGGACTTCCAGGTCTGGGCGTTGGCGACTTTTACTCCGGGAAGATGTGGCGCTGGATTCGCTGTTCCAGGCAATGGGACGACTACGTCGTAGTTGTCCACGATAACGTCGTTCAGTGTCGCGGGCCATCCGGCAATATCGATTCTTTCATGCCCCTTGATTCGGAGCTTCACGCTTCCAGCGTTGTCTGGGACTGGGAAACTCGCTGCGGTCTCACAGTCATCTCCAAGCACATCTAGGTCAATTGTTACCACATAGGTTGCTGGCTGGCCGTCACCACTGCCCGTGTTGACCCTACATCCCGCAACGCGTCTGTTGTGGTTGTCGTCTCCTGTGAGAAGCTCTTCTTTCGGAGAGAAGTAATATGTGTAGTCGTTGGCCCCAAGGGGAGCACCGGTGTTTAATCGGATAGACCCATAAATGTGTCGCTGCTCAGGCCCGCCCCCAGGGGTAATTCCGCTATCATCGACGAACCCGAGAGTGTTGGAGCCCAAGTGTTTAATGGGCTCCTTGACCGTGATCTCAGCGCGGGCTCTCGGAGAGAACTCAAGAAGCTGGCTTTTGTGTAGCGGTCTCCAGTCAAGACCTTCAACACGAAGACGCCAGGGGCTACCAAGCCCGACCTTTTTAACTCTACCCCAGGCGTGCCACAGCATCGCTTCGTCAGCGTTTGTGAGTTCACCTTTATACGGCATACCGCCAAAGTCTTCCGAATAGACGGTGCAAGCAACATAGTCGCCCTCCTCGATCCCTCTTGCAGACCAAGGTGTCTGAGACTGGTTTAGGATAATGTCGCATTCTTGAGGCTCAGCATTACCTCCATCAGAGATCTCAATGTCAAGAGGCGCAGAGGCCATCCCAACCTGATTTACTCGCTTGCCTTCGATGGCTACGCCGGGTCTTCTGCCGTAGTCTTCTTTCTCGGCACCTCCCCAGACTATGTCCTGTGCCTCATCCTCTTCCCACGCAGAAAGCTTGGGTCCACCAAAGTCCTTGACTTTGATGTGCTCGCGGAGGCCTGAGTATTCGAGGTTAGCCTCATAGTCGAAATTAGCTTCGCCTTTATATAGAATTCTATCCTTGCTCACTAAGAAGCCGTCAGAGCGCCCAATGCCCAGATCCTCATGCCCAAACTGCTTCAGTAGCGGGTAGGTCATAATCTTCTTGGACCACTCCGTCTGCGCGTGGACGGGGTCCATGTCGTCATCAAAAGCGCCTCGACTAATGACAACCAAAAAGTCTCTTCCTGGGATAACGGACCCGGGAACGTCCGTGAAGTCGAACTCCGTGTCGATGTGGTCGGTGAACGGTAGGTGTCCTCCGGTCACATAGTCTATCCCCTCAGAGCCGCCGATCATCTTAAAGTCGGATCCCTGCCAAGACCTCTTGTTGAGTCCGTGGTGTGGCCCGTCTGTTTTTCCAGCAACCGGTACAGAGGTGCCCTCGTCAAAGATGTTAAGCGGTCGCGGGAACACCTCAAAATCCTTAGTCCGGATATAGATATCACCGCTAATATGCTCTTTGATCTCAGCGATTGCTCTAACGCGATTAAGGAGAGTGTTGTTATAGTACTGGTTGCCGTCAGATACGCGGAGATACTTCGCGGCCAACATCTTCGCTTTTAGCTCGGAGTCGAACCCGCCAGGAGGTGCGTTGAAGACAACAGTATTAGTGAACGGGAATCCGTTTTGATCAACGCCGCCCATCGCTGTGATGTTGCCGCTGATGACCTCTTGTGTCGCCCAGTCCGCTGACATGTAGATAAGCGGCCCGAGAACCTCAGTCATGTCGCGATTACATTGGCCCTCAAGGATGTCACGCTGCATCTCAGGCTCGCCGTGACCAATTACTTTAAGGGACACAATGTCCGAAAACTTACTGATCAGGTCTGTCTCGATGCCTCGCTCTGTATTCAGGGAGCGCTCTGACAGGCTTCGCTCAGCCCTCTGTAGGAAATCTTCGTTCGTTTCTGATGTGACACCCCCGCTGAAGGCGATTGGGTTTGTCACACGCGCTACACCGTCGAGCCCATTAACATACTTGATGGCGTGCTTAGGGACGTTAGCGTCAATGTTCGCTTCCATTGAGCGAACGTCAATATCCACATACCAGTAGTTGCCGGATCGGGTGAACTGTTCTGGATAGTAGGTGGCTGGGTTGGTAGGGGTGAAGTTGATCCCATCAACCGTGGAGAAGATAATCGAACTGTCTGCGCCGAAGGTTTTGGCTGTGTTGAAGTAAACCCGCACAGATCCGAGGGCGTTTACTCCGTAGTTTCTCTCCGAGAGGACGTTGCTTAAAAGAGCGTCCATCTCCGGCTCTGCTAGTGCGTCTGCGTCAGCCAGTGAATTCTGGGTCCTAAGGAAAAAGATCTCCCGGCGGAGAGGTTCAAGAATCATCACCAGCGGTGACACGAGAACGTCCTTAAGTATCGAGCCCGGTGAATTTACATCAAGCTCGGGGAACTCCTCCTGTAGTCTGGCCAAGATGAACGTGGAGATGTCTACGCCAAGTGGGTCAACCCCAAGCCGTTTGACCAAAGGGTCGATCACCTTCGTGAACATCAGGGAGCCAGCCTGATCGCTAAGAGTCGGGTCTAAATCGAGCAAACGCTCGGTCATAAATCTTTTTAGATTATCAGTGGCCATAATTTCTTACCTATTAAAAAAGCGAACCCGAACTAGCGGAGTCTGCTGCACTCTCAACGGCGTCCTGGGCCTGCCCAATAAGGAGGCTAAAGAACGCTTGACGCCCTGAGTACGTGTTAAGCTTGATTGATAATTCCATAATACTAGGGTCGTTCGGTGACAGAGACGCATTCAATACCGATATATCGCTGAGTCGCTCCTCTGCCGGGACATTAGATAGTATCTGCTGAACCTGCATCTTTGAACCCAGTGTTATAATATTCAAAACCGTTTTGGCGACCAAACCTTGAGGGTTCCTCAAGTTAACTTTCTGACCGACCCAGTTCTGCATATTACCGCCCATCCCCCGATCTCCGAAGTAGTCGGTGCCGGGGGTCGTCATCATTAGTTTGATAAACTGCTGTACCAGCTTGAACGTTCCCGAGACCGTGTGCATCTCCTGCCCAAGAAGGTACTCGAAAAAGGTCATCCGGTTAACAGTCTTCGATGTTGTAATAACATCCACACTCTCTAAAGTCTTATCATTTTCGGGTATGGCGGTCAGAATAGTGGCACCCCCGCCCTCAATTAAAAAAGGCTGGTCCTTGTTGTTAACTTGGACACGAACAGCCTTATCGAAACCCTTGCCAGATAAGCGTAAGACACCACCATCCAAGGTGACTCTTTTGGATCCTGATGGGGCGGAAGTATCAATTGTACTGCCCTCTGCCCAGGTTATTAGTTCCCCATGCTCCCGCTCAATCCCATCAGTGCCCGTATATTTCCGTATAATACGGATATTGTTAATAGACTGGGCTACGTATCCAGGGTGGTCTGATTCCAGGTTCTGGTAATCGGAGAAGGAGGCCGGGATGGCGATCATCAGGGTGGTGAGGTCCAGGGGGAAGAACTTGGCCGAAACGCCATTTAGGCGCACATCCGCTATCGCAGATACGTCAACATCCTCAAGTCTGACCATAGAGGCAATGTTTATGTCGTCCAGTTCGGCAACATCCCGAACGTATATGGCTTGTAAGTCCTTCACTAAGGCTGCTCTCCCTCATCGTCTTTTGCTTTAGGGTCGTTAATATCTTTTAAGCTCGCCGCTTTACCGATGGCTCCACCGTTATCAGCAGATTCCCCCTCGTCTGTTCCTAAAAGCAATCCCCACAAAAAGTTAATCTTAGATAGTTCTGTTCTTTCTTGTAGGGTTCCTGGAACAAATGCGCCCTCACTCTCGTCATCCTCTTTCTTGCCGATAGCGTTTAATCTTTCGGTAATAGCTTCCGTCAATGAGTATCCCACAAAATAGTCATTAGTACGTGCCGTTGCTCTAATCTCAGAAAGGCCTTCCTCTAGTAATGCAGCTATTTTCGCCTGGGCTTTATAGTCTTTCGACGATCCTGCGAGAGCTACTTTTTGGTCTGGGGGATCTAGTATATCTGCCATGAATCACCTCAACCCAAATTTACGGGATAAAATCAACATCTGGAAGGTCCTTTAACTCTATATTTGACTCCTTGCTTCTCTGTGTAAAGTCGTTTAGCGGATCGTACCCGCGTGTGATTTCCACAAATTGCGCTGTTCCACCGATCAAATCCGCAGCAACACCAAGCATACTCTCAACATCCCCCTTGGTAGAAATCTTCTCCGGGGTTAGGTCGGGTATTTCGGAGAACTGCGCGGTGGCTAAAAGATCGTGCACCACCGTTAATTTCTCCTGCCTAATAAAGTCCATTAGTGAACTTGTCGTGTTGACGGTGTGGGCGTCATACAGGAGGTACATGTCCCGTATGCTGGAGATAGCTGAAACCGCGTTTGCTATGAGGCTAGTGAATTGGCCCTGGCCAGTGCCTGAATTTGTCACAGCGTTCGCTAAGTTTACCAACTCGTTAGACGAAATTTTTTCTAACAAATTCAGGTACTTGCGTAGTTCTGAACTAATCTTAACGTGGCGCTGCCACCCGAGGGCCACAATAACCAGGGAGGTGAACGGGTAGTCGTGCGAAACACCCTCAGGCACTATTACAAGCGTAATTTTATTACCGTTGACGCTCTCCACCCTGCCGATAGGTCTGGAAGCGCCAAGGGTCTTCTCTAGAATGATGTCCCCGGGTTTTATGTTGTACCCCGGGTCAGTTATTACGTTATCCAAGTCTGTAGACAGCCCAAGGGCTATCGCCAGTGAACTCCCCAGGGTTGCGTCGGAAAACCCGAGTGCCTCAGTCTCCGTAGCCACCGAGCTGCTTGCTTCGTCGGTTTGTGAGGTTACACGAAGCCTGTGCCTGCTGAATGAAACGCTGTGCGTGCTAAACTCTTCGAGTCCCCAGTTGCCCGAACCAGGGGCTCTAGCAAATGCTGGGAAAATGGACACCCCGTTTTGTTGGGTTGTGTGCATCGTTTCCGTGTCCGGGGCTATTGCGACGATCTTCGCGTGCGCCTGCGTAACGGAGTCATATACATCGTCCCCCACCTCAAGGCCCTCGGTATCAACCTCAAAGTACCCATTCGTGGTCACGTTCCCATCGATATCTAAGGTGTCCGTATGCGTTGGGACCCCGCTCGTGGTTGTCTCAAAAACACTTACCCCTCCAGGGGACAGTGTTAGCTGGGGGATATCCAGGTCTATGGGTCCGGTGAGCGAAACGGACGACCCTGGTGTGTCTGTGCCGTAAACGTTGCCCACATCTTCATATGTTAGTTTCAGTAGTCGATTGAGTGATGGGGTGTCAGTGAATGTGTCCCCAAGCGGGTCTGTTCGAAGCTCCCCGTCGTCCAAAGAGGGTTTGTCTGGGAATGTTAGCCTATGGGCGGTGCCGTTACGGTTAAGCGCGAACCTCATCGTCTCCGGGCCAACTATACTACTGTCCAAATTCGTCAGCGCATACTCATCTGTAAGGGATTCTATGGCACTGCCACCTTGATATGCGCCTACGAAATCTCCGAAGCTGGTTATCAACCAGCCTGCCTCAAGCTCCAGCCAACCGGCCCTGTTATGTGTAATGAACCCAAGGGTGCCGAAGTAGTTCTCAATATCCCTGTTATACGTAGGTGTTATGGTTGGATTAGCAGAAACAATCCACATGCCAGACCTGAAAACTAGGTCGCCAAGGGGGTAGTAGTCGTACCCAATTGTTACCGAAGTGCCGCCCTCAAAATAGAGCAGGCCGTTACCGGTCCCAGAAAAGTTAGAATTTAGCTCCATCACCCCGGCGGCGTAGTCTATGTGCCCAAAGTCAAACCATTGAGCATTGGGGTTTCCTACCTCTTTAGCCCTTACCACCCCACCACCGTAAGGGTACCCCCCGTTCGGCTTATCTATTATCTGATGTAGGATTGGGGGCTGACCGAGTGTGGGATTCTTCTGGTAAAAGGTTCCGCTAAGGGTTGTCCCCCTAACGATATATTTAAGGAACTTTCCGGTTTTTACGGAGTTGCCGCTGATAAATACATTGTTTGTGTCACCACCAAACTCGTACCAAACACCAAAATCACTCGACATGTTGAGTGATGCGGGCCACTTTTTTAAATAGACCGGCCCCTCTGATGGCGGGGCTACCAGACTTGCGTACTCAGATCCGTCTACCAAGAACTCTGCTGTGTTCGGATCGCTGTCCTGTAGTATTAGCGGGTCGGTCCCGCCATAAAGCTCCGCAGCAACTCCCGGGAGCGTGATCACAGGGCCCTCGTATTTGGGTCTTGTTATGTCACGCTTCGGTTCAGATGCTTGTTTAACCATAGAAGCGGAGACAGCTGCATCTAGCATAAGCTGTTGTGCGTCAGCGCCTTCGTGTATGTGGCCCTCTACGGCATTATATGCCTTACGAGCTTGGTGACTTGCGGACACAGATTCGAAGTCGGCCAGCATGTACGAGCGGATAGCCTCTAGAAAACCATCGCCGTTTATCTTTATTGACTCAATGAGTACGGAAAGGTTGCTCGCCAATGCCCTGATGCCTGAGCGGGCGCTCTCTTTGCTTGTCCCGGTCGCTATCTTCCCTGATGGCGTCTTATTGTTTTGCGCCATCACTTGGGCGAGCGCTTGTATTCTACTAACGAGTTCGGATCGCAACCCTCCGGGGGCAAACTCAAGCTCCTCTATGAGGTCGGCCATTTCTTCGGCGGCGGCTGTGTTTGCGCTTGTGGGCTCGGACAGGGCGGAGGGTAGTAGCTCAAGCATGTCGGAGAGGCTGCCCAGCGCCTCGGTGCACGCTATTATTTCTTTGTTTCTAAGTAGGTAGATGATCGCATAGACAGAATCTATGTCTGAGTTGATGGACCTATAGATGTAGTCCTTGATGCTGTCTACAATATCGTCGGCGGACTGCTCGGCACCTCTTACGACACCCTCAAGCTTCGGTGATACCTTATCAACGCTACTCTGAAACTCATCGGATGTGTACTTACCAGTCATCGCCAAACTCCATACCTCTTAGCCTTCTAGCATCATCCTCGCTTAAGCTTCGCACCTTTTCCCTCATTAAGCTGGGTTCTAGACCAAGAATATCGCATACAGATACAAAAGAACTTAACCTATTTTCCTCCTTATCTAAGAAAATCCAATACTCGGCGTCCGCCCCAATTTTTCTAAGCTTAGATGTGGGATGGTCTTTGTACAGGACCCAGTCCACTGCGGCGCGTCTAACAACTGCGGCCCATAGCCGCGTGAACCACATAATCTGCCTTGAAGGGCGTATGTCGCTACTTGTATCAGGGATTGACCAAGACATTGAGGGCACCTCGTACTCCAGGGTCAGGCGCGATGGTGATTCCATGTCCTGCTTCTGGTTTAACACGAGTGACCTCTAATTCTACGTTTCCTGGAGATAGAGCCTCTATCAAAAGAGTATTACCTGTCAACGTAGTACTAATAATGCTTTGCTCTGGAGTTACTAATACTGTGTCTACCACCCCTGAGATTCTAAGACCACTCCGAAAAACTGTTTCAAGAAGAAGAGTGGTCTGTTGCCCAACATTCAACGTTACTGATGGGCTATTACCATCTAATAAAACGTTATTTAATGTGTACTCAACACCATCGACGGCTGGGAAGATGATGTCTGGAAGCGGGGCAGCAGATGCATCTGGGACAAGAATATTCCTGGCCAAGTTCTCGTATCCTTCCATAAAAACTAAATACTCATAATTTCTGAGCAAGTCTACGGAAGCGAAACCACTACTATCTGTTCGAACAACCTGTGAGGTTGGTATTAGCGCGTTTGCGCTGCCCTGCGGGTAATAAATTAAGTTCGGGAAAAATACTGAATTCTCTGAGAACCTTATTGTTAGTTCGTCAATCGGTTTACCATATGGGTTAATGAAGCTTCCTGAGCACCGACAAAAATGATCATCGGATGCTGCTGGGAGCGTTGTCGTGTCAATAAGAACGTCGAAGATATTAGGGTCCGTGTTCCCGTCTGCGGGACTCGTATCCTCATCAACGACAGTTATCGTCTGCAAATTACCCTCTTGCACCTTAGCGGCACCGTTGGGCGTCAAATGTATCTCATATATTCCGGGAGCCCTGGCTCCTAAAAATACCTGCCCGTTAGCATCCGTGATTCCATCCGCTAACGAGTTGTAAACACCGGGCGAGTGGATGGAGACGTACACGCCCTGAACCGGGTCCCCGGCAGGCATTAGAGCTGTTCTACAATGTACGTATACGTCTGCCACTTCTTACTCTCCGTCTATCTGGTTGAGTTGGTTAGGGTTCTTAGTTGGGTAAGGGACCCTGTTCCGCCGCCATGACCGCTGCCGCCGGTGTGCTGGCCCCAACTCTTTGGATTACCAGTAGCAAGCCGCTTGGCTGCTGGAACGCCTTCGTAGAGGCCCCAACCGCTCATAATGCTCTTCACTCCTGAGAACGACCTCTTTCCGGTTTCCGGCGCGACCTTGGTGACGAGGTCAGCGAAGCCCCGTCTCTTCCCCCAGCCCTTGGCACCCGTTTGGCCTATTCCGCCCTTGGCGTTCCATGCGTTTTTCAAGCCGGTCGTCATCGTGTTTTTAGCGGTATTAAACCCTTTACTGGCCTTGTTGGCTAGGTTCATAGCCTTAGCGCTCATGCCTGAACCCTTAAGAGCCGTAGATGCCCCCTGGCCAGCTGTGCGAAGACCTTTATATGCTTGGACCCCTTTTCTGAGGGTCTGGCTGCCTTTATAAGCAGTCCTCGCGGCTTTGGCAGCGGTGTAAGCGCCCTTTGCAATTCTAGCTGCTCGGTAAGCACCGAGGCCTACCCGTGCGGCACCTGCTACGACGTTTACCCCTGGGACAAACATCAATGCGGTAAGCGCGATATCAGGACCCCACTTCTTCAGGAAGTCGCCAAACCCGGCGGTCTTTGTGAGATCCAGGCTTGGGTCAATTTCAGCAAGCTCTCGGGCGAATGCCAGTTTGGTTGTCGCTGTAATAACCTTTGCCTCAATCTCAGGAGACTTGGCCATGGCGGTCTTATGGAAAGCTGTTATGAGGCGCTGTCTGCGCTCGGTTGATACGTAATAATCCATGGTGTCTCCTGCCTATTTCGCCTTTTTCGAGGCGGCCTCAAGCTTGAGCCTAGTTGCCTTAGCTTTTCTCGCTGACTCGTTTTGTGATCTTGCTTTGTCTTTCCAAACTTGGTCTCTTTTTACCTGTCTGGTATTTAGTGAATTAGTTAGCGTCTTCATATGTGAGATGTCCCCTTTACCGTAGCCCTTGGTGTCCCACAGGTTCTTACCGGCGGCCCAGCCCTTGGGACCAAGATGAGATACTGGTGATCCCGGAGCCATTGCTGCTGCGGTGGCGGTGATTGCGGCAGGCTTATTGGACCACTTTAGCCCTGGGTACAAAAGTGCCCCGCCCAACGCCATATCAATCCTACGCTGATCGTTCCATTTGGCGTCCGAATTCAGGGCCCAGGAAAGCCCGTAGCCACCGAGGGCACCGTGGGTGCCGTGTCTAGCGAGGCCTTTGACGCCTTGATTAATCCATCCGCCTGTTTGATCCCAGCGCTTGACCTTCTCCCAGTCATTGGGCGCTCTAAATCTACCTTTTCCGGATAAGAACTGAACTTCCTTACCGGCCTTATCGAGAATAGGTTTCCCGTCTGGGCCGATCTTTCGGTAAACGTTCTTCATGCCGGTACCACGAGACCACAGGGCATTCCTTGTGTTCCCGAGTGCGTCTTTAAGTCGGTTACTCATGGTTACCGCTTGTGCCGGTGCGCCCGAGCCTGCGCTCTGAAAAACTCGTCCCGCGTGGGGGAGGGCAGCGTCAGACCCGGCTACGGCTCTGCCGCCGAATCTGGTCAGGAGATTCTTTCCCCAGCCAAAAATCCGAGCGCCAGTGCCAATCCACGCTTCCTTCTCAAGGTCAGCGCTGGCAAGCTTAACAGGCTTAGCGTCAAGGACGCCTGTAATGGCTTTGACCTTCTTGCTCTGCTCCGCTTTTCTAGACAGAGACCTAGCTAATAAAAGTGCCAGCATTGAACCGACCCCTACCTTCGCACCAGACTTGAGCGCGGTGCTGCGTATAGCTTTCCCACCCATTCGTAGCTTGGGGATCTCTTTCTCAACAATGTCCTTGGGAACATGTTTTGCTAGATCAATGCTTGACGGCACCCCTTTTCTCTTGGCGTACCACTTCAGTAAGCGCGGTAGCTTGGAGTGCTTCTCATTATAGATGTTGGACGCGTGGTGGGCTTTCCCTCTGGCCTTCTTGCCGATATCCATAGCTTTGGTTTTGAGGGTCTTCTCGTGAGCGCCTAGGAGTTCGTCCAGCTTGGTAAGCTGGTCGTGGGTAGCCAGCCCTGTTCCGGCACCCGCAATACCGCCCGCAATAGTAACGTCGGCTCCCGTAAGTCTAGACAGCAGATTCTTTACCTGCTTCGGCTTACGTGCTCTCTTGCGCCTAACGGTCGGCTTAGTGCTCGCGCCCTTTACCATGGGTGGATTTGTTTCCTTTAAGGTGTCCTCTGTTTTACCCAGAAGCTCGCCCTTGCCGGTCTTCTTCGCCATTTGTCTATTCGCAGAGGCGTTTACATTGCCCCGAAACTTATTCTGATTAGCTTTGGCGGCATAGTTAACCAGCTGCTTCCCTAGAAGGTTCTGCGTATTTGCTGCGGTAGCTGGGGCCTGTTTAATGGCCCAAGGTGCCATGCCTTGACCCATCTGGTCCATCGGCTGGCCCGGTCGTCCGGTCGCGGTTGTTGGGACTGCTTCTTTTGTCAGTCCTCGCATAAATTCAAGGGCCTCTCGTCGGTCAAAATCCATTACAGAGTCCTCCTTGGGGCCGCAGGAATCTCCGCCTTAATAATATCGAATACATCATCTGCGTTAGACATGAGGTCAATAAGGTTGATTGGGATGTATTGGCCCGTGTTCGGGTCTACCGCGTCATCGCCTTTCGGTACTGTAATGATTCTTCGGAGGGAGAGCGGCGCAATTATCACCTCTATCTTGACACCTTGTACAAGCATAAACTCGACATGTCCGCTGCCATCAGTTCTATAGGTTGCCTGTGTATCAAACACAGCAACCCCTGAAAAAAGTTGTGGTGTATGCAAGAGCCTTACTTGCACATTAGCGTGTGATAATGGCTTACCACTCATTCTGTAGATGTCGGCAAACATCTGGCACATGGGTGCTGGCGATATGGGGGCCGTGAACGTTGGTGTGAAAGACCCTGTTATGATCTGAAAAGCTTGAATTTCTGTTGCTTCAGGAGAGTACAGTAGTGGGTCTGATGATATCTCTCTAGAGTTTATAACCTCTAGCGTGAAGTTGTTCTTCGAGAACACGACCCCGCTCTTTTCGAGACTTATTACGTAGTTTGTGGGGTCTAGGTTGAGAACTGCTTCGCCCTCAATATCGGTCAATGCCTGCGCTACCGCTGTCCCATCAGAAAGGCTTGCGAGAACCGTAGTTCCAATGTGCGGCTGTCCGTTGTTGCCTTCGAGGGTCGCGACTGTGAATCTACAGGTCTCAGCGCCTGCGGGCGTAAGTACCAGCGCGGGCTCCATACTAAAGGGTGTCGCAGGTGCCCCTGTGAACCATACAATGAAGTATTGCTCCTGATTTAGGAACGTGTGTGCTACTTCGTACCCAGAAGCCCCAGCAACGTATGGCGCATTAGTGGGCCCAAACGCTGTATCTCCTGCCTGATCTATCACTTGTACGGTGACGGTTTCAGCGGGTCCACCGACCTCACGCTGATCTAGTCGCAGGGTGGTGGGTACGGCTCTTGGGTAGTCGCTTATAGGGGCCGCCCCGACATCAACATAGCTCTGCTTAACGACATCAACATCATACGTGTAAGTGAGCGTGTATTGACCGACCTTTGAGAACAAAACGGGCTCACTCAGGTACAAGTCGGGTATATCTGTCACAGCGGTCATTCCCGCTGTGGCTACAGTCGCACCGCTGGGATCATCGACTTGAACAGTAAAGCTCGCCAGAGCAATAACTGCTGTAGAGTCGAAGAACGGCAGTACCGCGTTTGTTCCCAGCTTAATCTTCATTCTGAGCTACCTGCGTCTTTTGATGGGCTTAATCCGAGGAGCTTGGCCACATCTACGTAGGTCGCAACCTCCGTCAATTTTTTATACTTCATGTCTGCCTCCGTGAGACCTGCCTGAACAGACTCAAGGAACGCCCGTTCTGTTTTCAAGCGCACCCGCTCCGCTCTTAAGAAACGAATAACCTGTGTTTTAAGGTCCTTTAGGAAGTCTTCCTTATTCGAACCAGACAGTTTTGTCCCATAAGTAACAGCGTCAGGCATTCCTAGTCCACCAACTTACCTAGAGCTACACCACCTGCAACTCCGCCTAAGGCTGGTTTATAGTACTTCTTGATTGCTGCCCATGCCTTTGGGTTGCTCTTAATCATCTCCTTGAACTTGGCCTTAGTTACTGCGGTGGTCTTCGGCATATTCTTGGTGAAGAACTTCCCAGCCCCAGTGGCACCCTTTGAAACAAGTTTGCCGCCTTCCTTGCCAACAGTCTTTAGAAAGCCAAGAGCCTTGGCTGCGCCTAATGGGTTAAGCATGGCTTGCTTCTTAATGTAGCTTTCATAGAGCGCTAACGATCCATGCTCCAGCCCGGACATGAGTACGGAAGCCTCTTTTTCGGCCCCCTCTTCCTGCGGCTCTTCTTTTTTAGCTGCCATAGGTCCACCGGAGGCCATTGCCTTGCCCGCGCCCTTCATGGATTCAAGCTTAACCGCTAAGGCCTTAACCTTCTCCTCAGGCCAACTAGGGTAGGCAGACTTGATAGCCTCTACAGCACTCATGCCCTTTTCCTTCATAAGGAAATGGACCTTTGCGATATTTGCGGTCTTTGTTTTGTGCTCGTTAGCCATTTATACGCCCCCTGCGAGAGCATTCCACGCACTAGCTTTCTTCTCTGTGAGCTTCTTGCCGAGGCCCGCCCCAGCAATGCCTCCTCCGACAGTCGTCAAACCCGCCGCTGCCAAAGCTGCTCTGGGGTGCCCTGCTATGAGTAGCGCCAATGCTGGCCCAGCCGCCCCAGCAGCCAGTCCGCTAGCGGCACCAAGTGTGGCCCCACCAGTCATAGCTGCTCTGCGGCCCCACTTGCCTCCACTGCTCTTTTTGCCCTTAGAGGGTTCGGTTAACTTCTTGCCTGCTTTGTAACCGCCAACGCCACCGGCAACCGTACCCGCTAAGATAGCAGCTACCTGCGCCCTGGGAGACCCCGAAAAGCGAGCGAGGGCTTTCTTGCCTGACTTAGGGAGCATTCTCCGGAGTTGGCGGGCAGTAGCGGTGCCTTTATGATCACTGTAAGCACCACGCCAGTTCTTGCGGATGGAGTGTGGCTTGGATGTCTTTGGGGAACTGGCGTCGCCAACATTTTCGAGCCCCATTACCGCAAGCTGCGATCCTAACGATCCTGACATTGCCCCGGCACCGGTGGCCGCAGTTATACCAAGCGCGTTCAACAGCTTTCTCGATAAAGTCTTCTTCTCTTTTTGCTTTTTAGCGTATTTCTCTAGGTTATTCATCCTAAATACCTCTTCAGTTTTTTCTGGATAGCGTTCTTGAGGCGGCTGACTTGGTAGTCGGGCATCTTCAATTTCTTAGCTATCTCGCTGGTTGAGGAGAGCTTAGGTCTCCCGTAACCAGTTAAATGTTCATAGACGGCACGCTCGTTACCCGTAAGCTCATACTTGAACAGACGGAGCACCTCTTCTGA